>Ga0058701_10000401_pt1 | contig 30538 bp, 29 predicted proteins | sample AgamicOrMae_FD_97039 | JGI IMG/M metagenome (GOLD analysis project Ga0058701, IMG submission 97039) | Agave microbial communities from Guanajuato, Mexico - Or.Ma.e | ecosystem: Host-associated > Plants > Phyllosphere > Phylloplane/Leaf | place: Guanajuato, Mexico | collected 2012-06-04 | reverse complement strand
TGTCTCTGTGTGTGTGTCTCTCTCTCTCTCTCTCTCTCTCTCTCTCTCTCTCTCTCTCTCTCTCTCTCTCTCTCTCTCTCTATGTGTGTGTGTGTGGCTCTACCGACAGGGAGTTGTGTCGCCACTATCGCGGCTTTGCTTGACCGCAACCGAGGGCGGTAGCAGGCGCGACAGTCGCGCTATGCAAGTTCATACTTAATAGATGCCATCTAGACACTACTGATCTCCAAGGCGTAAAAGTTTGACCGGCCTTCGCCTTTCATCATCCATAGTTTGGCCAATGTAATGGGAAATGTATGTGCCAACTAGGCTCAACAGGCAGCGTATCGAGCGAGCGCCAACTGGTCGAATTGGTTGCAATTGGCTTTATGTTAGTAAAACTAAAAACAGAAATAAGGAAAAGGAGACTTCAAAAGAAGAAGGGACCAAGAGAGAGAGAGAGAGAGAGAGATTGGTGGTGAGTAGAGATCGCCACTAAGTATAAGAAAAAGCGGAGCATCTAGTGGCAAGTGTGTGAGTTGGTCAAATTCAGAGCTTGAGTTTGAATGGAGAAAGAAGCGAGACAGACGCTTGAGGGCTGGCCAGAGGGGGACAGTTTGAGTGTGAGAGCAAGATTGGGCTTTGGGGAATAGTTTGGATGGTTGTTCATATTTGCCTCTGCTGTCTAACTGGCGCCGCTGCTGCTGCTGCTGCTGCTGCTACTGCTACTGCTATTGCTGCGTTGGAAGCTCGAGACGAACGAAGAAGCTGGCTGGTTTGCGCAGAATCCCACTAGAAATACCGTTTACTGACCATTAATGTGTGTCTAGATTGGGCTGACGAAACGCTTTTCGCTCACCTCCGCCCATAATAGTTCCCTTGGCTTGAGAGCGCATGGCGTCTGGTGGTGTGAGTTCAAAAGACTGAGAAGAAGAAGAAGAAGGAGGAGGAGGAGGAGGAGAATAAGAAGGAGAAGAAGAGGATGAAGATGAGGACGAAGAGGGGCTGGGCCACAGGGCGAGGATGACGGCGGCGAGCGAGCATATAGTCGATGTTGTTGTTGTTGTTGTTGTTCTCCTTGGGCAGCGTGTGTGAGAAAAAGAGCGCGAGCTCGCGTTCTGCGCGAACGCGTGCACCTGTTGCTTCTTCTGGCTGCGGCTGTGGCTGCGCCTCTGCTTCGGCCACCTAATGCCGCTGGCCGTGCCCGATGTGTGGCGGCTGCGTGGTGGTGGTGCTCGTCGGCTGCTCGCCGGAGTGGATGCAGAGAAGAGAGGAGGCAGAAGAAACCTCGGCATCATCTGTGGCCGGCGGGCCGGGCGGCAGACCGGCAGACCAGCAGACCAGCGGGCAGGCAGAGAGCGTTGCGGGCGAGGGCGAGCGCGGTGGCCGGCGGATCTGATTTGTGCGCGAGCCTGTGCAGTGGCGGCGGCGGCGGCGGTGGCGACACACAAATGGGAGCGCGAGGTCTTCCAAGAGTGTTTTGAATTCTGGCCTACACGACACGAGAGACTTTTGCCGATACAACACACAGTGCGCGGTGCCAGCAGCATCAGCAGAAGCAGCAGCAGCGGCGGCGGCAGAAGCAGCCAAGAACAACGCAAGTATGCGCGATGCCCACGCCGGTGTCAGTGCCCCCAAAAGTAAGTGAGACAGTCGGCCATAGGATGAGATTGTAGTGTCCAGCACCAGCAGCAGCAGCAGCAGAAGCGGCGGCGGCAGCGGCAGCGGCAGCGGCACAACCATCATTGGCCGGCAATGGTTGTGCTGGTGGTGGTGGTTGCAGTCTCAGTTTTAGTCTCAGTTGTGCTGGTGGTGCCGGTGTTGTTGCTGTTGGTGTTGGTGTCGCTGGTGTAGTGTGGTGTGGAGGACGCTCTTGTTGGCGCCGGCTTCTTATATAGTCGGTCAGCAGTGGTCGTCAGTCGGTCGGTGACGCTGATAGAGAGACGAACGACACAAGTAGTGATAGTAGTCGAGTTTAGGAATCAGATGGTAGCAGTTTCTGTTGGTGTGTGCTTCTTGCGCGACTAGATACCATTAGGGCCTTTGCACAAGTGCATTTGAACAACAAGCAACAAGCAACAAGTGCCTTTGTCTGCGCCCGTTCTTCCAGTTAGAATAGAGCGCCTTCCTTTGCTCGTCTGTTTCTCGCCCAATCTCACCAGCAACCAGCCGGACCAGCGCGCCTAGACAAAAGTGTGGCCCCAAGCCCAAGAGATAACAAGACTCTCAAGAGAACCTCCGGCAACTCAATCTCAACCACCTCAGCTTATCACCATCATCTTCATCATCATCATCATCATCATCTTGCCCTTCACCACCATCACGTCCCAGTGAAGCTCACCAAACGCCAACAGGGGCACAGAAAATGTCGGCCACTCTTAGAAGCAACAACTTTTGGCCCTGTCGAACGGGCGATCATGACGCCGGAATCAACCAGGCTGCTGGCTCCAATTCGGCCCCCCTCGGGCATCTGTCCTCAGGGTCTTCATCCTCGTCTTCAGCCTCTCAAGTTCAAGAGGAACGAGCAGCCAGGGTGAAGCCATTCGACAGGAAGCGCGACAAACAGGCCGCCGAGCTGATGATGCAGCACCCGCTCAAGAGTTCGTGCAACTTTAGTTTGGGCTGCCACGAGTCCTCCGGATTGCCCTTAGGTGTGGCAGTGAAAATGACTCGCAACACAAGAGGGCCCCAAGCGAAGGGGAACCACCACACCAAGACGCTGGGCAAGCAGAGGCCGCATGGAGTGTCCAGTGGTGCTACAGGTCAGCCAGTTGGTGATGGCTCGCAGAAATTATTGAAACATATCCATCAGCAACAGTCGCTAGTGCGACCAAGTGGCCAGCCCAACCAGCGTGTGGACAACACAACAGAGAGACTGTTCTATCAGATTGAACATAGTTCGGCCCATTTTTTCACTGGCCAACAGTTCAAGCATGAGCACAATCATGCTCATCATCATCATTATCATCATCATCATCACCACTACTCAACCTTTAAACTGCCCAGATTTAATCAAACCGAAACAGCCAACGCAATGGTGGGATTGGTTAGGATAATACTTGTGATACTCATTTGCGTGCTGCTAGTTAAATTGCACGCAATTCCAAATTTAGTTAATTTAAAATCATCATCGTCGCTCAGTGTGTCGGGCCGCCAGCAGCAAAGGGGGGCCAAGTTGCGCAGGAGACGCAACTCGGCCAGATTGTTTATGGTGAACAATCATCTCATTGAGCAGGACAATGATACTAGTATCACATCATCTAATAGGGAAACTGAAAGGATCTCGCTAGAAGAAGAAGAGCAGCAGGAAAAGCAAGTCCAGGAGGACGAACAATCGTCAAGGAGAAACATTGAGCATAGAAATCAGACAAATCTAGAGAAATTAATTAATAACTTTTCAATTTTAATTAGAACTAATAGGATCTTAAATTCAAATATGCTGCCACAGAGGCGTTTCTCGCAGCCAGTTATAAGCATGTCAACCAATCTTAGTGGTGAATCGATCAATCAGGAGATCAATTCACAGCAGACACAACAGAGCAACATGATCGAAAGGCGGCGTAGATTTAGCGACACAAATGCCATCATCTCTTCCATGCGCCTTCCTCCCGGCCCAATGGGGCTCCCATTCTTGGGCTACCTTCCATTTTTGGGCCCAGAAATCCATCTAACTCTAACAAAACTGAGCCAAAGATTTGGACCAATCTATCAGATATTCTTGGGCGGCATTCGTGTGGTTGTGTTGAACGATGCTGCGCTGGTGAGACAAGCCTTCAAGCAGACTGTCTTCAGCGGCAGGCCGGACACTCAATTGACGCGCATACTTCAAGGTTATGGCATAGTGAACTCGGACGGAGCTTTATGGAAGGAGCAGCGAGCCTTTTTGCATTCGGCTTTGCGCAAATTAGGCGCCAAAAGTCTCATGAGTGGAACCAATGGATTGGAAGCCAAAATCCAGGTAAGTAGCGGTGTCATCTCAGCTTCTGGCCTGAGTGTGGCTCAATGTAGCGGTACTCTAGAGCTGCCCGATTATGTTGTTGTTGTTCCGTCATGCACAAGTGGTCGCTTATTTGTGCAGCACTCACTCACTCACTATGAACGCCTGTGCCTTGCCTGTGCTCCTATCTTATCTCCCCCTTGCATCCAGCTCTCTATTCAAACTAGCTTGGCGGCGTCTCCTCAAACGCATACTTACACACACACAAGCACATGGACATTCTTAATTTAGTATTCCATGAGCGTAAGGTGAACACACTGTATGCGCTTGCTGGGCTAAACAAAGTTCCTGCACAGTTGTTGCACAGCTCCAACTTGAGACAAACTGTTTCTTGACATTTTGACCCACATTTCCGCTTCCCTAAATTTGCCCGCCCGTTATCCCACCCACTTTAAGCCCACAGCAAGCTGCCTGCTTGCTTCCTCGTTGATACAACATGATGCAACCGGCGGCAACACCAGCAAACCGCAACCAGATCATCATCAGAATCGTCACAACCAGAACCAGCTGTTCAAATTGATTTATCTATTTCCTCCCTCAGCATCAACTGCGAACTCCTCACCACACACTGTGGCTTCTTCCAGACTGCTCTAGACTGGCACAAAGTTCGGCTGGCAGCAAGAGTGCTCTTCCTCTATCTTTGTGCACCAAGTGTGACCAACAGAGATCGATGGCCAGTGGTCGAGCGTTTCACCTGAGCTGCGGTAAGAAGCTCGCCGAGGAGCCACGAGCCGCCCACAAGCAGTCGCATCTGTAAATTTGTGTTGTATTTCTCCTCAGGAAAGCTTGTCCATGCTCCACTCCGAGCCGACCACTTGCGCACCATTTGATGCGACAACTTTTTCACTCAAATGGTGCACTGTCGTCTCTCATCTTCCTCCTCGTCTCGCCTCTCCAGAGCAATGCTGCCTCTGCTGCCCTTCTGCTGCCGGCGAGCCGGCACTGGAAGTACACTTGAACTTTTCCTCCTCTCTGCATTTGTGTCGCTCTTGAAACGCGCTCTGAATTCAAAATAGGCACCAAATTAACTCTTTTCGGTCTCTCCCTTCCAAATCTGACGCTTGGATGATGGGGAAAAATCTCCAACTAAATGGAACAACAAAACACCACCATTGCACACAAATGCTAATCTTAGAACCAAGTTAAAGAGTTTGTCAATGATCTCAGTTCGCACGCTTGCGAAGGCAAACCGTGTCAAGTTCGGCCAATAGTTGCCCGTGCCGTTTCCAGTGTTGTTGGTTCGGTTGTCATGAACTTGACCTACAGAAAATATGAGGAAAAGTTTGACCGCTTGATTGAATTGATGCAAGAGGGATTCAGGCTCTTTAGTATTGCCATGCCATTGGATTTCATACCGATTTTTAGATTTTTGCCAGGCGTTAGTTATGCCTACAAGAAGATGAAACGCAATAGAGCAGAAACAAGCGCCTTCTTTCAGACTGTCGCCGACGAGCATAGGAGATATTTAAGTGAAACTTTTAATCTAAATCTACCAAATACTGATAGTTCATTGCATCCAAGAGTTAGCCAAACAACTAAGGGGAACAATGTTACGCCAGAGCAAATGAAATCAAACATTCCAAAGACCATTTTGACTACTAGTGATACTATTACAAGAAGCATAGTGACGAAACGACAGGATAACTATTTGACAAAATTACAATTAGGAGAAGAACAACAACAGCAGCAGCAAACAAATTGCGATGATTTAGATAATATAGTTGCTCGCGATTTGGTTGATGCTTATATTGTTCAACAAAAGAAACATGAGCACGATAAAAAGGAAAACTATTTCAGTGATCAACAATTAGTTCAGATTATGAGTGATATATTCTCAGCCGGATTAGAAACTGTTACCTCAACCATTGAATGGTCGATATTATTTTTAATCCTAAACCCAGAGTGCCAAGATAAGATACAGAACGAGATAGACAAGGTGATTGGTCGTTCGCGTTTGCCACAATTGGAGGATCTCGCACAAATGCCTTATACTGAGGCCACTATTTATGAAGTTCTAAGACGATCAAATGTGGTCGCCCTTGGTAATGCTCATGCAACCTTGGCCGATGCAACAATTGGCGGCTATCGTATACCTAAGGGGACGCAAGTTTTGCCAAACCTCTATGGTATCCACATGAATCCAAAGCTCTGGAATGAGCCGGAAAAATTTAACCCAAACAGATTTATCATCAACGATCGGGCCCAAAAGCCGGATTATTTCATCCCCTTTTCAGTGGGCCGAAGGATGTGTTTGGGCGATGTTTTGGCCAAAATGGAGGTGTTTTTATTTTTGGTCGGCCTATTGCAAAAGTATGACCTCTCAATTCACGAAAGCGATCGCGACTGTCCGCCAAAAGTCAAGGGCACCATCGGGGTATCGAACGCGCCCGTTCCCTTCAGGATTGGTTTGAAAACTCGTGTCGTTGATCGGAATTGATTGACCTGATTGAATGTGTCTAGGGATCCAGGTGATATTAGAGTAATACAAATGAGACAGTAGTTCGGTTCAGTAGTCGTAGGAGAATCTATATTGAGAAGACTTATAAACAGTAGTGACATATGAACAGTATTCGGGTGAGCTGAGGTGGAGTTGGCGCATCTGCGATGTTGCAGCTTTAGAGCTCATGAATTGAATGGATAAAGGGTCACAATAGTGGCTGGAAGAACCCGTTTTGGGGCGAGTAAGATGAATAGAGTGTAAATAAATGAAAAATTCTCATCACCAATTTATGGCGATTTATCACTAGGACAGAGCATTTATTCTTCGATTCGTTTTGAGCACGCACCTCAAAATTTCTACATTGTAGGCCTGCGAGTGGGCCCAGTTTGCGCGCCACAGACTGTATGCCGCAGATTGTCTCCGTTACAGAGCTGCTCTGGAGGCTTCACACGTAAGCCCATTGCGGCGCGGGATTTGTGCTGCCCGCAGACAGTCTGTGGTAGAAATCGGCCGAGCTAAGCAGTGGCCAATTGCTTGGACTGCCACCCTTTGGCGGACTCTGCAATCGAGCGTTTGTTTCCACATTGGACTAGAGCGTCTAGCGGCTCGCCTGTCTGGCGGCTCTCGAGACAGACGGACCAAAGAGAAGCGGAGCGCTCTTTCACCTTGTCTCTGTTTCCTCCTTCTTTACAATCCAATCCAATCTGGCTGGGCAAGCCGAGCGTCAGACAGACAGACAGACGTCCAGGCAGAGAGCACCAGCTGAGTGAGAGAAAAGCCAATGAACTGAGACTAGGAAGAGGGAGGAGCGCACTCTTGGTCCAGTGAGCGGTCATCGTCTCCGTTTGAGGAAAATTTTCCCTCAAATCCTGAATGAAAACTAATCGAATCAGCTGGGCGGGTTGAAATAAAATGTCCAATCCTCATCCTGAGCGTCCGCAAAGCCTTGGCGCGCCACCTTTGCCGCCGGCGGCACCTTGTGTCTGGCGCAGCAATGGAGCCATCGCTGAGCAGCGCAGTGAGCAAAGGCGCTGCATTGGACGCGCGGCCGAGCGGCCAGTGCGCGCCGACTGCTCTGGTTTGCGCTATGCGAGTGCGCCGGCTCGTCGCGCCGCCTCGCCACTCGCAAGCTGGTGGAGCCATTTTCCTGTTCTCCACGCCGAGACACTTGGCCAGACTCTTGGCCAAGCCTCTGGCGGATATGAGCATCAGGCAGTCTGTGTGTGTGTGTGTGAGCTGGCCCATTCTCTGCATGGCGCGCAACAACTGGACGCCTGAAGGTTGAATTGGGGGGCAGAAATTGGGAAGAAATTTAGCAATTTGGCAATTTGGAAATTTAGCACCGCAGACAAGGAGTTCCTTCTGGTGTGTCTGCCGAATTGCTGCAGGAGATGAGCTAAAGTGAGCTAAAAATCGGCCGCTCTTCAGTGCTTTCTGGCCGCAGCTGAGCCTTCAGCCTTCAGTGTTGTCTGGCGGCGGACAAATTGACAGTTCGGGCTTTATTTCGCTATTTCTTTCTTTGCTTCTCTCACAGACACTAGCTTCTCGCCTGTGTGGAGCACAGTTGACAGTTTGGCCTGTCAGCTGGTGATAAAATGGAAATGGAAATGGAAATAAAAATAAAATCCGCCGCGCTGGTGCACGATTGCGGCAGCATTGTGTGCTTGCGCTCAGGTGCGGGATTCCACTTGCACTTGTTGCATTTTTTTCTCTCTCTCTCTCTTTTCAGTTGCCAGTGGCCAGTGGCCAGTGAGCTGGCGGCAGTCGCATGCTCTGGCCACAGGTGTGCATGAACTCTGACTGGGGGTATGTGACCTTTTCACTCTCGTTCCAACGAGACGGTTCACCTGAGGGCACAGAGCAAGCGGGCGGGCAGAGCGAGCACTCTGCAAGAGCAGCGAGTGTGCGCAAGCTCTGAGGAGCCACCGCACACAGTCTGCGTCTGTCTCGTGCGCGCTTCTGGCTGCACTTCGCCTGCCCACTTCACTGTGCAGTTTGGCCCGTTCGATCGCACGGCACAGCGCGCACTTGTTGTCGCCCTGCAGACTCCAGTCCGCAGGCTTCCCGGCCGGCAGACAGTCTGCCGCAGCTCAGTCCCCCCACTGCACTTCCAGCGCCGCCCCAGTCCAGCCCCATTTATAGTTTTGCCCGTTTTATTATCGTTTCCACTTCCTCCTCTTGCTCCACTACCAGTCCACGAGGCCACCAGCCTGGCCCAGTTGCGATTGTTCTAGACAGCCAGCCGGGCGGCTTCTCGTCGGACTACCTTCTCTGACTGCCCGAGGCCCCGCCGGTGGTCCCTCGCGTCCGGCCGGCGCCCTCGGAATGCGTCCAGTGGCCTCTGACGTCGCCCGCAGGTGACCTCATCGCTCGCGGCGGCCGCAACTCGACCCCAGAAGGCGCGCTCGGGGCTCCAAGGCCGCGCTGCCCTCTGACCTCGGCTGAGGCGGCGGCTGGCCCGCCACAGTGGCGACACTAAGGGCCGGCCACGCAAGAGGCCAGCGCTCAGTGTCAACGAACTCGCCGGCGCCCACAGCTTGGGGCTGGCCGCGTTGCGTCTGCGGGCAACGGTTGCTCGAAGGTGGCCGCGCGGAAGAGGCCACTTCACCTCGCGGCTTGTGGGCTCTCAGTTCTCCTCGCTGGACAGCTCGTCCGGCGCGTAGGCCAGACTGAGCGGACTGGCGGCGAGCTGGCAGCGGCCGTCCAGCCTGAGCTGGTCCACGTGGCGCCCAGACACGAGGCTGGGCGAGCGGCGCTCTGGCGAGTCCCGTCCCGGCGAGCCGGCCGGCGAGTCCTCCACTCGCAGCGGCTCGTCGCCGTCGGGCGAGGAGTCGCCATCGCTGTCGCTCTGCGAGCCGTCGCTGTGGCGGCCGCTCGTGCCGTTGGGTGGCGGCGAGCCGGCGCCGCTTCCGGTCCAGGCTAGCTGGCGCGCAGGTTGGGCGGGGGGCGCGCGCGGGCCCAGCGCGCAGTCTGCGGGCGAGGCTGAGCGGCGGCGCTTCAGTGCGGGCGCGTCGCAGAGCGCGAGCTCCTGCGCGCAGACCGAATCCTCTGCGCACGGCGCGCACTCGCCCGCCCGCACTCTGTCCCCCGCGCCCTCGCGCGCCTCCTCCCGCTTCCGGTCCGGGGGCCTCGCCTCGAGCGCCACTCGCCCACCCTCGTGGCCGGCTGGCTCGCCTGGGGCGCCCGCGCTCGCCAGACAGAAGTCGAGCGGCCGGCCGGCCTGCAGGAAGGCGGGCGCCTGCTGCGTCTGCAGGGCGAGGGGCGGCCGCGGCTGCTGGCCGGCCAGCGGCAGCTGCAGGTGCCTAGGCTGGCCCACCGGCTGGCCCACCGGCGTTGTGGCCGCCGGGCCGGAAGCGCTCGCCGCCACCACGGCCGCCGCCGCCTGCAGGGGCCCGATGAGCAGCTGCTGCTGCTGGGCCGCCACGTCGCCCAGGATCCTGTTGATCAGCATGTTGTACTTGCGCCGCCGGTGCTGCACGCTCACCGCGGCCGCCTGCTGGTCGCCCCGGGCGGCCACTTGCTGCTCGCGGCCGCCGCCGAGCTCGCCACCAGCCACGAAGGCCGCCTGCTGGCCTGCAGACTGTCTGCAGGACTCGGCCGCCTGCGCCCTCTGGTGCTCCTGCTGCTGCGGCAGGAACGCGCCCGGGCCGCAGACTGCGCGCGAGGCTGCGTTCGCCGCGCTCGCAGCGCCACCTGTCGGCGGCTGGCCCAAACTCGCCCGCTGCATAGGCGCCCCGCCCTGAGGGGGCCCCTTGGCGCCGCCCGGCCGCTCGGGGCCCCCGTTCAGCAGACTGGCGATGGACGCGGACAGAGCTTGGGGCAGACTGGTGCCCGACTGCTGCTGCAGGCAGACGAGCACTCGGCGCAGCTCGTTCAGGGCGTTCGTCTGCATGAGGATGTAGTTCTTGGCCAGCAGGAGGGTGGCGATCTTGCTCAGTTTGCGCACCGACGGCGAGTGAGCATAGGGTATCACATGGCGCAGCTCGTCCAGCGCGTCGTTCAGGTCGTGCATGCGGCGCCTCTCGCGCGCATTGATGTTCAGCCGCACCGTTTTAGGTATCTTCGTCTTCCTCACTCGCCGTCTGCTCGTCTCGTCCTCCTCATCCTCGTCCTCCTCTTCCTCCTCCTCCTCCCGCTGCTCATTTTCCTCCCCATTCTCCTGCTCCTCGTCGCGCTGCTGGCCCTCTCCTGTGGGCCTTCCCCGACGGCCCCCACACTGCTCCTGGTGCTTGCCGCCCTGGCCCTTCCGGTGCTCGTGGTCCGTGCCCGTCTCTCCAGGCGGCCGATCGGTCGAGCTGGGCCCCAGCGGCGCCCTCTGACCTGCCCTCTGCTGGCCCAACACTTGGCGGGCCTGCGTTTGGGGCGGATTGCACTGGGTGGGCGTGGCCATGGGGTGGGCGCCGTGCTGCTGCAGTTCGGGCTGGCCCAGCGAGTGGGCGGGGCTCGAGTTGGGGGTGGCCGCCGGCAGGAGACTGGTGGCGAGCGGGTTCCTCTGGTGTCGCGGTTTGAGCGAGAGCTGCATGGGGCTGCCTCTGAGCAGCTGCTCGTTGGCCTGCTGGAACAGCGAGGCCAGCTGCTGCCTGTTGCCTGGGGCTCGTCCCGAGGGGGCGTGGTCTTGCGGGCCGCCATTGCCACCGCCGCCCGGCTGGCCGCCCAGCGGGCCGAGGGCGGTCGGGACTAGGCCGGCGAGGGCGGCGTGGGTGGCCGCCGGACCGCCGTAGTAGGGGTGCAGGTGGGTGGGCGGCGGCGCGAGCACGGCCACCGGCGAGGCGAAGGCCGACTGGGGCTCGGCGGGCTGCGGGCGCGGGAACGCCTCCATGTGCGGCGGCGGGTCGGGCGCGCCCGCGTGCAGATTCGCTGGCACGCGCGCCGAACCCAAGCCTGCGGGACTCAGCGAAGCGGAGGACAAGTGCAGGCCGCCCGCCGCTGCACTGTGCAGCTCTGCCTGCGGGCCGGCCCCGAACAGCCCCGCCTCCTCGGGCGGCTTGTGGGCGGCCGACATGGAGGCGGCGAAGGCGGCAAACGCCTGCGCGTTGAACAGGGACGTCTGGCCGCCGCTAAGCCAGCTGGCCATCGAGCAGTTGGCCGGCGCGAAGGCCAGGCCGCCCAGCTGGGGGTGCTGCTGGCCGCCCATCGCCTGGCTAGTGGGCGGCGGGCTTGCGGGCAGCTGCGGCTCGAGGGGGCGCAACAGGGGCGAGTAGTTGGTGGGCTGGCCGCCGGGTGGCGAGCGAGCCGCCTGGAACAGTTGCTGCCCAATGTGCTGCTGCGTCTCGAAGGGCAGTTGTTGCTGTTGCTGCTGGCAGCTCGTCGGCGAGGCCAGAAGGGTGGCCCTCTTGGTGCTTGTTCTTGCGGGCGGCGAGCTCGAGTTTGTTGTGTGGCCGTTCGTCGCGTAGCTGTTCGTCTGCTGGGCGGCCACGAGGGCGCTGATTGAGAAGTTTGCGTGATTCATCTGGCTGTCTGGTGCTTGCACTTCCTCCTTGACTAGAATTGTGAATTTTATGCCTCTTCTTATGTCTCAAAGATTTTGACGCCTTGAGCTGGCCTCTGTGACTCTTGGAGACTTATTAGAGACTTACTACAGTCTCTTATTGGAGACTTATTTATCAGAAGCTCTTTTGGATACTCTCATGGAGGGCCGATTTGTGTCGCCCCCCAGAGAGACTATCAAAGCTAAGCTAAGCTATGCTAAGCTGACCTGCGGGACACTTGCCGCGCGGCGCTCGTTGCCGAATGAGAGCTGACAGGCTGCCGCTGGCCCCAGTCTGCAGCCGGCGGCCCAAACAATCTGTTGGCCCGCCAGGCGCAGTCCCGCCGCCCGCCAGCACTGCTCCGAGCGGAAGCTGGGCCCCCCGCGAACTGCTGGCCCGCCGCCCAGACGCGGCCCGTCCAAGATGGCCGGCCTGGTGCGCGCGCACTCCCATAAGTGGCCGAGTCGGTGTTGTGCGCATATGTCGGCGGGCGGCGCCAATCGGGCGCACCTAGGCGGGCGCATAGGGCGCGCGGGGCGCATATTGCTGCCCTCGGCGGCCGGCCGGGCGCGGGGCGGCCCGCAGCCAACTGCAGGCTGCAGGCTGCACGCTGCAGACTGCAGTGCGCGCTCCCTGCGCACTGCGCAGATGTCGCACTCTGCGGCGCGCTGCTTTCCCCCACCGCGCTCCTTCCCCCGCGCTCAGTGTGCGGCCGCTCAGTGCACACAATCTCGACCTATAAGCGACGGCTGCTTGTCCGCGCGCCCTAAGCTCTGCGGGCCGTGCAAACGCGCGGCTGGCGACTCAAATCTCAGTCTCCAGCCGCCGCAAGTGCCCACCCTTTCTGCTCGAGAGGCCCCATCTTGCGAAGGGAGCTGCGCGCCTCGCCGAGCCCGTCCAGTTGGCTGAAAGAGCGCCTCCCAGGCTCTTGCCTCGCCGGCAGACAGTCTTCGGCTCGGCGGAACGAACACGGCCGGCCAACCCGTACCCAAAGGAGGCGCAATATCTCATCTCGGCCGCAGCTTGCCCCTCGCGACGCTCCACTCGCTCTGCTGCTCGATGTGGCCCATCCGCAGCTCGTCTCGCGCCCTCAGATGTGCCTCCAGACGCGCCCTTGGGCACCGAAACTGGCCTGATACTGTCCTCGCGGAGCTGCAAAAATGGGCCCCTTTTGTCGCTCTTTTTGCTCCCCTCTGGCACCCTTTCGGCTCCTCTTTGGTGTGCCTCTGGCGCCGAGTTTGCGCTCGTAGAACTCTCCTTCGTTGCCTCACAGTCTCTGCCTCCGTCTCGATCTCAGTCGCCCGCTCGAGATCGGACGCAGATTCGCAGCAGCTCCCCGCAGGCCGGCCAAAGTGGCGAATAAGCTCCACTTCCGCCCCTCTCGGAGCTCTGGGCCCACTTCCGGCCGGAGGACAGTCTCGGGGCGGATCACCTGCGGCTGGGGCGCTGAGGGTTTGCGCGTTGGGCGAGGCGGTGGCCAAGTTCAGGCGGTTGGTTCCAGTCTGGGACTCAGCGATTCAATTAGAGGTGCGTGGCGACTTGCCGGGCGGCTCGTGGGCGAGCCAGGAGGTGCAAAGAAGGAGCCCGGTTGGCGTTTGTCCAAGACGGCGGGCGACCTATCGCGTGAAGAAGGCGCGTGTGGGCGCTTCCAGTTGGGCGCAGGAACATCGATCAAAACATGAATGGCGGCCGCCCAAATTGATACGAGCGAGACAATGAGCGAGCGACAAATCACACACTCGGCCGACATGCCCACTGGGTGCGCGCGTGTCTCTCCCTCTCTCTCTCGGTGAGCGCCGGTGCAGATTTGCGCTGAGCTCTGGGGGCTCTTGGGGCAAATCTGCTGCGAACTTGGCCCCAGCTCAACTGGGTGCTCGGCCGCCAGAGAGTGTGTGTCGCGCCCAATCCGCTGCCATAATGCCGGCGCGCTGGCGGCAGCGCAAATCCTCTGCGTGCCGCCGGCGCTTCTCTGCCACTTTTGCGCTGGCCTCACAGAGAGAGAGAGACTGTGTCTAGCTGCTCGAGGGACACTCTTTTGTGGGCCCCTTTTGGGCCGATCGGATCTTGTTGCCAGAGATTAGCCCCCGCGCTCATCAATATAATGCCGCAATGCGATTTGTATTGCTCGCCTGGGCCTGCTTGTTCGCCGCCCGACACGCTCGCCCAACAACCATCACTGGCAGATTATTATTGCCCACTCGTCCGCCGCTCTCTGTCTGTCTGTCTGTCTGTCGTACAGCGAGAGCTCGTCTCAATCGAGTCCCCAATGGAGCCAGCGCCAATTGTCGCCGGAGGAGACACTCTGAGGAAGAGAGACTCTCTCACAGAGTGTCTCCCACACGCTCACTTACTCGCAGGCGTCCAAAGAAGTGGCCCAAAGAAGTGCGACATTTTTTTCGCCCCCACGCCTCTGCATTGGGCGCCCAAAAGGGGCCCTCATTGCGCGCGAGACTGTCCCCCGCAGTCAGTCTCTGGCAACATCATCATGGCGCGCACGTGACCCCCCACGCCGCACCCACGCGCCCAATCTTGGCCAGATATTAATATCATTAACTCGCCATTGGCCGGCGAGCGGCGCCCACCCTTAGGTGCGGCCGCCTCGGCCAAGAAGGCGTCTCCAGCGGCCAGTTTGGCGCCGCGAGAAGGCCACTTTGTGCGCTCGCCAGCGCCGCACACAGTCTCACGTCGCCCAGCCGACCTGGAGCGGCGCGGCGAGTGTTTTTTGCGCGAGATTGAGACTTTTTGCGATCACTTTTTGGGGTCTCTCAAAGGGGCAGAATCTCGGCCTGAAGGCGAGACAGTATGCGACAAGGAGAGATTGAGACGTTGGCTCGCTTCACGCGCAATTTTTCATCAATTGCACGCACAATTCGCCCCCAGACCAACCAGGACAGAGCTCCCCTTGCTTAGGACTCTCTTCCGGGGGGATTTTTGAGAAAAAGGGCCGCAAGAAACGCCGAGGATCACGCTCAATAATTCACCTCGAATTATGGGCCATCTTGACCCACTTGAGCCCGCGAGAGAAGCCCTAATTATGCATTGGAACGAGGCCCAATGCTGTGGCAGCTTAGGACGCTCTTAGGGCGCCCCCATTGAACGGGCGCCAAAAAGAGCAACGGGGCGCCCGTTTGGGGCCAGATTAAATGCTGGTTCGAGGCCACGCCAGAGTCGCCCTCTCGTTTGGTCCGGCGGCTTGTTGGTGGGCAGAGGTTAGGGTTTTTGGTGAGCAGAGCAGTTGTGTGTGCGAGTGGGCTAACTGCTGTGTCTGGCGGGGCACAAGTTGCGGCCCCAAACTGTAAGCTGCACTGCTCTGCCCTCAGAGACAGAGTGTCGTGGAAGCAAGTTGCAACTCGCAGGCAAAAGTTATCGGAGCGAAAACAAAGTGGATTTAACACAATTGCGCCTTTGCCTTCGCCTTTTCGCCTCTCGTTTCGCGCAAGCACTGATTCCGCCCGTTCCACTCGCCTGCCATTGTTGTTGTTCTTCTTCTTGTTCTTGCTTGTCCAACTCCAACTCCAACTCCAATTCCAATTCCTATTCCAATTCCGATTCCGATTCCGATTCCTATTCCTATTCGGCCCCTCTTTTTCCTCCCTTCTCGCCGCCCAACTCTGTTGGGGCTCGCTGCTCTGCAACGGGCAACATTTGATCCGCATTTGGCCGCTCGAGGGGCGCCTCTCGGCCAGACTGAGGCCCAAACAAACGGGCGCACAGATTAGCCAGCCGAGTGAAAGTGTTTGCGGTTTTGCGGCTTGCTTGAGCCCACGATGGCCACTTGTGCGCCGGCAAGTGGCACCCAGACAACAGCTCACCCTTAGCTTAGGGCAGACATTGAACTGGCACTCGCAACGCAAGTGTCAGTTCAATTTCAATCAAACTGGCCGCCCACTTTCATTGGCGCCCCGAAGCTCATTGAAAATTCAATTTGCTCCCCCTTTTCTCCTGCTGCTGCCTGGCTGGCCGGCCGCTCGACTTCTGGCAGTCCTGAGGGTCGCTGGGCCCGCCGGCGGCCAATCTCCTGTCCATTTCCGGTCTGATTGGCCTAGAAGGGCCTGTCGGGCGATTGTTTCACTTGTTTGCCGGCACAAATGGGCGCAAGACGCGCGCACAAGTGGTGTCATTTTTCACCCAAAGCCAAGCGGCCGCGCACTTGCTCTCTATATCTGTGCACTGGATTACATTGCACTGCACTGCATTAATGCATTGCACCACTGCACTGCTGCACTAAATTGCGCTGCACTGCACTGCACTGCACCGGCGCACTGCAGTAGAGCAGCACACAAGCAGCAAAGCAGCGCAGCAGAGCAGCCGCCGCGCAGCGTGCGCTCCGCACGAGTGGCCCACTATAAAACAAAGGCGGCCGCACGCGAGCCGCACGCCTGCCTCAATATAGACACTCTGCGGCCGCGTCCCGAACGGGACTCATGGCACGCCGCGCGCTCGCACAGCCGCCGCCCCGCCAAGACCGCCTGTTGTTGTCCTATAAGCGTACATGGCGCTCCGTATTGGGCCAGTTGGGCCAGTGGGCGAGGCCAAACAAAGGGCCAGCGGGCCAGTGGCAATCTGCGGCCGAGTGTCTGCTGGCCGCCCGTGTGGCGTGTGTTTCCGGCGGGCGAGCAGCGAGTGGCTGCGGCCAGACTTGCGGCGGCCAGAGGAGAACTGGCGGAGAGTAAAAGACTCTGTTCAGCAGAGCTAAGGAGCCCAAAGCTCGGCTCGCAGAGAACGAGCCTCCTTCAGGCGGAATTGTGATTCGTGTTCGTGGAGAGATCTCCTTTGGCTGGTTGGATTTGCGGACCGCAAGGACAAGCGAGCGAGCACTAAGCACTGGTCGTTGTTGCATGGCGAGCAGGCAGTTGGGCTTGCACAATGGAGGGCGCTCACTTTTCAATGGAGTTCACAGCCAGGAGACAACTTGAGAGCCGTATCAAGTCATTAGGCAAGCAATCCGCTTCGAGAGCGATTCATATTTTTTGCCCGCTCTGTTTGCTTTTGTGTCCGCTTGTCGCGGGCCATTTATCTACAGACTAGAGAGCTAAGGCTGCGGGTTCGAGCCAGAGGGCGTGGAAAAATTCGCACGCAGTTGCCTTTGTTGGCGCAAGTCTAAAAAATGGCCCCAAACAGCGAGACAAAAAGCGGCCAGCCGGCAGGCAACCATTGCGGCCACTCCTGCGGACAGGGCGCGCGTGTCTGCCCGGAAGTTGGCCACTCGGCGCCCCGGTTTTTGTCCCTCTCTGTGGCGGTGGTCCTTCTTGGGTGGCCGTTTGAGGCAGTAGGAAAAAAAGAGGGTATCAACCAAGAGTAACTTTTTTTGGCGGACCTTTTTTACCCTCTTGTGGTGGTGAATATTCCCGGTGGTGAGCATTCCACGCCAACTCGGACCCACAGGAGAGATTGAAAAGTGGAAAAAGTTAAAAAGGCGGCATATTAACTCGTTCGAGCGGCCACAGCGCCCCCAAACACTTGGCCTAATGGTCGCCCCAGATTGCTATCAAAGTGGCTCGTGCGGACAACGCGCGGGAATCGCGCTGCCTGCAGACCTTCGGCCGCTCCTTAGGGTCGGCCGGCGGCCCTAAGGAATCAGTTCGGCGCACAAGCTCTGCTGCAGTGTGCGCAGTGCGCAGTTCGTGCGCGGCCGCAGACTGCAGAGCGCGCTCTGGGCGCGCACTTCAAACGGGTCCCAAGTCCAAATGGAGCTCACTGGGCCAGGCTAAAGGGCCTTGTATTAGGCCTAAACACCCAGTTGAGGCCTAACACAACTGCGCCCAACGATGATGACCTGTTAAATGGGCCAATGGTCGTTTGGGCCAACGACAATTGTGGCCGCCCAGTCGAACGGGCTCGTCGTCCGCTGGCCGTCCGTGTCCCAGTTGGGCGGCCAATTGAGAGGAGGGCCCATTTCGGGCAGGCTCCAAAGAGGGACCAATGGATGGAGCCAATTGAATGAAGCTATCCCCAAGGGCGAGTGTGTTTTATCCTCATAATTAATTGGCCAATTTGTAAATTGTCAACACGGTTGCGAGCGGCCCAGGCAAAACTGGCCCTCGGACTGGAATTCAAACAAAAGGCATCCTCGTCATCGGCATTTTCCAGCCTCCGCCGGGCGGCGACCAAGCAGCTAGAACGGCGGCCAGCCACCAGCCGTGTCCGAGTGGCTGTGGTCAGGGGCCAGCAAATGAATCGGAAGGGGCGGCCCAAAGTTGTCGAGTTGCGCCCTGGGCGCACTTGGTCGGCCGCGATCCATGTCGTGGGGGCGCCAAACATGCGACGAGCCAGTGAGCGCGTCTGCCGCCCACTGCAGTCTGCCTGTGTGCGTCTCTGTCTGCGGCCCACGCAGAAGTGCATAGCAGCGCGAGCGCCGCAGACTAGCACAGCCAACCCGAAGGGGCGCCTCTGCAAGGCCAGCCAGAACAATAATAAATGAATGAATGAATGAATAAATTTTTTGCCTCTCCTTCGAGGGCTCTTTTTGCATCTTGGACAACAATGCGGACCGTTGGGGGCGGCCAGCGGACAACAAGCAGCCAGCGGGCAGAAACGGAACGCAAACAGTGGCCGATGCTGCTTTTCACTTAGGATAATTGTGTGTACAAAATCCTGTCGCCCAGTTAGAGGCGCCCAAAGGCAAACACGTAAACGATTGGCCGCGATTCACCACTGGCACCAGTGGCTAGTGGCTAGAGGCTAGTGGCTAGTGGCTAGTGGTGAGCCTCCCCCGCAGGAAAACTGGCCGCTTGCGGCCGACGTGCTGGCCTGGAGCCGGCACGACATGGAGCTGGCTCGTGTAACTGTGCTCGGGGGCGCTTTGTCGTCCCGTTTTGTGTTGCCAGTTGGCCAGCAGGCTGCTCTGGCCGCTCTGGCTTCTGTGGCTTCTGTGGCCTCTATGGCAGCCCCCACGGCGCCCAATTGGGGGCGATGCGCGCGAACAAACATTAGGCAAATTTGCCATGGACAAATATTCCAATTCTCTGTGTCTCTGTGTCGCCACTTCATGAGAGCTCTGGGCGCTGGCAAAATCTGCTTCATCATCCTCCAACAACTGCAACTAGCGCCAACGGCAACAATAATAACAGCAACAACAACAAGGACACTAACAACAATTCCTAATGATTGTAATATGCAAATTATCAATTTTTCAACGCCCCAACCTCCTGAGACAATTCATATTTCATTCTGCTCCAAATTAGTCACCCCTAATGGAAGGCACTAGGTTGTGCGTGTGGGCACTTGTGCTTGGCCCAAGCGGCGCTTCCCCAAACACTTGTTTCCGCTTCCTCGGAACTGATTTGTTTTCGCGCCAACAAACATTTCCTCTCGCCAAATGGACCATGCTCGCGGTGCACCATGCAGGGGCTCTGAAGGAGCCGTCGCAAGTGCACTTGGCCAATTTGCGCGGCTCCTCAGCCCCATTTCGACCACCAATCGAGCACCATCGAGGCCTCATATAGATCAGCAGGCTCACTGGGCGAGATTGGGGTCCTCGAGTGGGCCCGAGCGAGCAAGCGCCATCTGGGGGGCGCCGTTTTGGAGACAGAGTGGCGCGTGCACCTGTCGGTCGCGCCGCCGTTGCTCTGCAGGTAGCTGAGCGCGGCCAAAACCGGCGCCAGAATTGAAACGGGCTGAATACGCGCACCAAAGCAGACCAAGCGGCGCGAGTAGCGGCACAGCCACACTGAAGGGTTGCTCCTGCCCTTCAGAGCCAACACAACGCTCTCCTTTAGGCCAACTCAAGCGGCCGCTTAGGTCACTGTTAACACTTTAGGTTTTGTTTTATTCAATTTAACCCACCACTTTATCCACTCACCTCTAGGTAACCCGAGAAAAAAACCCTCCTCACAAAGCATGAACATGAGCTTGCCTTGCCAGTACCTGACAATCCTTCTAGGGGCTCAACTATGGTTCCTGGCCACCGCCAGTGGCCAGACCATCGACACCGCTCTAATTCCAAATCAAATTTTTAACGTTGACATGGCTTGGCGACCCAACCTGGAACGACATCACACTATCAGCTATGAGTCAAACAGTAGGGCCTCATTGGTCTTGAGAAGAGGGGAACTAGTGAGGATGAACCTACACTTGGTTCGACCATTCAACAGAACCACAGACAAGTTGCGCCTAGAGCTAAGCTTTGATAGCGCAACGCTAAGAAACCCAAATTTGGACGATGGATCTCTTGTTTATACTCCGATAGTTTTAGACGAAACATTAGCCGACAATTCAAGCTCAAATGTAGATTCAAACCCACTCAAATATGAGGCTAAAATCAAATCGATCTCACCTAGTGGACAAATTCTCACCGTTGACCTCAGGTTGGCGCCCACAATGCCCATTGGCCTGTGGCGTCTCAGAATATCAAGCAAACTAGCTAGCAGCCAGGTAGCTGATTCTGATTCCCCACAAGTGATGCCAATCATTACCTACACAGTTAGAGAGATACTCTATATTCTTTTCAACCCTTGGAACATATATGACGATGTCTATCTGTCTCAAGAGGATGCCCGCAGAGAGTACCTGTTGAATGAGGTCGGCAAGATCTATGTAGGCTCCTATGCAAATTCCGTCGGAAAAAAGTGGTTTTATGGTCAGTTTGATGACTCTGTTCTCCCTGTATTGATGCATCTACTAGATAAGACTAGGTTAACCGTGGCAGATCGCTCAAGTGCCGTCAGAGTATCTAGGGCTGTGTCGGCCGTGGTGAACAGTCATGATGAGAACGGCCTATTGGCTGGAAATTGGTCAGGAAATTATGGCGACGGATTAGCCCCATGGTACTGGAATGGATCTCCAAAGATTTTTCAGCGCTACATTCAAAACGGTTATCAAACAGTGAAATTCGGTCAATGTTGGGTCTTTGGTGGCGTGACAACCACCTCACTTAGGGCTTTGGGAATACCAGCCAGATCAGTTAGCAACTTTGTGTCGGCTCACGATACAGATTCATCGTTAACAGTGGATAAATTTCTCTCCAATTATGGCTCTGAGTTGACTGGGGTGAATGGTGACTCTATCTGGAACTTTCACGTCTGGTCCGAAGCCTGGATGCAGAGGCCGGATCTGCCGCCAAATTATGGAGGCTGGCAAGTCATTGATGCTACTCCACAGGAACAATCCATGGGTATGTATCAACTTGGACCGGCTTCACTAGAGGCCGTTAAGCGGGGGAAAACTAGCTACGCGTATGATGTGTCTTTTGTCTTCTCGGAAGTCAATGCCAATGTGGTCTACTGGCACCAAGATGGACGGACAAGACTAAAGTGGCGTGCATCAAAGGTGCTTTTCGGCCATTTTGGTCGCAAGATTTTGACTAAAATGATAGGAGTCATCGATGAATGGTCAAGAAGCGGTTTAACAGATGCCGAGAACATAGTTCACTTATACAAGTATCCCGACGGCACACCTGAATCAAAATTAGCCAGGGCTGAGGCGGCAAAGGCCGCCGGTTTGCAGCCATTGTTTGACCACATTCAATCCTAGAGTAAGAAGAAAAAAAGTGAGAAATGATTAATCGATACGAACTGGCTTTTGTCTCTAAGTCGTAAACTTCTTTTGAGTTTACATCTATACTAGATTAGATTCTATTTGATAGTATATCCAACGTACAAATATATAGTCTTTATCCTAACGTGCTATAATCTATGATTCTAGAGGTCAACGTTTATCCCTCTCGACATATGACAAAATATATCTATTTGACTGATGATTCCTGATCTCCATCTTGAGTGTAAATTGCCGTATACTTAGTTCCTGAGAGACTTGAGAGAATATAAAATTAAACCGATTAGGCTAGTGGTAACAACTTGAGTCAAACATGGTACGTAGGCTATGAATATATCTGGCGGCTGAAATGCGACAACTAGGGTAGCAAAAGCTATGCCTGAATTGCGATATGTACTACTAATTGATATGGTTATCATGTGATTGATATCACGCTTAATGATATAGCCCAAAAGTCCCGAAATGATATAAGTTGCACAGGTCACAATGAATGCCATTATTGTTATCCGCAGATTGAACATCCGATATATATACCAATAAACTATTGAGCTGAATATAATGATGAATAATAGAACAAACATGGTTAGCGGACGAAATATCTTCTGTGATATTTTCTTGGCTCTCTTGCTCCTACCAACAAGACGGCTACCGATCAACAAGGCGAATAGCAAAACAATCAATGTTCTTGCCAGATTCATGTAAGGCACCCTTATTGTATATTGCCCCTCTAGGTCCAAAGATTTATCCATTGCATACAATAGTATTGGCATAGTTAACAAAGCACCGATGGTCGAGGAGATTTGTAGACCTAAAGCTAATTCTTTGTCGGCGTCAAACATCACAGTCCATAGGACGGAGGCTGAGGCTGCTGGTTGACAAGCATATATGAAGGATCCTATCCTGTACATAGGTTGATCCTGGAAAAACAAATGGCCAGCTACCCAAGACGAAACCGGCATGACAGTGATGCCAATCAACAAACCAATGAATATAACTCTTGGCGCTTGCATGAGACGCTCGACATTCTCTGTATCGATTTGAGCACCCAGATTAATATAACTGACGGTTATGAACACTATCAGGGAGTACATGAAGATCTTATCCAAGATGCCCTCATTTCTGATGGACACAATTCTAAACTTCGCCACCGAGCTGACATCGGTCGACTTAGGATCGTTATCAACGAGGATCGAAAGAGATTCGTTATCGTTGTCTTGATTGATCGACGAAGCTCTGAGTTCGAGCTCGGCATGGCCGATATAAGTAGACTTTAAGTAGATGATGGATTTATGAACAAAATTGCTCTCATTCACGTGGCTAATATTGAGGAAAACCTTTTGGTTAAATTTCTCCTCAGAATTCGTGGCATTATTCGGGGGCACAGCAAATTCGATAATATCAAGCTGGGGCGATAAAGTCACTAACCGGAAAGATAATTCGATAATTTTTGTCCCTTTCGGCAGAGTATTGTTGTCGAATGCTATCGTGTATGGAACTTGCTCAAGGCTCTCCATAGACATCCGCAATCGATTCGGAGTAAAATTGACTCTAAGTTGGGCATTCTTCACAATTGGTAATGTGGCTAGTTCAGACGTTGGAGGATCATAACTATAAGTGTCCGGTAGTTTGCAATCACAAAGGGTCGAGGCAAGTCCGAGTACAAGGGTGGTCACAAGTACCAATCTAAAGTGAGGCAATAGAATCTGTGACGTTCTACTTGGCACCCCCATCACATTAAATTTGTGGCACTTGGCTGAAATTGATTTCACAACATTTATTATAACAATAGTTAGGAAACAGATTGGCTGATGAGGGAGGAAATAGATTAAGTTCAAAACAACATCTCAGCTTGCGTAGAAAGGGTGACCTTATTCAATGATCGGTCATCAAGAATGGAGCGACGAAAATGCAGCCTGTGCGTGTGCCTGCGCTGAGGCAGAGATTCGGCATGCGACGAAAGCACTTGATGCCGCACTGAACTCCTGTCACCTGGAGTCGCTTCACCGGCGAGCGACATATTGAAAAGCAATAGAGCTGGTGTTCGCTTTCGTGGGGTTCCACCCAAAATTATGAGTTACATTGTTCAAAAAGTTTGATTTTGCCCAGATGCTGTATTTTTATTTACTTGCAGCACATCCGGGGCAAAAATGTAGATTATCGTGTATGAAAATATCACAGTCTAAACAGAATAATCGTTTACAAAGTGTACATTGGGCGGCGTCATTCTCTTCACTCTGGAGCGACTTGTCGCACCCGAAGCATCTACTTGATGTGCCCTCTTCAATCTTGATTTCTTTAAACAATTCAACAGGGAACAGGTGATGAAATGAACGCGCGAGGTGTGCTGCTGAAACTAAGGTTAGTCCACAAACATGACAACCCACAGGGAGGTCACAGTACTTTGATTGGCATTGGGGACAAAAGTAACCGTTGTGGCTGAAATTGGTGTCTTTTCCAAGGTGGCATGTGCACATAGAGGGTGTCTCTTTATCTTCGTGCACATACTGGGAGAATCCCATCCTAATCAATGATGATTGAACACCCTTCTTGGCCGGTGGGGGGTTGAGCTGTGTAAATATGACACTCTTCAGATGGCTATCGTCGAGAATTATATCGTAAGTCCCTTTGGTCGCTTGCGCTAATGTCTTATAGACGTTTACCTCGGCGGCGAGTCCTACGACTGAGCATCTTATGTTGTGTGAGGCTAGGGATTGGATAGTTGAATGTATATCACCCGGATCGCAAGTTGTCAAACTGCCAACAATGATTAGAACCTCCTTGCTTGTATGATCAGGCATATGCTTAAGAGTTGTCTGGGTGGCTTCGAGACAGTTTTGAAGTGTCAGCTCACCGGTACACGGAACATTGTGCAACTTTTTTAGTGCGGTAATATGGCTTTTCATATCGCTGTTCATTGGCGATAGTAATTCGTATTTCTTATCTCTTGTAATGATTAATCCTATCTGACTGATAGGATTGAGTCCGGAAAATTCGGAGAGAAAGGACTCGAGTATGGCGAGAGTGCAACCGATTCGGGAGGGTCTGAGATCCTTGTGCATCATAGCTTCACTGAAGTCTAATACAATGAATATGTGTCTCATAATACCTAGACGCAAGTTCTTCTTTTGTAGGGCCCTCCTACGTTTGTTTCTCTGTATCATCTCTTCAATACTCGGTTGCAAGAGGCCATCCTCGTTCTCTTTGATGGCCTCCCAACTCTTTTCATAATCATTTTCCCACCGGTAGCCGGTGACCGGCTCATCTACCTCCATCATTATACAGTGTGTCCCGAAAAGAAATAAAATTATTGATACCCTCGAGACATACGAAATCAGCCAGTGAGAGCTTCGAAATTTTGCATGACTTACATGCGCTGGCTAAGAGGCGCGCAGCGAGAAACGTGGTCGGCTTTCTTACAGCACAGCCCGCGGCGCGCCCAAGGATATTGTGCACGCGTTTCAAGGATTTTTTCGAAATCCGGAGACAAGGTGACATGCATCCAATTTCCTTAAACAAACGATCAAAATTATTCTCTTCATAGAACTCGTTATAGATAAGTCCTTCTTAGCTTGTGATAATACTGAGTATAAAACCGGCGGGCGATGGACCAAGGTTCAGCTTTTTATCCTGGGAGCACTCGCTACGGTGGGTCTTCAGCAACAGTTAAGCGAAATGCCGCCGCAAGAAGGACATTTTTTAGGGTTCAAGAATCACCCAAGCAAGACAAATCTATATTACCGACCTCAATATGTTCTTATCCTGTAGAAGTTATCAGGAAGACTGAGAGGGACCTACCTCAATTGACGAGGCATGCTAAACATATTCTCAAATGGATTGAGGATAATAGTAACAATGAGACAAAAATCGGCGCTCAAAAGAGGCGGCGCACTAACGTAAGATTCAACCCCATGGCAGTGGGAAGACCAAAAGCAGCGGCCAACCCATACAAGCCCTACAACGTATCTTCAATACCCACTTCGACTGACCCCGCTCCAACTGTGAGCTCGACATCGAGGCTAAAATTGCCTAAGTTCAAAACTCTAGCAAATAATGTAATGCAAGAAGCTCAGCTATCCAGGGACAGCCCCGCCGTGCAGGCGCCGATCACGGATCCAATCAAGAGTACAAATCCGACAACCCCTGCCCCATCCATATTTATCTCTCCCAAGCCAGCTCCTGCTAAGGTGGCTGTTCCTGAGGTTCCTCCTCCTAAGATAACTTCTGAGGAGCTGGTCTTCCCTAAAACGACTCCCTCTGAGCCGACTCCCCCAAAACGGCCTAATTTTGAATTTAAAGCACCGGCAAACTTCGAGTCTAGCTATCCCAAGATCAGAGCTCCGACACAGCCTGCCACTGTGAAGCCAACAATTCCCCCGCCATCAACTCTCATACCTTCTATGATCACAGCATCGAAAAATCTCTCAACTGAGGATTCACCACCCGCCTCTAAAACAGAGGCTGCTATTAGTGCTGTAGCATCCTTGCCGGAAAAACTACAACAACCTGAGCCATTCAAGTCTAAACTAACTCCAATCTCTGTAAAACCAGTAGTAAAGCCCGCAATACGAACACCTATATCTCACATTCCCACTGTGAGCTCTTCAAGGTTTGTTCCACCAATTTACGTGGGTCCAGTTTGGGTTGAGACAGAGATTGTGGAATCGGATAGACCTCGTACTTTTGCCGAGCCAATTGACCTTTCACCACCAGCTGCTAAGAGCGATACAGGAATACCAAAACTAAGCTTCGAGTTCGCAGCTCCACCCAAGGTTGAGGTGCCAAAGATATTCAGTGGATCTCCAGTCAAAACACTCACCACGATAGCTGCATCTCCAGCTTCCCAGTTCAAAACGCCTTCAACGGATTTTCCCGTGTTCAAGGTACCTTCTCTCGGACCGACGCCGGCTACGACTGCTAATGTCTTCCCTTCATTCATTAATGCTACGAATAATGATGAACCAATCAATATTTTTTCGGCACCATTCAAGAGTTCTATACCTATCCCTTCGAAGTCTGCGATACCTGAAAAAACAGACATTATGTCGGCCCCATCCCCAGCCACAGAAATATCAACGACCTTGACAAAATCATCCTCGGATACAGGAACAGTAACTACTTCACCAGTTGCGGGATCACCTACAGTGCCCTCCTCAACAGTAACCATCTCAACATCAACAACTGCTCCGCCATCACATCGATCCACTACTGCAGCTACACAATCAATTACAGCTCAAGTGTCAGATTCTACAACAACAGCCCCATCAACAACTACCACCGCAGTGTCAACAACAAGCGCTAGCGTGAAAACAACATTTACTGCACCAGGAACAACTGTGGAGAGCTCGACAGCTAATACGGTAGCACCCATAACCAAAGCGCCTGAGAATAGTGAATCCAACAGTGTCCAGGCTTCAGCCTCACCAGAAACAGGAAATGTTGGTGATATTGAGATGGATATCGAAATGGATGCCACCCCTCCTGTCTCAACTGCCAGTACAGCAACAATGAATCTTCCTACCTCTAGCGCCAACCTAACTCCCAGCTCCAGCCTCCCGACATCGAATGCTCAGAATCCCGCAACTTCTGCAAATTCAATACCAATACAATTGCCCATTCCTGTCACAACTGCATCTCTTTTTACAGGTAACTCAACTAGTGCTTCGATGATGCCCCCATTTATTCCAAATTTCGCTGTGCCGACAAATTTGACAATACCATCGCCTGTGATACCTAGTCCTCTGGCGGCAAATTCAACACCCTCAGCCAATCCGTTCCAGCCAACATCATCGGGCAGTGTACGTGGACGCAAAATATTGCGCCCGGTTAGAAGAATACATCGTTGAAGATTAATTACATATGTCGTTGCTAATGTGTCGCTTACATTTATCGCACTTGACTTGGCAGCACCACAAAAATTTACAGTTACAGTCCTCCTCAATTTCCTCAAGGACTACCTGGTAGCCACGACCGCAACACAATAGTGAGCAGCTATCCGGTCCTAAGCTTGTCGAATTACAACGACGGTTTTGTGTCCCAAGCACCCCCAGCCTAATTTAGTTGATACAAAGAGTGGAAATTTTTGTTGAAATGATTGTTCAAGTGAATAGGATTAATATGAAGAATAGACTCAGTTGAGTGCACGATCAGAGGCATCTCACTGTCTCCTATGAAAGATAGTAGCCAGATGTTATAGATAAATGAACGAAACTCACCTCAAATCTGCTAAACAATAATCGGGTGATTCTATTATGTAAACCAGATCCTTACGTTTCGGTCTTCTAACTCCTCGTTTTACTGGTCTTAGTTTGTGTGGATCCTTGCTTGATCTTTGAACATGAGTTGCGCTCTCGTATCGTCTCATCAATTCTTCGCCAACATCCGTGAATGAGCCAAGATGCTTCCAGCACCGTTTCGTTTGGCAGAGTCCATTGTCTCCATTATGACAGGTACAAGTTATGTCCGTAGCTGACTTGAATACGCGTCTGCCCACCTCGTTGTTATGCAGGTATATGGTAGCCGTCGTGTCAGATTCATTTTGGTCCAGGTTATCTGTGAAGTCGCGACTGAATCTGGCGCCATAATCAATATCGTCGGAGCAAGCAACCCACTCGATACGTCCTTTGTTGCTCTTGGAGCGAATCTTTCTGTCACAACTGCACTCCTCTGGCAACTCTCCGGCGCTGCAAGCTTTCGTCATGGCTTGTGCAAGTCCGGCGGAAATTATTGCGTTCAAATAGGACCTTTCACGGTTTGGATTTTTCATAACTTCTCCGAAAATGAGAGGGCTCGACTTGTTATTGGTCGGCAGAGATGCTGCCAGCTTGTCATCCCGAAGAGAGTCCTCCAAGACGAGGGAGCAGTTCCAACGACTGAGCGCAAATCTGGACTGGCACTCGTCAATGGCCATTTTGAGGCCGCGGGCCACCACCGACATGACTCTTGGATGCAGGCGACATAGTGATCTCTGCTTATTGCTCGTCAGCAAGACAGAATTGTCACAGTAATCGAGATAGTTTTCTCTCGTAAGATTGTTAGCCCGCTCGAATTCTTCACCAACACCGATGGCCCTGTTTTGTTGGTTCATTGTGTTACATTGAGTATTGGTTTAATTCGACATCAGTTAATTAGTTGGCAATTTAGCTAGAGGCGCCAGTCATTAGGCAACACTAGTCATTCGAGCGTTTTCACGGCAGCCTCATTAACCACCTCAGTGCCTCTCCTAGACCCGCTTTATGGCCTAAACGATCTAATTCGGCATTGAAGGTCAGCCAATCATGCGCCCTCTATCTGTTTATACATCTCTCACGTGACCCAAATGGGGCCAACTCTCTGACTCTGGCTCGCATTATCGCAAGCCCCTCAGTTGGAGCGAGCGGTGAGGCATGAGGCAGGAATCAGGGGGCTTGATCCAGATTCTACTTGGTCAAATGGGGCAGGTTGCACGCTAGCTGCGTTTGCGACAGTCTCTAGCAGCGTTCGCTCGCTCAATGGGTGAGCGAAATTTCCAGCGCACCTCCGGGAAGAAGGCCCGCTAATTTGAAATGGCTCATTAAATTCGTGAGATCAAGTATAATCTAATGTTGCCCGGTGGTGTAAGCTTATTCTCTCTCTCTCTTCGGCTGCTGAACTAATAACAATGGACAAGCGAGAGAGACTGCTAAAACAACAAAACTTAGGTCTCGCTTGAGTTGAGCTTGAGAACTCCAGCTGAAGTCGGCAACATCAATTACACCGAATGAGATTGGTCGTCTCGTTCCTCTCTCATTCCTACTTCTCTTGTTGCTCAAGTAAACCAAAACGATTTGGAGCCTCTCTCTCTCTCTCTTCTCAGCTATGTTTAGGATCGAACTAGAATGACTAGAGGAAAATATTGGCTCAGCAAGTTCATTAGGATATTCTCGGGCCTTGTGTACGTCTGCAAAATTTGTTTCCTCTGATACGTCTCCTCTATTAACTCTCAAGACCAGCAAAGAGATGTCAGGCCCTCCAGCCTGAGCGAAACAAGAGGACTGATAGGATCTCCAACGACTTCACACAGGCCACAGTAAGCCCGCCGCTGGAACTGGCCGCGAGGCCGAGCTCTCCTAATAGAGGAGTCGCGGCCCACGACGAGGACCAACCGGGCTGGCCAAACAAAACGAAACTAGATAGTTTCGTTTAACATGTAATCTTTGTCTTTTTACATTTTCACCATTCCTCACTGCTTTGCCGCCCGTTTGGTACTGAGCGCCAATCCTGTCATCTTAAATTGCGGCTCATTTAGATAGTATATGTTTGCTCGTTAAATTCCACTGATTACTGGCCATCAAATATAATAAAAACATTCTGCAGCCATTCTATGTCTTCTGGATCTCACTCGGTCCCCTAATGCTGTCTCGACAAACGCCCAGCGACTGGAAAATTACCAAATATATCTTAGGCCAGTTACATACAGTCACTCGCTATTTCTCTCTCTCTCTCTCTGGAGCTTACTCGCACAGTCTCAAATGGGCAAATCTCATATCATACGATACACGAATAGCCCTCAACCAAGTCCGACACGAAGCAAAAGTAGTGCTCACTTTTTTATGGCACCAAACTGCACCAAAGAGATACAAAGGATGGCTATTCTCCAATGGGTGAGCAGCAAGAAGACTAGGCTAGTCTGGCCCCCTTGTGGCTCTTTGGGCCATATGCGCGCCCATTTGAACACAAATCTAGAGCCGCAAATCTTCTCCTCACTTCTTGAGCTTCGCCATACCAATGAGACCTCGTTAAGTATGACTCGTAAGTGTCCCCCACCCATTCGAGATCAGGCCTCTTGGCCAGGCGACGTGATGGCGATTAACGCCCGAACTTCTTCGGTAATGACAATCATGATATTGTCATTACCGATGATATTGTTGGCTCGCAATACAACTGAGTTACTCTCGATCTTCTCTCTGATCTCTCGGAACTCGCCCTGTGATAGTTAAAGTTGAAGACAGTTAAGACATACATTATCTCAAACGAAATTGGCGACCGGACGATGAACTTCCTTCGGATATCATTTTTTCTACCGCGCTAGCCTCTCAAAGCTTATACTCACCACCAAGCAATCGATGGAACACGCTCCGGATTTGAATTATAGTTGTTGCTTGATCGATCCTTCTCGGTGGCAGAAAAGTAATAGGAATCACCACC
>Ga0058701_10000398_pt1 | contig 30730 bp, 20 predicted proteins | sample AgamicOrMae_FD_97039 | JGI IMG/M metagenome (GOLD analysis project Ga0058701, IMG submission 97039) | Agave microbial communities from Guanajuato, Mexico - Or.Ma.e | ecosystem: Host-associated > Plants > Phyllosphere > Phylloplane/Leaf | place: Guanajuato, Mexico | collected 2012-06-04 | reverse complement strand
CTTCGCCCACAGCTTAGCCCAACTCGCGGGCGCAACTCAATACCAAATTGGCCAGAGTTTGCAAAAACAAACAGCTCCCCTTCGCTCATCATCACTCATCATTGTTTCATCCCAATTTGCTTTGGCCTGCTCGCAATGTCAACCAGCAGCTCTTCCTCCTCCCAATCTGCCGGCGCCAATCTGCTTCTCTGCTATTCGTAAATCACGATAATTATCTCTGGGCCGTTTTTCTCTTTGCTCCAAACACACACACACTGAGCTGAGCTGAGCTGAGCGCCACTGTTGCATCAAAGCAGAGCAGAGACCTTGCGGTCCAATTTGCCAAATGCGGCGAAAAAGAGCAGCAGAAAAGTGATAGAAATAGTCACAAGTTTAGTTTGTCACAATAGTTTGCGGCTGGCATCAAGTAGTTTGGCCTAAGCTCAGCAAACTTGCTTAGGCGAGCATCTCGAGTTTCACAAAGGGACCCAAAGTTTCGCTCCGAATGGGGCAGCTCTTTTGCTTCCTCTTCTGGGCCACTTTGTGCGCCCCAAATGAAATGGTTTCTTGTTCCCAGTGTGGAAACAATTACCACCAGTTGACCACAAGCCAAAATGCAATTAGTGCACTCGGAAGAATATTGCCACCGCTCTTTTTTGGTGCACAAATTTTTCCTTTTAAGTTGAAGCGGGCGGCAAAGTTTTCTCTCAGTTTGCGCTAACCAGTGCAACAAGTCGAAACACTTCCACTCGGGGCCACTCCTAAGGATTGGCCCCAAAGGCAAACCTTTCAAGAGCACTTTTCCACAATGCAAACCTAAATCAATCTCTGACCAAGCAGATGAAATTTTTATCGAGCAGACAAATTTTTATCGAGCAGACAAGTTTGAGCAAACGCTTTTTGGCAAGAAACATTTTGCCTGAACACAAACTAGCCAACACTTTTTCGCGCTCAAGTTCCGTTTCAATTGATGCATTGACACAATTTCCACAATTTGCCCTCAAAAGTTCATTGGCCACCCACAGCCAATTTTGCACCGCTCACTGTCACTTCTGCTTGGCCCTTTTTGGGGCCACTTTCAAAGCGGAACAAAACAGTGGATTGGGCAGCAGCCGTTCGCCTCAGAGTGTATTTGCGATCGGCCTCTTGTGTAAATGCATCACATTGATTCGAAATTTGAGTACAAGCGACTTTCTCGTCGGCCTAAGAAAACGTTCAAACATCAGAGGAGAACTAAGCGCCAACAGACCATCACAAGTACCTCTTGAATTCGTTTCAGGGCCACTTTGCGATCGTAAAGATCAGCCAGTCGCCCATTTGTTCGTTTTTGTCTCGAATTAATGATTTCGATCGACCGATAAGCTCGAGACAATTGATTCTCTTTGGAAAACAATCCCTAAAACTACCTTTGTTTGATCAATAATTAACCAACTGAATCTCGCACAACCCAATAAATCAATTTATGCCACAAAAGTCAGCAGAAATCAGTCATTTCAGACGGAATTTCGGACTGAAATCACTTTTGGTCAACTGCTAAGCAGCGTGAGAGCAGGCGGAACTGAAACACGGTATTAAGTATTAGGGATTTTAGGGGACAGGTGAGAAAAAAGATGGAAAAAGTGATAGTTTTGAAGGATGACTAATTCAGCCAGTCAGTGAAAGAAACGGTTTTTAGTTATAGTTACACTTAAGCAATTTTTGATTAGAAGGATCAACAAGTGGCAGTGTACAAAGCTGGTTGAAGGAAAACAAAATAGTTAATGGGTGCAGCGCTTCAATTGGGCCGTCTGCTCAATGTTGGAGTCGCCCAATTGGGGCGCTGGACTGGGCCCGATCTTGTGCACAGTTGAATGTGGTTTTGTCTCTCTCTGTTCTAGACTGCGCCAGCACTTGGGTGTCGATCATTTCGTATCGAGCATCAAAATGGAAAAGAAAAGGCCAGCTTGCAGAGTGCAAGTGGCCGCCAGTGCAGCAGAACAGCAGAGCGCCACCACATTGGCTTGTGCACCGGAAACCACGAGCCCTTACAACCACTATGTTCACGGCCGCTCTGTTTTTCGCTTCAGCTCGACGTTCGAAGCAATATAAAGTGTCTTCAAGATCGAAATCTGGAAAGTTGCTTTTTATCTTGCTGAGCCTCAGGAGGTTCAGTATCATCTTATTCTCAAATTTCTAGCAAGAGTCTCTCTGGGTAAGTTCAAACAATCAAGCTAATCAAGTGCCATATTTTTATCAGCAAGCTCGATGATGCGCCTCAGGTGGAACTCAGTGGAGGATAAGAGAATGTTCAGTATGAAGATGCTGAGGGAAAGAGTGCGATTAAAATGAATGGAAAATAGATGAAAAAATAAATGAAAAATTGAATAAAAAAATGCTCCAAATAAAAAGCGAGTGAGAAAAAGACTTCTCTTGTCTCAACAGTTTACGACAGTCTTTCAGGAACTCAAATTTTTTCAACTTTTTCCTCTACACTTGAAAGTTTACTCTCATTCTCGCTTGACTCTCTCTGAACTGCTTCTACAACTTTCCCATCAGACTTTCGCCGAGAGTTCCGCCCCATTGAGAAGCAGAGGATCCATTTACAGTCTCTTGTTAGTTTTAATTGGGCACACTTTTGCTCTGCAAAGGCTTGTCACGGGCGATTTAACGGCCCATTTGGAGGGTTGCGAAAAATCACAAGTGCATTTGGGCAATTGTTCGCCCAATTGTTCACGAGCTTAGCTGATAACAAGCAGTAACAGTCTCAACAGTCTCAATTCATTGGTCGGGCCAATATTAAGAGCTAATATTGCGGCTTATCTCGCGTTTGTTCATCTTGGATTCCATTCATCTTGTGTTCATCTTGTATTCATTTCAAATTTCATACCGTTCGTTGAGCTAATTTTGCATAAATACTAATCCATGGTAAAGGTGCGACAGGGTGACCACCGAGTTGGCGAATTGGGTGAATCCATCGAGAGTGAGCAATTGTTCAAACTGTTGTTGTCTCACTCGTTCCGAAGTGGCGGCCAAAACGATGAGAAAAGACTCATTTTGGCTCCTCTGCGACTGGTAAAACTCTTGCAATTGGCCCTGCTGGTCGCAAATCTCCAACGCCCACAGACTGAGATTGGCAAACATCAAAAAGGTATAAACTTGGCCCAACTTTGCTCTGGCTCGCTGCCTGTTGGCCAGTCTGATGAGGATTGTCTGCAGGGTCACCTGGAGGACCAGGATGAGTCCCTTGAAGGCGAGAATGGAGTGAAAGATGAGCTGGTAGTTGGCCAGCGGCTGTTGCAGCCTCATGGCCGCCATCTGGCCACTGAGATCGTCTGCCACTGTTGTTAGCGGCTCGCTCGAGTTTCCCCCTCCACCTCCTGCGGGCCAGGAGCCACTTCCGGCGGCGCCCAGTGGACTCTGGTCGGGCGCCCATTTGGGGCCCCCGTGGAACAGGTTGCTCTGGATGAACTGGACCACTGGCTGGGGGAAGAGCTGGCCCATGTTGTGCTGCTGGCCCAGGTTCAGCACGGTGGCCAGGCCGCAGTAGTAGGCCGCCAGCAGGAAGAGGTAGTGGAAACAGTTGCGCTGCTCCTCGCCAAACTCCACCTCCTCCTCCTCTTCCTCCTCCTCCTCCTCCTCTTCCTCCGCCTCCTCCTCTTCCGGCTGGAACTCGTCCCTCGGGCGCTCAGCCCGCCGGCCACGCCCACCCGCTGGTCCGAACTGGCCCGCGGCAGACAGTCTAGTCTTGCCGGGGCTAAGGTCCGGAAGTCGCTCTCGTGCGGGGCCCACGCGCGGGCCTGCCGCCCGCTCGAGCCAGCCCCTGGCGGCGCGGGCGCGTGCTCGAGCTCGAGCACGCGCCCGGGCCCGGGCCCGGAAGCGGCGCCCGCGGCCCCCGCGCAGCCGCCACACGAGACACAGGCCGAGCAGGCAGACCAAACTGCTGGCCAGCTGGCTCACGCACTGGGCCACCAGCGAGAGCAGGTCCACGCCCACAATGATGACCACCAGCGCGCAGGCCACCAGCATCAGGCCCAGGAAGCCGCTGCACACCGAGGCGGCGCCCGACGAGCTCTTGTGTATGGGAAGGCCTCCTGGCCGCCTCTCGGCCAGCAGCACTCGGGCGCCGCCAAGCTCGGCCACGCCCAGCCTGCGCTCCCGCAAGTGTCTCCTCGCGCCACTCCTAAGCTCGTCCACTGGCTCGCGCGCCTCGGGCCACTTCCGGTGGGGCCGCCGCTTGGGGGCGGCGAGGCGCGAGGAGGCGGCGGGCCAGCGGTCCTCGTCGGAGGGAGCCAGCCGGGAGGAGCTGGAGCTTGGCGGCTCGCTGGTCTGCGAGCCGCTCGAGAGCAGCTCGCCCGAGTTGGGCACCCGCACGCCCCCGCGCCAAAGGAGCCGCCGGCCGGCCCCGCTCGGCTGCCAGTGGGGCGCGCCCACTTCCGGCCGGCGCTCAGTCACTTCCGGCCGGCGCTCGGTCCTCCTTAGGGGCGGCGGCTCATCGAGCTCGGCTTGGGGCAGCCAGAGGGGCGCTTGGGGCCGGGGGGGCCGCTGGGGGCGCATGCTGGCGAGCCACATGTTGAACAGGATGGTGAGCACCAGAATGTAGTACTGCTGCACGATGGGCAGCAGGAAGTCGGCGAAGCTGGGCTGCTGCTGCTGCTGGCCAGCTTTCTGGTAGCTCGCCGACTGCCACTGGGCGCTAGAGGCCGCCCACGGCTCTTCGGCCCGCCCAGACTCAGACACAGACTGCTGTCCCTCAGCCTGTTGCTCTCGAACGAGCGTCAGGGCGAGCGGAAGCGGCAAGGCGCGGCCGGAAGCGCTCGACTGCTTCGAACTCGAGCTCGAGCTCGAGTTGGCGCCCCGCGAGACTACCACCCGCACGCTGGCCGTGATCCGGCGGCCAGTCTGCTGGCTCCAGTTGCCGCTCGAGCCGGCCCGCTCGGCTTCCGGCGCGCCGGGCGAAGCAGTGCTCGAACTTGCCGCAGACAGTCTGGGCGGCCCCAAAGTGGTAAGCGCCCGCACGCTCGAGGCCGCCTCGTTGAACACGAAGGGCTCCTCGTCGAGCGGCTGCGACCCGTTTCCGGCCGCCCTCAGTCTGCCGCGCTCGTCCAGCGCCCGGCCGAACTGCGCCCCCTCCTCCTCCTCCTGCGCCTTCCTCGCCCGCTGCTCCTTCGCCCGCCGCCCCTGCTTGGCGGCCCTCGAGCCGGGGGGCGCGCCGGAAGTGGTGGCGGTCTCGCCGGTCGAGTTGGCGGCCTCCTGGGGCAGACTGTCGTAGTTGGGCACCGGCGGCAGCAGCGCGTCCAGGTCCACATCCTTGTCCTCGTCCTTGTCCTCTTCCTGGGCGCCCGCCTGCTCCTCAGCCTCGCCCCCATCCGCCTGCTCTTCTGCGGCCACTTCCGGGCGAGCCTCTCGAGCGCCGGAAGTGGGCGCCTCCGGGGCCAGCCGCTTCGCTTGGGGCGCGGTGGCGGCGTTCGCGTAGGGCACCCTTTGGACCAGCTTGACGCCTTCCGGCTTGGCGCGGCCTCGCGAGCGGTCGGGCGCCCGCGTGGACATCACTGTCTCTCGCGGGGCCACGCTCGACGCCCCATCGCTCGCCGGCTCCTCGTCCACCGAGGGGAAGGGGCGCTCGCTCGTGGCCGGAAGCACGCCGCTCAGACTCAAACTGGGCTCCTCCTCTTCCGGCCTCTCGCTCGGCGGCTCGTCGCGCGAGATCAACACTCGCACTCTGTGTCTCGCGGGCGGCTCGCCCGACGCCGCCACGCCCCCCTGAGGTCCAGGCACTCTGGCCCTTTCTGAGCTTCCGGTAGTTAAGCTGGAGCCAGTCCCACCTGGCAAGCTGGAGACAGGTCCACCTGGCGAGCTGGAGACAGTTCCGCCCACCTGGCTGGCCGGCCGGCTCGCCTGCCGGAAGGCAGTCATCCGCTTCGGAAGCGACGACTTGAAGGGCGCGCTCGGCAAAGTTCCGCCTGACAGTGTTCCGCCGCCTGGTCTGCCGCCCACTTCCAGCTGCGGACTGGAAACGCTCGCGCCGGAAGTCGCCGACGTCGCCCTCGCGCCAGCCACTTCCGGCCGGCGCTGGTCCCCCGCCTGGCTGGCCGGATCTTCGATCGAAGCCTCTCTGGCAGCGAGCGGCCGCTGGCCCTCGCCAGACTTGAGCGGCGGCGGCACGAAGCGCGTGGCCGACGACTGACTGGCGCCTCGAGGGCCCAAATTGGACCCGCCGGAAGTGGTGGCGCTCCCCGCCGGCCGCGGACTAGTACTGGTGCCGAGGGCGGGGCCGGAAGTGGTGCTCGTGCCCGCCGAGTTTCCGCCGCCGCTCGTCCAGAGGGGCGCCTGCGGCTGTTGCTTGGCCTGCTCCTGGCCGGGAAAGGCGGCCCAGCTGGTGGCCCGCTGGATGCGCCCGTCGCCCGACTGGCCCCCCTTCGCGTGGCTCGTGGCCACCGCCAACTCGCCCCCAGCAACAGTCTCTGGCGCCACGAAGGTGGCCTTCGCAGCCTCTTTCCCGCTTGGCTGCGACCCGCCGGCCACGCCCACCCGCGTCGGCGGCTCCACCAGTTTGCCGCTGGCCCTAAGGTCCGGTTGTGGCTCCTTGGCCGTTGGTTCCTGCCACTTTTCCACCTCGGCGGCCGCTTGGGCGCCCTCTGACTGTCGCCGGGGCTCAGTGGCGCCCTCGTGTTCGCGCGACCAGTTCGAGCGCGGCCGCCACTTGTCCTCGGCCAGTTTGGGCCGGCCACTCTCCAGCGGACTGTCGTTGGTGGCCGCTGGTCGAGGGTGGAGCACAAGAAGCGTTGGCGAGTCGCCAGTTGGGGGCGCCAAGTGGTTGCTTGGCCGCGGCTGCTCCATCGAGCCTGAGTAGTGGGCCAGATTGGTGGCCAGCAGTTGGTGCTGCTGGATCAGGCTGATTGAGTTGAGCCGCATCAGCCAGAGCAGAATGTGAGTGACAAGTAAATGAGCCAGAGCCATATTCTGCAGACTGCTGCCTGAGCCTGTTGTGGCTGCCTGGTGGTGGCCAATTGTCTGCCTCTGTCTCTCCAATTGCACCTCCACAGCTGGCCACTGTTCCTCCTCCTGCTCCTCCTCCTCGTCGTTCCAATCTTGTCCAGCGGCGCCACTTCTCGCCCGCCCATCCTCGTCCACCGCCAACAGACGCCCGTTCGAGGCCACCCCAAACAATCTGCCCTCCTCCTCCTCGTCCTGTCCACTTTCGAGCTCGCTCTCGGCCCGCAGCTCAAGCTCACTCTCCACCTGTGGCGCCCTCCTCCTGCCAGCCAGTGGCCCTCGTCTGCCTCTGCTGCTTGTGGCCAGAGAATTGGCCACCGAATCGGCCGCCAGCCAATCTGATCGCTTTCGATTCTCGTCAACCTGTTGACGTATTTTTGTTGTTGTTTTCGAGTTTTGTTTTGTCGCCGTTTTCGCGTTTTGTCGCCATTTTTTGCCAGCCAAAAGCGAACAATTCGCACAACAGACGAAAAAGGTGACAGAACAATGGGCGAGCGAGAAAATTTGCCAAAATTCCAAAGAAGGTTAATGGACTGTCTTGTTTTGGGCCGCTGATTAGGCCAGCCGAGATTAGCTCGAGCACAACCAACTTGTCTCTTCGGCTAATTGCAATTTCAAGCGGCCGCAAGCGAGCTAGTCTGCACGAAAGAGACGCCAACTGTCTAGCTTAAGCAGCAAGCTTGGCGGCAAATCAATTCTTGCGGCTGGAAATCAATTCCTGCCCCAAGAATTGATTCTTAAGCTCTGGAAAGTCTGCAGATTTGCCGCCAAAATCAGCTCAGAAGACGAGCAGATTCTATCTGCTCGAAAGGGAACCTTTGGAAACTTACCCGAGCCAAAATGAACTGCATCAAGAGGGACACGAAGAGGAATTGCAACAGAGGCAAATAGAAGCGCGAAAAGTTCGACGCCTGCCCCAAGCTGCCGGCTCTAATCTCTAGACTGTGTCCAATTGGCAGCCTGTTGGGCTCGCCAGACGCGCTCGCCCAGCTGGACAGAGCGGAGCCCAAATTGTCGGCCAAATCTAAGCCAATGACAATCAGCTGGATGAGTCCGAGCGATATTGAGCCAATGAGCAGCGGAGTGCAGTCTGCGGAGGAGGATTGTTTGCGGGCCAAAAAGAGTGTGTGTGTTTTGGTTAACTTTCAGCCTTTTGGTTGACTTTCAGCCTTTTGGTTAACTTTCAGCCTTTTGGTTAGCCCTTAGTGTTGGGGGACAGTTTCATTGGTGGCCAAGCACAAGCACATTTGCTGAACAGTGGCCACTCGTCTGAAGTCGGGCCAGACCTTAGGGCAACTCCAGACGGCGTCCCATTGTTCTCTGTGTGCAATTTGGTCAGTTCAGGGCCTCACAGTCTACAGACTGACACTGAGGCAAAGAGAGTGGTTCATTTTCAGTTGTTCTATTTTCCAAATTGTTTTCAATCTCGCTCGTTCTCACCACACTCACCTTGGCGCTGCGTGGGGCCCACTGCAAGCAGGGCGCCCACTCGCTGGAAAGCTTGCTCCTCGCTCGCCGGGTACTGGATCTTCAGCTGGCCAGAGGGGCGAGCGTGTTTGCCGCGCAGACTGGCCGCCCCAAGCGGAAGGGATTTGGCACAAAGTGAACGGGCCAGCCAGAGGCAGACCAGGATGATGATGGAGCTGACGAGCAGGTAGCAGGAAAAGTATTGCAGCACGTGTCTGGCGTGCGCCTGGCCAATGAGTCTTACCAGAAGGTCCGAGCTGTGCTGCGTGTGCGGGCTTGGCTGGGCGCCAGAGGCCAAGATCTGCGGGCCCGCATGCAGTCCCTGGAGGGGCGGGTATGCAGAGTGGCCCGGGTAACTGTGGCCACTTCTGCGCTGGCTCGAGGGGGCGCCCGACTCTTCCGGCCGGGCGCCCCTGTTCTCGCTGAGATCGTCGTCCAGAGCGGCTGGCTCTCTTTCCGGTCGGCCGGCCGGAGCATTGGAGGCGGCAGTCCTCAGGTCGAACGGGAAGTCGCTTGCGTTCGAGTGGGGCCGACTGAGCTCGAGATTGGCCAAAGTGGAACCTGCACAGGAAGATTGCCATTGTCTCAGAAACGAGAGTTAGTATTCGTTACAGTATTCATTTCGAGCAGCAAGTTGGCTCTGTTTTGGTCTGTTTGTAATGTTGTTTTGTCTGCGATCTTGCCAGTTTGGTCTTGACCGCAAGCTTGCACAATGCGCCACAAGCTTGTGCAGAACCGCAAGCCTGTGAATGAGACTAGTTTGCATGAATTGGGCGGAAATTGAAACATAGAATCGAAAGTATTCAAAGGCAAAAATGGGCCAAATATTGCGGCTCAATAATGTCAATAATCTGCTCATTTGGCGTTCATTTACTCACCATATGCTTGCAATGGGGAATGGTTGCCGGTGGTGCCATTGGTGGACCGTTTGGCCTTTGACTGGAGGGCGTAGGTCTTCCTCTCGGTGGAGAGGAGATTTTTGTGGTGCAACAGGAGGGAGATTATTGCTGATAGGTGAATGAGGAAATAGAGTTGCGAGATGAATTTGGACGAGTTGTAGTTGTTTTTCTCGCCCTTCTTCTTGCAAGTGGTCATATTTTTGCCCAAACTATTGCCCAAACTGTTGCTCGTCTGGCCCGCTCCAGAGCCAAGCAGTGTCGTCTTCTTGGGCCACTGTTGTCTCGTTTCGTTCATAGTCTGTTGGCCAAGTGTTTGCTTTCCAGCAAGTTGGCCTCTATTCAGCTGCTGCTCGTAGGCGGCTCGTCTTCTGCCTCTGTGCCAGTCGTTCAATTGTTTGGAAATCTCCCTTTTCAATAAAGTGGACGCCACCAGCGCCACGGCCGGCGAGTGTCTCGCCGCTGGCGCCTGCTCCAGCCGGCCGCCCACAGACGAGCCGCCCTCGATGGAGCCGGAAAATGGCGCCGACCACTCCTGCTCGCCGCCATGCTCCCTCAGCCCAGCGCCCAGCAACTCTTCTCCGTGTTTGCCCAGGCGGCTCGCCGAACAGCCTCGCGCTTCCGGCCTCGCCTCGGCGCCTCTTGGAATGGGGCCAGCCAAATGTCTGCCCCCCGCCATTGATGTATGATGCTGATGCTGATTGCTGCTATTGTTTAGCCCGTTGGAGGCGAAAAAGACGCAGCTCGGCTTGTGGGCCCGCAGCTGAGGGTGGCCCGCATGCTGGTGCACACACTGCGGTCTGTGGCCGGCGGGCTGGCACTGGCGGCCCGTTGGCGCCGGCTCCTCGCGGTCTAGCTGGTGAGCTTGGCACCAGTGGCGCTCGCCAGCTGCGCCCATCCGGCCGGCTTGGTCCTCCAGAGCCTCTCTCTGCTGGAGCCTCGTCTGTCTCGTCCTGAGCTGCTGCTCTTGGTCGGTGGGCCCGCTCGCTTGGTGGCCGGCGACTCGCTGATGGCACTCTATGGCCGGCTGTCTATCACTGTGCAGCCCGGCCGGCTCCAAGTCTGCCCTCAGGACACTGGCAGCCGGACTTTCGGCAATTATCTCCAAATTCTTCACACTTCTCCGCATCGATAAACCCTGCTCGCCGCCCCTAGTCCATGGACGCTCCCCCTCGGCGCCCCTGGCCAGCTGCCGGTGGTTGTCCACCGAGCAGTAGAGACTCTTGCAGCTTGTTGCGCCGTCGAAGTCTTCGCTTGAAGTGGCCCTCATGCTTTCAGGCTCCCTCAATCTAGCCTCATCTCTGCTCAATCTTACCTCATCTCTGCTCAATCTCCTTTCCTCCTCCTCTCGTTCCGGCAAGGCGGCCTCACTCTTCTCGCGCTGATCATCTTGCTCCCTATGGGCCGATCTGGATTTGATGAACGATCTTGATCGTTGCATAATTCATCTCTCTTGCATTGTCATTGGATTAGCTTGAGATCTACTTTGTGAAAATTCCTCCTGCAAGCCGGCCGTGCAGCGCAAGGATAGCTCCCTCAAACTTTCGCCCAACCTAAACGCAAAGCTCCTAAATAGCTATAAGCTGCCCCATAAAAGTGCCCTGAACAAACTTTGGCCTGCAACTGTCCCTCGCTTCGTGGTCCCTTTTCTGAGGATCAACACTTGGCGTCACACTTGATTGACAGTAACTGATTGGAAGTGAAGTGAGACTTCTTCTGTTTGTTGAGGAACGAAAAAGGGCGAAAAAAAGAGTTAAAATTTCACTTAATGCTCAGGAGAGGCAACCAAATTATGGGCTGATGGCGAAAAAGAAACCATTTGTGGTGAGAAGTTTGGGTGAAAATATGGTTCACGCTAAAAGTGGGCAGAAAAAAGCACTCACTCTCAACCAGAAACAGATTGCAAACTCTCCTCGAGACCAGCTTTTGCTATGCTTTTTTTCCACCTCGAGACGATCAACTCCGCTAACTGTTTCAGTCTGTAACTGTGAGCTGAAATGACCCTCAGACCAATCGTCTGCCTTTCCCTGCAACAAGCAGCGGCAGTCCAAAGAGGATCGACTGCAGATTGTTGCCGACAGCTCAATGCAACAACTCGATCGATTACAAGAAACATCTTACACTTTCGAGATGCTTGAAAAAGGGGAAAAAGGGCAACTAAGGTGGCTTGTGTGGCGACAGTTTAGGGCAGATGCACTGTGGAGCATTTGGATGCACTCGAGCTAAGGATAAGGAGCGGCCACTCTCAAACTCCTCCCCTTTCACTGACTGTCTCTCTGTCTCTCGCTGCATCTCGAACTGTCTTCCCGAGCTAGCCTAACAATGGGTGGCGAGACACTGAAGTAAGACAGACACTTTGGTCTCTGCTTCGAAGTTTAAAAGTTTCTCCTGCTGAGGGTTTCTTTTATCTTTTATTGTTATCCGTTAACCATCGTTCGCGGTTGTTCGCGTCTCCCAACAGCCAACGAGCCATTTCTCTTGCTTTCTCAGAGTTCCACCCGAAAGTATGAACACCATTCATTAGGGCCCGAAACGAAAATTGGTTAACCAATTAGACGACAAATGAGATGAACGGCATTAGTTCCTCGTCAGATTGAAGCTTCGAAAGATTGGCCGGCATGAGATCTTGGATGAATTCCATCGTTTTCCTATAGGTTAGTGCTTCCTTACTGTGAGGCTTGCAAGTATGAGCGTGGTCTATGTTCAGCTCGTACAAAGGTCCCAGCTCAAAGCTCAGTGAGTCCTTGTGCACCAGCACTCCTCGCCATTGGACCACTTTGTTGACCCCAAATGAGGAGACCGCATTCTCGGCAAATGTCATGAATTTTATATTCCTGTTCTGAGGCTTTTTGATGAAATTTAGAAATCTCTCATGAAGATCAACTAAAATTGGAGACCCTTTTTGCAATTCTATCACTTCAGTCGTGAGCTGTAGCAATTTTTGTAGATTTTTCCTCTCGATCCAATCCAAATTGGAACCCTTGTGAGGGACACTATAAAAGACAATACCCTTCGTTTGTTCGGCCACGCTTTTGGCAAAGTTTCTCGAAAATGGCGGATTACTCTCGCTAATGCTGGCCTCTTTTGCTCCAACCACATAATCTCCTGCTCCTCCACGACCACCACCGCCACTATCACAATTGTCTTCATCACAGTCAGTTCTGATTTGCTTATCATAATTGTTACTATCATTTAGTTTTGCTGGCGAACCAACCTGGTTGGTCAGCATTTCGTCGCATAGGACCAGAATTTGCTTGACCAAGAGACCGCCCATCGAGTGGGCCACCCAGACAATTGGCCGTTCGCCCAGATGTGCCGATTCCATTTGTTTCATCACGTGGATGGCGCGTTGCCTCAGAGAGTCCTTGTTGAGATCGCACTCGGTTCTCCAGTTACTCAAGGCTGTGGGATAGTCAACGGCCATTATTCTGAGTCCAGGCACATCATTGGCCAGCCAATCTTTGGGCCAACATCTTGTGTAGGGCGAGTCAATCAGACTCAGAGGTCTGTCGTTGGATATGGTGTCGCTGGTGGCTGTGATTGGCATAGTTGAATCGTCCACTCCGGAATTAGCCAAAAGTTCAGTGGTTGGGGCGAAATTTTTCGGACTGCATCGATTTCCAAACTCGTCGATAGCAATCCTGCCCTGCCGCCATGATTTGAACACACTGCCCACCAATCCGTGAACGAACACAACATCAAATTGAGCCTCAGACTCTTGATCGCGATACAATGGGGCCAATAGATAGATGTGGTTTCCATAAACGGCATTCAAACCGTTGTCAAGATTAGCAAGAGCCTTGAAGGCGGGCAGTGAGATTTCCAGCTGTTCGTTGCGGGTGTACTCCACCAAGGTTCTCACCCAACCCTCCGTGAAAACGTAATCGCGTGTGGCAGAGCTTGATGACAAGTTGGATAGTATTTGAGCCAACAAACTGTTCACCTTAAGATCGTCTGGATACTTGTGTCTGAAATAAAGAAGAGCAACAAGTATTCCTGATTTTGCCATTATCAGCGCCTGCTCTTCACCACAGATGATATTGTTTAAGATTGCCTTTAAACGGACCACGTCCTCCGTGTAGGCCAACTTTTTGCGTTTCCTCGATTCAATGCGCATCATCTTGTCCACCTGGTTGAGATCACTCATGGCCAAAACATTTGAATCTGGCCTGACTCTGATTGAGAGATTATTGTAGAAATTTGTGCAACTCGAACAAGAATCAGTCTTCTCCGCCACATCCTTCAAGATTGCCTTCACTAGTTTCTCAATCCTGGTCGACTCAAGCAGGGCCTCTATGTGTTCGATGGTTGGTGGCCTCGGGAAGAGGCGAATATCAGCATCAATGGTGCGAGCCAACTTTATCAGATCGGACCTACCAAGGGCCTGAGCAATCTCGACGCATTCTGCATCACTCCAACGGCTTTGTCGTGCCAGTTCGTTTAGGGCCCTTTCTCTTCGTGAGGAATTGTTGGACTTAAGTAGTGAGAACAACAGCCAATGGGAGACATCTATGGGCGCATCGGTGCCTGTCCCGATACCCTCGGGAAAGGCATCTTTTGTCAAATCAGCCGTTGCTGTAGGCAGGTCCACATAGTCATCCACAACACTCGGCTGCTGACCTACTGAATAAGCACCCCTTACGGCGGGGTATCCCACGAAAGTTAGTAAACCGGCTGAGGCTGTAGCAGCTACAATTATGCCTCTTTTTACACTGGTTCTCATGCTATGAAAGGGACTTTGAGGGAGACAATTTCTGTTCTGACATCTATATACTGTATTAGGTCTTGTAGGGGAGACACTAGACAATGGGCATCTATGTGACTAATCCTGATATGATGCAGCCATCTGTGTCTGTGATGAAATTTGAAGCCTTCTCAGTGGTGAGCGTAGATGTGCTCTTGATGGAGAGATGAGATATCAATTCAAGACAAAGGAAGATCGCTTTCATGCGTTCTTAAGTTTCCTCCAGACAGGGTCATTGCTAACATCCGAAAACAATGGGCAAAATTGCATGAGTCAGATGATCTACATTTGCGTTTGTAGATCCTATTCCGGTGATATGTTTCTCTTGAGCGGGCGTGTCCTTGTTCACAAGTCTGTGGGCACCATAGATTGCATCCATGTGATGTATCTGTATAAACTTGAGCTTAATGTCATTGGAATCGCTCAATCTAGAAATAGTAAACAACTGACGCCCCTAAGAAGCAAGCCAATTCGAGAGAGGCGTCCTTATTTACTGAAAAGTGATGATGGAGTTTTATACGTGAAATTTGGCTGGAATTATGAATGCTGGGATGTTTGTTTACAGGAGCACATTTAAGGCGGGGCCCACGCTTCAGTGCGAAAACAAGCCTGAGTGTCCGCGCGGCCCGTTGTGACACATTTCGCCCCCATTTCAAGGGCCCATTGTGGTTTCATCGCCAGCTCGCAGGTGGTCTCGACAATTTAATTAATCCAAATGGATTAATTTCGATTCCTAGAAGCCACCAATCGAAAGCCAAGAGTGCTACTGCTCATGTCTTGGCGGTTGCAATCCTGCTGAATTTGCCTTGCTCTTTCGAACAAGCTCCATCCTTGATCTAGACGATCTCTCATACAGACGCAACCACTGATGCTCCCATCCTAGCTTACCAAGATCATAATCACGCGTCTGCGCCATCACAAAGGATGAATAAACAGCGCAAGTGCGCCCCTTGGCGTTGAAGCTTCTGGAATATACCACACTTGTTGCCACGCTCAGTGGTTACTTTTGATTCTCACTCATAGAGCTTTCCGAGTATAAATATCACTAATCCATCCGGCATCTCTCTAATTCACAGTTATTTGGATCACATAGATCGCCAGGAAACGAAACAGAACAAAAAGCAAAGAATCCCTCCCACTCAAACGAGCGTTACACCTATCACATTGATTGAGCCGCCAAGATGCTGAATATTGGAACCGAGTTCCCCGACTTTGAGGTCAATACGACCTTGGGAAAAATGAAGCTATTCGACTATTTTGGTGACTCTTGGGGACTGCTCTGCTCACATCCGGCAGACTTTACGCCAGTTTGTACCACTGAAATCGCACGAATGGCTCAACTGGTCAAGGAGACTGACAAACGAAACGTCAAGGTATGCTTCCTGAGCTGCGATCCTGTTGATATGCACAAGGAGTGGATCAAGGATATTGAACAGTATTCTGGCTGCAAGGTGCCATTCCCAATCATCGACGATGATAACAATGAGATTTCAAGAAAGGTTGGAATGTATGAGGAAGGCCTCGACAAGTTTCAGACTGTGAGGGGCGTTTTTGTGATTGATCCAAAGAGAAAGATTCGCGCCACCATCTGTTATCCGACCCAAGTCGGAAGGAACTTCGACGAGGTCATTCGTTTGCTCGACGCTCTCCAGTTGACCGCAAAAAATAATGAAATCGTTACACCACATGGATGGAAAGAGGGTGGTGAGGTTCTTGTTAAGCCCGGTTGCGAGGGAACCGGCGCCAGAGTTGAGAAACTTCCTTCCGGAAAGGACTACCTAAGATTCACCAAATGTTAACCAAAAGCCTTTATTGTGTTTGTGATGGGCTAACGAATAAAATTTTACTCCAAACGCTCAGATCAATCCTTGCCTCTCTTACGTTTCTTTCCCTTAGATGAGTTGCCATTAGCATACTTGGCCTCCAGGTTTGCGATCATGGAATCGAAGTTCTTTTGCGATCGGCTTTGTATCAAGGCCGCTAAATCTCCAATATTCGACTCCTTTTCTTTCATCTCTTTCTTCGCCTTCTCTGCCTCTCTGGCGTCCCTTTGAGCTCGCTTTCTCCGGCGCTCCTTCTTAGAGCTGGACTCCTTCGTGAAAGCGCTAAGTCTTTCTATTTTACCCTCATCAATGAGCCGGTTTAGGTGCTCTACAGTACGCTCCTCGTCGTATGTTATATGAGTCTCACTAATTAGATCTAGGTCCCCCTTGAACCGATTGTACAACTTTATAAGATCGTCCTCTTCCTCCTGCGAGTCGGTGTACTTTGCGAAAAAATTCTCTATATCTTGATCGCTTATCTTGGGAAACAACAAACGCCAGTAATTCTCCCAGTCAGCCTCAGAATCGAGAGTGTCTTCATTGGCAATGATTCCATGCTCATCATAAAGTTTTCTTCTCTCTTCATCAGTTAGTATAAAATGGACCTGTGCCAAGACTTGGAATCTCTTCGTTGCCTCATCCTTGTGGTCAGCGTCAACACGATCTGGATGTATCTTCAGTGAGGCTTTCCTGTAGGCTTTCTTGATCTCCGCCTCCGATGATTCTTTTGAAATCTTGAGGACCTCATACAGATCTTTCGTGCCAAAGTACTCTTGGATCTCTTCCAGCAATGTCATGACGAGGTTATAATCATCCGAAGACTATGTTCTAGAGTAATAGTCCAAAACAACAGATCACACCAGGTCGCTCGAGATTATGGCGCGCAGCCAGAGACAAAGGATTCCTTGACTATTATGGTAAAACGTGCGCGCCATAGGTTGTTGCGCGGATTGGCCGACAAGGAATGGCTCCCCTATGAACGAACTAGCGAGAGACAGATATCGATTGGCAGGTCTAAAGATTCCTGTTTCAAAGTTGGTGTCTATCAATGGCCACCAATGAAGTGATTTTGATACTGTATTTCTTAAACTTGGGACTAGCCAAGGCTAACCCAATCGTTATCTCTCTCTCTCTCTAGAAGTACAATGTCGAGTCCTCTATGATTTGAATATCAGCTAGCATCTTTCTCGCCGTGGTGCCTATCTTCCTCACTAGATCATTTCTCTCTCTAACCGACAACATAAGAAACCTTCGGATGAGATCTCCATCAATCACATTTTTGCATGGATTTGTCAGATTGGGCCTGGCCTGTTTCATTAATCTCCACGACTTGGGATTTAGTCCAGCTGAATGAGGTAGTGCTAGTGTCATTTCGTTCTGGAGTGCTAAGAATTGTTGATAGGTAGATTCGTGGATGGGAAACAGGAAGCCCACTGCCCCGTCAACTGTACAATACATCGTCATGTGCTTGCGTCGGAAATACTGTGCCTCGTCTGGGTCTGTCTTGAAGATTGTGGGACATCGGCTGCGGATTCGCGAGAAACAGGTGATATGTGCGCCCAAATGAAAATCGGCTCGACGGATCAGTCTAGTTCCGCCATGACTGTCTTCGTCCTCTGGATCATGAACATAGATGGTTATATTCCTCTCACTATCGGCAACAATAAAGCTGAGAAGCTCATTGTCAATGGCGAAATCACAGGAAAACACCTCCAATGGTTTTGGGTCCCGACAAACCATTGATAGAGTCCTGGTTTCCTGTTGGTATCGCAACAATGAGACAGACTTGGAGATGTCACTTATTAAGATAAGATTCTTAACGCTTGCTGCAGAATGGATGTAAATTTGAGTATCAATGAATGCAACACCGTCCAGTTGTTCCTCTTTCAGTTGCCACAAGTAGATCTTCTGCCCCACGGCACTCATGAGCAACCCACAGGTGTGTGACAGGGTGGTCACAGGACCCTTCTGTTCTTGGCAATAAACCTTTTTTATCTTGTTCCTCGTTAATGGCCGATCTGGTTCCGGTACAACCTCAATGAAATCCAGAATCCATATTCGGCCTCGATTGGGCACGTCTTCGCCGTAGCAATAATTTGTCGAGATTGCAATATAACCTTTGAGACCACTTTTGGTTCCCTCTGAGACTAGCGGAACATTTTTAACACAGGTAACTTGTTCCCACTCCTCGAAATCTATCTCACAATCAGGGATCTCTGCCCAAGTCTCTGAATCGTAAAGCCGGAGTTTGTATTTCTCAGTTGTTGGAGGGATGTAACCACATTCTCGTTCGAGATCCTCAACTTTCATCGTGTCAGGCTCACTTCCTACTTTCATCAATTTCAGACATGGGCTAGAAGTGCTGGTGACGACGCAATAAACTTTTCTATCAACATGATAGTTCACGAAATGGACTGTCTCTTTGAGATACAACTTTTTCATGGGCCAGTGAGAGTCCAAGCTCAAGTGTTTGGACAATTTAGCAATCCGGAGCTCACGTTTTTCGTTAAAGTAGATGAAATTGTCCAGACCAAATTGTGAGAATGAGTAAATAGCTCCTTCTACATCCATAGGGTGCACTCTCAATTCGCATCTATCGGTCATCACAAACCAATGAGGCTTGCAACCAAGCAGAAACACACCTCGATAACCTCCAATGTTATCAAATTGTCTCAGCCAATGTCTTCTCGTCTTGAAACGCTCTCTGAGGTCAGGTAGATTTTCGTGCCGACTTCTCTTGTGGCGATGGTGGTTGTGATTTTGACTATTAGAGGATGATTTGGACTTGGAATTTCCATGTTCGTGCCCATTCGATTCCAACGCCAGAGAAGTCTGATTCTCCTCTAAATCGTAGCCTGAGGGAATCAATATCTCCAAAAGAATTGATGAGATCTTCTTGAAGCGTATCTTCAAGTGATTTGTTATATCAACTTCTGTAAACCTGAATGCTTCGTAAACAGCTAATTCTAATTCAGATCTGATGAATAATAGGGGTTTTTTGTTGTTTTTTCCCATACTGCACATAAGGATCTCTTTAGTTTTCGATATTGTCAAGTCTAAATCCGTGATAAAAAGCTTTGCATTGTCTGTTAGAACACTGGGAAGGGAGGGGAAGTTGTCTACCAAGTAGGCTTGTTTGAAATCTGGTAAGCTTAGAATCTCAAGAACACCGCGATCATCGACAACGAACAACCAATAAGTTGGATCATTGTCATTCTTCTTAGTGCCATTATCATAATTTGCTGCCGTATCACCATAGTCGAGCTCATCGTCATCATCGAAATCGTCGGAATTGTTCAGTGATATATTCGATCGCTTTGCCGACAAAGATTTTCCATCTTTGTGAGATTGGGGCGATTTACAACTAAACAATCCGCTAAAGTCTTTGTATAATGACATTCCGAGAACTCGACCATTTGTAATTGGTGCAATCTCTTGACATGAGAGACCAAATTGTTCAGCTCCCTCGGTCAAGTCACTTGGCGACAAGCTAAGTTGAATATGGTACATCGTGCCATTCTCAGCTAGTGCAATCACATGTGGATCTGCTAAGCAAACATCACAAATTTTTGAAGATCCTTCAATTTCGACACTATCAACCGCTTTATCGTTCGAGATCAATTGAATACAATTAGACATCACCTGTATAGTTAGATTTCCGTCGCCTATATTACCGGCGAAGATAGTCTGATCATCAGTTTTGAAGTCTGACTGATCCTTCTTTAGCTCTTGGAGTTCTCCTTGCGTTGAGAAAACCATTGTGCTACTATCCAGATTTAGAATTAGACGATAATTATCCGTCCCACTCCATTTGCTCGGTTTAACTGTCCATAGTTCTCCACAGAATTTCATTTCATATGTGTCATCTATCCATGGCTTGATTGTTCGCTGCATGATACAAACAGATCCATTCTTCTGATATCCTGATGTCATTACGAGTTCTATGTTTGGATTCTTCTGATCGTACTTTAAGCTTTTACACAAATTTGTTATCTCTCCATAGCAAAGGAGACCACTAGAGCTTGTGCTCAACAATTGATCATGCTCGTAGATGTTTACTGGCTCATCATCCTCACTCGAATGAACTGATTCATCTTCATCATCGTAAGCGTCTAGATTGTCGTCTTCGCTATCCTTTGAGCGGGCATTGACATTGTAATTGCCGACTATCTCAGCAAGTACGGAATCTCCAACATGTGATCCAATGAAGAGTAGGTTGTTCTCACATAGTGTCAAACAATTTGGCTGGACGGTGGAGGCGATGCGATCAAAATTGAAATTTTTTATAGAACGCATATCATCATTGAATAAGGTGACTAGAAAAACGTCGCCATCTTTGAGTATGAACAATATCTTATTGTGAGTTAGAAAGACTGATTGACTCAGGTCAAGGCTTATGTTGATGTAATCGATTTTATCACCCGTTTCACTCTTGGCTTCATGCAATGGGAATGCAGAGCCGTCCTTGCTGAATGAGTTGAAAGACATTCCAAATGGAGGCACAGATTGATTGAGGTAGATTAGCTCGTTACAAGCGACCACTAGAAGGCCTCCGATTGGTTTGGGTACAGGCATGATGCGTAGGCTATCAAATGGTAGATTGTTGACCGTCCAAATAATTGGCTGTAAACGTTGGTGTATATTCATTGATAGGGCGACAATTGAGAAAGTATCCTGACGCATGGCAACTCTTCCTGACCAGGTTCTTATTGGTTCATATAAGATAACCAAAGTTGGATCATTGTAATTGTGTAGAAATTCTATGTCTACAATATTGTCAATCTTTTCGCCACACGTTTCTTCACTTAGGTCGATTCTATAACTGGGTAAGACGGGAGACTTGAAACTTGTAGGGGCTGGCTTGAGGGTGACTACTTGGCCCATAAAACGTCTATTTGTTGAACGGTCGTTGGTATCATAGGAGATTATTGATTTACTTTGGCTGGGTGAGCTGTTCGATTGATCGATTGATCTGATTGGTGAATCCGCACGATCAGATGTACTATCGAAGAGTTCATTTTCCAGATCTAAATCTTCATCTTTGTCGAGGGGTATGATAACAATTTGTCGGCCATAGACCAGCATGGCGATGCAGCGGCTATCTGGATCCACACGAACAATAGGTGGAAATAAATGATTGGTAACACAACCATCTCTGAGCTCGTCATCCTCAAAATAATGCATTGATATTGTCTTGAGGTCATGATTCTCTGGATTGTATTCAACTATGGATAATTTTGCCTCCTGAAAGCTCATAACCAATGAATCTCTGGCTCGATTTTGTTCGTTACCCAAGGATACGTGCTCTAAAGATGCTACCGTTCCATATAATTGAAAAGTTTGACAAAATTCTAGCTGCTTTCCCTCGATACGATACACACTCAACTGGTTGCCTCCAGCTACAACGAGATTCATTTCTTCCATATCGTAGAAGTGGCATTGGATACTGTGCTCGACGGTTGTCGATGGATGAGTTGTTTGACAAAATGAGTACATTTTGGACTAATGACATAAGTGATGGACCGATGGAGAAGGATTCCCTTGAGACTGGACAGAGAATAGTGATGGATGTGTCTAATGATTAATTTATCTTCGCTATGACCCGGGCTAATAAGTTATACATTAGGTCATTGGAGGGTATGTGATAAAGCCGGTTTCGAAAGAAAGTGGATTTTCGGGGATGGCGTGCATGCTGCAAAAGTGCAAGTTTTTTGCACTTCGTGCGAATGTTTGGCGCGTTTGCATGGGCCAAATCGTGTTTCGTCTCCTATCGCAGAAAGTCTATACAGAATTAGAAGGGACATTCCCACGAGGCAGAGATTGAGACTATTAGAGGACGATGTTTATTGATATTGATAAATAAATAAATAATTAAATTCCAATTTCATCTCCATTTCCGTTCTCTGGTTCACACGCAACACGATCTCCGGCCGAGAAGCTGATTGATCCTTATCTCTAGCGTCTCTCTATAATCAGAGGTTTCCATCTGGGCCAGAAAGGTGAATTGTACAGCTTTATCTTCCACCTGATCTTGAGTGTCTCGACAGGCAAAAATGGAAACAGTCCATCAGCCTCACAGTGATCACGATTGTCGTGCAATTCATCCAATGCATGCAAGAGACCGACTCTTCTCTTTGCCATCATTGGATCCCTAACACCAGGTCCTATTCATCTACGACGGTGGCCTTTGTGGCAGCAGCTACACTTATCGTCCACAACTATGGTTCCCTTTTTGTCCTTCTTGATGAACTTGCCCTTAACAAAGAGAAGGTCCGACTTGCCCGCCTGGACCAGTGGTTCCGGTTGCAGACTAGCCACCACAATGAGGGCCACCATGAGGATGACAATGGTGCGCTTAACTGACATTGAGCCGACGGAAGACATTGTTAAGTTGTATTGATTGATATAGATTGATACTATGGAAGATTTGTTCTTGATTTTTTTGGGGCTCTGGTATCTCTCTGGATTGTTCAGTCTCTGAAGATTGTTGTCGAGCTCGGGTTCTCTGGACTGATCGGACTGATTCACGAGATTGATTGATATCGATTTTGGACCAGAAACCGATCTTATATATACTCCCTGAGAGCGTAACTTGGAAAGATTGGTTCCCAGAGCTAAGTTATGATTCGGACAGGTTCATGGTCGAGGAGATATGTCTCGAGCCCGATTTGGATACAGCCTTGGACACGCAGTGGCCCATAGATGTAGCCCATAGGTGACCACTGGGTGGCAGTGAAAAGGAGCGAGACTGATTATGGGCGTCATTTTGGGCCTCATTAGGCAAAAGAAAGCAGACAGAATGGGAGGGAGAAGGCAAACAAATTGGCCACAAGTGGTTGTTGTTGTTGGACCATTTGGTGTGGCGCTAATGATTGTTGGCGTGAAAAAAGGCGACCACAAGAGAGCGTGTCTGTGAACTCTGCCGGCAGACTTTAGACTGTGTGTGGCGAGCTCAAGTGGCTTTAGTTGGCCTAAACCTTGGGACTTCAGACTAGCTTGGCAATGCTTTGGAGCACATTGAACTTGTGCTCTCGAGAGTGCTTGATAGTGCTCGAGAGTGAGTGTCTGGCGAGCTGCTGCGCTGACCAGGAGGAAATCTGAGCTCTAGCAGACCTATTCCGTTGGAAACATACTGGTGACAGTATGTTTCCAGAGGAGAGCAACTGCATTTGGAACTGGGCACAACAATTGTCGAGAGTGGCTATTTTAATTTTTCATCCGCCAGCGCCCAGACGTGTGTGACCATTGCGATGAGGCCAGACTAGAGTAGGTCCAAATTGTGGCCAAAGTGTGTCTGGGTGAGAGTGGGAAAATTGCGGCCACTTGGCGGAGATTGGCGGAAAGTGTTTGGGGAGTGTGTGGAGCTCAGTTGGAAGAGACTGTTTCACGCTCGGCCGGCGCTTTGTTTTCCGGCGCCATCGATCAAGCTGGCTTATTAGATTTGGCCTCCATGTTTGGGCTTGCCGTTTCATTTGTGGGCCAAAACAATGGTTCAGCATTGAGCTTGTGGGCGAAGCTCGCCAGTCACTCTCACTCAGCAGGGCCGAGCTCGAAGAGAGGGGACAAAAATGGGTCATTAAATTGGTGTTAGCTCATCGTTTGCACATCATTTTCGATTGTGCTCGCGCCCCCAACTGCTCTCATGCAGTACAGTCCAGTACAGTGCAGTGGGCCCATCGGAGCTTATTGGACGTCTTGCGGGCCGAGCGGAGTCGCCCAGAGGAAACTGGCGGCGGCCGAGTGACTGTCCCTTTGCTTTTCCTCAGCTCGAGCGGCGCAAACGATGGAGACATGGCCACAGAGAGAGAGAGACGGGCAGCATTTGCAGCCAATTGAAAATGCTAATGCGCTCTCTGTCTCATCGGGACTCTCTGTCTCATCGGCTGCACTTCTGGTCTATGGCTAGTCGTGTATGGCTAGTGTGCGGCTGGTATCTAGCTGCTTTGTGCTCTGTGTGTGCCTTGTGTGTCTGCCACTCAGGCCGAGAATTGCTCAGGCAGAGCAGTGGTTCTTGTTGTTGTTGTTGGCGGCCCTTAGGTCTGTCTCTGGCGCTCGAATGCTGCTCGAATGCTGTCCAAAAGCTCGGCAAATGCTCGCCAGTTGTCGGCCGGCACTGGCCAATTTTGCGCCAGTTTGGCTCCACTTTGGCCGCTCCTAATCGCAATAATCGAACCACACACACGAGCGGGAAATTTGCTCGCCTCAAGTGGCGCCCCTCTGCCTGTGTGTCCGGCGGCCGCACTCTGGCCCTGCTCTGTGTGGACCCAGAGCGGCGGGCGCCCCTCCGCCGCCGCCGCTCTGAGAGTGGCCCAGTGCAGTAACCTGAGCGCTGCATGTTGCTGGCTCGCGCCCGGCCCCAACCAGCCAGCCCGAGCAATTCATCATTATTTCCAGCGGAAGTTGGGGGGCGACTCACGCGAGGCGAGGCGACGCGCCGCACGGCCAGCGGTGGCGGCGAAATTGGATCTGCGGGCCGCACGCGCGCGCCACTCCTAAGGGCCGGCCACCGAGCGGGCCCAAAGTGGTCGCCGCTCCATAGGGCCCGTTGCGCAAGCGCCGCCGGCCAGCGCCCGTCCTCTTCCTCTTCCTCTTCCTGTTCCGCCGGGGCCACACGCGGCTCTTCTCCCAGTGGGCTGCTCGTGCGCGGCCGCTCGTGGGCCGCCGATCCTTAGGGCCCGTTCGAGGCGCAAATGGAGCCAGCCTGAGGCCAGCCGCGCACATGGACCAGTCTCGATCAATGTTGTTGTTTTCCTTCACTCAGTCTCTCTCTCTCTCTTTCTGACAGCCGGCCAGTGCAGTGAGGCTCGCCTCTATTTTCACCAGTCACTCCAAATTGACACTGTCCACCGGCAAGCGCCAGAAGCACCAGCAAACCCACGCAGACTCTCTCCAGTGAGGGCTCCATTTGGGTTTAGAATTGAGAAAAAATCGAGAAGAATTTTCCACAACTTAACTCCGAGAGCAAATCCATTGTTCTTCTTCTTCTAATGCTCGCCAACAACAAGAACAATCTTGTGTGAGAAAAGAAAAAGATTCTCCTCATCCTAAAGAGAAGAACCCAGGCCGCTGAGCCCACCTCTGTCCTGGTCGTCTCTATCTGTCCCCATCTGTCTGTTCATTTGTTGTTAGCAGCCAATTTGGGAAAGGCCCAAAAGATGCAGCAAGAGGCAGCAAGAGGGAGCAAGAGGGAGAGCCAACTTGAAAGTAGAAGAGTTGAAGAGTAGAAGAGTTGAAGAAAAGAAGAAGCAAAAGCCAAAGAAGAGGACCAGAAAGAGTGGACAGAGGAGGAGAAATTGGAGGTATTGGAATTGGAATTGGAATTGGAAGAATTAGAAGACCGACAGGGTCCAAGAGCAAAGAGAGGGGCCGCTTTTCCCAAAGCAAAGCTTCGGGGGCACAAACAGGCCGGAGGTGAAATTCAAGGTAAACTCAGAAGAAGAAGGTGGTTCTTGGTTCTTGGAGAAGAAAGGGGGGAAAGATGATGAAGAGAAGAAGGAGATAAGACAATATGTGAAATAGAAGAGAGAGAGAGAGTAAAAGAGGAGGACGAACACACACTTTGCATTATCATGCATGCTGGCCAAGGGTTGAGATGAGTTTGGATTTGGTGCTGGTTATTTCCATAGACAAAGGGGAGCGCATTGGAGCAGGAGGTGGAAAGTGAGTGAAGTGGGAAAAGGCAATGGGATTATTGTAGGCGATTATTGTTGTGTCTAGTATCTGGCTGTGACAAACTGCGCTCTCTGCTGGAAGCGTCGTGAACGCACTCTGTTGCTGCCTGTCTCTGCTGGCCAGTCTCCATTGCCCGCCGGTGCACAGAACCCAAACAGCAGCCCTAAGGAGCCCTAAGGAGCCCTAAGGAGCGCCGCAGTGGAAACGCGCAGTGTCCAACAGGCACACAACAACGCAGCCCCACCGGCACCACAAGCGCAGCCAAACAAGCCGCCCAAACGAGCCGTCAAACCGCAAAACCCTTTCCCCCTTTCCTTCTCCTCCCATCCAACCAACAAGGCACCACCTGTTCTGCCCTGTCCAGAGGCCGAAAGTATTCGTTTCTCGTCCAACAGTCTGAAATCAATCCCCAAAGCTGCAATTCCTCCTCTGGACAGCGCACTTTGGTCACTTTGGACACTTTGGGCCCCATTCTTGGAGGGAGATTGAAGGTCGAGCAAGAGAAAGAGAGATAAAATTTACAAAAGAGATACCTGCAGACAGGCCGCCAGATTGAGAGAGAGAGACACCAAGAAAGGCAACAAGCTTTGTCCAGCTGAACGGGGGCCACACTCGAACGAGATCTGCTGCCATGTGCTGTCCAGTGAGACTCTCTGGTTGCTGCCAGTGTTGACTCGGACACGCCAGACAGTATCCAATGGCAGAGTGTCCAAGCTAAGCAACTCGTCCATTGATGGCCACAATAATTTGGTTGCCAACTTTTATAATCTCTCAACAATCAATCTCTCAAGATAACAAGCCATCAACTGATAATAACAAGCGACCGTCAAGCTCTACTTAGGCCCCATGAAAATTGATTGAAATTAATCCAATTGAATCCAATTGAAAATTGACAATAATTTTAGAATAATAATTTGAAAAAATTCGATTGACTTTCACGCAGACAAGCTCAGCCAAGTGAAGCAAGTGAACAATTAGAACTAGAAATTATTTTGGAAGAGATTTTTTCCATCAGAGATTGTCTATTGTCTATGTATATTCCAGCAGAGAGCAAGTTTTTTGCAAATTCGGAGCAAACAAATTGGGAAAAAGCATAGACCTTTAGCAAGAGAAGATCAAAAGAGTGAAAAAGTGATCAAAAAAGCAAGGCTTAAAAGACTCTTACGTATTTCTCTCAATCTGTGAGCTAGTTTTTGGAAGTTAAACAGTTTGAGTGCACATTTTCCACCATGTTCAAGCTCAGTTTCACACTGAGCTTGCTTTTATTGTCGCTCCTAGTTTGCAGTTTGCTGTTGGAGCAGAGAAGAACAAGCTTTGTTGTTGTTGCGGCGCAAATGCAAAACAGTTACTCGTCAAATTTCGACCAAAACCTGCAACACGACCAGGAGGATGAGATGACAAACAATGGCAATCAAAATGATAATACAGACTCACAGTTTACACAACAATTGGCCGAATCACTGGCCTCGTCGGCGGTTGCATTGGCAGCGAGTGGACAGTCTGCCTTGGCCAATGAGCCCAAATGCGAGAGGATAAACTTTTCCTTTTGCTCCACAATGCCCTACAATTCGACCAGGATGTCCAACTTTTTCGGTGATAAGAATCAGATCGAGGCCGCCGACAGGGCTAAACAATACGAACCATTGGTTAGGTCCCAGTGTAATAGGCACCTGTTGTCTTATTTGTGCGAACTACTGGCGCCCATGTGCCTGGATGGTGAGGCAATGCGCAAGTTTGAGATATTTCCCTGTCGTTCTTTTTGTCGCCAAATGAGACGCGACTGTGAGGAGCAATTAATTGAGGTGATAAGATTGCAACAACAGCAGCAAGGTCTCAGCAGGCAGCTCATGCAGATGGCCTCTGGGCTGCAGCTGAAGTTGGCCTTCCAGTGCGACCAGCTGCCCTACGAGTCTAATGGGGGCGAGGGCAGTTTGCGCGGGCCGTGCCACGAAATGCCCGAAGCGGCGGCGGGGGCGTCGCAGAGCGCGGGCCCAACTGCGCACCAGCAGCCCGCGCGCAACCCGAAGGCGCCCGCGCACACCCAGCAGGGCAGTCCCTACTGGCCGTACCAGCCCGCGCTCGACAACAACAACATTCCGCCCTTCATCACAGACACCTCCCAGCTAGACCTCAACGTCCTCAAGCCCACGGCAACCGCCGGAGCCCCAAACTCGAACCCGTCCGGCACCAAACTGCAACCACCAGGCTCTGGTGGCTCTGCGTCGGCCACCAGCACGCAATCCGTCGGCTTTTGGGCCCATTTCAACGGCTTCCTACAGGCCCTCTCGCATACACTATTGCGTTACTCAAATTTGCTCAGCATCATCACGCTCTTCTGTCTGCTCGTGCTCCTGAACGCCAAACGACTAGATAAGGCCAAACGTTATCTGGCCAAACAACTGTGCCCCTCGAGCCGCAAGAGCTGCAGCTCCTCCAGGTCCTCGAGCGGCTCCTCGAGCGCCAGCTCGCAACGCAAACTCGCCTCCGGGGTGGCCGCCCACTTGGCCCAGGTGGCCATGTCGCCGAGCTCGAGCTCGCGCTCCCTCATGCTCTTCGCGGGCCAGACGGGCGGCCTGGCGAGCCACCAGCACAAACTGGTGCCCAGCTCGGGCCTGGCCGCCAAGCCCTCGCTCGATGGAGGTCGGTCCAAAGTGGCCGCCGGCTTCCACGAGGCCTGCAGCTCGCTGGGCCCCTCGCAGAAGCTGCTCCAGGTGGCCGCCAACCAGCGCACTCTGATCAACGTGAACGGCACTCTGGAGCGTCTGTCGCGCTACCAGCAGCTCGTGGACCAGCACCAACAACAACAACAACAGCAGCAGCAGCAACATCAGTATGACTACATCCAGTACGAGGGCGGCCTCCATGCGGGCCGCCTCTCGCCCCTCGTCTACAGCCAGACGGCAACAGGCCAGAGCAGGCAGGCGGGCGAGCTCGGCGGCGAGCTCGAGGCCGTCCGCGCGGGCTCCATGAAGTTCAAGCCACGCCCACACGCGGGCTCCAAGGGGCGACCCTCGCCGAAGCAGCAAAAGAAGCAGCAGCACCAATTGTATAGCAACATCTTGCTCTCCTCGCCCAGCCACCAGGTGCTGCTCTTCGAACAGGGGCCCAGCGCGGGCGACCACCTGCCGCCGCAACCCGCGCTGCCGCACCACCAGGGGGGCGTGGCCGGCGGGCCGCACAACCCGACGCACAGTGGCCAGTCAGTGCACTGTTCGCCGTACGCGTCGCCGCTCGTCTCCCAGTTCGGCGGGATGGGCGCGGGTGCGGGCTCGTCGGCTGGCGGACCTGCGGGTTCGTTCGCGCCCGACCACCAGCGCGACCAGCGCGCCTTTTCGGCCAACCTGCCACGCCACGCCCAACTGCAGGGGGGCGCGCCCACCCAACTCGACCCGACCAACCAACAGCTCCTCATGTCCAGACCTAATGGTGGGGCCCTCTTGGCCAGCGGCCACTCGTCCAGCTCCTCGGTGGGCTCGTCGCTCTCGACCAACTCAAGCTCGGCCGCAATCGTTCCCTCGTCGCCCTTCAACCCTCAGCTGAGCTCTAGGGGCAAACTTAATTGTTAAATAAATGAATAAATTCACATCTAATACCCCAAATTTGTGTGCAATAAGTCTCTATACTTTGGAGAGTCGCCTTCTCTTTTGATGATCCTTATTCGAGTTCAATTCACTTCGATATTCAATTGAAGCACTTGGTTTGGTCAAGGTGATTTGACTCAAGACCAGAGGATCGAAATCACTTGGCCAATTCGAGACCAAATCGCGCAGGATTGAGTGCATTTTTCTCCCATTTGCCGCAATTTCCCCCCATTTGACCTAATATTCTCGCAATCTCCAAACGAACCTCGTCTTCACTGTCTCCACGAAGGCCAAAATGGGGCCAAAAAGCTGCAACCGTCGCCACTCAGACGCACACAGTTGCACTCAATCAAACCGGAAGCGAGCTCGAAAAGGCGCCAAAGAGGAGGCGTCGAAACTGGTGGTCTAGAAGGCTCCTTGCAGAGCGCCACTTCCGCTCGAGCTCGGCGACGACGAGCCCATTTTGTCCATCGGCAGGCAAATTTGGCAAGCTCTCTGCATTTGGCCCAGTTTGTTTATTTATTATCGCGCCATTGGGCGGCCATTTCCGCCCAGCTCGAATTTCATCACGCATCTTAGGTGCGCATCGAGTGCACACTGCGAGAGGACAGCCTGAGCTTGCCAGTGCTGTCCAGTTGGAGCCAAGTTCCAAGCGGAAGCCCGAGAGGCGCTCCCTCGAGATCGAGAAGGCGCGCGGAGGCCAATTTGGCGGCACTTAAAGTGGGCGAATGGCGAGCGAGCGATGTTTTCTGCTCTCGAGTGGGCCAGTTGCTTTCTTGTCCTCGTTGTTCTTCTCGCTCGCAACTGGCCAGTGCAAGTTGGGCGTCCGGCGAGCGCGTTAAGAGTGCCATTAGACTGCGCGTCTGGCCAAACAAAGCAGCTCGGCCGCTCCTTATCCGGCGCCAAAGAGCACTTCCTGCGCCTCCTTGCCGTCCGGAACTCGTGCAACTAATGGCCAAATGAGCGCCCCCCTCGCCCTAGTCTCTCCGCGCGCCCGTACGACACACAATTGGCTATTTATTATCATTAGACTTGCCCATATCACTTGGCGACAGTTGCCGGCCAGCTAGGCGCCAAATGCCGCAAGCGACAACAAATAAATCGGCCCACCGATTTGCACCGAAAACAGAAAGCACACACTCTGCTTCCAGACACACTCTCTGGCTAGAGATTGGCCACTCCATTTGGGGCCAATTTCTATTCGCAGTCCGCCTTTTGGCAAGCTCGATCGGCGGCTAGGAACTGACGCTTTTCCACACTGCCAAGACAGTCCAATTTGGAGCCAAAACTAAAACTAGAACTCAAGCTAAAACTAAAACTGAAACTCAAACTCAAACTGAAACTGGAGCAGAAACAGAGACAAGCTTGCACAATCAATCGCTCGTGTTCGAAATTCTAACTTCGAACTTGGAATCGCCCACTTTCCACTGTCCCTCCGAAGTTTTGGGCCAATTTTCGAGCTGCCAACTCTGCCAATTTGAGCTCAATTCGAGCTCAATTCGGCGCGTCGTCTTGCCAACCGAGCGAGCTAGTTGCTGGCGAGCTAGTCGTTGTCTAGCTTTCTACTTTTCTACTTTTCTACTTTTCTACTTTTCT
>Ga0058701_10000397_pt1 | contig 30736 bp, 15 predicted proteins | sample AgamicOrMae_FD_97039 | JGI IMG/M metagenome (GOLD analysis project Ga0058701, IMG submission 97039) | Agave microbial communities from Guanajuato, Mexico - Or.Ma.e | ecosystem: Host-associated > Plants > Phyllosphere > Phylloplane/Leaf | place: Guanajuato, Mexico | collected 2012-06-04 | reverse complement strand
TGACCCATCACCTGTTTTTTATGTAGATTGCAACAACCAATTGGTAGATCGTAGTGGTCAATTGATTTCTCAATGCTTGCCTCAGATGAAGAATATTTCAAAAATGTACTTTGATATGTCGGTAAATTTGAAAAAAGAAACAAACAAGGAAAGTAATCCAAATGGCAGCACTCATTAAACAGAGCGATTTTAATTTTTAGTCGTGTCGACGTCGACAAAGGGGGGGGGGTGTTAAGGAAATGTCGACGGCTGTCTACGGGGGGGGGGAGGGGGGTCTAAAATGACCAATTTTATGTCGACGTAATATATGGACGGCCCCAAAGCTAATAACGTTCTTCCCTTATGGATTGCGGTGCGGTGTGGTTACTTTTTTTTCATTTCTTTTTTATTACCATTGAAAAAAAAACTAGACTCCACTCACCCACTGGCTGACCACCCAAACACTGGCTGAACCCTCCCCCCCTTTCCCAACAAAGCATACGTAGCATGGTCAACGCACGTGTCACAGGAAATTGCGTCGCAAATAGGCAACAATTGTAAGAAGAAACCTAAAAAAAGTTGACTATTGAAAACCCAGCTAAAGTTGCACTTCTTCGAAAAAAAACCAACAGGTAACCAGAATCCGCGACTTGACTTTTACAGATTTTATCCATCATAATGGGTTTCGTCAGTGTTTCGACCAGGAGCTATCCGCACGCTAGGGGCGAAAGGTGGCTCGGCCTTGAGGTGCGACTAAAATAGAGTGAAGTCTATATGTACATGGCACTATCTTAGGTCACTGCTTTGTTCCATGGGTCATGATCTCTTGTTTTACACACCCTATACCGATATTGAAATATGCACTGCAGATTACGAGTGGTTTCAACGTTGCAAAGCAGCGTTCCTCGGCGCCAGCGCCACCCAGCGAGTGACAACTTCAATAAACCAGATGCTTAGCTACTAGTTTTGAAGTTAAGGTAATGAAGTCATATCGAGGCCGCGTCGAATCCAAGGTCATCCACGGCCCACTCGACACAGCCGAAAGGGTTGCAACCTCTACATCTTAATTTCGGTGTTAACAATGCAGTAGGTGTGACTTTTCGGTGAGCCTGATACCGACAAAGCACGAGGGCCGTTTTTCAGACGTTTTTACCTGGATCGAAAAACGCAACTCATAGTGTCCGCATCTGTCGTTTTTAAAATGATTTTCTATAACTGGATTTAGGTCCGAGTGGGCAGAGGCCCTTTTCCTATCAGATAACCCCGCCAGCTGGCCTCTGGTCATCGTCGGGTCCGCCACATTAGGAGTTTGACGGAAGGGGTGACGGCAACGCAGCTGCCAAAAAGGGAAGGGGTTGCGGTCCGCGCCTGCAAATGGCGACCGACCTCACAAAAGATCGCACACGCCACGCACACGACTTGTGATTGTCCTGACACGTACGCCCCCACCCCACCCCCATCCCTCCCACCCCCGCTCCGACAACCCTTCCGCGTTACCCCACCGGCCGCTTCCGCATAGCTGTAGCCAATCCCGCATGCATCGCACCGTCCTTGCAGCCGTCCGCGCCGCGCTAAGCCCGGCCACGTTACCGAATCGGTAAGCTACGTATCTTTGTAAAACATCTTTGTTCGCCGGATAAGCTGATTGGAAGCTCGTTTTCCATTTGCATGATACGGCCGCATCAGATAAGTGATCACTATTATGTTTATTTTCATAGATTCGCGGAGGTGGACGACAGTCATTCACATTCGGGGACACTCGAAAGATGAGAACACCTTTGTTGCTGCTAATACTCGTGTTTGTGTTTAAACATCGATTGTTGCGGAGCTAGAGCGCAGAGGAATCAACGATGCTGCTGGGTCTTAAGCTACGGAATAACCCTTTCTCTCCCAGCAAAGCAAGTTACTTATTGTTTAGAAAGGAGAGAGACAACGTAATTTCTTTTTTGAGTTAAAATGAGGAGACTTCAACGCCCGGCCTCATGGACAAAGCCAGCCTCCGTTGAGCAATAAATTCAGCAAAGGACAACAGAAATTGCGATTGCCTGTAAATATTACAGATACGTAGTTGCGGATTTGAGATAATTATGAATAAACCGCAGTTCGGACACCTATGAAGATATCCAAGTTATACATATTTAAAAAGATGGAGAAAACTTTGAGGATATCCATATTTTCCCTGTGTGTCATACCCGCATTTACACATTATCATTAATAGGGCACAGTTTTGCGGATAGATACGTTTGGATATCCCTATAGAAACCCCCTGATTCGTATGTTTTCTTGAACCAATGTGTCCTCTCTAGGTGAATAAAGCTATTTTCAAGGACCAAAATGAAGATGTAAAATGCACAACGTTCTGTCATCACTTAGAGGATTACCGTTTTTCCAAACGTTACGAGTAAAGAGCATGCTTCCCGTAAGCTGCACCAACAGAACTATACTGTCGAAAAAAAGAAGAAAAAAAAGAAAAAATCTTGAAGATACAGGTAATCCCTACACTATTAAGTATAGTTTTTCAAAAACAAATCTATGTTACTAGGGGGAAAGGAGCAAATTCTACGGTTGTTGGAGAGCGACGAGGCCAGAAACTTAAATAGCGGAGCGTTACGTAGTATGTACGCGACCTCTGATAGAACTCAGCAGTCAGGCAAAAGCCGCCAAAGAAATAAAGTCCTCCTTGATTAAACAATGATTGCACTTCCATCCCTTGCAATCCACTCGTCACATAATATATAACATCTTGACCTCGCAAACGCCCGCAGGTGTCAACTCAACCATCATAACTAAACCCTTTTCCCTCTCATCTGAAACCGCTTCCGGTCTCCACCGCGCCATTCCCGCCAAATCCGCCGCCATCTTGTCAGAGACTAAGAAGTCACCAAATGCAAGAACCAAACTAGCTATTTCTAGTAATGTAAACAGCGAATAAATTTGGCCAGAAGGCTGAGCAATCTGGTGAGCACTTCATTGTGTTTATACTTGGGCTAGTGCAGCGACGGCTTGGCCGCAGGAGTTATTGGTTGTTTGAAAAGATCGCCCTTGCGGGCGACACAATAGACGCTTCCTTCTTCACCTGCTTCTGTATCGATCCATCAGTTCTGCATAGACAGAAAGGGGTTTCAACAATTAGCTTCTAAACAGGAGAATGATAAATGGAGTTGTAGCATTGAGTGAGCTTCTGCGAACACGGAGTTGCGATTTGTTCTCATCGAAGCTTCTTCGAAAAGTGAACATCCGTTCTGGGAGAACAACGTCAAGGGTTGACTTCTCATCTTGACGTCATCGCTATCTAATCGCGCGAAGTGGCGCGTTTGCGTCCGACTTTCGCCGAAGGACACAAAATCGACGGCGAACCGCAGAGCGCCTCATAAAATTTGTCTCGATGGAAGACCTTTTCATTTTCCGGGTCGACTCCCTTCTTTTTCGACACGGTTATCGACTTTTTTCACACTAAAGCCAATGACTCGCCGCTTTCCAGAAATGACGTGTTCATTACTACCTCAATGTTGTTCTTGAATTCTGAGTAAGAAATCAAATCACCGAATGCTTAATAACCCATAACAGCCCAAAGTGGAGTGAAATTTAGCTTAAGAGAAATTCGAAGGATTTTACCTATTAAATTACGCAATTTTAAGCTTTGGAAAATGCCTAAATTATTAAATTTCAGGTTTGTTGCCAGAGGGGTGATGTTTTTCAAATTTTGACAATACTGAACAAAACCGATTCTCTAAAACATTTTTTTTTCTGGTTCCGAACGGCATCACTGGGCGGTAGTGGATTAATAATGTTAAACTTTTGGAAAGATACTAAAAAAAACGATTAAATCTTTTTTTTATTTCTCTTTTTGAGAAAGGCTCATCAGAAAATGAGGTCCAACGCAGAAAGAAATTTCTTAATACGCGATGATAAAAACTTTGAAAATTCAACATATATTTTTAGACTTTTCTCGAGTTGGAACTTTGATATAGGTCACCTAATAACCATAAAGGTGTCGTGATCGCACAAATTTTTCGTGGAATCTCAGCGTTCAAGATCAACAGCAGACGCTAAAATGTCGTCGAGCGAGAAAACCAAGCAAATTGCCCCCCGCGAAGCAACTGAATATCACCGCCCTGCAGATGTTTAAAACCCGGGCAAGCGCCATCCATAGTAACCCTTTGTAGTATCAGTAGCTTAAATTGATGGAAAGGGCCATCGATCACGGGCACGCGGAGCCCAGATGCCGGCCGGCCGGCCACCCGATTGTCGTCCGCTAGTCGTCCGCTTGTCGCCCGTGCCTCGCCTCTGCCTTGGTCACTTTGTCACCTGGCGATCCAAGTCACCAACTTGTGGCCACCGATAGCCAAACTTTCTTTGTGGCGAGCGCTCCCCGAATTTGCTTCCCAATTAATGGTCCACGACTCAATTTGTCCGACTTTCGAAGGATAATCAATTATTCAGAACGCCTGTGAGGCGGGTGGTCTCACCGGACATCCTCCTTATCAATAACATGGTGTGAAGATTCCAATGGCCTGCGGACTTCCGCGTCATGCGGAGTTTGAAAAACACTCGTTTAGCGCAGGAACATGAAAAATTAACCCACTACCAGCGATGCCGTTCGGAAACAGAAAAGATTATTTTAGAGGATCTTTTTAGTTCAATATTGTCAAAATTTAAAAACTATCACCCCTCAGCAAACCTGAAATTTGATAATTTGGACATTTTCCAAAGCTTACTTAGAACTGCGTGATTTAATGAAAAACATCCTTCGAATTTCTCTTAAGCTGAATTTCACTCCAAATACTTTGGGCTGTTATGGGTTGAACGAGCCATTTTCGACGATCTTTTCAAAGAGAAATGATTGTTCTTACACCTAAGTTCTTATTTTGAACGATTAGAAGTGGCAACAGAACACCGTTTCGTTTAGGAAATTTTCCTTTACCAATAACTTTGCGTCCACTAAAGATACATCCAACCTTCAGGCTTTCTCTCCTCGAAAAAAGACTCGAAAGACGCCTAGCTTTTGAGTTGAATAGCCTTCTTTTGTTTCCGTTTGGCTTTGGAGCCACCTTGCGGAATATGAAAACAATGTCAGCCGATGGAAAGTTAGGTTGGGTTAGGATTGGGCTGGAAGCGAGCCCTTTTGGGAACGGACAGCAGTGTGGCTTGATGGACGTGAGCTTGTGTGGCGTGGGGTGGCGAGGAGAGAGGAGGGGCGATGTGGAGCAAGACAAACACGCCTGTAATATCGCCGAGCCGCACGCGCGGGCGACAACAACCCTCGGAAGGGCTGCCAACTGTTTCCACACACCATTGGCGCTTAAGGTACTTGAAGCGGGCCTTCGGAGGATACAAAAGATTTCGCGGGACCGAATATTGCCTATAGAACCCATCATCGTATTTTCAAGATTCGTTGGATTGGGACTGAGTTGGGTTCGTGTTGGTTCCGCACTCAATTCCGGTTGAGATCAGTTTATGCTGGTAGGGAAAGTTTGAATTTTTTTCTCCTTTACAGGATTCATTTCGGCGTTATTTCAAATATCGTTACTGGAGACGTAATTTTTTTTTAGCCAACGCAACGGTTTAGTAAGGTTAGGCAACACGCATGACACGCGTGAGTTGACGGTTGCCTGTCTTTAAAATGGAAGTTCGGAATCAGCATGGCGCGGCGTATGTAATATCCTCCGACCGATCAAGATCTTCTGATGGATTAATTGCAAAGCCTATCGACAGAAATCAATTACGATGCAGGGACTTTATTCGGGACCTTTGAAGGTTGCATTCCACTCGACAAGGTGCCTTGCGTCCTTTAGTTTAACAGTTTCCTCCGAAATTCCTGTTGAAAATATTTCATCTTATTTGTTGATTCACTCTCTGACAAACAATTTTATAGCTCACTACAGACCGAAAATGTAAGGCAAATATTCAAGATAGTAAGCGAAAAAATATCTTCGTGACATTGTTGTACTGTACTGTAATTTGAAAACCGCACAGTAAAGTGTAAGCATTTCAGTACATTCCTACGTGCAATAAAAATTCAGAACCTACGCTATTATTCTAATAAAACAGGTACGCTTCCAAACGTACTAAAAGAAATGTCACTTCCTGTATTTTTTTTTTACAACTTTAAGACGAAAACATTGTTCCAGTCATGAATAATTCATTTTAAGGGATTTTCGTTTTATTCGAACTTAAATACGCAACATTCTCGTACATAAAATTTTAAGTAGCTTGTCAGTTATTAAAAAATAACGATTATAATAGACAATGGGTTTAGTGCTTAATTAACGAACGAAGTTGTCGATAAGACAAACCAGCTTTGGAAACCGAATTTCGCGAAATTTCGGGGCGAAAGTAATTAACAAAGAAATACCGTTGAGTACGCGAAACACGATTTGTTTCGCTTATAAAGCCCTCTCTCCGCTTTTCTCCATTTTTCCACGAGCCAAACTATTACCCAATTCTTGCAATCAACCAATATTCTTTTAAAAGAACATATTGACCCATTTGTGCATAATAGTTGCAAAGAAAAGTTAACCTGTATTGTTGGCGGAGGAGAACTACCTGGTAGAGCAGTCCTAACGGTTACCACTTCTTCCACCCCCCACTCTACCCCCTTACCCCAACCCCTTGGTCCTCCAGGACACAGTTTTGCACGCTGGTGACCGCCGATCGTCACAATAAAGGACACTCCGACTCAATACAGCTCATTTCGCAGGTATCGCTCGTGGCCAAACATATTCCGGAAACTTCTCTTTTCAGCTCCAAACTCCGTCTAAACAATACCATTTTTTCCTCTCATAAAAATATGTTTTTTCCAAATGTTATTTTTGTAACGTTGGTAAGAACCAAGTGGGGCGTCGCTTGCAGATACCCAAGCGAGCGAAAGGGCAATTTACCAAAATTTTACCAAAATTACCGTTTACCAAAATTAGTTAAAGTCACTTGTGCCTCGCTTCGCTTTCGCTCCGCTCGGCTGTCGCCAAGCCTGATGCCGCTTACATCTCGGCGGCTCTAAATCGGCCGCCGAGAAGTAAACGGCATCAGGCTTGGTGACCTTATAACGAGGTAACCCTAGGTTAAGTTAGGTTAGGTTCGTGGCTTGTGCCTCGCTCCGCTATCGCTCTGCTCGGCTTAACGTCGTAGGTGTTGAACCAAAAGGTTGAAAATGCAACCTTAAAAATTTAGAGTGTACCAGTTCCGCACCCTAAAAATACGCTTCTGTGAGACTAAAATAGCCCTTTGGCTTCACAGCTGTGGACCAGATTTTCAGTATGGCATTTTGTGTGTTTCTCACACATCATCGTGGCCGCCAAAGTTTAGAGGCCATTGTTGAGGTGGCCACAACTGCGTGTCAGCGTCGGTAACCATTTGGTTGGTGGCTAAGTTAATTAGCGCAACCCTTTGAGAGGTTCGGAAAGCGCGCATTCGTAGGTCATGCAGTGTACACAGCAACAATGGGTCCAGGACATCCCTTGCATCCGCATTGTTGCAGCGGAGGGTTGCACTCCTAATGTAATTACGCGGGCTTAGCTACGCCCTCTACGTCCATCACGGAAACGCCGTGCTGTGCATCTCGACGCTTCCCACACAAGGGGGAGGGGAGGATGCTTGGGGGAACTATCTCTTCGGTCACCGCCTTCTAGGAAACAGCCAAACCCGGAAATAACGTTTCGGAAAAGAATCGAGCGCGAAATATTAGGATAAGGCTAGACTAAATCGCGGCGAGACTTCAACGCACGTGAGGATATTAATCAATTTCATTATTCATAAACAATTGAGGAGAAATGACGAAAATCCTGCTTGGGAAGATAGTATATGAAAATGTTTGAGGAGAATTGACAGAACCAATACCCTTTTTCGGTACCTCTAAACTCAATTATATGGGTGCAGGGGTATAACGAGCGTACCAAGCATTTAGCTTTTTAGTTTTTCAGACAGATCTACTGATGATCAAATTTCGATCAAAAGCTTTTACTAAGCAATCAGTTTGATTCTGCTATTGATGGGTGTTTGAATAAAATATCAAAAATATTTTGCATGCCAAAAGAGGGCAGCATGAAATCGGTGTACAGAATAAGTGCAATTGTGGTGTGCAATAGTGTGCAATCGCTTTGCATTAAATTGCAATCACTCCGATTTCCTTTTTCTATTACTCGTGCAATACTCATTTAAACCTCAATCCCCCAAAAATGTTATCAAAATACGTATCCTTTTTATTAATGAACCCTTTGAGAAAATTCATTTTGAAGATAGAGCAGGGGGTCCTTGCGCTTAAAACTCGAATTTTTGAATGGATTTACCGAGCATCGTGATCATGAAACAGACAGGTTTTATTCAATTTTTTAAAGGATGATATTTTGAGCAGGTACTCTCCAGATTTTAAGATGCTTTCTAGCCAAGACTCCAAGAAGCTTTTCAAGTCTATTTTTTATTTGCGAATTAAAATATGTTTTGTGTATTCTTGCGGTTAAATTTTTTGAGCGCGGAGCTCTTTAAAGCTGGTTTATGGAATCTGCGTTTAACACTTTTTTTTTAAATCTCTGTTTCTAGATTTTAAGATGCTTTTCAGTTAGATTCTAAGAACCTTTCCAAGTTGATATTATACATTTTTCTTTTGGTTGCGAATTATGATATTTTTGTAAGTAATTTCCGTTTTTGAACTCTGTTTCAATCCTAATATACGAATTTAGCCCTGCTAAAAAATAGACATCTCTTGAGGACTGCTCCTCGTCTCATGACATGAAGACCGTCCGGCTCGCACGTGTTGGAGAACACATGGCGCTAAGACACTCCACCATCTGCGCCGGGTTCTCTGTCCCCCGGTCCCTCTCGAGTCCCCACTCGAATATGCGAATAACATCATCATAAGGACATGATTCAACCGAGCAAAAACGCCGCTGTCCGCCGCGGCAGTCGACTCCATCGCGACAGCCGGCATATTCCAAAAGGCTTGTCCGCATATGCCGCCCTAATGATTACCAACAGCAAACACGAAAAGAACGAGAACGGGTGTAGCGGACCTTAGTTAGGCCTGGCCGGCCGCTCGGCCCGAGGCCCGACCCAGCCTCTCCTCTAGCCAAGCCGACACACACGGATCCATTCGGCTGTAATGGATGTCCTAAGTATCCGCAGAAGATACACAATGCGAAAAGACAGATGTTGAGCGCGGCAATATTGGTTGCAAGGTGCCCGCCGCCCGCCGTGGCCCATGTTGGCCGACATGGAGGTTATGAGACCAGTCCAGTTCGCAACCCTTCTGTCTCCGATAGGCGACCACCCCCTGAGACTTGCAATCTTGCCGATCTAAAGCTTTTCTCGGCTCGGACAAAGGAAAACAATTTTTACGATCGCCAGGTTACATAGGGCGGTGATTCAATCTCGTAGGGGCGGCGCCTTTTGCGGATAGTTAGTCCAGTTGGTCTTGACCCTTGACCACGTCTGCAAGTCATCAATATTGTCTCGAATCGTTTTAAAAATCGATTCTTGTTTATGGAGACGATATATTTACCGATACGGATATTGCCGATGTTTAACCCATAACAGCCCAAAGTATTTGGAGTGAAATTTAGGTTAAGAGAAATTGGAAGGATTTTTTCTACTAAAATACTCAATTTTAAGCTTTGTAAAAAGCCTAAATTATTACATTTCAGGTTTTTAGAGAGGTGATATTTTTTAAATTGTGACAATACTGAACTGAAAACATCCTCTTAAATAAACATTTCTGTTTCCGAACGGCAGCGCTGGGCGGTATTGGGTTAATGGGGCTGGCTATGACTGCATGCCAAATTTTTGCAAGATTTTTCCCTCGACCGAGGAGGAGGACCGAGGAGGTTTTTTATCTAACCGCAGTCAGGGAAAAAAATCTGAAATGGTTTCAAAACCATATTTTTAAATTACAATGATATTTTTTTGCTTATGAGCAAGAACCAGTAATAATAATTCCAATTGTACACCTAGCTTTGTTAGATTCATTCCATACTGTCCAGAAACTTTTTTTTTATCTGATTGTAAAATTGGCAAATTAGAATAATGGATGGCAAAATTTCATCTAATTGTAGAAGCGATCATTGATTTCTGTGAACTTCGGCTCTTTCATACGACGAACTAACCAGTCTTCCTCTATGTATATATGCCAGTCACTGATCCTGGTGGAAAATCTTGTACTCCCCACTTGCTCGTAACGGAAAACGTTTGAAACTGACTAAATTCACGTCCTACTTACGTTAATATACATATATTAAAAAAACGGAAATCAATAAGCTATCGCAATTTCTGATCTGGGCTTTAATTTTGATCCCAATTTTAGGATCGTCCAAAACCTCATAAGGTGACAAAGGTTTATTTTACAGTTTCTGCTTTGCAATACTCAAACGTTACCGTCTGCAACCACAATTGTTAGCTGCTTTGCGCGTCGAGAGAACAGAAAGGGTTGCCAACAAAAGTAACCCTTTCAAAGCGTAGCCAAGGAACAATTCGCGAAGGCCCCCAAAAGTGGCACGTACTCCTTTTGTTTCGGACATCGTCGAGGTATGTGCATTTGTGCATGCGAACAAAGGGTAGGTAAGCCAGCGCCTAAGAAGTACAGAGCAGTTACAGTTACTTTTGCCACAGAACAGTTGGGATATTGTCTCTGGGACGGCGGCCCGTTACTGACGCATGGTTGCTTGGGGACAGTCCATAAAGGATGTCCGAACGAATTTGGTGGATTCGGACCGACCTCGCCTCGTCCGAAAAGCGACGTTTACTGGGAAGACCCCCGACAAACTTAATACTTCGTTAGGAAAGATTATTTAAATTGTTCGAGTGAGCCTAAATGGGAGAAATCGCATACAGTGGAATCTCGGTTATACGTCGGGACTCAAACATTTGGACGTAGAACTAAGAGGGACGTACAAGTGAAAATAATCTTCCGTATAACGTCATCTAAAGTATTCTGGAGGAGAATTGGACTTACAAACGAGTGAGACTTACAACTGAGAGACGTATAACTGAGACTCTACTGTATGACGACGTATGAATGGGATGGCTGTGTAAGCTTCGGATACATAGCTGTCGGGTAAGGTTAAGTATAACCTCGCATTCGGTAAGTTACTTTCAGTGAGCTTTGTAAGGTAAGGTTACATAAGGATATGAAAGGTTATGTCAACAGAAATAGAGACCGAGAAAAGACTAGTTCTGTCCATAGTTTCGAGGCCACGGGGGTCTAGAAAGTTTCCGGCAATCCTAGGACACCCACTAACTGCGATAAAATTTCAAGAGGGTTGGACGAGTGCGAAAAGGACTCCCAAGCTTTGAAAACTCCCGCTTAGACTTTCCTTCGCCACAAGCAGCGAAAGTTCGCAGTTTTGCCGCGGTCGCGGTAAGTAAACGCTAATCCCTCTCGGGAGGTGCACCAGAGGTCTTGAAGAAACAGTTAGTCTGTTTGCCTTACAGCCGCTTTCGGCATTCTTTAGACCCCAAATAGACTGCAGTGGTGGTCCACGCTTCACCGGCGGCAAAAGAACCGGTAAAGCGGAAATTACAAGGATATGTCCAGTGTTACCAACTTTACTGCAATATAAAAATTTAACTTTAACATAAGAAATTTGTCGATACTACCCATTTCCAGAACGAATAAAAGGATATTAGCAGTCAAGAACAGATATTCTTGATAGCGGCAAATGAGTAATCACAATTATCGGGGATCAAGGATATGGCACTCTCACGTCGAAAGAAAGAAAGATAGCTTTCAAGTTCACGCCATTGTTACTGCTGACTATGCGCCGATAATCAATGCCAACTTCCAATCAGCAGAAACTCAAAAAGGCTAGACAATAACGAGTTAATACGATTGCGATAAAATGGCGATTAACGTCGGTGGCTAGTCCCGCGAGGTGGCTAGTTAGATGAGGTAAGATTACATTAAGCAGGGTATGCGAAAAACCGTTAGGTAAATTAAGTTTAAGATTAGCACAAACTAGCTTAGGAAGTCTAGCTTACACGAGTTCGATTGGGTCATGTGAGTTTATGCTCGGTAAGAATTAGGATGCATTTTTTATGGTATAGATAACATCCATACGAGACTAAAGCACAATTGGAATCCCAACAGGATTATTCCCCATGTCCTGCTCTCGGTTTTAGAAATCGGTTTCCAACTTCTATGATCCAATTTTCATTATTGGCGAAATAACGTCGTACATCCGCGTGGGCTATACTACGCCAAGCTAGGTTCGATCACGTGTCCTGGGACTTGGTTTTGCGACGCAAAGTGGAACACGAGGTCGAAAACTCAACCTTCCAAATGAACAGTGTAGCGTCCTCTGCGTAACCCTGGGCGAATTCACCTAACCATCTCGACAACATTTTGACAGGCAATTCAAGGTACCGTTACTCTCGGCTCCGATTAAGCCATAAACACCCGCCGACGAAATCGGAGCTCTTATGAGTGATAGGTCCTTTGAAAAGCACAAGTGGGTGACGCTATTCGAACGCAAGGGAATCTTCCAGGCGGAGGCGATCTGCGTCGGCCAACCTCGAATAACGGGTTGGAAAAAAAGGTCGGCTGGAGAAAAGGACGGCAGATGTCACTCCAGCAGGTTCCTAAATCTTTAGCAGGATGATGAATGAGCAGCCCGGTCCCGTTAGAAAAAGACGGATGTGCCTCAAATGGGCGGCGTTGCTACCATTACGTGGCTTCGACTGCTTTGCCAAAATGCGCTGCAGGAGACTTAAACGCGCGGGCGAATGGGTGGTCCTTCCCCTGTCCCGTTTCGAATGCGCTCTCGATTTCCGCGAGGTTTTCGTGGACCAAGTTTGTCGCTAGGCCGATTACGTTTGTGTTAACGAAGTGGCTAAACGCCCGCCTGCCCCATACAAAAGGATTTAGGTTGGGTTCTTTAAATGAGTTGGTGTTTGTAATCCGCGAACGTTGTCCGTTGTAAAATAAATATTAATAATGGGAACGTTCTACGAAGTACGATGTGTTGAAGTGTTTCCGTTCCGAGGGACCATTCAGCACTCAAGGACTCGAATCACCTCTTGGTTTTTGTTTCCGATTTATTTCAAGAATGGGTTCGACCCATAGCGATTCATGTTTACCAAACGACGAAAGTCTTAATTACGCGATGAAGTATAACCTCAACTTCACCTATAAATCAATGATATGAAGGAATAAACTACATCCTTTTTTTCGGCACTCCCATAGTTTATATTTTTTCTATGTATTTTTTTTAAACGAAATATATAAGTGGCTTCATTACGAAAGATCTGATACCGAAATTTTATTTAAAGGCCTCAATACAAAAAAAAAAGGATATTGCCAAAAATTGAGAATCAGTCCGCTTTTAGGAATCACGCTGACAGCAACACCAAAGAAAAGAAAAAAAAAGAAGGAAAGAACACGATTAAATTTTTGAGGGGAGTGTAAATTGACCCAACTGTCCCATATAAAATGTATTAGGTTGAGTGCCGTGCTTTCAAGTCACCTCCCATTCAACCGATTTTTGCCCACTGGGCTGTTATCGACCCATCAAAAATATCAACTTTTATGCAAAATTCTCCCAAAAATCCCTTTTTTAAAAGTAAAAAGGTAACTCTAAATTAGCGTAAATAAAAAAATATCATTTTAAAAACACCATTTTGCAAAATTTTGATCCAAAACGTTTTGATTATTCCCTTAAATTCATTTTTTTTCAAACTTCCTCTGGGCACAAATCGGTTAAAATGCATTAGGTTGGTTATGTGCGATCAAAACTCCCTATATTAATACATGTCGGGTAAATAGCAACACCCTTTTTAGAAACTGGTCCCGATATCGGCAAGGCCGATGAGAACTGTGCAGAAAAATGACACCTTTTGAAAATGACCTATTTAGGGCAGTTCCCATCTGCACCTCCATCCGACACTCGACGAAGAAGGGTGGTATTAAGTCAGAGTCGATAAAATGCTTATTACAATGTTTGGCGAGGGAAGAAAAGATTCTTTTGAATCGAGACGGATGCGAGTCCGCAATCTCGCCCAAAAGGATGAGCTAACACCATCGCGATGCACCAGCCCTCCTCTCTTGCCATCGGCCGGGCCGACCAGCAGGTAAAACTGTTTACACAATACGTTGGCCATCGGGGATGGGAAGGGCAGTCCTTTTGCACTCTGCTACTCGGGAATATGTTTTAATCCCTTCCGGATTCCGTTATTCCTACTTTTGTGAAGGCTGCGACCTGCGCCCTCCACCTCCGCCATCTGCCCGCGTGGTTATTAAAGAAATATTGTTGTTTGATTTCATAAACGTCATGATTAACCGATTATGCCACAAGAAGACTCGACTCGACGTGAATAAGGGCGTTTCGCTTTGATATATTTATCTTTTCAGGGTGTTTTTGGTCGCGGTAAGTTAATCATGTTTGGGTGTAGTTATTAACCCGACATGCATTAATATAGGGAGACTTGAACGCGTTGTAGCTAAGGCAGATGACGTATGAGTAAATCGTTAGATCGGCGGATGGCGTCAGAGTACGATGAACATCGGGGAGCGAATGTTCTCCGAAACTAAAAGTCCTGCAGGACCCCGCTTTGGACGGATATGTAGCATGGAGAAAATTTTCAATTATACATCTGCTGATCGATCTGATTTTCCTAATTCGTTGTTCCGTGCATTTTTCGTTTTTCCGCCTCTCTCCAATAGTGCTTATATGCCGATTTGCTCGTTATACAGAGAAATGGTCAATTTAACTAGGATTTGAGTTCGGATAGGTTAGGTGCTTCGTGTCTCACCCCGCTCGGCTTGGCAACGACAGCTCAAACCAAAGACAACGAAAATGCAATTTTAAAAATGTAGAGTGGTTAGGACAAAAGAGTAGCGTTACTTTCGTGTTTGACCATGGTTCGTGTTTGACCTCTGATTAGTCCTGGTTTGGTTTGTTTGCATAGGACCTTCGCCCCCGTGACACACAAAACTCGGAACTAAGTCACATTGAATAATGATGTAGCACAATTATTACGCTTCCCGAATCAGGTCAAGAATTCTCGGAAAGGCCCTATCGTCCTCATTCAGCGGCCAATTCCTCAAGGTGCGTATATTGTCAAGGGTTGCGAACTCCTAGGCATGACGAAATCTTGTCCCTGAGAATAGCGATCTCCGCACCTGTCACTCCCATCAAACGCCCCCCCCCCTCAATGCGGAAGGGTGGCGAAAATCTGGAGAAGCTGCAACCCATTTGACTGACCCCAATACTGAGCTGGGGCCTTGCGCTGCCGAGACGCCCTGACCTTGAAAAAAGGCGGGCCGAAGTGGATCGACCAATCAGAGCGCAGTTGCCCCTCTCCCTCTTGCTCGCTTCGCTGGTGGGGAGAGTTAGGGGTGGTAGACTAAATGTGGTCCACTTCGTGAGGGTTCGCGATTCCGCGAAAAAGAGTTGCCGGACCTTTGCGAGCAGCCTTAGGGATAGTCGGGGATAGTGGAGGAAGCAAGACCTACGGCCACTCACGAGCGAGAGCGAAGGAACCACGACACGAACCTCAGTGCTCAGTGTTCAGTATGAGTTGAGACATCGTTGGGTGCAGTACTTTCAGTGCTCTGTATATGTGTGTTTGCGTGTGTTGTGATTTACGAGAGAAAACTATTCGCGAAAAGTGAGTTATTACTCGAACGCTGAAATTCATCTCTTAGTTTTCCCTGCTATTTTTTAAAAACTTTAACTAAACTTCAATGGTAAAATGAAAATCTGTGCTGTTTTATTCTTCCCTTTTTAAAATGTATTTTTTACGACCATCGCGCTTGCAAATGCTAACGGAAATATTAGCTTTGAGGAGTACAACTCGTGCTATTTAAATTTCCCCAAACATAACACTTGGAAGCAGATCTTGGTTAATCTTCATTTTTCACCCATAAAAAATTATATTCCGCAAAATTCGAATATGCACGTTGCGCCAAAATGACTGGTCGTTCAAAAATTCAATTTTAAACACTACGATCAGATTGCTATTTAGCTAGTTATTTTAAACCCAGGCACTAATAAAAGTGTTTGTTGTTTCCAGGACTGAGCGAAACAGAGAGATGGCTTGCGCTTTTTTGCCTCACCCAAAGAAACATCCAAATATGGTAAGTTCACCACTAACAAACAGCTGATTTTTTTTAATAATGCTGTAATCAAAATGTTAATTGTTTCAGGCTGCTTTAGACCTAACAAGCAAGCCGCAAGGATGCAAGTTGGGCTGCAGTCCCGGATGTACTTGCAGTAATTTTATACTTAGTCGGTTGGGCGCGACTGACCTTCTAAAACACTGGGCGGCGCCGAGTCACTTTTTATCGGCGTTCCAGTTTGACCACAACTCAAATCAGTTTAAACCTGAAGAATCAAACAAGGATCGGACTCGCGAACACAATGAACCTCCTAAAGGTTCACCCAACAATACACCTCGCAAGTCGCCCGACATGAAACCGGCTGCTGATTACCGGCTAAATGCACAGGTGGGTACTATTGTATTCTTTCGCTGAATCAAACGTTTTTGTTTTTATATCCTAAACAAGAGACTTAAACGTATTCCCTAAACGCCGGTCCTATTCGACACTTCGTAAACTTCTTCAACGCTGTGCGCGCTTAAGTAAAAGAATGTGTAACAAGTGAATAAGGAATCATCCCAACTCAAACTTGAAGGTAAATAAGAGTCAAGAATTATTATTTATGGGCATACTACGAGTTTTTCCAAGTCGCACATTGTTGTTAAATGGAATCGAACCATAAAGAGTTCGTGCCCCCTCATTTTAGTTAGGTTATGATTCCTCAGAAATAACTTTTTTACTCACTACATTCTCCGACGGCTTAGCAGTTTAAAAGCTTTACTTACGTTAACACCTATGCCTCGTTGTGGTTAGATTCTTGTCGTTTAATCTTCCAAACAAACGATTTTGCACTGCATAGGTAAATAACCGCGTCGAGACGGGAATACTGACAACACAAACCAACATAAACACACAGCTGGAGGGGGGTAGTGGGGGAAGAGTGGAAGTAAGGGAGAGAGGGGGGTGGCGCGAACTACGCAAGCTGGCGCGCTGGCGCTCTCGATACACGTATCGCGCATCGCCAAACTTCGGTCCAAATAGTGTGTCAGTGAACGCTCTTTCAGTTCAAGTCTTAGCTCGCTTATACGACAACAGTGCTATCGTTTCGTTGCAGTGCGTTTAGTTTTTTTTTTCCCGAGTTTCAAGTGTTGTCTCGACACCCCAAAGACAAACATGTGCAGGAGTTGCGATCTAAACCTTTATTCAATGGCACGTAACTTACTAAAACACAAGCCGAAATATTTTGAACAATACTTACGTAATAGATTTACGCAGTCATTGCGTTGTTTCTTTACTTTCAGTCCCGTGTTTGTTGGTAGTGTGTGTTCGCACGAAGTAATTTTTATGACTGATGTCGACAGGGATTCGCCCAACATCAGTTTGACGATCCGAGGATAAGTCCCAATTCGACTGGTTCGAACCGATCGTCTCCTGTGAACGGGGGCTTCCGGTCACCCAGTTTCAGCGGAGGTGTTGCATCAGAAGGTTTTGCCCATGAAGCCTACGACGCAACACCTTTCGGCAGTCAACATTTACAAGGGCCTCAAGGAATGTTGTCACCGCAGCAACTGTCCCTCAACGCGTGGTTTTCGGTAAGTTTTCAAACTGAAAAATATGCCATTTCCAGCTAAATTTCCACTAAAGCTCTAATCCTTTGGAATGCCTTCTAAACCCTTCTATATGCAGACTAGTCAATATAACGAATTCCGATAGTACCGGTTCTTAATTCTCAATAGTACGTAATAATAAATTTCTTCCTGGAGGCGATGCCCAATAAGAAACAATGTAATAGGGTTCTGGATAGTACGCTATTCTCGAAAGTGCGTATTACAAGCGGTCCCTTGTATTACTTACAATCGAGAATAGACTGAACCGGTACAACAAACATTTTTTCCCGTTATTTTCTGCTATTCTTGCAAGAGTTTGAAACTTCCGTTTGGTGTCGTTATTTATAGACTATATACACCGGTTCTTTCCCTCTGTTAGAATTGCGTTCTCCCCATCGCGCCACCGCCTGTGAAGTTTGAGCCAAGTTGCGATAAACTAACGTTATTTTTTTCCAACAGTTGCATCCGAGCAAGAAAAGCCCTACATCGAGAATTTCGCCCGAGCGACCAGTGAGCAGTGAAGTACCGCTCGATGACACGCGATCCGGTAGCTCATCTCCGGCCTCCCGTTCGCTAACTTCTCCAGAACTACAGAGCGCTTCACTGAAAATGCAAACGGCCCCGACCGACAAAGACGACAAAAACTCCATCTATTGGCAGCGGCGCATTCGGAACAATTTGGCGGCAAAACGATCAAGAGACCTCCGGCGAGAGAGAGAAGACAAGATCGCGGCGAACTGTCTGCGAATGGACGATATCCGCCAACGGCTCCTGTATATCCGGTCGGAATACATCAAATTACTATCTTAACTTTTTAGCTTATAACAACCATGAGTCTTCATGGACATTTTTACAGGGTCCGAATTTCGACTATTTGTGAAATGACCCTGTAATTGGTGATGGAACGACTAGTCCAGCGAAAGAATTATTGTAGATCAGCTTCACAAAAACACAGTTTGTGGATCCGGACTCTATGATAATTTGATGAGATGGGCGAGGTATCAGCTGTTATGCCGCGTGTTCAGTAGAACCGAAGAAGCCCGTAAATTTTCTTGGAAAACCGATTTTAATTTCGGGGCTTTCGAAAGACCTTAGTAGGAACAGTTCTCAGTTTTACGTGGTATAACACTGCTTTCGCTCTGCTTATATTTTTATACAAATATTAATTATTTATGAAAATTTTTATCTTGACCGTGTAAACTGGGCTTTCGGTCGATGCCGGGAAAACTGTATATATTTTAATGAACATAGAATTTTAAGTGAGAGATACGTAAGAACTTAAGCCAAAGGCAGCCGAAAAGTACAATCATGCAAGTGCATATTTCCTGAGTTGGTAGGGATCATACCGACTGCTTAATTTCACTTAAGCGCGTTTGGATCAGTCTGTTTTAGTTCTGGTACTAAGCGTACTAAGATGACATGGCCACGCCGATGGGGAGGATGGGAGTGGCCGTGGAATGCTTCTAATATTTGCTATTTTTCTGTTCGAAGTTAACATTGGGATAGAATATCCTCTTCACTTGCATTTGCAAAATACGTCTGCATGTATAAATATGTTCGTATTATTGTTTTTACAAATTCGAATGGGACGAACTATAGCCTGTGTAAATCCGATGAAACAGACGTGTAGAAGTATGCCTTGGGCATCTTTACACCTGACATTGGAGACGTTATGTGTAGCATTATTATGCTTGTGGGATGAAAAATGACCAGTGTGGGTTCAATGTAACAGATATGTGCGAGTATGTCTTGGACATCTCGACGCTTTACATTAGAGACCTCGTTTTTTATCTTCTTTTAAGCAATATGCTTGTGGGATGAACAGTAACCAGTGTGGATTCGATGTAACAGTTGTGTAAACGTATGCCATGCGTTTATGTTCATGCTTTGCATTGGTAATCTTGTAACTAACCCGATTATGTCTTAAGTTACCAAAGTGACTGGGCTGTACACTCTTTGATAAAACCTTGAGTTAAGTTCAGCAGTTATTTTATTAACCGTGAAAGCGAGCGAATTCGTAGCTCGGCAGTTTATTAAGTCTAGCGTTCATACAAGTGTATAAAATTTATGTGGATGCTTGCCTCTAATATTCATGGTACTTTTAATTGTGTTCGCACCTGTATTTTTGCCCTCTCTTATTTTCAAAACGTGTTTTTCGCCTTCGCCGCAAAAAGTTGTGTCCTCGGAGTATTTGCGTGATTAAAAATCGATTTGTACCGAGAATTTCTAAGTACTTCCACAATCAGTGGTCGAGAATGTCATCATTTTCGAGAAATAAAAGAAAATTACGAACGCAATACGTCTCCTCTCTTATCCCTATCAATCCTAAACGAGGAAAACTTTGCTGTCATTAAAACCTTTCACTGCATATTAAGTCGTTATTTTTGAACGCAACATAAGACATTTGCAAAAGACGATGGTAGAATATAGGAATTTGTCATTAAAAAGTGAACATTGAGGAATCTTCAACTTGCTCAGCAGTGAAGTGACGAAGTACCTGCACTACGGAGAGCGCCTGTCAATACGAGGATAGGCAACTGTGACCGCGTTTGTGTAAGGCGTGATGCCTATGCATCACTTCACAGGCGCTCTCCTTGGGCTCTCATTGTCAGAGGCACGATGGACTCCCTCCATCGTGGTCAGAGGGTTGCAGCATGTGGTTGCAGCCCTATTGAGTTAACTGATGTATACTATGATAAGTGAATGAACTACTAACTACTCCGACTAGATTGCGCTTGGCGTCTTTCCTTAACGCCACCAAATATAACCCTAACAAAGCAGACAAAAAAAAGCTGAACATAGACTAGCATTCGCATTAAGGTCAAAGATGCAAAAGAAAATTTTACGAAGTGCTCAAAAGACAAGGAATTTCTTGAGCGTCTTTAACAGCGAAGCTGAGCACGGGAATTGAAATATCTAAACGTATGAGGCTAAAGTGTTTTGTTTTTTTAAAGGGGGGGGGGAAGTGACAACATTCATGGAAAAGTGACAAAAGTGACTCACTGGCAGCTCTAGGATATATCATCTATGTTTTTGATTTAAGCAATCTCAGGCAGGCACAATTTCCACGTCATATGAGTCTCTGTCAGAAGAAATGATTACACCGAATCGTTTTCATACATTAAAAAAAAACGGTATATAAATTATTTCAAGAATACACCGGTATGTGTGCCGGCCGAGAATTCTGAAAGGCTTGAGATCAGTCGGTAAATGAACTTATATTCGTTAGTGCTTCCAGTAAAAAAGTAATTTTGAGAAGGCAAAATTTGTAAAGGTAACAAAATCTAATACGTGGCTGAAATAAGCCCGGTATCGAACCAAAACTCCTTGTGATGAAAAACGATAATGTTTCTGCTTCTAGAAGCTAAATAAAATAAACGTCGATCTTTCTCTACATATTTCATAAAACGAAGAAAAAAAACGCAGTTCCATGGAGAGGTAACATTACTCGCAAGGCATACGCGTTGAAGGTCGTTAATTGAAAAGGAGAAAAATAATGCCGGAGGCAAAAATTAAACCACGGACTATTCGCTTTTAAAAGATAGGCGCTACGTCACAGCGGAGACACAGCGAATGACAATCGAGGAAAGGGGAAATCGTGTCCACGGACAAGTACGCATTTGCCCTGAAAAAAATTTCTTTGAAAATAGAATGCCACTAAAAGAACGAACTTGGAGAATCGAATTCACTAAAATCTTTTGAGTCGGAATCGGCAGGAAATCAATGCGGAGGCTTCAAGATTTTGCAAGAGTCGGTGTTTTCTGCTCTTCAGATTGTACGGTGCTCACTTTTCCAGTTTCATTAAAATTCAACAAGAGCGTGAAAAAGTGTAACTTACATTCATGCATTTAGAAATATAAATCATGGATTTCAAAAAATCGAGAGAAACATGAATTTTATTGTTGATTGGATACAAAAAAAAATCAACCTACAATCAATTGTCGTCACAGATCTGAACAAAAAACAGACACCTTAACAAAGGGATCTACAATACAGTGATGTCCGAATCAGTCTCACGTTCATGTCTAACAAAAACATGCATAACATTCAAAGGAAATGTCAAGGATCAAAATTTAAAACAATCGACGAGGTTTGGGCGGCAACATGCAACGCTATCACGTCTCATCATTTTCTTAAAAGAAACAACACTGGTGGGCTCATCTCTACGACGCTCGAGATGGCCGGAAAACCTTTCCAAATACACTTGGATGAAAACAAATACTGATATATAGGTAAAACTAAAAAGCTTTGTACAAGGGTCGGAGAGTCTCGCTTGGAAGTGGATGTTTAACACATTGAATTTAAGTGCTTCCTAGAATACTACCTCCTCGCCGCCAGTAATTTTGCAGTCCTACGCAAGATGTTCAAAATGGTACGGCTACCTTATTACTGGGCAGCAGGACTTCCGCCAAGCAACAGGACTGCACTACAAAGTTCGTCCTCCCATCAACCAACTTATAGAGAGCAACGATTACGAGTACAGCTGGGCACAGGAAAAAAAATGACGGAGAAAAATCCTCCAGAAAGTTCGAACGCCAGCCCTACATGATGGCACACCAGCGGTTAGCCTCTGGGGCAGCGACAGGGGGGACCTTGGCGTCCACGGGCTCTTCGGCGACGTTCTCGTCAGCGGACAGCATGGAGGCGTCACTGTCCACGGCAGGCTTTCTTCCGGATCCGTGGAACGGCGTGCTGCTGCTCAGGGCCCCTCCGCGGAATCGCTCTTTGAGGGCGCAGATGGGCGACGTCACGATACTGAAGAAGCTCGAGGTGTGGCTGGACTCATTCTTGACCTTCTTCAGTTCCTTGGCGTCCAGCTCATCGTCTGAGACCTTCCTCTTGTGGGCGACGGACACGGACAGAGGACTGTTGTCGCCGTTGACGAGAGAGGAGTCCGTGACCAGCGACGAGTTCCGTCCGCGGGGCGAGAGCACTTTGTATTCCTCGTCCCACGGAGACGACTGGTTGTGCAGAGACGAGTCCAGGGCGCTGATGTTGCGCGAGCGCCGGATCGGTCTGCGGGCGCGCACACTGCGGATAGCCGAGCCGGCTCGCCCCGCCAGCGGCTGGTACTCCTCCTCGTCGTCCAGCAGGGACATGGAGGCCCGCGGGCTGGCATCCTCTACAGGCTTCTTCTTCTCGTCACTCCTGGGTTTGCGGCCGCGGCGTCCAGACAGCGGCTCCTCGGCCGGGGCCGGAGTTGGGGTCGTTGGCAGCTGGAGCGACTTCTTGGGGCGACCGGGCGACGCCGCCTTGGCGGGGGTCCTCGGCTTCACCGGCGACTTGTCTGGAACGGCAGCGCTCACTTCCAGGTCTTCCGCTGCGCCCTCCGCGATCAGAGGCTCGTCCAGGTCGGCAACCTGGCTCACTTCCAATTTCTCTTCAACGGGGACTTCGGCGGGCTGGTAGTTGAGCTTGCGGGAGGTGCGCTCCTTGTGGAGGGAGTCTGCTGGTGACGAGGAGCGGCTGCTGGAGGGGCCCTTCTTGGCGCTGCCGCGGAGCCTCGGCGAGAGGAGGAAGGGCTCTTCCCGGACGCCGTTGCCATTGTCCTCGTGGACAGGGGCCTCCTCGGCCTCGGGTACCACTGGGGCGAACTCTTCTGATACGGCCACCACGTCAACGATTTCTTCTTCGTGGTCGATCACGTCATGGTTATTGTGGCCATTCTTCTCGTTCATGTCGTTTTCGACGGCAATGATGGGCTCCGCTTGTTCGTTCTTGCCGTTCACGCCATTTTCTCCAACTCCAGCTAGCTTCTCTACTTGGATTTTCAGGATCGGCTCCTCATCGTACTCTTTAATTTCGGCTTCTTTTTCTGTAGGATGCATCTTTGTGGTCACGTCACAGCCTTCCGGCGGTTTGAAGATAGCGAACTGCTGTCGCGGTGCTACGTAGATCGATTTCTTCTTCAGCCCTCCCAAGGCTGAGCCCTCCTTCACCGGACGCCTCCGCTTTCTCTGAAAAACACAGCAACGGACTTCGTGAGAAAACCTAATATTGCCCTGCCGGCGAACTTCACTGATCTTAAAACACATGGGTAAAATATCAACATACTTCTTACTTCATTAAAACCAACAATTCAAACAACAAAACCATTTCTAGTCTCCAGAACAAGATAAGAATGTACATGGAAAAGTCACACTTTGATAATGAGCAAATATCATATTTCAACAGATAATGTTGCTAAGAAAAAAAGTCACCCATGATATACAGCAGGGATGACAAATTCATAGTCTTGAGAGCAACCAACTCAGAAAATAAAACTCTGGAAAGGCAAGATTACCATTACCACTTTCACAAAAAGAAACTTATTTTTCTTAATGCAAGACAAATGTCATGGCTGTTAACAGATGCTGTCACCCAATCTACATCTTCAGTTGGAAAGTGAAGTGGCTTAGTGAGGTTTGCATAGCACAGAAAACTACATGCATACAGCATTGTGTTAAGATACTCAATCCTCCAATTACAGTTTAAGTCAGAGTTTTGCAAAACACTTACCTTAATTTGTACAAGAGCAGGTGACAGCTGGCTGCCTTTTTTAAATTTGATTAATTTCTCAACGCCACCAGGATTCCTGAAATAAAGGACAGGCATTATAATTCATTGCAATAATGCTGTCCTCTTATTCTCGGATCAAACTTCATTATGTTAGTAAAACGTCATTCTTAACAACCATTGAATAGCCTGAAACACATTCACCACAAGGATGAGACATCAAAATACCAATAAACGCAGCGCAGCAACAAGACTATGCTTCTGAGGTGATCCTAATTTAGTTCTCCAATCCACACAAAGAGAATATCGACATGAGATTTATGACACATTCAGAACATAGATTCCATAACAACTTCCCCACTACAAAAAATTCCTGCATGCGTGACAGAGCACAAAGGAAAGACACATGATCAATGTGCTTGCACCACCATGTATTCCATAAACACAATACTGCACATCAACAGTTAGCCCCATGCCAAATAACTTAAAATCGTGCAATAGAGTGGTTGTTAGCTTAAAATATTTGTCCTGAAATTACAAAACTCACAAATTCTTGTAACTCAGAATCACTGAAGATTCTTTAAGTAAACTCACCTCAAACAAAATCACACAATAGTGTCCACTAAATCTATAACAAGATTTGATTTAAGTAATTCAATTAAAGGAGAGACAAAGGGCCTGCGCCTAAATAGCCGTCAAGAGCCCGACGGAGTTGGAATTTATCGTTATTGTGAGAGAAATCACATGATCGTTAAGTTTATGTAAATCCTGCTGGGTTCAATGGTGATGAAAAACACACAGCGCGACCATATAATAACAGACACCCTTCCGGGTAATGCACTTGTTCACGACTATAAACAAAATGGAATGTTTCTAACCTTGAAGGCGAACAAATCGAACTTAATCACCAGATACAGCCCCACGGTAGATCAGACAGTAAATGTTTGAACAATGGGAAGAGGAGAAAACAATACTGTTGTAAACAAACACCTGACCAGCACCATTTTATTCCCGATTTTTTATTTGTCGGATATCACGTAACGAAGACATGTTAGGCCCGCCATATAATAACGCACGTAGTACACAAATAGGAATTACGCGCGAATAGGCACAAATAAAAGGGCCAAATGAACCTAACTCCCGTAAAATCAAAATAAAAACTAGTTCTACGGGTACATTATATATAACGGGACTTTGGCCCAAAGAGAAAAAAAATAATAAAAAAGACGGCATTCCATCCCGCATACCAAGATCATTGAACCTGTTGTAGGGTCATACTCGTGTTAGATATAGAGGCATTCCTAAAGATAAAACACAATCCAAATACCTGTGGACACTATTGGAGTTGGCCTTTCTTTCGAAAATCGAGAGTTTACTTCTCTCAGAAGCTTCTACATGCCCCCGAGATGGGCCATCAACTTCACTGCTGCGCTGTAGCTCTTTAACCATGGCGGGCAAGGTTACGCGACGCAATCAAAGTAAAAGAAAGTAAACAAAGCCCTCGAGAAAAATTAACTAGATCAACCACACAATCGTTCAAAAAAAAGGGGTAGAATAAGCGTATTTCACGTTTTCTGAAGCACAGGACATAAACATACCCATTAGTTTACGGCGGGTTCGTGTTGCCGGTCAGCCGGTTGTCGAGGCGGCCATGCATCAACTTGCCTTGGAAAGACAAGGGGGTAGAGGGGGAGAAAAGGAACACCGCGACGATGTGTGATTGGCTCGTGCGACTTGGTGAAAGGTGAATCCTGGGCGAATCAGAGATGAGGCGAGATGGGGCCAGAGCGGCCAGAGACATGAGTCTCATGCTTGAGAGGACTTACAATTCATTGAAATTTAACTAATGGGAGATTTTATGGTGGGGGTCCCAACTATAACAGGAAATTATTAAAATTAAAAAAAAGGAAAACCACGTGACTATCAAAGCCTTCTAGAGGCACTTCATAAATCCTTCTCTCCGATTGGCTAGCTAAAGGCCTAAGGATGGGACTTCCGGCGCTCTTATTTTTTGTGGTCACGTGACCTTTATTTCAGGGACCCACCGTTAGTTGCGCTAGTGTCGCCATTGCCAACCCCTTGGCTTAAATTGAGAAAACAACTGTTCTTCGTATTTTTACATGTGTGTTTGTTAAAATCACAAGAAAAGTGAGCTTTACTATTACTACAACGTTTTTAACTCTGCAAAGTTCTTATTACGAACGGCTCAAGCTAGGTATTACATGACCTTCAGATTGCAGAGGTTGGTATATCGTGCAAGCAGACGATTTTTTGGGAAACCAGGCGGGGACCCGCCGCTAGGGGCGCTGGTGTCGCTTTCATTAGGGCGAAATCAAATACACGGGCGCCGACACACCCTGGGCTCTAGGCTGGCTTGGCCGAACCCGCGAGCTTCAAAATCGCCATAACTAACCCCAGGCTGATTTGCTTACCAGGTACAAAAGACTTCACTGAAATATCTCTTCGTGTAGGTACTAGTATTAGCTGTGTGTTACCTCTAAATCCTTTTGGAAGAATATAACTCAAAACTTGCGATATGATACGGTACCTGTCTTCGTGGACCGTACTGCTTTTGCAGTTCGAATGTGAAAACATGTATCGACGGGTATTCATGGCATTGCTGGATATGAGAATTTTCATTTTAAAAGTGGGCAGCCGATTGGACAAGATTCCGATGTGACGCCATTTCCGTCTCATTTCTTGTACCAATCCAGCGTCACCATTCAACAGATAAAAACACTTGTGTGAAGCGCAGGAAATCTTGAATGTGTACAGATTTTGATTGAAGAGTGGACTCGTTGTCACTCTCTTGTAAGCGGCGGCGGTCCAGATATCACGCAGACAGATCATCGAATCAAGAATCAAAAACATTTCGTTTCGTTTCCTTATTTTATTAGTTAAAATAATGTGGTGATGATTAAAAAATGGAACCGTCATCTCGTTGGACGATCATCAACATGTCGATACAATCATGAAACAACAAACGCTTATGAAAAAAATATAAGTCTATCGGAAGGCAGCGTTTTTCAACAAAGGGCAATAAATTCCCATCAAGGCACTTAATTACACGATCATATTTTTTCTGTGAACACATTCATACAAATGTGGCATGCGGAAGACGGGATCAAATCCTGAACTTTCGGACTTGAGGGGAATCGGCCGTGCAACGCAAAAAATACGCTGCCCGGCCGGGGCGAGGACGGACCGTAGCCAAATATTGGCCCACCCAAAAAGCTGGGCCAGCGATCGAAAGTATGTGAGGACGGAAGTCAACATTACTCCCAAACAGAAAACGGTTTCTATTAGTCACCCAAGTTTCGATATTTCCCACTGAAATCAGCTTTTATGAAATAAAAGCAAACCCCAGTCTTTGCCGGTAACCACTCACCCAGCTGGTCGTGGTTCGTCCATAGGGGAACCAAAGTTCGTTCCCTCACGTTTATCTAGGGTGGCCACATACTCCCTACAAAAAAATTGCCCTAATTTTTCCAGGCTTTGAAAATCCACGGTATTTTACCAAGTATAAAATGTGCGATGATTTTTTAGACTTGGCCAGTTAAACGAATATTTGACTTAACAACCAGGATTTTAAATTAGTGACTCCGATTTATCAACACACCGGGTACATTTACAGTTATCTAATAAAATTCAAAAAAATCCGGGAACTAAAAGTTATCTCATAAATTTCTTTTCAGGTTGAAAAATTCCTTGGGGTTTCCAGGATTTTCAGGATGACCACCCTGGCCTAGTTGTTTGGCTAAAAATCCTAATAAAAATTAAAATGCAAAACTTCTTGGGATGAAATTTTGCTAAAGAGAGTTATGACAATGATTAATAGACTTTCTGCTGAAAGCAACGTATTTAAGTACACTGCTTCGATAAATTGAGGATAGCTCTCTAAAATATAGGACCCATACAAAAATAGCGACATTGCTTCGGTGCTGAGTTATAAAAACAGTGTAATTCACACGCATAATAGATACCTATTTTCTGTTTGGGTTGGTAAAATACTCTGTATTCTTACCGGGTATGGCATTACAAAAATACGTACAAATACATCTTAAATATAAAAATAATACTGATAGCTGTTAACAGCATCCTATTCGATACGCTAATTCGTTCCTTAACCGATCTTTTCTAAAGATCAGTGTCGTACCAAGCGGCAAGCGTGTTATTGTCTTGTGGCGGTTGAGGCAACTCGTCAGCCTGCTCGAAGTCCATGTTGGTCATATTGCCGTAGGTGGAGCCACCTCCGACCCCCTGGTGGCAGCCTATGTCCAATCCCTGCATCGATTCTACGGGGACCTGGTCATATCCTGAAAACACCAACAAAACACGCTCAATAAATTCTCACCAGAGAGGTCGCGTTTCTGAACTACATCAACAGGCACAACAGGAAAATGAACACGGATTTATTCCTGCCTAAGGGATCCACCAATTAGTGACGAGGCATCGCTTAAAAAGTTCTCATTGAAAGCAAAAATGTTTTGGCTCCCAGTTTTGTGAAATGCTGTGTGGGAACTGATCGCTTTCTAGCTCAACAAAATACTCAAAAAATATTCCGAAGAAAAAATACCGATTAGGTAAGTCTGACTGTGAGTCAGTCGTTACGTAATTTTTTTTTTGCTAAGGATCGAAAAACAAAACAAAACTTCACTTTAGTTTCCTCCCGAGAAATACAATTTTATTCCGGTGCAAGAAAGAAATGCACAGCTGAGTTCGAAAATTGATTGTTTACATTCTTGATTTTTTTCGCTCCGTTTCGATTATTATTGATTAGGCTGCGAAAAACAGGAACTATTTAGACACTCAGCCAAAACTAATTTCAAAGTCGATTAAATTCTTACGAAACCTGCAAGATTTTTACAACACAGCAGAAACGATTCGGAATTTTACAGGTAGATTAAAATACATTCACCGGAAACCGATTAAATAATTGCCAGAAAAAGTACTACTTGCAAAAGTATGTACATGGGAAAAAAAAAACGTTCGGTCACTGCAAGCTGCAAGGAACCCACGTCTACGTAAATACTATGAGGCCCGCCGACATCCGCTACATCACAACCAGGAGAGGGATCAGCGTAACCAGGAATTAATTCAACCGTAGTAGGGCATGATTACCTCCCCTGAAATTTGTACCGGGGAGTATACAATCCCTTGAGTATACAACCCGGTACAAATATCAGGGGGTACAGATACTCTAGGGATCGTGTATCCCCCAGAACAAATTTCAGGAGAAAATTCATTTCCTGCACCGGGATGGTCCGTACTACGAGCGCAGTTTGCAAGACTGAAGGGCGGGGGAAATACTTAAATATAGGTGAAGATGTATGTACACATGGTAGTGATCTCTAGATCAATACAAAAACGTATTTCTTCGACCTCTCGCTTTGCTCGCTCGCAGATCTAGGGAAGAATCCGTGGTGATCCCATTGGTCTGAGAGCGACACCTCATTCCAGAGATCGCGGTTGTCGCGTAAAAGTCCCTAATTTTCACCAGTCCAAAAAATAAAGAACGTTAATGTTTCGTTGCGAGGTGACGCGCCTTATAGGAGCAAATAATTTTGACTAGCGATCACATTGACAAAAAATACCTTGATGCTGATAATTGCTGCCTCCGTGGCTGGCGCCGTGACCGCTGTGAACACTTGGCGGGCTGTACAAGGCATCAAAGCTTTGTCCCTGGTCAGTGCCAAGCATATCCTGCAAAGTCAAGTGCAAGAATCCCTCAACCAAGTGCAAAAGTGACTAAACAACTTCAAGCCAGTCGAAGCAAATATTCCGTCGCAATGGTGTATGTACAAGTGCTTACGGATACAAGTGCCATAAACTAGTGCACCGTAAACTTCAAAGCATTGTCCATCTCATGTGTTCAACCTTTCGTTGCTGAGCAGGGCACTAGGCATTAGACCAAACTTGATCTAACCTATCGTGGCCAAGCTTCCATGCTTTGCACTAAAACTAGGTTAGAGGCCTTGTACCTAGTTCCGTTGGCGCTTCGTTTCGCGACAAAAGGTAGAACACAAAAGGAGGGAAAGTCAACTTCCGAATTTGCTGAGTATCTAAAAGAGTGTTGAAGCGATTTCGTACCTGCAGCATTCCCATGTCGCCCGTCCACATGTTCTGATCTTCCCGCAGGAGGGAACTAGTCAGCTCCATCGACAACCGCTTTTTGTAGTCCTGCGGCTTTCCTTCCGACATGCGGAACAAGACGGCGGCAGCGTACGTTGCTGAAAATTAATTAAAACAAAGTTTCAACGACGTTCCGTTCGAAATTTCGGACTGCAAAAAGATTAGGCAGTCTCTCAAAATTGAGAATTTGAGGTAAGCTCGTTCAACTCTTAGTTAAGACAAAGTCTATTGATCCCTTTTGAGTTCGCAGAGAGCTGAAACTTTTCATTAAAAAAAATAAAAAAATTAACAGTGTAACAAAAGTGCTGCAATTCTTGGTTAAAGCAAACATGCGAGAGGCAATTTATACTGAAACCAAAACCGCTCAGCGATTAAAGTTTGAGACCACGAACTCTTAAAAAAAATAATAATAATAATAAAAAAATAAAAAAAAGGCTTCAACATGTGCCAGGACGATTCTGGGGAAGGGATTTTAAAATCCAATTAAGGTGTGATATAAATA
>Ga0058701_10000396_pt1 | contig 30745 bp, 15 predicted proteins | sample AgamicOrMae_FD_97039 | JGI IMG/M metagenome (GOLD analysis project Ga0058701, IMG submission 97039) | Agave microbial communities from Guanajuato, Mexico - Or.Ma.e | ecosystem: Host-associated > Plants > Phyllosphere > Phylloplane/Leaf | place: Guanajuato, Mexico | collected 2012-06-04 | reverse complement strand
CCTTCACCCATAACAGCCCAAAGTATTTGGAGTGAAATTTAGCTAAGGGGAATTTGGATGATTTTTTCCCTTAAAATACAGTTTAAATATTTGGGAAATGCTTATATTATTAAATTTTATAGGTTTCCAGAGGAGTGATATTTTTTTTAATTATGACAATACTGAACTGAAAAGATCCTCTAAAATATTTTTTTCTGTTTCCGAACGGTATCGCTGGGCGATAGTGGGTTAAGGATATCATCCCTACAAAGGAGGGGGAATATAAGGTACGCCGGCTTACGCAAGATCATAGCGGCGGTATGAACTTATGTTCTGTTTCTAGGAAACTTCTCGTGAAGGCGATTGATATGGCTGACCACTGATTTATCTTGAGTTGTACTCACGGTGCAGTTGAAGCACTGGCTGTGGTAGTTGTTCTGCAGAGCCTCGACCCAGCGGTCACCGGCCTCGATGGGGAAGCCGCATGCGAAGCACTTGGTCGTGAACAACTCGTTCCAATCTGCGAAACAAAGTCGAAATGAAACACAGCCGCGGGTCCAGTTGTCCTGTTCCGTAATCCTGCCCCAAACACTCTCTACCTTAATAACCATCCTGAGATCAAACTTGACTTAAAAGATCTACAGTTGAATCAGTAAAGTACCACTACGTTCTCCGAAATGAATTTTTGTCAGGAGTTGATTTGGACTTGGTTCAGTCAGGTTAATTTACATTGTGTGAGGTTGGGTAAGATAAGGCTAGGCTACGTTTGGCTAATGTTGATCGGTAAATTGAGTTAGTACAGAGTCTCATAGGGAGAGAAGCGACAACTTCTCGCGGTTTGCGCCGATTCGTAGGATGTATGAAACCAGTAACGCTGATTGGTGGGATACACGGTTCACGGGCAGTTGACGCCTCTCCCTTGAGGTTAGACCTCGGTGAGGTTAGGTTGAGTTAGGTTAAGTTTGGTTGGGTTTGGTTATATTGGATGAGTTTACATGAGGTAGGGTTGGAGGAGCAGGTAAATTGAGGTTCGGTTTGAACGAATTGAAATAGGTTACATTATGTGAAGTTAGGTATGGTACATTCGCTGAGGTTTGGTACATTCGCTCAGGTTATCATTGGGTTTCTTGGGATAATGTTTGTTCAGGGTGACACTCTGTATATACACATCGATTTAGCTGGGATTATAGGTTAGATGATTACATCTAGGTCGAAGTGCTTCCCTCTCGCCACAAACAAGTCGAGGTTCCCCACGGCTGTGGGGATATTGCTTTGTTCCTTCGTAAATACTTGACTCACCGGTTTCGCAGTACGGGTGTCCGTCCTCAAGGAAGAAGGGACTGTTTCCAAACAGCTTTCCGCAGTGGACACAGTTGAAGCATTCCGGGTGAAAGTGTTTGCTGATCGCATTTAGGCAGTCCTGAACAGAACGGAACACAGCACACCATACCACAAATGAATAATTAATTACTAGATCCTCTTTCCCTCCTCTGCCCACCGCCCCACCTCTTAACGCTCCGCCCCGCCCGACCTGATTCAGAAACGCAAAACCATCCCCCAACCCGCGATCGAAAGACATCAAAGAAGTCTGATCACCTTGTCCGCCCAGCTGAAAGACCCCACCTCGGAACTACCAACTCTACTTCATTATCTCAGATCTTCCTTCAACCAAGTAAATTTTCCCTCGACGAATCCATACACCTACTCCGACAGTTTGCCGTAACTTACTAGATAAAGTGTAAATTTGAAAGGTGGAATCTCCTGCCGCTTGTAGTTAACTCTAGTTTAATTTTGCGTTCATTTTTTAAAATTAATTTTTTTGTTAATAAGTCACGTAAGAGCATGAAGAAAATTGTGTTTTTAACCTTATCACGTATAATTTTAAACAAAAATTGTTTTCAAAAGAGCACAAAACCTTATTTTGGCTTGATAAGCTTAAAAAAAAGATTTTCAACAGCTTTAAAAACGATTATGAAAAATTTAAAAGATGATTTTTACATAAATTCACAAAAACACTAAAAATCTAATAAACACAAAGGAAACATTTTTTTAATAATTTTGAGCAGAACGCTTTAGGTTTCGAATGACTATTAGGGTGGAAAAGTAGCACAATCCAACGAAATACAAAAAATATTTCGAGTGCACTCTTCATTGATTGAACTTGAAAACCAAACACCCTCCCAAAGTGTAGTCTGAAACCCGGAACGTCTACAACAACAGGTCGGATATCCTCATCAAGGCATATTCAGATTTCGCTAATTGCGATCACGAAGACAGAAACAGTGTAGCCAGATTACTCCATCAATTTAACCGCGCAAAATACAAGAACCACAATAGATAACCAAGCATGTACAAAATATTTTGGATTACTTATAAGAGGCTGAGCAATTTTATAAGTGTAATCACTATTTCATGTCAGCTGATTAAAAAGTTAGTTTTAACGGAGTTGCGAAATGTATGGCAACACTGTGTGGAAGCTGCTCTTTCAGTAATGGCGCCGAACAATAGTCGATGACTTACGCCCTTGATCTTTTGTCCGCATTTGCTGCACGCGGGAGCGATGTACTGTTCGAAGCAAAATTCGCAGTAGAGCTGGCCTTTCTCTTCGACGAAGCCGATGTCCTGGAGCGGCCTATTGCACCTGCCGTTGGCGCACACGAAGTGGTTGGGGCACCAGATACGACCCAGGGCGGTGATGAACGGACCCCTGGCGTCATGCAAATTATACGTTACGATTCAGACATATCCCTCAAAGCACTTTTCCCACAGATCAATACACCCTTAATATTTAGTAAAGTTTCTACCTCTTGTGTTCTACATAGCTTCCGTTGCCGGTAGAGTGATGCACTCATAAACTAACCTTAGTTGACCTAACCTTAAGTGACTTTACTAATTTTAACCTAACCTGATTAACCAAACGTAAGTTATTTAACCAAAGCTAATCTAAATCAATTTCGGCTAACCTAAGTTAACCTAACCTAAATTAACCTAACCTAAAGTGACTTAACTAATGATAACCTAAGCTAACCGAAAGTAAGTTATTTAACCAAATCTAATCTAACTTACTTTAAGCAAACCTGAGTTAACCTAACCTAAAGTGACTCAACTAATGTTAACCTGATCTAAGTTAACCTAACGTACGTCATTTAACCAAAGCTAATCTAACTCAATTTAAGCTAAGAGGTTAACCTAACTTAAGTTAACCTTTGGTCACCAAACAGGAGCCTAACCTATCTCATGCAAAGGGCATTTAAAGGTGGCACATGGGTAGAACGCAAGGGGTAGAATATGTACCTAAGTGTATCTAAAAACTGAAAGGGAGGACTTTATACTAATACCAGGCAGAATGCAAGATCACAGAATGCCCAAACTGTCACACGACATATCTTCAATACGGCACGCTCAAAATGGACTGGGTGCATAAAGTAAATATATGAAGTCACAGTAAGCCATATGGATATGAGAGATTCGCAACGTAATGATTTAACGTAAAAAAAGACTTAATGATTTTAATATCGATTTTACTCCAAGATTTTCAGAGCTAGTGATGATCTTCTGTTTTTAATTTTCATGCACTTCAAATCCTACGAAAAAGATAAACCTGTATTTTTATTACTTTTTAGACAACAGTTTGCTCGTAACATTCTGGCAACAAGGTTGTTTTTCCTCGAGTTACATTTTATCTCTCAGGGTGTTCTTTGAACTGCTACATTTGCCTGGCAAGTGATAATCATTCTAAGTTCCATTGTGAACTAAATAATTAGATTATAAATTACTGTGTTAGAAGAGAGAAAAAAATATTATAGAGATTATGGGGGCTGCCATAAGGGGCTGTATGTCAAACGAAAAAATAAATTTAAAAAAAAAACGGGAAAAGCGAAAATAGGCGGCTCTTTCGTCGCGCCTAAAAACAACACAAGAGCAAAGCTTGTAAGAAACAAACAAAAAACGCGGAATTCATTAAAAAGCTGATTGGCGAGCTCAATTCAATAAGTTTCCTTTTTTTCGTAAAGCACTAAAAGCACAAACACTAAGTTTAAACACAAATAAAAAAACTGGTCAGACGCAGAGAAAGTTACGTGGTATTAAATAAGCTTTTCACTGTGCCGGTACACATCTGTTAGATTTAACGGTAAAACAGTATTACAAAAGAACACACAGTAAAACAAAAGGTTCATGTACCTACTTTTAATAGCCCGCAATCACTCGGTCAAGGGTGTTTTTTGTTGTTTTTTGGCTAATGATTGGTGTCTATTTTTTAAGCGCTGTATTGGCCGATCTATGAACTGGAACTAGCAAAATAGGGGACCGCGAAGGTTCTTGTTCGATTGTTGGATAACGGGAGACTTTGCTTCGAAACATTCAAAAATATTATCCGATTCGTAAAACAATGTCCATGGGAGTTCTTGTCCAATGTTTCATTCTTTTAATGGAGATGAACGCAAAAAATAAATTCCGACGAACAAATGCAATTAATCTTTTGAAAACGGCTCAGCGCACCATGGAGAGATCACGGCCACAGTTATTGCAGAATGACTTTTTCGCGGTCTTCATTTGCATAAAAACCGGCCAGAAATGTTTCGTTCTTAAACTGAAGAAAAATTTGGTTCGACATTTAAATATTTTTTTCTTGAAAGGAACAGGGAACGAAAAGATTCCACTAAATTAGAATATTAATTTGCGAGAGCAGCAAGGATACTAAAATAATTTTTAGATTCTTTTATTACTGTTTTCTGTGTTTTTATGAATCTAACGCGAAGAGCTCCTAGGTCAAGACACTCTCATTTTCGAAAACTAAAATATTAAGACCAATAAAACTGCGAATCACGGGATTCAGCTAAAACTCTTCTCAGCGGAAAGATTCTCTGAAATGACGATGCGACCCGCTCGACACGATGACCTTTCGTGTTGCCTATTGGGGGTTGAATGAATGGATTTTCAGCGCATGGTAGGCAACACGCATGACACCCGTATCGGGCGGGTTGCATCGTCATTTCGCAAGGGACTCCTAAATGACTCGGTATGTCCCTTTCAACTCATTTATTTATGACACTTTATTCTGATATCGAAAAGGTCAATCCTAAAACGCAAGACACTATGCGCAATCTAATTAAATTAAGAAAAAGATAGAGCGGAAACTTTAAGAAGGCCAATTTGGGTTGTTTCGTGTGACCTACCGTGGTCCTACCTTGTGATTGGGTCGAGGCACTTATTGCAGACCGGGTACTCGTCCTTCTCCAGGGCTTCCCGGACCTCCGCTACTGTAAGGCGCACGGCGCATGCGTGTTAGTCACAAATCATTTAAATCTCACTGCAGACGATCACTCATGTCTACTGTACACGACATAAGTGACTAAGGGGCGTACGCCCAAATCAATACGCAGAGTTAAAGTAGCAACGGCGGCTAGAAACGGTGCAAAGAAAACATCAATTAAGCCTCCTGCGACGAGCCAGTGTCGCGTCTGATACGCACAGCCGTAATCGACTTATTTCGTATATAGAGTGGCCTCGAGTTCAGGTTAGGTTAGGGTAGGTTAAGTTAGGTTAGGTTATCAGATGTTGGTTTAGGTTATAAGGCCAAGGTATTCAAGCAGAGCACTAGAGCAAAGAAATAGAACTGTGGTGGCTGCAACTCCTTGAGAAGGCGAGTATGCGGTCGGTAGCGACACGGGCCCTATTTCAGGACATGAGGCATGCATGCTTCGTGAGGCACAAACAGGCAGGCGGCATCAATCGATTATGCAGCTACCTGATGTACTGATTGCAGCTGCCGCAGAGCGGAATCCTGGCGCCGCTGGTCGCCGGGTTGAGGATACCGCGGCCCCGGGTCGGGGCCGAGGCCCCGGCGAAAACTCCGCCTCTAGATGCTCCTCCTGCTCCACCTGCATTGGGAAGGGCTCCATTTGGGACCTTGTCTGGGGGTGGGCCGGGGGCGGGGGATGGGGATGGCGCAGGGGGGAAGGAGGTCACTAGGGGAGACGGTTTGCGGGGGGTGTAGTCCTGGCGAGGGGGGCAGCTCGGGGGGGTCACACAGGATCGTCGGCAAGGCTCGGACACGCGTCGCGCGCGGGAGACATGGGAGACGGGCGAGGCCGCAGTGCTGGCGCGATCGAGGTCCGCGATGCCGCCCCCGGTGGAGCCGCGGTGGCGCGGGCTCGAGGCCTCGCCGCTGCGCTCGCGGCTGAACGCCGGCGGCGCGGCCCGCAGGCCCTGGTGTCCGAAAACGGCGGCCCGCGCGGCCAGGGCCGACTTCTGAGGCGTCGTGCACCGCTCCTCTTCCCGTCTTCGCTTCTCTTCCTCTTCTCTCCGCTGTCTCTCCACCGCTTCCCGCTTGCGTCTCTCCTCTTCCTTTCTCCGCTCCTCTTCCGCATCTCTCCGCTGCCTTTCTTCCTCTTCCCGTCTACGCTTCTCTTCCTCCTCGTCTCTCCGCTTTCTCTCCGCTTCTCTCCTATGCCTCTCTTCCGCGTCTCTTCTCTTCTTTTCCGCCTGCTCTTTCCTTATTTTCTCCTCCTTCCTCTGCCGCTCCTCGTCGCTCTTCTTTTCCTCCAATCGCTGCTTCTCCCGATCTTTCCGCATTTCTTCCTCGCGGCGTCTCACGTCCTCCCTCCTCCCGGCCCACCCGTTTTGCTGGTCACTCGAGGCGCGCCACGCGACCGACCCCGGCAGCGCTTCTTGACGCAAACAGGGTCGTCCATCGCTCCATTTCGTAGACTGACACACTTGATGATGTTCCTGTTGAATCGCTGTCAATGTCGCCGTCACCGCCATTTGACACGCCTCATACGTGGGGGCCGGGGACGCCACGACGCTGGGCTTGGGACTCCTCGGCACGTACACGTCAAAGTGACGGCGAACAGGTGACTGTGACTGCTGCGTCACGATCGGAGGCGGGGGGAGATACGGTATGTCCTTCTTCTCAGTGGGCGGAATATCCACTAAAGGCCCGTCCTCGGGCACACAGCTGACAGGCCGACTGAGCTCAAATGGAGAGTAAGGCCTGTCTGGCGCAATTGTCAGAGCGTACAGCATCTGGCTCACTTGAGTCTCGTCGCCTCGGCTTTCCGACTTTTCTTCCGCTTTCGAAGATTTCCTCGGTTGCGGTTCTTGGACGGGCAGCTTTTCAGTGTCGTGGTGGTGCGGCGTGTTCGGCCTCGACTTAGACTCAATGGCGTGGACGGCGAGGTCCCTCAGGAACGGCGAGACGCAGCGTTGAGCCCCGTGAATGGGCGACACAGACCGCGGGGTGAGGGGACGGGGAGGTGGCGAGTGGCGGTTCAACGGCCTGTACGGCACGGTGTCTTCCGGTAGGGGCACAATCTCTGTGCGGATCGTCGCGATGGGCGTCGGCAAAGGCGAAAAAGGCCGTTCCGGAGCGACAGTTAAGAGCGAAGCCATCGACGGCTGGGGTGCCGTTCTGGGAGCTGGTGCAGGCGGGACAACTGCCTCCTGAACCGGGATCGTCGCCATGGGAGCTGGTAGAGGCGAGAAAGGCCGCTCTGGCGCTGTCGTTAGCAGCGAAGCCATGGACGGCGGCTCCTGCGGTTTCGGCGGGGGAGGAGGCTCGGGGGCCGCCACTGCTTTTGCTGCTGCTCGTTTCTTCATTTGCTGCTGAGCCAATAAGATCTTTTCCTGGAGTTGCTGATGCTGATGCTGACGGCGCTGGGCTTCCGTCAGGACCCAACGGGACTCTGGGGGTGGGGCGAGAGACTGGACAGGCGGCGGCGGCGGCGGGGCGAGAGGCGGCGTGGACGCGACCCTCGACGTCGCAGAGATGTCCGCGACGAAGGGTGGTTCTGCCCGATGCGCCGCGAGCACCGGAGACACCGCCCTGGGTCGCTGCGGCGCAGGCTGCAGGTGCTCGGCCTTATGCGGTGGCTCAGCTTTCGAAGCTTCAGAGGGCTGTGAAGTCACGACGATCGGAATGTTCTTCTGGCGGGGCTCTCCCACACGCCCAGGTAGGGGCTCTTCGACGGGGGTAGCCCGCGGGCAGATCGCTGAAGCAGGCCTTCCAGGGATATGGGGACACGGTGAAGTGCTCAGCTTCGGGGCCGAAGCTCGCCCTGACCTGGGGCACGATCGAAACCAAGAGCAAGGCTGGGCAATGCACCGGTGGCAATGGCATCGCGTCCTTTTCTGGCAACAATATTGCCTCCGGCAGCAAGACTCCATCTCTCTTTGGCAGCAGCGGCTTTCGCTGCACGAATAACAGACATTCCGTCGACACACATCAGCTCTCTTTTGGCAGCACGGTTCCTCTTCGTAGCAGCGCCGCTCGTCCTGGCAACAGCGCACCGATTCACATTGTTCCCCGCTCTCCTGACAGCACCATTCCGCGGCAACCTGACAGCATGCCGACTGCATATCGCAACCATTTTTCCTTTTCGCCGATTCCTCTTCCCAGGATTTGAGCGCATCGGCCGCACACGCATCTTGCGTCGTCACCACCGTCTCCACGACCTCACTCGCCGTCGTCCGGTTAGCCAGGTCGAGCTCTGCGATTTTCGTGGCTCCGTCGCCGTCAAAGATGGTGAAATGGATGGGGCTGGCGGTCGCTCGATACATCACCAGGTCTTTGCCTTTGTCCGCCATCAGCTGACTGGATTCCAGAAGCGACACGCTGCTGTCCGCGAGGACACAACTTGTAGCTGATTCCTCCACCCTAATTGTAGATCCTCCCGGCCCTTCCTCAAAATACGATCTCGATTGGCTATCTTGCGCTTCGAACTGCGCCGCCGGAACCCAACTAGAAGCCGGATTGTTATCGCCCTTTAAGGCGTCCCACTTTCTCGAGTTATCTCGTTGAGAGCTGTGATCCGGACCCGGACTTTCTTTAAATTCAATCTCTTTGCGTTCGCACTTTTTGCGTTCGCTCTCCCTTAATTCGGTGTTTCTACTTTCAATCTCTCTACGCTCCGTCTCTCCGCGTTCGGTCTCTCTAAGTTCGGTTTCCCTACGTTCGGTCTCTCTGCGTTCGGTATCTCTCCGTTCGATCTCTCTACGTTCGGTCTCTTTACGTTCGATCTCTCTACGTTCGGTTTCTCTACGTTCGGTCTGCGGCGGCGTGTAGTACATGTCATCGTGACGCTGCTCCTGTTGCTCCTTCACTTTCCACGACGGCGTCGGTGTCGTAATAGCGCGATATTGGGGCAGAGCCGAGGAGAGGAAGTCAGCCGCGCGTGACTGCGGTCTCGGGGGAATCTCAGCGGGGACCTCCGGCGGGAACACGACGATTTGGCTCGGCGTCGGCGGCCTGATTTCGGGGGAGAGGCCGCGCACGCACCGCGGGCTCCCCGGGACGAGGAGCTTGTCGTCGACGCAAACAGGCGTCGCCCTTGACGGGAGGCTAACGCTGGTCTCTCTTTCGTGACCATGCGGCTGGTCGGGCACGGGGGACGACGGCCGGGAGAGACTGTCCACCATCATCTGAGTGGCGAGCTTCTCGGAGAGTGCGGAGAGCGCCTGGACCTCCCGGGAGCACAGGGACATCTTCTTTTGCGTTTCGAGGGGCCCGGGGTTGAGCCCGGCGTTGAGCCAGGCGCTCTTCGGGGGCGAGCGGCGGCGCAGCTGCTCGTGGGAGACCTTGCCGACGGGGGAGAAGGCGGACGAGGGCAGGTCAGGGGGCGGGACGTAAATGGGGCAGGCGGTGGCGTGGGGCTCGTGGTCGGGGTCGGGGGCGGGCGGCCACAGCACACAATGCTCCTGGCCCCCTCCCGCGCTTTCTGCCTCATCTGGGTTGTTAGTAGGTTACACACATAGAGAAGAGAGAAACAACATAAGCGGCAAGTTAGAATAATGGAGCATTAGCGTTTAGAAGCGACGCTCGGTTTTCGCCGAGCGCCACACTCATAAAAAAATTGCCTGCTTTTGGTAGTCATTCCTGTCTGTTTCACAGATTCAACAAATGAAGCCTTAAAACACGCATTTTTGCTCATTAAATAGATAACCCTGGTCGAACTGTCCGTAGCAATGATGATTCGACACGGACATCCGTACTGATATCCTTGTGGATATCATTGTGGATATCCTTACGGATATCCACATGGATATCCATGTAAATGTTCATAGGGTGTGGACTTGGACATCCGCACGGATAACTCCTTTTAACCATTTACTTAAATATCCATAAAGATATCCGTGCGGATGTCCGTGTCAAATTATCCGTGCTACGGACAGTTCGACTAGGGAAGCCAACCAGCTATATCCAAGGAAAGATCTCGCTAAGCCCTTATTCGTTTGTGGTAAATTTTGATAGATGTACCTCAGAAAATAGCCAAAATGAACGTGAACTCTCTTCGCTAGGACTACCTAAAACACGTAACTTTTTATGAGTGTTTATTAGACGCACGGCAGACGATAGAAGCGAAGCAGAAAAGCTGTTAGCGGAAGAGAAAGCTCAAATTAATCAGATGACTAGCCCTAGAATACCTTAAATACGATTAGTTAGCGACTTGATTCCGAGGTAATCTGTTTGTTTCGGTGTATTTACAATGAAATTGACGAGTTAATGAAGCCTTTGAGAGCTGCTTTGATGAGCAGGTTGCAGTACTTATATGTGTGCCTATGAGCCTAGTTTTGGGATATAGAAAACGGTCTGGGTTTGGGATTGAAGGTTTTGTACTCTGAAAAGAAAAATGGGGGAATAAATTAAAAACATGTGACAAACTGCATGATCCAAGTTTCTACTGAAGTTCAAATTTTTTTAAAATCAAAATTAATACGATTTCTCCTTTTACGAATTAAAGCCAAAATCATGGTAAACGGTGGTAAATAATTAAAATGAATCAAGATCGTTCTTTTACAGCTTTCTATTTTTTCTACAGATCTCTCTAAAACGATCAACGACAACCTTTCAACGCAAGAAGAAGTTTTAAAAAAACAGATATGGGTTCACCGGTTGAAGTACCTAAACTGTGTTCGGTGGTTCTAAACTTGTTTTGGATATGAAGTTAAAACGGATACGTCATACTTCAAGATAAACTAACCGATAGCTATATCAATTGGAAACGCTGGGAAAGAGCTTTCGATGATTACGGCTCCTGATTAATCTACCTCGAGGAGGAAAAAAAAACAATGGCCTTTTGCCCGTTTGACTTCGATACTCAAAAGATGTATAGGACTAACCAGAAAACATTTTTAATTGAGTGAAGGTTTATCTGGGTTGGAATACGCAGTAGCTGCAACGACAGTAATACTTTATAATAATATGAAGCAGCTCTCAAAAAGCGTGTCGACATCATGCGTAAATAAAGCTCGCATAACCTCAAAATACTTCAAACAATGATTAAACGTTCACGAATTGGTCTGTGGCAAAGTCATCCTGTATGTGTGTAGTAAAAGAAAAGTGTATTTTATCTCAAGAACAAAGCGTTTTATGACTGAATCGGAATGGTTAGCCGAAGACTCCAAATTAGCAACTTAAAAAGGAAAAAAAAAACTTAAAGTGAGGTGCGTCAGCTGCAAAGGCGGGAAGGCGCGCGAAGCTTTCCCGCCAAAAATTCGAAATTAAAAAAGAGAGGGCCGTTTACCTCGCAACTTCGGCAGGGGTCTAATCGTTGAGAGACCTGTAGAACATATTTTGTCACTGATGGAAAGTTATAAAATCCGGCCGAAGGTAATTTTCTCACAGCACACCGCCGGTAAAAGTCCCTCTTCATGAACGAAATTGCCGTGGATCAAGTTTGTAATCTCGGCTTCCATAGATATGTCTTTGTTATTTGCTTTTCTCCTTCTTTTAGATTTGTTTTATGTTAAGCATCTAAGAGTGCTTTAAATTAGTTTACGAAACGGAAAAAATGTTCCGCACAGCTAATAAAGATTCTCCACGAACAAATTTATTTTATGAGCACTGCAATCATTTCTGTGACGCCTGGAATAATTGTTTAACGAGATATCATGTCATGTGTTCTCGGAATACGCGGGGAAAAAAGGTATCAATTTACAATTATAATCAGCTGAAAATTTTAATTCAACAGTTTTTCAAGCGCCGGAAAACATTTGATTCAGCTTAGAAAATATATTTTTTTTAAACGTACCCTCCGACAAAAACAATAATCACCGACCAACAAATTCTTATTCAATAGTACTAGCCAAAAGAAAAAAAGAATAAAAAAAACAGTTCAGATAGGGAAATTTCAATCTTGTCTTCCTGCCAAAAAATGCCTCCATTTTGCAAAACAATATATCTCTTAATATAAAAATAATATGAAATGTTGAACGCTTAAATTTAAGAGTAGAATAATTCAGTGTAAAGCATTTGATTACGGACTGAAACTCTGAATATGGACTCTTGTATCAAGTATTTCAACTCATCGAAACAACAAAAATTTCGGTATACATCGAAATTAAGAATGAAAAAATCCAGTGTTATTCAACCTCTTTGATGAAAATCAAAAATATTAATCGTGTAGTCAAATGCAAACTCATTTAATAAAGAAAATGACAGTAAGGTAAAGCTTTTACCGGCGTAGGTGCGATGTAAAACTGGTATTGATTGCGAGAACAGGTCAAACGGGCATAAATAAGTGAAAAGACAGTGTGCTTACTTTGTATCATAATGATAGCTATTTCGGAACCAATAAGTGATGGCAACCTTGTAAATAAAAAAATTAATTTTACGCAAAAAAAAGAAGAAGAAAAACGAATCGAAGAAAAATTGAATTTGTGTTTGCCTCCAGATCTTATTAGTGCTATCAGGAATAGATAGATACATGCTCCAGTGTACCATGCGAGAGAGATAATCCCAGTCATCTGTCCAGATTCACTATTGACCAGATACCATTCTGTCAAGACAGCGGCTGTCCAAGACGGCGTCACGCTTCCAGTGTCTTGCGCTTGGACAATTGGATGCAAATCTTGGTACAGAATAGTTAACTGAACGGGAGTAAGATCCGCTAAAACTTGCAGCTTCAAGTACCGTAAATTAGGACGGGGATATGGAAGACCAATTCCATTCTTACAGATGGCTTTCTAATATCTTATTTTGCTCAACCCATAACCCAAAGTACATTTGGAGTGAAATTTAACTTGAATGAAGAGAAACTGAGAGGAATTTTTCCATTCAAAGACGCAATTTTTAGCTTTGGGAAATGCCTAAATAATTAAATTATAGGTTTCCAAATGGGTGATATTTTTTAAATTGTGACAATACCGTACTGAACTGAAAAAAATCCTCTAAAATAACTTCTGCTCTATAATAATCGCTGGGCGTTAGTGGGTTAAGTTATCGACAAGTAAACCTTACTTTAAGTAAGTTTACCTTTCATAACCGTCAATTCTTTTTTTATCAAAGCTTCACTTAGACTGAAGCAGCCTAACCTAAGATAGCCTAGCTGGCTATTCTAGTAGCCATTAGCTTCAGATGACCGAACCTTAGATGAACCAGGTCCAGATAACCAAACTTAATCTAACCAAAATTAGAAAGATTTGAACGCCTTCGCCTAACCAAACTTATCTCTTTATTTAATAGCTCCATTCAATAATGTTCACCTGAGCCTAGCAGGAGCTTGAGAAAAGTAAGGCGAAAGTCCATATGGCGTGCTCCTAGAGGTCGCTATTTAGGCAGTAGGGTATCTGGACAGGAGAGAATCTGGGCGGGCGAGAACAAGTCAAAGAAAGTCTGAAACTGAAGATTTCATGCACCATTCTGCATTGCACGTAAAGAGAGGCATACGAAGTTTGTAGGAAGAAATCTATAGCTCCTAGGTGAAAGTAAGGTAATTCATTTTTGCTTTCCATCATAGGACGATAACTCAAGTTTACGGTACAGTTATTTCCGTCTGAGCCGAAGACTTGAGTTATTGCCGTATAAACAGGAACGCGTGAGTTATTGCGACTCCAGTCAAAAAAAAGGAGATTAAAAATTTTCCTATTTTTCGGCGAATATATATCTTCTTTGGGTTCAAGTTTGCATATGATACGGGCATTTCCACGACGACATTTTTTATGATCACTTTATCTGAACGTTTGAAAATATTTCCCGAACGCCTTCATGGGAAAAGTTAAGGTTGGACAGGCACTGGAAAAAAAAGATTAAAAAAATATTGTCCGTAAATCGATGCAAACAAAAAATATACTCTATTTTTTCGGGGCGGGTACAATACTATGCACTTTTTTAATGAGTAAGAAAAGTATTTATTCTCTACTAACAACAAGGTTTTTGAAATATTCTTTATCTATTAAAAAATTAAATGATACCGAAACATCCTCTATTTCAGACAGAGGGTATGGGAACACCCTCTATTTTGCAGACGATGCTAAAGTAGCCTGGATTGATTTTAAGAAAATAACACACAACACCGTATTTTTTTAAAAAAAATAGAGGACGCGGGAACATCCTTTATATTTGCAGATGATACTAAAATGTCACTCTTGGAAAAAAATATACCCAAATATCCTGTTAAATCAAAACTGCATACCGACATATTCATTGAACACTTTAAAATATCCTCCAAATTTGAGGAGCTCTTTTATACGGATCCTGCTGCATAAGCATCCTCTTACACATAGAAAGTAGAGAACGCTCCAGGCGAAGTGGAAATGTTCTGGCCTCAAGAGAGATTCCGTCAGCTAGGCGGGAGCTTTGACAGGAACTTGTAGTTGTTGTCATTGTTGAAATTATAGTCGATAACCGTTCCGACTAGTTTAATTGATCAAACTATACGCATAGTTCGTCAAGTTCCGGTTAGACTTTGTAAGTTCGCACTTCGACATCAAGGGGCATTTGACCTTGGCAACTAGTGGGCAAATCCCTCGACTACCAAACGACACATTACGACACGGAACGCAGGCCGGAGCCACAATAAAACACACCGTTCCCGTTATTGCACCAGTTACACGGAAACAATTCAGACAAGCGAAAAAAATGGCCATGCCAAGTAACTGTCGGCTGACCCAATCACCATTTAGCTAATAGCTACAGATCATATCAGCTGAGATTGAACTGCTGATAACAAAAGAGAAAAATGCTAGTTTCAAGCAGCAAATCAACATCTAGCATTGGTGCAATGTTTGCGAGATTTCGCGATTTAGTGGAATTTAGATGCACCACAAAGTACAATGAGAGCATGCTTAAGGATCTTTCTGCACGAGTAAGTGCAAATCTGACTTTTTAAAAATGAGTGAAAAATGGTTTTAACGGATTTGAATGCGTCATAGATATATTGCATACTTGTGATAACGCATGTGAAAAGCGTGGTAAAAAATAACCGTGGTTAACTCGGAAAGCGTTTGAGATAACTTAGCATGTATTCCATAGTTTAAAATTGCGCTCGATCAGGGAGCAATGATGAAATCGGTCATCAAGTTAACATATACAATAAACGGTTGAAAAATTAACCGCGCTAAAATCTACATAACTCGCGAGATCTGGCAAAACAAAATTGATATGTCTGTAGACAATTTTCATTTGCGGGTAGCCATGAATTTTCTGCCGTGCTTTAGTACAAATTACGCAGTCATTACAAGCCGCTACCGCCACAGGGTCTTTAAAATGGAAACTTTTGTGACATTTTCTTTTTAGCAACGGTTAACTTTGCTAGAGAGCTTAAGCAAAAATAGGTTTAAAGTTCTGCAAACAAAGAGTGAGCAGAGACGTGAATTTCAGACGTGATTTTTCTGCATACTGGTGGCTGATATAAAATCACATTGTTTGTCTGGAAAAGTATGCCAAACTTTGCTTGTCCTTGAATCAAAAAAATATTACCTTCTTAACCCATTCACCCGGGAGCATTTCCAATGGATAGAAAAGAAATTCAAAAAGAAAAATCACTCGAAATAATCACAGTAACAAGTAAATTCAAAACTTCTTCCGGACAATAAGAACAGCGCGCCGTGAAAAGACGTTTATTAATTTCTAACAAGAAACTCATCCTCGGAAGGTACTACTCACGAAAAATGAGAAACACGACAATCAAATAACTAACATAACAGCTGCGGCAATTAAACGTTTCGTTAATCTGGTTTCCATATTTTTTTAAAGAAAATCGATTTGGAAGAAAAAAGAGAAAAGTTGTAGATATCAAACAAAAAAGGGTAACTTTTTAACGATTTCATCTACCTTTTCATAGAAAAATTCTGAAACGACAGCTTTGAAAAACTGAAACTTTTCCTAATTACCAATACAAGTTGCTTTTTTTCAATCATCCCGAATGACTGTTTTCATGGAGGCCTTTCAGGAGAAATGGGTTTGAAAAAAATAACCTCTCCAGTGAGTACTATAGGATTTAGCGGCAACCAGCTGAACATCAAAGTGGTGCGTGTTTCCTCCTTTGACATTGCAGAGACCCTCAAAGCTGGCAGACTTAACATTAATCTTTCGTGGTCTCTCCTCTCCGAGAAAAACGCAGGCGATGCGGCAAACAAGTGGCCCATTCAATAACAGACCATCGTTTTGAGCAAAACTACCAATTTCCCATCTTTGTTCGTTGTTTATATTTTACTCACCGGGTGCAGGCCTTGAAGCGAAGTTTGATGTTTGGGTGGAAAACGGTCGTGGCCCAGAAATGTTCGTAGGAGTCTGAAATATATCGACAGACGTTAAAAATGAAAAATTACAAAATATTTTTTCGCGAACGAATCGCAGCGAATACTGTGCAGTGAAGTTGAACCACAAAAAGATGTTATTTCAACGTCGTTTATTAACGGTGTTGTCGATTCTCCTACCTCGTCGAATTTTGACGCGTTTAACTTTAGACATGAGGAGGCCAAGTAAGCCCTCTTGGAATCACCTTAATATCTATACAGATCATAAAATTAATGTTGGGTTACTTTAACGGTTCCCGACGTATGCTCGGTTAGAGTTGACCAAGTCGCAAAATCTCACTACACTATTCATCAGAAATTTCAAAAATACTGAAGGAAGATGGTAACACCCAAGGAGAATATCCGAAGTCACGGTAACGTTGTTGTGACTTCGTCAATTGACGTCGTTTTCGTCCAAATCTTTATGTTGCTTAAAACGTGTTTTTGAAGGCTATCAGCCATTAGGAACTCTTTTGTATCATTTTGGGATTTTTTTGACAAACCCCGAAAAGATCCAAAAATACCAGAAAAGAATTTCTGATGGCTGCTATCCTTCAAAAAAGAAACGTTTTAAGCAACGTCAAGATTTTGGACCAAAATGACGTCAATTTGACGAAGTCACAATGACGTCACTGTGACTTCGTGTGTTCTCCTTGGACAGAAAGAGGCAGCGTACATCATCATGAAGAAGATATCTGAGAAAAGAGCTTTTTTTGGCACGATTAGAAAGTCCCTTAGCTGACGATATTTTGAGTGAAAAAAATGGATATAATAACGCGAGAAGAAGAAAAGCCGCGAAAAAAGCCCAAATATTCAATCTAGTCACTAACAACCTCAGTCTTAATTTTATTGTAATTGTTGGAAGATTTGTGATTGTCAGGAGACTGAAAGGGTTGAGTGGATGCTCTCTGACGCAAGAACCTGTACGTCTTTCGTACTTGGAAAGAAGGTTACTTTGGATTGGGTTTGATTCAGTTGGATTTTTGTAGGACTATTTTCCGATACTCTTTGACAGGAAACTAAACGTAGTCGTGATCATAAAGACAGAAGAGGCAATTGTTGCTGCGGATCGATCGTTTTAAAATCAGCGAAATTCTTGCAGTGCCAAAACAAATTTGGTGGTTCCAGCCTCTTCTTTTGCTGAATTATTTTTTTCAACATTGGATCACATTTCTTTTGATCTCTTCTTAAAAACTTTGTTTTGCAAGACTTGAATCTTGAATTTCACCGAGTCAACACCCAAGAACGGTTTGAAGAAAGCACGATACCGGTATATCACAATCACATAAATAAACAGGCAGCGAAAAACACAAATGGTACAAACGGAGCAGATCAGTAAATGCAAAAAAAAAGAAAAAACACAAAAAAACACATACTTGAGAGCACTCCAACGAAGGAACTCAAACCAACGAAAAACAGTTGACTGGTTTCGGAAACTCTGACAAGCAAACTCTGGACTAGAAATTAATACCTAGAGATCTGCTACTTTCAATAAAAACTTTCGCACAAAAAACTTAACGATTGAGAAAAAAACTATGTAAAATTGCACCTCCTGAGAAGAAATCAATAGTTAGGATAAGTTAGCTCTCGGTATAAATATAATTTATGAAAACGGATTTTATGCAACTGCATATTTTTGAGAAATCCCAACTTTTCCTTAATGACGACGCACTTAAACTTTTAATGAGTTTCTCGATTTGTTGTTGGTTCTTGCCGACAAGTTGCAAACTAAGCTTTGATTTACTTCCTCATAAAAATATGTTCTAAAACGGCCGCCGAAGGCCTTTACATTACATAGCTCTGAGGTGCAGAGACCAGCTCCGAACTTTTTGGCTCTCATTGTAATTAATTTCGAATATTTGTAAGCATGCATAGAATTTTCTTCAAATCTTGTTCAACAGACAGCATTATTGTCAGCTTTCATGTCGTGATCTTTACCAACGTTGCCAGATTTTACGACTACGTCAAACTTAACCGCGGTTAAATCGAGAACAATCAGATAAAACCCAGCCAGCATACATGACATTTTGGATCACTCTAAATCCGAGCAATCCAATGATGATGTATGTAGTATCCGGTTGAAATCACCAGTGAAAACTTAACCGCGTTTACAGGCGTCACGAAATTTTGCAAAATCGACATGTACGAATGAAAAAAATTCAAAACTGGCCTTAAAGCGAGAACTTAAAAAAACAACCATACTTTATGTTTTCTTCGCAAGAAATTTACTCGAAAATAAATACTCTGCTTTTGATGTTTTACTTGTATCTAGGAAGATCTATGAGCTGACCATTTTTGAAATAGCTGGCATTTAATCGTGCTCGGTAAGATACTTTTTGTTAGATCTAAATATCAACAAAAATTTTCAAGTTTTATTTAACAACAGTAAAAATTCTAACAAAAATTGAATATAAAAAAAATGTGAGCGAGCAATTCACTCCGCCTGTTTACTATCAGCTGCAAATGTCTAGGGTGTTTCATTTTCTGCTACGGAGTTGCAAAACCTCTTTTCACCGCTAGACGTTATTCAGATTCTAATGCCAGCCTTAATTACAGGCAGGTCATTGCTGAGTATCGTGTTGGTTACACAAGAAAAAATGGGGCCGAAGACGACCTTATACTTCCATGTTCGTTAACATATCGCCAACCGTTTTGAAATACGTACAACGCTTTGAAATATCTCAAAACACACCCCCTCCCCTAATTTTGGGGAAATAATGCCGCGACCGTTCTGTCCAAGGGAGACTCAATTCCCAGTTAAAACGAACATTTTAAACGTATTGTGAGCCAAGTCAGGACGTCCTTCGAACCCCTAGCCCCTGACAAACTTTTTTCAAAAACATTTTTTGTCGAAATATCTCAAAAACCGTTAGAGATATCAAAAACAAGTACAGAATCATACTTGTAGGTCTATTAATTTAATACATTTACAATAATTTACTTCCTGGGCACATTTTGCTGTCTCAAACCGTTTCTGAGTAACAAGGGGTTCGAAAAATCTTACCCCCCCAGGGGAAATATTTCTCCGACTGTGCTGTCAAACACTAAGTCTCGATTGCCAGTTAAGACAAGTATTTTGACCCAAGTCATGACGTTTTTGGAACCCCTAGCCCCTGACAATTTTTAAAAAAAAACAGTTTTTTTCGAAATAACTCAAAAATCGTTAGAGATATCGAAAACGCGAACAGAATCAAAGTTGTGGCTCTTTTAATCTATAATAATTTATTCGCTGGGCGCATTTTTATATCTCCAACTGTTTTTGAGATACAGGGGTTCGAAAAATCTCAAAAAACACCCCCACCCCTAATTTAGGGAAAATATTTCCCCGACTGTGCTGTCAAACACTAAGTCTCGATTCCCAGTTAGGACAAATATTTTAAACGTCTTTTGACCCAAGTCAAGACGTTTTTGTAACCCCTAGCCCGTGACAAACTTTTTTGAAAACTAGTTTTTCGAAATATCTCAAAAACCGTTGGAGATATCGAAAAAATATATAGAATCATATTTGTAGGTCTTCAAATTTTACGTCGACGAAGTTGTCTCTGTTTTTCGATATCTGATATAGTTTCCGAGGTATAAGGGTTCTAAGAATTGCAAAATTCATCCCCTTTCCCAAATTATGGGGAAATATTGGTCCGAATATACTGGCTAGAGGAGGTTTTCGATTCGAGGCCAATTCCAACATACACTAAAATTTTCATCCAAATCGGTCAACTTGTTCGTAAGATATTCACTGACAAAATTTTTCGCACAGACAGACAGACACACACACGTCAAGCTAAAAACCAGTTTTCTTGACGTTTCGGTGTTAGTAGAGTCAGGAAATGTGCTTAGCTCAACTTCGAATTTGACGGTATTCCAATACTTCCATTCGTTCTACGAGCATGGAAGTAAAAAAGAAAAAGAAAATAAAAATAAAAACGGGTAACGAAGCATAGCATAAAACAAATTTTAAAAACTCGTATTCTTTCTTCTCAGCTGATTGCAAACTTAATGCATATATCTCGTTTTAAAATTCAATATCGTAAAACTTACGTCTCCGATTTCTTTTGGTCTTTAAAGACTTTGAGAAATACAATTCAAACAATGTTCGTTTTCGAAATTTACTATAACTTTTTTTTGTTACTCTAAACCGATTGTACGATATTTTTAGCAAATATTTTTAGGTCTCAATTTGGAAGACAGTGAAGCGAGCGAAATCCAAACAAATGAACCAACAATGAGACACCACGTATTTCGTTTTGAATATGCACACGACTCATGAAGCAAAAAGCTATTGAAAATCGGAAGCGTCACTCGCACACATTCTGTAGTCTACCTGGGGCTTAGGTGCGCTAACGTGCGAAGTACCGACCCTCGGAGCCTGCAACATAGGTTTGGTTTAGCCAAAGCGACCACAGGAGAGCAGAGGTCGGAGAGGCATTCGTCTTGGCTTCCAGGAAATGGTTCCATCTTAAAAGCTTTTATTTCCCTCTTATCAACGAAAGAGCTGCGTAGTAATCAATGTATGCGGAGGTAACTTGACGATCTGTAAATTTATATGAGACTCTCCTAACGATCCCTCAAAACCTAATCCGCCATTAGCAATATCCTCCACACATGGCGGAAATCTCTGCTCTTGTATTTCATCCTGGTTTAATTTTTCATTTGAAGGATGGACGAAATAATACAACCATGTAGGTCTCATAAACCTAAGTTAGATTTTATCCAAAATACAGAATCCGTGTATAAGCTCAACTCATAAAAAATGCATGTTTCGTAGTACATTTTTGGGTGTACTGTATGTTTGGGACGCGATCAAGTAGGATATTATGCCGTAGAAGTGCACGAGATAAAAACATTTTGGCCCAAGTGCACGTTTCTAATTACTTTATTGAGACGATCTTTGTTTCCAGTTGACTTGGTAAAGTTTCGAATACATTCCGCGTAATGCGGTCGTTCGAAATACAAACGTCTTCATCATCTGCTCGTTCCAGATGACGTTTGATGCTTTTCGTTTCCAGTTGAATTGTTGAAGTGTGTGAAGAGTAACTTATCGCCTACTGATTTAGCCGGTCATAAAGCTCTTTTACGACCATAACATCGCAAAGTTCGTTGGGAAACTAGCAGAGCTTCCTGTTGAGACCGGAAATGCGAGAGGCGCTCGCGAAAATGAACGGACGCCCCTCAGAGACGCATTGAGCGAAATCGCGTTCGCGGTTACAATGAAGCAGCTATGTAACGGATCGAGCGAAATGAACGAATTGGGTATGGGAGAACTGTAGAATCCCAAACCACAACTGTAGCGCCATCTAGCGGGAGTTGCTCAAAACAGCCGATCCTCTCCATGCCACAGGGCTGTTAGTTCGGGCTGCTGCTGCTAGATGGCGCCAATGTCAGTGTTAGGGATTCAACAGTTTTCCTAGGTCTTACTATTGCAAACAATCTAAAAGCGGAAATCAGTGAGAGGAACGCGGATCCTAAAAAGATAACATCCACCCACGGAATGAAAAATTAGTATTATACAACACGTTACGGGCTGAATAGCATTGGTTCATAGTTGATTTAAAATCTTCCTGATTCAATATTAACCGGCTTTAAAATCAATTTTTAATATATTTAAGTCTGTTTTTTCCGATATTCTTTGCAAACAAACATTTTGTATTATTTAAGGGATTTAAAAATTAAAAATATTTTTAATTTGATTTTTCGGGTCGATTTTCCCTCTGAATGCAATGTGAACCAGTTTCAATATTCTATTTTTAAAATATTTAATGTTTAAATTTTTACACCTGCTTTTTCCAAAAGGAGCATTTTGTACAATTTTAACGGAACGAAAAATTTTTTTTGGGAAATACTTTGGAAAACGACTTATTTTAAAGCGCTGAGCTGCTGCAACAGAAAGGAATTTCGAGTCACCGGAAGCGTGTGTCTTTTTCATCTCCGTGTATCCGACACAGTGACCTAATCTCCGTCTTTCTAATCCGGGCCATAGTTCACTGACTCACAGAGATACACTTCGGATCACCTATCCTTTCTCTCGGCCCCCACGCGTGACCCCGTCATCCAGTCGCATACAATAGGATAATGCACTCCATAAACAAATTGAGAACCAGCTTTAAAACACAATATCGGAAGAAAACAGGTCATTTTTTAACATAAATTTTTAAAGGGTCATTTGAACATAGCTTTATTGGGTTTGGAAAAAAAAAGTTCCTCATTCAGTTCATATTATTTTTTTTGAAAACTGTATATTTTAACCCATGTCGGATTATTCAAGTGTTTTTTTTTAATATGTCTATTTTTTATTTGTTGTCGGAACAATCGAGCTATTTTTCATACAAATTTCATGCAGTATATGGTGACTTTAAAACGAGCCTAGAGGATTCCAAGCAGGTAAAAATAAAAGCAGATAAAATAATAGAAAAATCAGGGCGACTAGCGCGTGCGGAGCAGAATGAAATGGCAGGATTTTAAGATAAAATCAGTGAAATCTCCCTGAAAATTAATTGAAAACGCTTTACTAATTCGAATCAGAGATTCAGAGAGAGCTGAATTACCAAACGATCAAAATACACAACCAAAAGCATCAAAGTTCATACATTCTAAATGGATTTTCTTTCCTCACAAGTTTACCAAGGTATATAAAAAGAAGAAAAAGACGCAAACTTGGTGGTTATTTGGAGAAATCCAAGATTTTTCTCACTGATAAACAGTTTTCTGATAAAACTCGACCATTTTTTTTTTCAAGGTTGGCTATCTTGAGCTGTAAAAGTCGACGTCTATAGATGAGAAAAGGATTGAAAAAAGGTTCAAGCCCAGCTAAAAAGTAGGGAGTAGCAATAAAAAGATAAGTACCGGTTCGAAAAGAACCTCTACAAAAAAATAATGGACTGAGTTCCTTACATGGGATTCGAAGCAGGATACAAAGAGGGAAGCGGATTACGATCTGTTTTAAAGGTTGGATTTTCCACCTGTGTTCCACCGTAGTTCGACCTTCCATGACATTGAGAGGATTGACGACACACCGGTACAAACGTGCACAGTGGGCCACAAAAGTAATGACCACTGCTTCCATAAGAAATAGGCCTACATGGAAGCAGGAGTCATGACTTCTGTGGCCCACTGTACTGTACGTCCACCTTGAATGCCTCGTGCCTTGCTGTCGCTTCACTCCACTTCTTAGCAACGAAAAAAACAACAGAAATGGAAACATCATCCATTCAAATCTACAGTGTACCCTAAAAAAATTCTTCACGTTTAAAAGACCTATTTTTCTGGTTCACTTTTCGCATTTGCAGAGAAATGGAAGAGTAGACTATTCGCTTATCGACCACTCAAGAATACGTGCTACCAGAAAGACTACGTTTGCCTAACTTTGTGAAGCAATCGTCCCCGTCGGTGGAAGGAGTTCATTTTTTAAAAAAAGGAAAGAAAAGCGGTAACTTTTCGATTGCAGAGCGAGAAAGATGACCCAGACCGGAAAGTTGAGGAAAGTTGGAGGTTTCCATTGTCTGTCTAATCAGCTTTCGAACCCAGCAAATACCTTCAAAGTTCGCAGAATCTCCCGAGGGAGATTTCGCATTCCTAAGAATATATTGGACTTTCCCATACCTATAACACACATTTTACGCATTCATTTCTTCTCGTTCGTATGAATAAGGACTTTTTCGCCTGCAAATAACTAGTTTTTAAGATTTTTTTTTTGCGGAAGCTCATGCAAAAATTTTCGCAATCATTCCAAATTTAAAATTTTAAGACAGTTCCAGCGAAAATTCTGAAATAAAATAGCCACCTAAAAGATAAAAATCTATCTAATATATCTGATCTCTAATCTAATGTATCTTATATCTCTGATATATCTAAAGCTGAAATAAAGCAAGCACAAATATTTTTACCTTTTAAATTAAGATTTCTAGCGAGAAAAAAAACAACACGCTAAGCGTTTTTTTGAGATTATCAAGATGGAAAAGCATCATAATCCAAACCACTTGGCGAATCGGAGGTCGTTAGAGTAAGTAAGGTTATGGTTAGATTCGTGGACCCCTCCGCTCGGCTTAGGAAAAGTAGAAAACAAAAGACAGAAAATGCTCTTTAAAACTGAGAGTGTAGAGTCGTTTCCGGTTCCGGTCTCATCGCCTTCCTGCGCGAAGAATCAAAGAAGAAGAAAAACAAAGATGTGTCATCGTCGGAGAACGATCACTCAACAATGTTCTTTCGCTTGATGCGCACTCCATAACCTTCGGCTTGTCGGCGGTATGATACATTTTCCACTTCTACAAAGAAAATGACAAATGAAGTCGAAATTTTTCATACTGTCCGCCAGATTTGCCTGCCAATCCCGCCGACAGTAAAAACGTCTATTAGAATGGCAAAATCGAATTACATCTGAGTACGTTTCAGGCGCAATGTTCAAAAAGGTGTCAGTAACCTTCAACCAATGACCTTTATGTCAGTAACCAGTCACCTAGTTTGGAATGATTTATCTCGGACGACTGCAGTCGAGTCTCGTTAGTACGTAATCCTAGGGATTGAGGAAAAATTACGCGAAAAAATTATCGAAAAGTACGTACTATCGAGAAGACTTATGCATCGTTTATCATGGGACCGGAGGAAAATTATCATTACGTACCATCAAGAGTTACGTACTATCAGTCCAAAAGGTATTGTCCGGTTCTGATGACGTAAGAGGGCTCCACCTTACGGGGAAACAGCCTTGTTGCACGAACACAACCGGAAAAAAAGCACGCCCGTTTTGGACTGAGCACTATCGAAATTTGTCATATCGATGTGTTAGTTTTCTTTTGCAAGTAGAGAATCTCTATCATAAATAAATGGACAGGTGGAAGTCCATCGGGGATATGCGACTGATCAATGTACTGTACGGACTGTGCGGAGGAAGGCTGTTCGGCGGGTTGCCTACTTACGTGGAAAGGCAGGGGCGCGACGGTTCCAGGCTGTGGGGAGCCGAGTGCAGGCGACAGCGGGGCGCCGAAGGACGAGGTGGGCGCCGTCAGAGGCGACAGCGGCGCCGTGGCGGACGAGTTGGCGAGCGCGTTCAAGATGGTGCCGGCCGGCGCACGGTGGCCCCTTAACAAAACAGAAGCCAATTATGATAGAAAAAAAAAACAACATAATGACGAATCATTTCAAAACTAATATTTCCCAAAAAAAACAGCCAATATCAACTGTGAGAAACCTTAAGATCATTTTTCGAGATTGGTTTAACAAATTGTTTATTCTTATACGAAGGCATCATCATTTTTTTCAATAAACAGCTTATAGTCATCCTTTATTATTTCTTTTTTCTTTTTAATCGAAGTTAAGGTTTTGATGTTTCTGACTTATTCTATCAGAAAATGCAAGCAAAAACTGAATAGAAAGTTTCGAGCGCTGAAAGTTCTCGAGTTGAAGTATCCATGCAATGTCCATAATATTATCCATGCCTTAAATTCCATTCACTTCTCGAATTGACATCAATGGTTCATGGATATAGCATAGACACATGGATATCCATTTGTATGTTTCCAATAAATGGATTATTTGGCATGGGTATTACATGGATACTCCAAACCGTGTTGTTGAATTGAGAGTTTGGTTTGGCTTAAATTTTATTTTCCTGGACAGCAGTAGATTGTTTTCTTCGTGTGGAAAAAAAGTTTTAAAAAATAATTCATTTACGCCCTGCAGTACTGCTCGGAAACGGGCAAAAATAACCCAGAAGGAATTTCAATTTGTCTCAACATTTTTGAATCACTCTCTTAGCCTCATCATATAAATATGAGTTTACAAGACTAGTTTGAAGATTTAGTCAGAATAATTTGCTGATTAAACTAAACTAAAAGCTAAAAAGGTTACTCTATTATTATTTATTTTTTTAGCACTAAGAGGTTGATAAGCATTTCCACCCCTAAAAATCGAGATTTCTTTTCTCAAAGCTAAAAAGTATACAGCTTAGGTTTGTCATAAAGAATCTTTCGAGACGTGCAGAAATGGCACAATTAAGAGAAAAATCTTTGTGGTTCGCAAGGATTCCTTCGAAGCGGAAAATCTCTTTCTTCCGAGAGTGTTTTCACGGAGTACAAAGGGCCCCCGTACCAACAACTCTCGTCTATTAATGGGCTCTGTTGAATATCGACCAACGGGTTGTCGCCGACATCTGTTATCCCTCGCGAAGGTAGGCAAGATGCACAACACAGTATATGAGACGTTTTCGAGGACTTCGTTTCTCTTTCTCGCACAAAGCAACACATGAGCCGACAGTCACGGCCTTGTTGTAAACACGCCTCTTTTGTTTCTCTCGAATCTGCTTTTAAGTCAGGACATATCCTGCTCACTCCTCAAAAAACTACTCAATGTGAGAGAGATCTGAATTTTACATTATTTGACTTCCAGTATAAGTCGTAAAACTATGGATAGCCAACGTTCGCCTAGAGGTCTGGACATAGTAACATTGAGGGTGCGAAGCTATGAGCGCCGCCATGTTGTTTCCGAAGTTTCTCCGTAGGCTACAATGCATTTGATTGTCCCGTAAGAAACATAATAAATGCCAAATGCCTCCTCTCTAGTACATCTCTACGTTCGCCAAGCTGGATAATCTCTAACCTTAATTTATTCTGGTTTAACAGTAAGTTTGCTGTCTCTAAAGCAACTTTTAATGGCTTTAGCACTTAAGGTAACTCTGAGGGCTGCTCCACTTATAGTTAAAGTCAAAAAATGCCGTGTGTCGAATTAACCGCGATTAAACGTGACAAAATCGCGAAATCTGGCAACACTGAGCAGAGATCTAAGGAGGCTGCGTCCTGCTCGGAGAACAATACCATTTTAACACCTACTTGAGGGCTTCACCTTGATTACCCGAACAAACTTGTTTCCAGCCTACAGAAACGGCAAGGAAATTTTATGTTTACCCAAACAAAGTTGTTTGCAGGCTTAGTAAGCCGCCCGCAAAGCGTGTAACCTTTTCTGAACCCTCCTGTACCGCTAGTTCCCCAGAGTACACCGTGAGCAAATTCTATCTCTTGAGGAATGTTCTCCCTACACCGAAAAGTCTTTCCCAAGAAAGGAAAAAAACGCTTTTTTTTTGCAAATTCGGTGTACCATAGGTTCAGATGTTTTTTTTGTTTGTTTCAAATTATGTGCTGATAACTATTTTCAAAGAGCAATTAAAAAAGTGTAATGTTATTTCTTTTCCGAGTTTTTATAACACTTTCGACAGTTTATCTTTAGTATAATCAACAAAAATTTACCAACATTTTTTTTACTAAAAATATTTAACTTAGAAAAACGAAATTTCACTGTAATCTAGTTTGAATACATTTTTTTTTGTTTTCAAGGATTTTTGGGAAAGGACAGCTGAATGTTGTGCAATGCCTCCGCTTGCACGAGCTCAATATAATTAGGGTTTAAAATGTTTCCCATGTAATACATAAGTTGACGGACATAAATTCCTACAAGAAAATGACATTTGGTTGGGTTGGGTTTGGGCTATGGAAAGCTGGGTTTTCTAAACAAAAGTTAAAATTCAATAGGGTAGAATACGATTGGTTTGCTTGGGTCCAGAGCTGCCCGCCCTTCATTCTTAATTTTGGCTTGCGTTCGTTGGGGTAGGGGTATTTTAGTAATTTTTCAAGATAGACCTACGTTTAGCCACATCAACGGAAAGCTCTCGCCGAGGCCTTTTGAATGATATGGCTGAACATAGGCCTATCTTAAAGAATAATCAAAATACGCACACCTCTCTTATTTTTCAAGAAGGACCGATGTTCAGCCACATCAATGGAAAGCCCTCGCCGAGGCCTTTTGAATGATATGGCTGAACATAGACCTACCTTGAAAAATAATTAAAATACCTAATACCCCGTTTTATATTCACAGCCAAAACAGCCAGTCCCTAAAACAGGTTTTACGTTTGTACTGAATGAGAAACGGTAATACTTACGGTGGTATGGTTACAGGTTCAAGTCCTGGCGCCGGCGCTTGCTGTCTGGCGACCAGTTTGGCGTGAATGTCACAATACAATTTGTTGTTAATATTGTAGTAGCCGACGTTCTTGAGGGAGCTGCCACAGGTGGCGCATTTGAAGCATTCGACGTGAAGGTTCTTTTCCTTGATCCGCACAAACACGCCCCTGCAGCGCAACAAAAACTGGGTCACACACAAAATAATTACTCTTTGCGCTCTAATTGGACGCCATTTCCGCATGACGGGACAAATTACTCCAAGGCTTCGCAAGCGTTGCTCTTCTAAAATTACTCAGCCGGGATGGATATTTCGGCTTTATTATTGTGGGACTCTCTTATGCGAAACGGGTCATAAATCGATCACACGAGGGAGAAAAAGAAAATTAGGCATTTTTAAATTAAGGACAATAGAAAAATAATGCTGTTTCTACAGTTTTTGATATTCCTCACATTGCTTTTCCTAAATAAACTAGCTTACTTTAGCTAAGCCTACATTTAAAACCTAACCTAACTTAAACTAGGTTTTCAATGCATCTAACCTACACGCTAACAAATTTTTCCTCACATTGCTTTCCTAAATGAACTAGCTTACTTTACCTAAGCCTATATTTCAAACCTAACCTAACTTAACCAAGCAGGGTTTCAATGGATCTTACCTACACGCTAAAACAAGTAGTAAAAATTCACTCATAAAGCGAACTTTGCCACTAATTTTTTAATGTGTTAAGTATCCAAAGAAGCAAAACATAAACGATCGCTCAGCTTGCATTTGCATAAAACCTAAAGCTAGTTAAGCTAGATTAAGCCTAACGTTGGGTAAAGTTGAATAGAAATTTAAATGCCTTCGTTTAGGTTTAGTGACGGAGCCCAAGGAAAACAGCCTTTTTTTTTTGAAGAAATATAGATTTTCTAAAAATGAGTTGGTTGGAAACACAATATTTTTCCACCTTCCGTATCAAAACAAATACCTTTGGTGCAGGAAATAATAAACATTTTTTCCCGTGCTTAGTCCCTGAAAGAAGAGTGGTATTGCCTGGGCAGAAACGAACAGCGTCGTTAATAAATTCAAACCCAGATGCTCTATTTTCAAATTAAAATAAACGCCACGACAGGTAGGGAACTAATCTACGTGAGGGTACGCGTTGTAACTAACAAGCAATTGCTTGTTAGTTGAAAAACTTAAGTTTTTCAACTCTGAGAGCCGTGACTCATACAGAAATTTGCGTTACAGTGCTCTCCCGCTAATCCGGCACAAGCGGGAGAAGAGGCTGTCGGATTAGCGGATTTGTCCGAATTACCGAGTAGTTCCTGTGTTTTGGTCGGGGAGTATAGTATAAAGTGTGAATAAAAGGCCCGCCTCTTACTTTAATATTATTTATTTAAAAATAAACGATCAAAGGACGACAAACCAAAATCAAATCAAACGTTTTAAACAAAGCAAATGAAAAAAAAAAGTTAAATTTGGTCATTATTCTAACTAAAACGGGAGTGCAGTACGGGCTGTTCGTAAGCCCGAGTATCGCCTGAGCCGCTTGTGGTACCAGTGTTGTCTTTGTTAACGCGGGATCCAGAATCCGGATTACCGCGCTGTCCGGATTAGCGGGAGAGCACTGTACTTATAATAACGCGAAGCTAGAGAATATAAATTTCTTTTGAATTACACTGACGCCTGCGGAGACTGGTGATTCGCTAGTTAGTAACTAGTAGTTACAGTACAGTAGAAATCGTATATAAGGAGACCGGTTGTAACGAGCAACCGGATATAACGAGCAAATTTGGTGCTGAAGTTTGGTCTTGTATCTAAATACACACAACAAATATCGGTTATAACGAGATCGTATATAACGAGAAACCGGTTATAACGAGGAGATTTTCGAGATCCTACGGTTTTGGCTATATCGTATGTAACGAGGAAGACGGCGGCTTTGGTTGAACGCAAAGTGTGATACGCGAATCTAGAGTCGGCTCTAGCTCAAATCCGACGGTACATCACGTCCAAATCAGATATTCCCACTCCCATTGATGCTGCTCTGCATTCCCTCGAAGATTTTGTTGATTCAGACTTTTGCGAGCAAAAAAAGAAACAGTTGAAATTGACCGATTTTTTATTTTTTTCTACGTCGTAATGTCATTTATTAAATTCGTTACTATTAGCTAAATTAGCGCGCTACTTGTACTGTGCATACCTTGCTTTATATGATTAAGTTTAATCAATAAATACCAAAGACATCGAAAATGCGCTTTTACGAGTTATTTACACATTATAATACGCTTTTTAACCCCTCAGATACCGTAATTAAATGTTT
>Ga0058701_10000395_pt1 | contig 30769 bp, 18 predicted proteins | sample AgamicOrMae_FD_97039 | JGI IMG/M metagenome (GOLD analysis project Ga0058701, IMG submission 97039) | Agave microbial communities from Guanajuato, Mexico - Or.Ma.e | ecosystem: Host-associated > Plants > Phyllosphere > Phylloplane/Leaf | place: Guanajuato, Mexico | collected 2012-06-04 | reverse complement strand
ATATCTACATATCTATATATCTATATATCTATATATCTATATATCTATATATCTATATATCTATATATCTATATATCTATATATCTATATATCTATATATATATATATATGTATATATGTATATATAGATATTCTTATAAAACGAACGGGTGACATTTACCTCTTAAAGGTTGATATATGTTCAAGAGGTAAGATATTGAATTTTGCTTGTTTTACACCAAGAAGTGATCATGCAAAAGCTTCGAGTGAATGAACTTTAAATTGAATGAACGCGTGAGTTTCACTCGAAAGTTAAGACGTTGTCTCAATACCTACTTCATTTTGTTCATCAATTGATCTTCACAGTGCATCTTTCCTTAAAAGAGAACATTTGGCGCAGTAAACTGCTCCGCTTAGAAACTCTCAAAGTATGTGTCGATTAGTCTATTGCTAAATTATTTGAAACTCATTTGGTTAGAATTATTTTATTTTTTTATTGGGTGGGGAGGGAGGGTAAACGAGAGCCACTTGATTATAGGTAAAAATAATAATGGAATATTGTCCCGGGTAATTTGATATGATTACTCTATATATACTCTATATGTGGCGGTATTTTTATTATTTTTTAGGAACACGGTGTTTGTGAAAAAATACGCCTGTAAAAAAAAAGAGTTGTATCCTGAAATGACGGTGCCTCTCACTTGAATTACTTGGAAAGCGCATCATGAGCTCCAACCGTACTAGTAGTGATGTATTGTCTTCTTTTAACGCTCTTGTGATTTCATTACCTCTGTCTTTCTTTCGCACGAAAGAAGTAATTACATTCGCTGTAAAGCTGGAAAGTACAGAAAAAGGAAGTAGAGAGCAATTAAAAACGAAAATTTTCTTGCAAGGGACATTTAATATAAGAGTCGCGCCTGTCGTGGTCTGCTCTCTTATTGGTCTCTGAACAGAGTCTTTGTTTATCTTCAGAAGCGTGTCCGTTGGCAATACCCAATGGGGGAGTCTTTCCTCAAGTAGCCGTATCCCACCAATTAGTGCACTCTTCTATAGCTTCAATTGCATCGAGACTAACAGTTATTTACGAGGGTATGACCCCAATGTTACTCCGGTCGATCTTCATGGGAAATGAGGGGAGCGGCCTCTTCTGATAATCAGACTTAAAAATCAATCCAAAATCGATTTTTCTCGGGCAATTTTCTCATCGCTATATCTTCTTCTGTTGGCTTGTTTCCCTTCTACTTTCCAGACTTTTCACGTCTATTCCTTATGCGTCCTCCTACTGCTACCGCCCTTCCTCATACTATAACTCGGCAAAAAAAAGGAAACTTATTCTTGTCACCACTGTTTCTATCACTTTTATCATTATAATTTTGAATTGACGCATATTTCAGCATTACAGGCTGCAATTTCAGAGAACCTAGTTGGAAATGAGTGCAAGTATTCAGTACAACTAAAATAAAGGAAATTTTAAATGACAAAAGTAAATGAACACAAACGACACATTTCATTGGATAGAGATAACATTACATTAAAATTTGGATTAAGATATATGAAGATTTCACTTGAGAATTTTACGAGTTTCACGCAGGCTTCAAGTAAGAGCGATTATTTTTACATTAAGTAGTAGTTAATACGTATCAGTAGACCTCTTGTTTGATTTGCCAAAAAGTTCATGACAAGAAAGGACCTGACTGCATCTTCGGAGTTATAAACGATTTTCCAAAAGCGGCCTCGTCATATCATTTTTCGCTTTATCATTATAATTTATTCCCTCGGCTAATCGGATTGTTGCAGTGTCACCAGATTATTGTGTCACAATCAAACACAACAAACAGACCGTTGATCTGGGACCCTTTCTCTGCTTTTTATGGTGCCCTAGCCCTTTAATCTGATCGAGTTGCCATGAAGAACGAACCAGTCAAAATTACAAGATCATTTCACCATAAATCTTCACTAGCGTGAGAATTCTACTCGACGAGTACCGGTATAAAAAAAAAATATTACGAATCTGTAGCGGTCGACTCAGAGAAAGCTACAATTACAATGCTAGACCAACAAAAACAATGAAATAAAATCACTTATATTGTTTTCCTAATAGTGTTTTTGTAAGCGTGGGCTGTCTGAGTTTGACATATTGTTCTCTTAGTTTTAGTTTTGAAGGAAAAATAACATCACGATGGGGAAAGTTGTGAAGATCAAATGAATTAATAAAATAAATAAAAATAGCGTGCTGATAGAAAATTCCGTTAGACCAATCCCATTTTCCCGATATTCACATAAGAATATTCAAATTGTTTTGCCCACAGAACGGAAAATATTCTCTCTCATTTACTGCTTTCTACTGTACATATTTTTACAGCATGAAAGTCAATGAAAATGCGTTGCTTTTTTTGGATGAGCTTCGTATATTCACAATGCATTCCGGGTATAATAAGTACCTTGCTAAAGGACTGCTTTCATTGCGATTTCACCATGTTGTCAGGGGCGTTTAAAACAAACACAGGAGCTGTTAAGTTCCCCGCCCATAATGTGGGTCCACGAGGGATCCTCACTCCCTAAAAGCCTGAGGCCTTTCCCAAAAGGGGCGTAAACAATTGTAGGCGTTAATCACTAAGACATTGCCACCACAGATCTCCGATCTTCATCATACCTTTTGCCTTCGGGTATCCTATCCAAGTAGCCAGGCTACCGTCCCAGTTTTATCTAAGAGTCACCTCCGCCCTCTAATAAATCACTGGTTTCGCATTTTAAACGACGGAAAAAGCGTTACTCTCCATAAAAATGAATACAGTTTTAAACACACTAAGTCGCAAATGTAATATCAATTACCTCTCGGTTTCAAATCATGTTAGCATTTTGGCCTGCCGGTAATTAAAAGCGCAGTGATAACTTCCCATTTCCACTGGGACATGTTAGTGTGGGTCCCTCTAAATTTTGGGTTTGAAATCACTTTTGCATATTTGTAGTATTCTATATTACTGTTGTTAGAATAGCTATGTTTTGGTGGATTTCAGTCATTGGGCATTCACCGCTATTTTAGGAATGCCGAAAATCCATCCTAGAACAGTTGGAAGTTTTGATATTGAACTTACATAAATTATTCAGCATGCTTTGGTGGAACAAATATCAAGAGGTTGGGTAGGCAATACCTTGGATATGTTGATACTTTCCGCTGCAAATACCTCGAACAGAGAAAAACGTGTTGGAGTGTATATCGAATGAACTCGTAAACTCATGATATCTCAAATTTACAAATATTCCATATCAGTGTGCCAGTGACCAGGATCTATAGCTGTATTCAAAACGCTAATAACAGAAAATATTTTTAAGCGATGGAATATATACGAACTGGATGAATTAAAATTATTCACAATGTAACAAATAGATAAATATTGAAAGGGTTGAAAACGTTGAATGTGTAATGGTCAATACTCGGTGTTACTGAAAAAGGGGGTGGAATGTCAATGACTTGGATGAATAGATGAGGCACCCCGCATTGTGGGCATCTTCGTTGAGTCAATTTTTTGTACCAATACAGAACAATACATCTTCCTCGTCTTCTTTTTTTTCGGTTTCCAGAAGTGCGCCTGTAATGTTACTCCGTCTTTTGTTTGGAGTTGACCTAGAAGTTGAGGTCCGTCAGGCCAATTCCAAAGTAACCGTGTAAAATTGCATTTCTTTTCGCGATTCAGTGGCGAGTATTGTTGCCTTGTATCAAAGAGCATGCTTCTTCATTGTATTCGATAAATACCGATGACTCAGGCAACAATTATGTCATAGTCAATAATACTGTTGTTCGATTTCGATTGCCTGTAACAGTTTGATTGGGAGGGCTACTGCGCGCTAAACGCACAATATGACATGTTTCCGTAAAAGAGCAATAACAAGTTCAGTTAATATCACTATTTTTTATTTTTTTCATAAAGTCCATTACTTGGAAGAGAATTTTCAAAATATTTAAAGCAATCAATTTTTGATCTCATAATGCCAATAATTTCTATTGGCAATATATTATCATTATATGATTGCATGGCATAATATGATTGGCATGATTATATTGGTAGATTCTTTGTAGGAACCTCATTGTTTACGAACAGGGACAAGTTGTGCTCGAAATATGCAATATTAATGCACCTAAAATTATTTTGGTTCAAAGAGTTCTTCCTCTTGTGAGTGGGCTACGTTATGAGAAGCAGTTAAGTATGAACGAGGAGCAACTATTAAAATTGAGGTTATGTGGGGAACTCGTAAAACAAACTTTTATTACCTGAGATAATCTCGATCTTGTAAATATAAAATTAAGTGAGTTGTAGCTACACGCTTTATCGTTATGTAAGAAAAGACATAAACAAAAAGGTCGGCGAAGTGTCGGAGTTTAATTCCATAGACTCGGTGAAAACGTTGCTTCGGTTGCCGACTGGTTTTAAGCGTGTGACTTATTTCTACTCACGTAAAAGCAATTTAGAGATGAAGTGAACAAACTACCACTCATTGTAATACCTTCCCTTGAGTTCCCGGTACACCGAATTCGAAGATAAGACAGTGGTAGATTTAATTAATTAAAAGAGGCCAATATTGCTGCGCATGTCGTACATGGGAATAAATTTGATGAGATTACTTAAAGCGTGGTCTAAGCAGCCTTCATATAGTTTTCCCTCTGTCTTGTTGCTAGATTGTTTGTGAAACAGGACGGGACATATTAAGCTCATGTTTTGAAAATTGATTCAAAAACTCATAAAAAGAAAAAAAAAACTCATTGAGAAGTTCAGTTTTTTTTTAATGCAAATGTTGTCGCTAAAGTGATACGTGAAATCAACGGTGTTTTAAAACCCAACTTCTACGATCGTTTCGTTAAACTGTTATCCGCTCTCCTCTTTTAAAAATATATCTTTTATCTTGTCCTTTGCTTATTTTCTTCCTTTTTTTGGTTTCCTCAATGCTAATTATTTTTACTCGGCTAAATAAATCGTTACGGTAAGCTATGCATACAGCTTGCCTTCATCGAAAACTAAAATGACTGACTTACTTGGCGTATGTTATGATTCTTCTGATCGAATATACTTTGGGGAAGCCTCAAAGTCTATATACGTATATATTTTGATATCGCGTTGAAAAACGAAGATGGTAAAACACTGTACTAATGCTTAAACTTACGGTTTTTATTGTTGATATGCACGTAGTTGAAACTTTGTAATAATTCGGTATGGAAGCGGAAGATATCCGTCAATCGAATCGTCATCATGATCGTTTTGTCAAATACGTCGTCATGTCAAACCAGAACTTTACATTATACATACAATACGCATCAATCATTTGGGGCATTGACGTTCAACAATTTTCCTTAAAGGAAGATGTTCCAGGCGGATCCAGAATATTGATGCTGGAATGTATTTTGAGATGATGTTTATTTTGAATGTCCACCTGGGATTTTATGTTTTCGAACCAGACATATTTTGTTTCTGCGATGAAAGGTTCACAAAAATCATTTTTTTATTATTATTTTTCCTTGCAGATTATCGTTGTGATGGGACCAAAGCGGATGAGGTGAGTTTGACGCGCGAGACCTCCGTCTCCACTTTTTTTGTCTTAACGTTCATTAATTTTTATGCTTTTTGTCGATGTTTTGTTTTGTATATACATTATTACTCCGTCATATTCTGAAGATTATTATCCTTTTTTATTTTTCAATTAAAAGCAGTAATAATAATGATAACATTGGAAATAATCTTTATGCATGGACCATCATTTTTTGGCACGTTTTAATATGCGATGACACTGACGTTGTTGACGCGCGTTGAAGTCTATGAATCTGTCTCTTATTATGTCTTTCACAATAAATCTTACAAAAATGCAAGGGTTCGAAATTTTTCGTGTGTTTTATATTTTTCAAAGGGATGTTTGGTTAGACCCCTATAAACCCGGTTTTGTCGTGCGGAAAGCGAAGGTAACCAACTTCTGGGTAGGAGCGGTGATTTTGTCGCCAAGGTAGGATTCCAAAGCGACTCTCTCGGAGGGCTGTATGGGACAAAAAGTTTCGGGGATCTGTCAGAGAAGGATTGTACCGTAAATCATAAGCGGTGACCTTCTTCACCACCAGTCGATTCTTCCATATTGATTCTATCTTCTGGGATAACAAGGAGTACCGGTATAATTTAGATTTATTTCTCGTGATTAAGATTATCAGTCTGATTTGAATGTATTTTAGCTTGCGTTTAGAGCAACGCGGTCCTCCTGATCTTCAAGATGGTTCTCTTTCCTTTCAACTGCGCCTAAATATATGTGTCTTCGAAGAGAGAGATTGCTGTCAATACCCTAGTCTTAAGAATATCTTGCCTAGGTCGAAATTTGCCGATAACCTGTGTTGAACAAAATTATTGTTAAGGATTGAGGTTACACGTTTAGTTGTATAGCTTCGATTTTCCAGCGCTATGATCTTCCCATGTTAAAGTTTTTTTACAATACGAGGATTAAGGGCTGTGCCGACTAACCTACGTTACATTGACCTAGGTTAAGTGATATTCCTTTCTCCGCTGTCAATCCACCATGTGCCTCGCTTTAGTATCACTCCTCTCCCCTCTTCAGGTTTGAACGTGCCTAATCTAAGAGGGTAGACTAGAACTTAGGTTCGGATGAGTGCCTTTTGCGTCGCCTCTTTCGGCTCGGCGACGATAGGTTGAACTCAAGAGGATTCAACTTAAAACTTTGAAATTCACAGAGTAGTAAGTAACTACCTGGTGGTGCAGAGCGGTGGGAAATAGCATAGCAGTTGGGTCGGGCGCACTGCCCGGGAAATCGTGGTGTTCCCTTCGCGACAAGAAATCCCTGGCGGCATATCCCGGATGAGGTAGTTGGTGGGATCCGTATGGAGAACTTTGGTGAAAGGGATCTGCGGCAATGGCAGCTGCCGCGGCCGCTGCGGCAGCAGCTGCAGGTGCCGTCGCAGGTGACGCTTCCAAGGGCGGGCTCATTTTTAGTCCCATGGACGCAAGGTGATGCGCCGTATGATGATGAGGCGGTGGGGGCCCTCCCGCGTCCATGAGCGAATTGAGCATTTCGCCGTCACCGGCCACCCACAATGCCGGGCATCACTCACAACACGCACTGCACAACAATCACTGCCACACACTGACTCTATGAACAAGAAAACACTCGGACCGGATCGGCTGGCGCGCTAGCCACCCGGTGGACGTGAACGCGCGTCAACTCGCACGAGGAACGCTACACACGTCTTGTCGCACTGGCGGACAGGAAAAGACTGATGCTGCTGGGCGCCCCCCGCTGCCGCGTGGCTCCCGCCCCTCTCTAAGCCGCGGCCTCCGGTTGGCCACCTTCCGGCCAATCACGAGCCGAGGGCGGGTCTGTTTGGTGCGCACAACGCCAGGGGCGCTCACGTCGCCGACCGCCGCGCCAAGCTGGCCGCAGTGGTTGCGTATTCTACGGCCGGCTGCTGGTTATGGTTGGCTTAGAGGGCCTCTTGGTCAGAGGGTGGCGAAGCTTCTGCCAGGGGATTCGTTTTAGGTCAAAATCTCGTGAAATCTCGATTTGGGGTATTTAAGCTCTAAAATGTGTAATATAGTTAGTATGAGGTAGGGATTTCAAAAGGGCGATATTAAGGCCCTTGAGATCTTCCTCAAGCAAATAGACGTTGGACGTAATTATATCCTAAATGACACCCTACGTGTGAGCCTATTGCGGCGAATTATACCAGAGTTAAGTTGTGTTTCGTTTTTCCGCCTCTCTTAAGCGTTTCGACGTCGATGAAACAATACCGTTGGTGGACACGCGAAATGGCGAAGAACGAAAAATTTGTAGAAAGAGGTTATGTTGTACCGCCTCCTTCTGTCAAGACATTTACTTTATATTAATAATGCGGCTTTGATTACCACCAGAGTTTACTGTTCACCAAAATATGAATGTGCTTTGTTGTTAAAAAATATGAACCTTGGAAAAACAAACAACAACACAGCTGTTATGGGCCAGAATCAAGGTCAAAATATCTCGGCCAATCAGACCCAAGAACGCTCACCGCCACCCTCAGGCCAAGAGGCCCTCTAGGCTGGCTAGGTCAGAGGTCACCTAGCCGATGTCACCATCCCAGTGCTTTCATTGTTGCCGTCAGTGTTTCCATCGTCACCCGCTGGATTTATAGTTTTCCTTTGTTGTTCCTATCAATGACGTCATTTTTTATTGTTCTCCTAATTGTTGGAGCTTCTCATTGTTGCGGTGGGTACCTCTTGTCCTAATATCACGTAGCCCCCTCACTTACTATGCACATAACGCCCCTTCAAAGGCAAACTGGAACAAGTACCGAAGATTGCGGGCGATTTCTAACGGATACCGCGAGATTAGTTCTTTCGCTGGCTGTTCTGTGCTTCTCTTTGTCCTTTATAAACAACTTATTTAGTTGGTATCAGACGCGTAATAGACAGAATGATCTCAAAGAAACTCCTTGAGACTTGTTGTGGACGAGGTCTTGGAGGAGCATTATGAGGTAAGAGGAGATTCCAAACAAACATGTTGTGGGACGAGAAGATCTCAATGGAGCATTTTTGTGGATAAGATCCCCCGCAGAAGCATTTCCAAATACGGGAAGACCTCAACGGAGCACTGGTAGAGATGCAAACATCGCAAATTTCCTTAGATGATCTCCAAGAGTAACCAGGAGTTCGCAAACACTTCAGATCTTTGTTAGAGAAACCTGAAGATTCCATCAAAGCATCTTTGATAGGGGACGAGATCAGCAATCCATATCTTAGACTCGTGCTGGATGTGAGGTAAGAGGAGGTCCCGAATGAACATCTTGTGACTTCAGAATATCTCAAGGGAGCATTTTTAGGGGCAATGAGATCCCGCAGAGGCATTTGGGAAGACGATAAGACTCTAAACGAGCTTTTGTAGAGATGCGAAGATATCAAAGTTCTTTTGAACCTGGAGGTACAAGATGATTCCAAAGCACCCCAAATCTAGGATGATCCCACAAAAGCATTTGACCTAAGGGATTAGATCAGCAATCTATATCTTAGATCCCTAAGGAACGCACACATCCTTAAAATGTGCGTCATCAACACCTGAAGATTTTAAACTTGCACTTGCCACCCTCTTCAACTGCAACGTTTCAAAGAACCGTGGATTCTACTGGCACTTTTCATTGTCACTGGCCGAGAGCGTTCCTCGTGTTTTGATTCGCTTTGCACACAGAAAAAAGAAAGAGAGATTTTTTCTACGAAGTCCTTGTAGGGTGCGTAGCGCGACGCGGGAGCCAAGACAATGCATCCAGGTGAAATCCCACTGACAGGACATTTACCTTGCCCTCCTCCCGCGCAACAAATTCATACTCCATCCTGTGCATCACGAGGGAAGTCTGTTATTCGCAGAGATGGAGCCCATCTTCCCAGAATCCGGATCGATATTCTTGGTAATTCGATAGGAATATCGATATAATCCGCTCGGAAATTCATGTTACTGGTACTGACATTCCCTCGTGCTTTCCACAGCATCCAGCAAATTTCCGTGAAATTTTGCTATTTATAGACAGTACCCCAATCTCCATGAAACCACTTTAAACATCAGGGGCATTCAACCAGGATATCAATTACAGCACAAGATCTGCTCGCATATTCCTTTTGTTCACTTTTCGTCCTCTTGAAACTGTAATACGACTGTTTTTGCCGAAGGCCAGGAGATACATTCGAAATGTTAGTTACAACGCTATGCCCTTACATAGGCCCACACCAAATGGTCTTCACTTTGTTACATTCCTCCTCCATGCTTCTTTCTGATTATCATTATTCTTACATAACTCTTTGGTATCAGGGCGCCTGTTGCTGATGTTCTTCGCGTCTCTGCTTCTTCAACGTCATTAGAAACTTCACAATATTTAATGAGGGAAGTTCGCCGCTTGGAAATCACCTGATTGTACACTAATTTAATAGTGAATCTAATTTGCAGAATCTCAGGTAGGGAAACTTGTTGATTCGCTCTCAGAGAACTTTTCTCGTGCTACGAGTTGCGGGCTCCTCAATCATGTGGTTGCCCTCAATTATCCAAACAAGTAAGTTAATCTGGAATAGGTCCTCAAGCTTCTGTGATGAGACGGATTTCCCCTTATAACTGAATCCGAATCTAGTCTATCCCGCAATAAATATGCAACTTCGATATTTTCGGTGCAGTCCCCGGTGTCCATCATGCATATGCATCACTTACACATTCGGAAACGAGCCATTTCCGACTAAAACTTTCTTTCGTAAAGGAGCAATAGGTGACAAAACCGGCCAATGTCCGCGTAACGACTTTTATAGAAAACATCTCTACTCGTAATCTTTTCCTTGAATTTCTTTATAGCTTGTTTGAGTTCCCCTTTCTTCTCTGGGGACTCTACAAACACTCCTTGTTGGTGTCAAAAAGTGGTTTGAAAAGGGCCTTTATTTATGCTCCTTATTAATACTGTATGGGCTTTTTTTTACCATCCTTGAGTTTCGGCAGTTTAGGCTACACCACATTTACTTAAAATTACTTCTCAAATACGTAAATCTGAGCAGTGAGCACAAGTGATGGGATAAGTTCATGAGGACATGTAACATGATGAGGAGCGGTTCATCGAGCTTCTAGGAATCATCAACGCGGATTTCTGTGATCCCGATGTTAAGCGTCAACGTTTTACAAAGTACTTCTGCAAAACAAATGGTGATCACAGAAGCATTCAAAGTGTAGCTCAAATGAACGCTGAGGTCGCTGAACGTGAAAGCCCCTGCATGTCTTAAGTAAACAAGGTGCATGCAAATAAATTGATTACAAGTGCACGCAGACAATTAAACACCGTCCTGTTTATGTGAGAAATAACTCCAATTGAGGCACCACAAAGTGTATGACGATGTCCATTAATTAGTGTGTACCGATTTCGAATACTTTGCATGTGCATTTGGAAATGTTAATTAAGAATTGCAGGAGATATGAAGTGCGTGCATTAGCTAATTATATCACTACTTAAGAGACTTTCTATTTGTTTTTGCCCCTGCTTTTTATTATTTTTTAAGTTGTCTTTCACTCGTCGTCCAAAATTGACTAGGCACGAGACGTGACAAGGGTACCTAAACTCAGCAAACTTAACATAAAATCATCATTCATTCCAATCCATATGTCTGCGAAAAAAATTCTATCAGCATCCGCTTTCTTAATTTTGACAAAGATTTAGCTTGTTTTTTTATCGATAGAGCTGAAAAGAAGCTTTTAACATGGAATAGGTATGGGATATGCTAATTGGAGAGAAAATATTGTATGATTGTTAAATAGAAACTCCCATATTTCTGTTTGGAAGCTGTTAACATATAAAATAGTTGTCACCTACTAAAGCGTTCTAAGTTATATTAAAAACTGCGTATATTTTATCCGATAGAGAGAAGACATTTTGTTATATCGGAGTATTCTTCACTAACGTTGTTTACATAAACAGCTGATCGAAAAAATCTCGAATAAAAATCAAAACCAATTTGAATCTCCTGCAGTCACCGTAGGAACTTCGTCTAACACCAAACAGGAAATAACCAACCCCTCCCCGCAACTGCGATAAAATATTCGAAACAGCTTTGTGGGTTATTGCCCTGGAACCAGGTCCAAATTTTGGTTTCAAATCGGTTCATTTAATAAAAAAATAAGAAAAAAAATAAAATAAAAAACTGGTCCTATTTTTTATTAATCCGGTTTTTAGCAACTGAAATAAAATCATCGCCACCCAACACATTAGTGCTGATCTTATAATATTTTTTGTTAATGAAAAGCACATTGGGTATCTTTCGCTGAAATGTCAACGATTAAATATGGGCGTAATTAATTTCATCCATTTATTGTGTACTCGCAGACTTGTCCTACAAATACTAAAACCTCGGAAGATTTTTTTATTTTTCATCCATTTGATCTTCCCGCCGTTGTGTATTTAAAGGTATTTTAATTGAAGATACCATGTGGTCTCTTGTCAGCATTTTTTTTCGAAAAAAATACGAAAAGTCAACTTTTTCACCACGCAGTGTACAGCCGTTTCAATTCACATAGTTATTTATGGCTTTGCCCAATCGTTTTTATCGTTATGGAACTTATTTTACTCTGCGAATACACGCATCTTATGGAACTGAAACTAACCTAACCTAAAATTTTCTAACCAGATTTTTCTAACCATTATCGGAACCCCAGGAAAGGTTATAAGGTAACCAAAACCGAACTTTCATCGCTCATGTGAGGCCTCACATGGCGCGCTTACAAAATTTAGGTCAGTTGACGACAATTGTTGTTGAAGAACTGAATAGGCTTATCTCTCCTAACGAAACGATAACGAAATATTACCATCTTCGATTTCGTGATTTTACTCCGGGAGCGTGCTATACGAAACAGCGTCAAACCAGAGAACACCCGGTCAAGTTGCACCATGAAGAAGCTGCCCTGAACGTGATCCCATTAGGATTTTAATCTGGACTACTGAAGAAACCCATCAATAAAATCGATTGTTTTTGCATCACGAAACATCTAATTACTTTTGAAAAATTTTGAAAGCGACTTTTATACCACCCAGACGCATGTTTCCATTGAGAAGAGCCATCTTCAATCAATCATTGATCAACCAATCCATCAATGAGTGCAGAGCGATCTTCCAGTTTCATTTGTCTCCGTCAGAGAGCCGCGCTAAGTTGGAGGGCGGGGCTCGACTTTAAATGCTCTTTCATAGGATTGCAACTTATGGTGCAGTCCGACAATGCGATGCACGCACGACAGGTGTGAAGTCACGGTAAATTTTGAATGATGCATTTTTTTTATTTTGTGTTTTACCTCTCGTCACCAAGCCAAGAAAGCAACACGGCAGAATCTACGCTCGCTTTGGCTGGTTCTGCGTACTTTTCAAGACCACCGCCTTCATATTCATATTTAAAAAAAAAATTGCGAAGAGAAGGCTTTACCGCCTACTCATTAAATCTTATCAAAGCGAGTGCTTTTATGCAAAGAAAAGTGGGAACACCTCTCATGAGTAGAGAACTGGGAAAATATCGGTTTTAGGTTTGAAAGTAGGACCATTGTCCCGCGTTCAAACCTAAATATCATCATGATTATCATGGAGAATCTCCATTATATGAAGTTTAGGGATCAATCATCCCACTCCTTTTTTTAATAGTGGTTATGCTAAAAACTAAATTCTTATCTGTCTGAAATTTTTTATCTTTCCGGGCAAACCTGTTGATGATTAGGGAAGTATGAATGTGCGGAGTTCACATGAAAGCGGCTGTGATCAAAATGGTGGGGTATTGTTTTGGGACGAGTAGCAAGCAGACATGATAGCAGTGAGGAGAAATTGGAGGTAATGGAAGACCAGAGAAATATTATAGGCAGATGAAAATGGTGAATGATTAATAGCGTAGGAGAAAAGGGAGCGTGCTTGGTGTTGCCCCCGCTTACGCATGCCCTCCTTCCCCTTCTCAAGCCCCTCTACCCTTTCTTGCCCCCATTTGGACCCCCTGCAGGGAACGCTCGACTCCCTTCCCCCTCCGAATTTCCTTAGCTGATGGGATCTATAACGCTAGTTTTCCCTCTCTTCAAGTACGGTTCCAAACTCCGTAATCTAAGTAAATTTCCCAAGGCCTGCAGTTTTGATCCTGATCATCGTTATTTGTATTACGAAATCTTTTTATTATCGAATTGAAAATCCCTCTCGTTTGTTTTCCATCGTATCTGGAGATTAACAGTCTTCTAATCGTCTGCTACTCGGTATTTTTGTAAAAAAAAATTCTGCAAGCAAAAGTCTAACCTTAAAATAATTAAAGGAAAAGAGGAACTTAATAACGAAAATATTCATCAAAATACGGAGTGTTCCCACTAGCGCAAATGTAAGACGCAAAGTAGGAAATCTAACGTCCCTATGAAACTCGTTCTTTACTCACAGCAGGAAACTGAAATAATATTTAGGGTATCTGTTTTTGAAGCCCGAATAAAATCTCGCGAACACAAAGTAACTTCAGGACATGTGAGTTATGGTATGAATTTGAGGTATACTTTGTTTACCGTCCTGAAAAATTCAAAAACATTCTTATTGTTTTATTTCCTTTTTTCCTTCTTTTTTTAAATGTATAGATACCGTCTTGTTTTTCCAACATAAAAATGGAAAGACGGTAGACATATCACAAGAACAATTAAAAAAATATTATTTTTTTGAAAGGAATTTTGTGTCATTTTCAAAAACTGAAATGTGGAAACAGATTCTCTTTTCTCCAATGCAGGTCGCTATGCCGCGGGTGTTTATTACATCCCTTGAAAAAATGCTCTAAAAAAAGGCGATGAAGTAATCGAAATGGAGTTGGATCCATAGCTGGTCAACGTGGAATTCCCGACATTTTCCAAACTCATATTTATTCCCGTTTTACCTTGTTGAGGAATGCTTTATATTAAAACGATCCCCCACCCCTCGTCAATCTTCTTGGTGCAAGCTTACCTCTCCATAATTAATCTATGGACGACGTTTTGCACCTTAGTGAATTTGTTACTGTTTTGCGTGCAGCCGGCAGGAATTTCTAAATTATTGAGGGCGTATTGGACTAATCAAATCAATTACAAACACCGCATCATGATATAAAGATATCATCAAGTTACCTCACAGAGTATCTGTTAAAAGTAAATTGATCACTTTGTTTCCTGGGACTTCCTGACAAGATGCTACTTTAAACAACACGCAAGATAGTATGACTGGTCTGGTGCGCTTTATAAGACTGGAATTTTAAAGCCGCAAATTAAATCAGATTTTTTTTCGAGAATAATCCTAGTGTTACAGCTTACAAACAAAACTTGATTTTCTTGTGTGGTTTCGATATTTTGTGATGCTATTTTTTCAAGTTTAAAATTCCTTCCTCTCCTGTTTACCTTCGTCTATACCTCGAGCGGAGTAAGGTACGTGGCCGAACTTAATCGACTCTCGGCCTATATAAGATAGGAAAGGGTGGGGTATATTCCATCTTTTTTTTACATTTGTCTTTTTTTCGTGAATTTTAACAGATATGATAAAACTAGCATAAGACTTAGATACATATTTTATTTTGGAAGTTAAAAGCACTTTGAACCGTTTCTTTATCGCTAATGGCGTTTTTTTCTACAATTCTCCCAAACCCTTACCACTGGTACAACTTGCCCCGTACGCAGGGTAAGTTGCACCACTTTGAAAGTTGTTGGAAACCGACTCGTACGACACGCAACAATGCTGTCGTAAAAGTATTTCTTGCTTTGATGGTTGAGGGCTGGCGAGGATTCCGAACGTGCGGGTTTTGGTCCAAAAGGTGTTCGCTTGAAGCAAAGGCGCAAGCGGCTGGTCGCCCGCATCCCTTAAATGGCCCAAATTTATTCCGGCGATAAATAATTCTCTTCATACAAAGCGACATGATCAAACGCCAAAAAGAGAGATAAGGAAATTCTTTTCGGAACGTGCGAGGACTTGCAAACGAATCCAGCAAATTAAAACTAATAAAGTACCTTGTCCGCGGACATAAAATGAAATGGCCCAATTCCGAACTGTAAATTCACCGAAATTGGAATCCGGTTCTGAATGCTGAGAGTAAAGAAGTCTTTGGTGGCCACAGACATCGAATGCTGTCACGCACACGCAAAGTTTGGGGGGTTCAGTTTCCTATCCTTGTGCGTTTCCCTCCCAGCCAAAGGTGAGCGGAGCAGGCACAGGCCACTTAAAACTGAACGATCTACGCGATTAAGCCTGATGCCGCTTAGTGATCATCGGAAGCAGGCTGCCCTCGAGAGGTAAGCGACATGATGCTTGGTGACATCCGAGCGGAGTAGTATCGAAGTAAGGCGCGGGGCACCTATAAGCTACTCGGCAAGCTTCTCCTCTTGACATTTTAAGCTGATTCTCACATTGCACAGTATTTGAAAGTTAAAATGGCGTACCCCGTGTTCTAACCTTGTTTGATATTTCTTTATTTTTTGCGTAATAAGAGCGGTGTTGTAAATGTGAGGTTTATTAAGGGTAGAAAATGCGACCTTTATAACTTACAGTGTATGAACTATTAACGTAAGCAAGCATGTTTTTTTCTCCGGACGAGCATCGAAAGTACCCATCATTTTATTCCTCTTGTACTTGTAATATGGTCCTTGTCATACCTGAGGACGTATCTGAAAAACTGTGTTACTAAGTATATAAAATGCAAAACGATGTTGAATATTTAGATGAAGTTTCAGACCTAATGGGTCAATTCCAAAAAAAGGACATTCATTTTCGGGAAAGGCGCAATACATTATACTAAACTGAGACATCTTTTATTGGAATAAGGACGGGGACTGTGGACCCTTTACTGCCGTTTTGAGGTCCGTCCATCAAGGATATGACAAAGCGGCCAGGAATCCTACCCGAGATCCTCGGACAGGACGAAGGACCCTCGCTCTCTCTCTTTCTCTCTTTGACTAACTTTTATTTTACGATCCCGAAGAAACATAACGTTATGGACAGCCATATCATACGTAACGTCCCTTCGGCGATATGAACAACGATTTGATTCCCGCACCATGATATACTTCCGTAATTTTTTTCAGAAGCCCGATTCCTTGTTTGACACTCAAGCATTTTGATTCAATGTAATTGTTTCTTTTAATAGGCCAGGTAAATAATGTTTTTTCAAACCATTTCAAAAATCCTGTCTCTGGATGGCAGAAGACTACGAAAGGATCAATTTATTCTTGTTTGTAAAGAAATATTATTTCGTCATGCATGTTAAGCATATAAATGTTAACTTGTACCGGTTCAAATTAAAGGGAAGTTTCTCAAAAAAAATGTTTTCTAGAAGAAGAGTTAGGCAACGCTAAAATTTGAACTACCACAAACGCCTCTTCATTTTGAAAAATAAAGTTACATAGTACCGAATAACTAGTTAATAACTTTGACGGAAGAATTACTTTAAGGTACCAAGTTAATTTTGAGAATACTAAACTAAGTTGCTTGGGATTTCCGTTTTTTTTTATGAATACCTTACTTTCTGACCTCTCGACTTTACAGTGTGTGAAACAGAGAAATATTTTAGGATAGATGTCAGCCTTCTGTAGAATTTTCAAACTAAAGATTTATTTCATGAGTACTTCATGAGTACACTGACTTCATGTTTGATGGTCCCTCTTCCACCTTGTCTTGAAGCAGCAGTAAACAAAGACAATCCCTCACATGCTATCATTCATATTCGCATCTGGTGGTTTTACACAGGACCATAACCTACTACAGTTAAAACGCTACCATTATGTTTGCCGTGATCATGATTCTCCCTCGACAGATCATAAAATAACAAAGAGGAGTTTTCTTTCGAAATACCGAAAAAGACGTTTGATTAATAAAAGGAAATATTCGATGCACACGGATCCACTCCACTCCGCTCACGACGCGACGACCGCGAGTAATAAATATTATGGAGAGCCTGTTTTCGAGGAGGTATACTTTAATACTCTTAAGTAGGTGTCAGGAATTGGCTGGACCAGCTTCAAAACGGATTCGATAAAAAAAAAAATATTTGAAAAAATGTTGAATGTGGAAGAGAATTGAGAGTTGTACTCTCATGCTTACAAACTGGCGAGGAGCTGGGGCGTTTAAGGATATTCCAGCGCAATGGGCTAAAATTACTTAAGGACTTGATATTTCCAGGAGTAGTTCAGAATGTGTATGTCTATCGAATGGCGAAGTCTTAGAAGATTTGACCGTTTTGTTTTTACGCAATTAATTTCTAAAGTTGGGAAAAAATGCATGGGCTCTTATGGCAGCCCTGAAAAATGGCGCTAAAACTGTTGAATTATGATTGATAGCGTCTGATTGAGACTAGACGATAATCGAAAAAACTGTTTCCATTAGAGATTGGAATTTCTGAAACAGTTTAGAAAAGTTTGACGACAATCCACTGTTTCGTTATTTTTAAAAACAGCCGCATTTTGTAGAAAAGTGAGTCAAATCAGCAACTTCATTATTTTTTAACATAAGAAATAAAAGTTTTACCGAGGTGAAAATAAAATGCGAAGAACAGCTCGAGTAAATACTTGTCGAAAGCGATAATTTTCTCAATTTTTAGATTTTTAACGCGCGTTTTGAATTTTTCGATAAATTTGACTAGTCGGAAGGGCTGGAATATCCTTAACACACTTTGAGCACCCTAATTCAGGGTTTTGGTCTTTCACACTTTTGAAACATTTCTCTCTGTCCTCCAACCAGGACCAATCGGCTTTTTAAAATATTTGTTTTTAAGATGGAAATTTTGAATGAGAGATTTACGAAGAATTAATTTTCTAATTCAAGCTTTTTACTGCACTTCAATACTCGATCAATCAGTAATTTTCTTTTTCTTTTTTTTTTTCTTCTCTTTTAATTAGGTGAAGCCTGGCGATCAATGAAAATGATGGTGTTGTTGACCGAGTTTGAGACGAAAGTTGCTCGTAACGTTGTAAGATCGTACCGCTTCAGCACTAAAACTTGCGGAAACCACAAAAGTACCGCTCCAGTCAGGTTGGGCCGTCGGCGCCGGGGGCGCCACAGAGCAATGACGTTGCAACAAAATAGCGGTACCGCGGGACCCACAGAGAACATGAAAATCATCACAGACCAAGAAAGTGCACAGGCCACACTATATATCACAGGCGTTGCCTTGAGTATGATCACGCGAAACCCATTTGAATTAAACCATCAAAAAATCGGTGTCCTGAAAATTCCGGGCCGTATAAGTGACAGGGCAGAAAAATGGATCGAGCCTAAAAATTCTGAAGTCACCCTCAATTCGAAACGGAACGATAAATTATAAAAATGAGCTCACGAGGGAAGAAGACAAAACTTTCCAGAGATCATCGATAGATTTTAAACCTTTGGCGGCGCTAGGGTCCTATGAGATTTCTCTTATCAGATCTTAAATATCTTCAGGGTAATGATGCTTGTTGGGGGTTATGTGTTCGATGCGTTTGACTAGCTGTAAAGAAAGATCTTGGTTAACGAATAAGTTGTTGCGGGACCACTCGCTCTCTTTTCTCACCTATCGTTATTTCTTTAACTTTTCTTCCGACATTCCGGCAACAGCACAGAGAAAAACCACATTTCAAGGCTTTTCTGCATTTTAACTCTAACATTCTACATTAAGCATCAGACGAGGTTCTGACTGTTCAGAAGAGTGTGTTCTAGGAGTGCTTCGACACGGAGTAGATTCTTAATTTAGGGTACTTGAAGTTGGGTTATGTTACATTGGTTGGAGAACCACTGCCATCTTGAATGATTAAAAAAAATGTCCAATTATGTTGAAAATGGTTTTATTATGCAGTATAAGTTTCCAAAAAAGCGATGGGAATCAATCCTTTCATAGCGAGAACATATGCAACTGTAACTCGGTAACAACCGGTAAAGTTCTTGAAACGGATCTTAGGAGCAGTGTTGCCAGATTTCGCGATTTTGTAAAATTTTAATCTCGGTTAACTCGAGAACCACTAAAGATAACCAAGCATGTTGGGTATGTTTTGGATCGCTCTCGAGCTGAGCAATCCTATGGTAGGGTTAATCACTAGGTTATCTCTTCTGGCTAAAAATTTAACCGCGTTTAAATTCGGCAAAGTCGCGAAATCTGGTAACGCTGCTTAGGAGCTCAAAAGACGCGGAACACCCCCCCCCCTTGAAATTTTCATGCGATATCAATTGTTAAGGTAGTGGGTAGTTGGAGTGACCTTGGTCGGATGATCAGAACCGCCTAAAATTTCTGTTGCAGTTTTTCAGGACACGCCGAACCCATTTTTCACAAGAAAACCCACTGTCACCGACCTCAATTTTGAAATAATCAGGATTGAGTTATACATTGTTCTTATGGGAACACGCACATTCTTGCTTCTGTTTATGTGATTTTTTAGGTTCACGCTGTTTGAATGATCAGAATTTCCTTAAAAACAAAACCCGAGCTCTTTTCAAGGAGGCAAACAAATACAAAAAATAAAATGTGGGTGTCACCGACCAAATAACGACAAAAACTAGCTTTAAAAAGCTTAGCCATATTTTTGTAAAATTTGCGTTATGCGTGTTTGCGGAGATCGAGAACTCGTCAGCAAGCAAAACAGAATGAATTTTTATGACCTAAATGATAATATAGACCATTCGTCACACAAAAATTTTCGGGGATTTTGAAGCAATTTTTTTTTACCCGTCCCGCGGATAGGGCCGGACGCGAGTCTGCTACGTTAAGAAGGCGGAAAATTGGGGATTTTTTTGTTTGTCCAAACAAAAGGGCTAGCGACGTTTTTAGCATCCAAAACCAGCTTTTTCAGTAAAGGACCATCACGCCTCCAAAGTCACCATGAAGAAAAACACTTTTGTTTGCAAACCCCTTCGAAGTAAAGCAACCCTTCGCAGTATACAATCCATCATACTAGCACCGAAATGCCTCTCTATAACATCAATAAGATGATTCCATGCACCCTCGTCCCCACCCCGGAATGCGGGAATCAGATTTTACGTTGTCGTTTGGACCGAACGTCCAGCGCTCCCAGAGTCGTTCTCATAGGACTTCGTAGGACCCTCTGTCGGTCGGGCAAAGACACAAGAGCCGAAAAAAATGAGTGATACCGAAGCGGTGAAGAAAAGACACGTTATCGGTTCCATCTCCAGACCTTTGGGGACATGCTGTCTGATGGGTCCCTCTACCGATATCAAATCAAACTAGTCCTAAGGGTTTTGCCGCTTCGCGCCTTTATGACTTCGCGACGAGCCGCCACCCACGGTACCGGTACTCGGTGCGGTGGGTACCTTAACTAATGTTGGGGTAGCAGAAATGAATGGTATCGTGTTACGGCTAGGACAGGTTCCAAAGTGTCCCACTGCCCGTTCCCATGGTTTTAACTTTTGAGATGAATTGTCGCTGGGTCATTCATAAGATTGTGAGACTTATTCACTGGTTTGGTATGTACTATATTCGTCTATGATTTCCCACCCAGTGCAATCGGAGGTGGTATCAAATGACTGGGAAAAGAAAGATTTTAGATTTTCTTGTGACGTTGTAAACCTGTTTTCATGCAAGCTGTTATCTTTAGTCCGCTCACAAAGATTGTCTTAAAAATTCATTTTTTTAATAAAGTTACCCTCTTAATTTTGTAGACTGCTTTTTCTATATTTCGTTTTTTTTTTATGGTTGTTTGCCAAGCCGAACGGAGCGAGCCAAGGGGCACTTGACTGTAGTGAGTTAAACCTGATGATATCGCGTGATGCGGTCCACTCCTCGACAATATAGACTGATGCCGCCGAAGAATAAGTAGTAGTATTTAGCTTGGTGATCGCTGAGCTGAGCGGTAGCTATAAGCGAGGCATAAAGGCAATTTTTTTTAAGCGGACAGCGGATCAAGGCACAAGGTACTTCACCTAAGTAAACCTAACCTAGGTTAACCTATCCTGCGCGGTCGTAAGTCGTTGCTACTTAAAGTATGAGGAAAGGTAAATTTTGGTTCAGGATACCCTAAATGCAAACATTTTTTTAAATTTTAGAGTGAGAAGATTTTTAGCTTGAAAGAAAAAATGTTCAGTTAGGATTTTGACACCTTTTTTCACAGAAGTGCATTGTAAGAAACACAAATGGTTATTAAAACGAAGGAAATATTTAGGTAGCTGTCCATCTATTCACGGATAGACTGTATGAATAAAACAGGCTTACGTTTAGACAACTTTTTAAAATAAACCTACTTTAAAACATAAAGTAAAGAAAATCTCTCGACGATCACTCTACGTAACCATTTCTGAGGTTGGTTTAACGTTTGTTTTTTAAAAAATCTGCATTTTTTTTTACTAAACATAATACTTACTGTAGGGAGAAGTCAATGACTCAGATTTCAATTTCGTCACTTAAAACCACACTGATAATATGCGACTTTGTCTGTGAAAAAAAAACTACCACAAAAATGTAACTTCACAACTTAATCTATTCAGGACACACTCACTAGCTGGCGCTCAGAACATTCCAAAAACAATACAGTTTTACAATGAAAAAAGTCCATTAAAACCCACCTCAGAATTCCAGTCATATTCATATATCTGAGTGCATCTCGAGGAATGCTAGGGCCGTAACCCCAAATATTTATGCCACAAAGCAGACCCCCAAAAGCCCCAGTGATTCACCTATGTGTCTCCTAATATATTTCTCCAGTTCCCACAGGTTATAATGCAAGAGTGTTGGGCTCTCGTGTTCGACCTAGACAATGTTACCAGCCTTGGCATAATGAATCTCAAAGAATGATGCATGGACTCCCCTGCCCCCGTCCCCCTTCCGTTTTTGAGCCCCTCGGGGCAGATGAGTCACTCAAGCCCCTGGTACCCCACGCACACCCACCTATTGATAAGGCATCTCAACCAACTCTCGTTGCGTATTTCACATTTAGCCGAAAATCACTAATTTGTTTATCGTAGGTAGTTGATTTAGTATGAACAACACATTCAAAGAACCTTCTTCAAAGGTGCTACAACAAAATAGGATCATGAGAAATGGGTAAGCGCCTTGACAACAGCCGAGTAGATAGAGGGAGAAGCGAGGCACAGGACACCTAACTCAGGTTGTTAAACCTAATAATGAGAACAAAATTTGATCACGGCAGACAGAATGAAGAGGTGGAAAGTTTGAAATTTTCATAACTTGAAAATTATGTTTAGGAAATACGGTAGTAATAAAAGCATCATTCAATTAACTATCAGATAATTTCCTAGCTCGCAAATTCAAACTCTCTAGATCGTTTAATTGTTGGACTTGTTTTGGTTTCTTGAAGACAAACAAGCGCATATCAGGTCAGAAGTTAACGCTCCAAAGGAGAGAAGAAAAAAAAAAGGCTGAGTTCATGAGTGAAGCCACTTGCAAAAAAAGCCATCATCGTTGCTATTCACCCCAAGACAACGTGCGCCCGTGTCAATAAAGACCCTTTATTCGCACTTATTAATCCCGTGCTTTGCTCATTCCGACGAGCAGAAACGGATGCTGCGAAGGGAGGCACGCTTGGAGATGTAATGCGGGCGTAAGTGCGCTGGTGCCACTTGTTGCGTTGTGGGAACAAATGTGGGCGGAAAGAAGCTCTTCACGGAGCCAACATTTAATTACTGGACCACCCGGATGAGATATTCAGCAACATTTGCAACTTTCAAATGAGCACCACTATGCACTCCCAACTTTGAATGTTGCATTTTATACCTCTTGTATTCAAGATTCTATTCGCTTAGTTCTTGACAGCAAATACTGCTGCTAATAAGTCAACGGCATCAGGCACAGTAACGAAAGGCTAGATTAAGCTAGGTGAAGCGCACAGTGCTTCACTTCACCGAGCTTGGCGACGAAAGTTCGAATGCAGGGGGTAGAAAGAAAAGTAGGAACACAGAAATCGTGCATATCTTCAGACACCAAGCTACTTTGCTAAGATTTCCGTGTCTTCTTTAATAAGTATCGAAAACAAGAAGTCTTGGAAAAAATCGAAAAATTGAAAAAGGAAGAAATGTGATCAAGAAGACCTCTTTCTTAACGCCTCCAAAGTGAGCTGCTCTTCACTCTCTATAGAGGCAGTCTGGAAAGATCACCAAAGTTTTGGATCTTTTGAAAAATACCGCGGAAAAGCGCTCAGCGCTGATTCGTCATTTCGACATTTTTTTTGACGTTTTGACTGCGACAAGAAGAGGAGGAGGAGTTGTGAGAGTAAGAGAAGAGGGAACTCCTCGCAGTCTGATAAAGTCAGAATATCAACGTAAAAATTACAAGTTAGCGCCACCGTCGTCTTCAAAATCTCAAACTTTGGCGACCTTGAGAGAGCAGGCGTCTGAGAAAGATAAAAAAAAAATGCTTTGCACGTTTTCCGAGGTGTTATAGTACATATCGATACCATTCTTCACAGGGGAAAAAATCGGCCAACACATGTTTCCCTGTAAGTAGCATAGTGCTGAATTAATGAACATATCTTAGAGTCTATCGTGGAGTCCAATCTCAGCACTTCTGAATGAAAAATCGTCTGGGAGACGGATCGTTCGAAAAAAATATTATCCTTGGAAAGGGGTACGTTTATTATTCAAATCCAAAACACAGCCTCTCGAGGAAGGTATGGTGTTTTACTTGGCAGGTTGGAAGGCAAAGGTCGCTATATTGTGACCCTTCCAGCTTTGACTAAAGACTCTCTGACCATAAATCATGATTTTTTTGAGGGGGCAGGCTCTCTAAGGGACTCTCTGAGCGACATTTAAGGACGTTGAGGGATGAGGGTGGAGCAGGTGGGGTGCGCTGCGCACGACACAAAGAAAGCTACCATTTTGGGAAACTTTTGAATCAAAAGTCCATTTATTCACGAAAGTGTACTTTTCAGTTTGCCACGAATCAAGTTTTCAAATTCAGGGGCTCATTCGATTTTGGACAAGTGAATGTCCAAAAATTGATGCTGGAAATCCTACTAGAATTTCCAAGCAAAAGCTTCTTAAAATATCTGTTTTCCATTTATTTATTTTTACTTTTTTTAGGGATAATTTTTTGTTTTAGTCAAAACTTGTCCTTTTGTTATTATCACTGGTTTTGTAAATAAGTCATGCTTTGCAGTGCGCACGTAATTTGTAGGAAGAATGAAGGAAGAATCGAGGAAGTAGCTTCGTGCGTTCCTTAGACTTTGCTATTGTTTCGACTCCGATACTCTCCGTTCCTCGTTCCAGCAGGAACGATATTGAAGGAGCGACATTCCGCGTGGAATGCTTCCCATCCTACCTTCATAAAAATGGTCTACTCCAGCTTTTTGTGCTGTAAGCGAAATAAATCCTTTTTCCTATCCTCTTAAGTATGAATGTTTGCATTTTCTGCACCTCTTGTGTTCCACTGTTCGTAACCGAGCCATGCGGAATATAGGCGGAGTTAGGCACAGGGCATTTAACCGAGCCTAACCGTCAACCCAACAGTCACCAAGCCTGATGCCGTTTACTTTTGAGATGGCGGGGTGGGGCATCAGGCTAGGAGACATAGCTTAGTTGGATCAACGAAGTGAGGCACAAGATACGTAAGTACGCAGTTGTGTCGTTAATCCTCTAAGGAACACGATTCCGAGCTGGTAAACTATCCTTGAAAACTGAGTGAAACTCAGAGTAAAATTATCGAAGTGACTATTCACACGTTGCCCTATTTGAAATGTATTAGGTTGGTGTCCGTGCCTTCAAGTCTCCCTTGAATTAACATAGGCGTGCGAATAGAAGAGATCTAAGATTATGTATTGGTAATAAGCGCATATAGTTCTTGTATTGGTAAGGAGTTTCGGATCGTGAAACTATGACCGCTGACACTTTGATAGCCACCAATGGAATGTTAGAAATAAGTATCTGAATAAAATGCTTGTCAGAGAAGACTATTAGTCAAACGATGGAAAAGAAGTACCCTTATGAATCAGCATGTAAAAATATTTGCTCATCATACCCTGGAGACTCGTGGATTGTGGAAATCGAAGAAATGGTATAAGATTACAAAGCATTTTTTGGGGTTTCAGATTCGGTTCTTGGCCACCTAAGAAGGAATCCTTCTTGAAGAATCAAAGGGAGGTCTCCTAAAATGTGCCCGTTGTCGGAGCAATGACATTATCACACTTGTAGAACCTTATTTTCGTTATTGTCGATTTAAATGGAAAAATTGGATAGGGTGCAATTTCAGTCTTGAAGGAAGAGTTTTCCACGCCCATATTTCAGCTTGGTTCAACCTTCCGTACCATGAGGACGATTAACTTACAACAGATTGAGTGCCTCGCTCGATTCGGAAGTGCCCTGTGCCGCTCCCCTCAGCAGTCACCAAGCCAGATGCTGCTCACTTCTTCGCACTCCTCCGAGAAGTAAGCGGAGCCAGGCTTATTAGTGATGATAAGTAATCGGAATCGGGTTTGGCTGCAAAAAGTAAGCTACGGAGTCCTGGGTTTTGCCTTGGCCGGCTCGGCGGTGGAAGCTAACACTCAAGAAGTATAAAAACCTACCATGAAAATAGAAATTGTTGTAAAATTATTTGAGCCCAATCAACCCAACCCATAACCCTGATTTACTGTAGATCTTAAGAAACGGACTGTAGAAAGGAGAGAAAACTGTAACGGTAAGGGGCAGCGTGTGCAACACTTCCTTCCACCCCCAGCAGAACGGTTCCTGTGCCAGCTTTCACCAAACGGTGAAGCGAAGTTAACAAAAGACGATTGTAAATAAATTGACGCCTAGAATGTCATGACTACCCCCTGTAGGCTGTTCATTGCCTCCTTTTGTGGGACGGAGACAATCGTCCTAACAATACCTGATTTCTTGCCCAAGCGTTTTGTTCCTCTTTACTTTTGTTACCTGAGACTCTTTACTTGGAACGACCTTGCAGCTCTGGTCTTCAACCCTTTTACGGACTCGGCCCTTTTTCTGATCTAACCTTTTTTTTCTGACCACGATTTAGGACGCTAGTTTTTCGAACGCAATATAAGGGGACACCGTCGTAAAAAGTTGTGTTTTCTGGGGAAGCTTTTTTTGCGCTGATTGTGCATCGCAAGAAAGATCTTTTCTCTGAAGCAGTGACATAAAAAATCATGTCTGAATCTGATCGTGATGTTCGAAACTTCCTTTTTTTTAAGATTTGTGCGGAGGGATGGCACCACGAAGAAATCCTCCACGATGGTATCTTTCAACAGAAAAGAACTCCAATGCGGAGACTTTTAGAAAATTCGGAGCAATGAATAGGCCTATATGTGTTATTTTTAGTCAGAGCAAGTTCGTTTACATTACTTTTGTTGGGGTAGCTATCATAAACACCAAATTTCAAATCCGCCAACGCCGCTATCAACCTAACCTAACCTTTCCTTTGACTTTGGCATGGTTATGATTATTGGCGCTTATGGATACTGGTGGATACGGCGTTTTTGAAATTTGGCGTTTGTGGGTGCTGCCCATTTTTGTTTACGATATGCGGTCGGGGATGTATCACAATTTTTCGAAAAGACATCGTTCCTAGTTTAACTCCGAGTCAACATCTTCGCGTCTTTTTCTCATCTCTACGAAAAAAAGCTTCAGTTTTGCAAGAAATTGCACAAGGAAGGATATCCACGCATCTTATCATCGTAAAGTGTTCACCGGAAAAAAGAACTGAGCGAGTTCGCTCGCGTATTGATATTGGCCCGATTTCAGTTAATTAGGGATATGAAATCATTAGTCTCAGGTAGGTCGCTGGACAGAGCTCACCTGAAGATGTTGTGACAAAGGCCGAATTTCGTCCCCGAATAGTGGTCGTGACTATGGGTTCATTTCTTAACAAAGGCGATGCTCCACTCACATTGTTTCGAAACTAACGTCCTTTGTGGGAAGTACATCCATCAAACTGCTACATCTCTTGACAGACATTCATTGGCGATGGTTCGCGGAAATTAAGAAAGAGAGAGAGCGTCGTGAAACATCTATTTTGTGACATGCGGATAGCGGACCCGCGGTTGAGCCCGTTTCGTGGTTTTCTTTGAGAAAAGTTGTCAATGACCGAAGCAAACTGGGTGAAGAATACGGCACGGTTTGCCTCTAGTGACTGCTGACTGATGAATTCACGCTTAACGTTAATTAGTTATCGGGTTATTGAGACCAATGGCCACTAGCGGTTTTTCTGGTCCCATTCTATTCCACACTCTCGTTTTAAAAGTTGGATTTTCCATCTCATTGTTTTGTCGCCAGCGAAGCGACAGCGGAGCAAGACGCGAGACACCTAACCAAAGCCTAACTTAAGGTTCCCCAAGACTGATGTGCGGCTAACTACTCGGCGGATATTATTATACGCTGAGAAGCGGCATCAGGCTTAGCGACAGCCGAGCTAAGCGATAGCGGGGATAGGCACACATTATTGAGTACTGCGAGGCTCAAGGCTTTTAACCTTACCTATCCGGTTGTATGTTGTTACTCCTTATGATGTTATTCTTTGATCAAACGTGGATTACGTATACCAAATCTTTGTAAATGAAAGAGTAGCCTTTTCAACTAGCAGATTTGGACCGGTTTCCAAAACCTCCGTTAGCTGTTTTATCTTTTAGACTGAGTAGGTACACCGCATGGGGGGACCGCATTGTAAGCCTACAGGCTGCAGTCTTAGTTTTTTAAATTTGCATTTTCGGTCTATGTCCTACTAATGTTCAAACTTACATCATATAACAATGAGGAATGGCAAGAAAGCGCTTAGGTTAGGCGCCTTATGAGCCACGCAACTTTACATAGCTTTGATTTGCGACAATAACTAAGACAAGTTTGGTTTGGTGCCCTGCGCCTCGCTTCGCTGTAACTCCACTCGTATTAGAACAGTAATACGATGGCATATTTGCAAAACTGTTGTAATTCCTAGCCCCCGGACGATCGCAATCCCTGGTGCTTGTATTGTCTGAATTCCTAAGGATGGTTTTTGGATAACCCATGTGCTTTTGAACTGTTTACGCGATCAAAAGCGGTGTACCTGCAGGAAAGTTCAATCTCAATCAAATCGGCCTTTCAACGTAATTAAATAATTCAGTTCAATAAAATATGAAGAATGAAGCTGAAGCACTTTCCCTGTGTTTGATCCAAACGCGGTAATCTAGGAACATTCACACGGAAGATAATAAAATGGACTTGGTTTATCGTGAATTTCCTTGATGCGTTGCGCAGAGGGCGTCGGAAGTAAGTCGGTAGTTCTGACTCGCTGGAGGTGTCGAGCCATCAGGATTTTTGCTGCATTGGCAATCGGTAACTCCTGAAAGTCGGTTTGAACAGCAGCATCGTGAACGATAATTCTTCGTCTTACTGTGATGACTTTCTTCCCTCGATCCTCGGAATTTCGAGTTGCTCTTTGTTTTGAGGTTTCCTTAGTTCGTGTCCTGGATGGGTTCGACTTCTTGGCAGGATGCTTGCGTGTGCTGGGAGGATGGGCGTTTGTGTTTGTTGTCCTGCGTTTTGATCTAACTGGTGAATTACGGATGATTCTCTTATCGCGGTGAGGTTTTGGTGGAGGTTGAGCCCTCTTGGATACCCTTGATTCTGGAGGTTGCCTGATAATTCGTTTTTTGATTTTGGGTGGACCATCTAAAACCTTACTCCTAGATCGGGTACTGCGTGTTTCTTGGGCTAAAGAGGACCAATACCTCTCTTGTCTATCACAAATGAGGGAACGTCTTGTGTAGCTGGAGGAGTTGGTACTTCTTCGAGGTATCGGAGGTCTTGACGCAGGTACTGGAGGTCTTGACCCATGTACTTGAGACTTTACCGAAGAAAGATTACTTAAGCGACTGCTGATTCTTGTAAGTTCCTCACTGGTTTGCCTTTCATGGATTTGCGACTTTCCTGCGTGTTTTGAAGTCCTGGTGCTTCTTTGTTGAGGTACGGAAGAATGTGACGTAGCGACTTGGGGCCCAGCAGAAGAACGAGATAATGAATGGCTGCTTTCTGAAAGGCGCCCGTTGGCGCGTCTTTCGCGATTCTGGAACTTTTTCGCATTGGTTGAGCGCATAGGACTTCTTTGAGGCACTGGAGGACTTGATTTCTTCACTAGGGGATCTAAAGAAGAACGACTTGTCCCTTTTCGTTTAGAGAGCTGCTCTTGTGTTTGTCTATCACTTGTTTGAGTCTCCCACGGGTAGTTCGAGTTCCTGGTGAGTCTTGGGGGCACTGAAGGACTTGATCTACTGACCCGGAGCTCATCCGGCTGGCCCCTAGATGATGTCAACCGAGATGATGTTGAGGAATTTCGGGACTTCAGAGGAGTGTGAGTACGTACGATGTATGTATTAGATGACGTGAGAGAAGTTGATGCTCTTGCAGGACGATCTGTTGCTGTTGTCAATGTTCCGATCACTCCGGTGGTAGACCGATGCTTTAGCGGGGTCTGCGAACGCACAAGATGACTACGATCTTCTTCAGATCTGCTTTTAGCAAGAGAGCGTTTTCCTCTCTTAGGTGGCTGGTCTCTTATCCGGGAGAGGCTTGACAGAGATGCTCGATCCCTTTTCTGGTCAATGGCCATTCTCAGAGAAGACTCGCTTCGAAGTGCTCGGGCTCTATTAGGAGGCTGGGAAACAGAGCGAAGGCTGTGGTAGGTGCGCGAGGTGTGTTGCTGTATCCAGTTGTAGACTGGCGATGATTTTGGAAGAGAATTCGTGAGGCTTATGTGACTGCATCCCTCCCCAGCACCGACCTCCTTCTTCCGCGTTTTCGTGAATCGATGTTCTCTGCTCTTCAGATTGTTTGGATCTTGCTTTCTGCGGCAAATAATATTTTGCTCAGTAAATAGATATTCTACAGCAGCGTTAACTCGTAGTACCTGTCTAGGGAAATCCTTTCCGAGCTTGTTTTTGAGGGCTGCGTTTGTCTCGCGCGCTCGATCGCCCAACTTGACATGTGCTCTTCCATGACGTCGACGGCGGACTTTCGTCTCGACATGAACGAGGTCCTCGACCTTTGCCTATCATTTTTGGTTGAGATACTCCACGTTACTGAATTCGGAGTTACTGGAAAACAAGAAGGCATGAGAGCTCCGAAAATGAACTGCGGCGTTACTGACTGAGAGTTACTGATGGGGCAATGGGGAGCCGAAAATTGAGACACGTGGCGTTACCGAAATCAAAGCAACCGAAAAAAAGCAATAGGGCTCTGAAAATAAATAGCGACGTTACTGAATTCGAATATACTGAAGAAACGCAACAGGACCCCCAAAACTAATTTAGACTGAATTTGACGTCACTGAAAAATTGCAACAGGGCTTCCAAAACTAATTCAGACAAGTGACATTTCTGAATTTGAAGTTACTGAAGAAAGGCAACAGGGCTT
>Ga0058701_10000394_pt1 | contig 30801 bp, 14 predicted proteins | sample AgamicOrMae_FD_97039 | JGI IMG/M metagenome (GOLD analysis project Ga0058701, IMG submission 97039) | Agave microbial communities from Guanajuato, Mexico - Or.Ma.e | ecosystem: Host-associated > Plants > Phyllosphere > Phylloplane/Leaf | place: Guanajuato, Mexico | collected 2012-06-04 | reverse complement strand
GGAAGAGATATTTTTAGTTTTCGAGCCCCCCGAGCTAGCAGCATCCACAAGTCCATGTTATCACGCAATGATTTGAATTCACAAGCCCCATCTTTAGCTCAGAGTTATTGGCCATTGAGTTTCGTTCCGATGTATGGGAATAGTTTTGTTCCAAATAATCCCAATCCATCGAATTGCAACAGGCTTTGACGAGAAATCAGAACCATATGTCTCCGATACTCCTTCAGATTCAATAGTTCGCCCTCGATTGTTAGCATGGTCGCTGCAATTCAAAGCGTCTTGTGTAGCTTGTTGACCTGAGCCACTTAGCAAGGGGTCTTCAATCGTGGGAGAGACATGATAGTGGTTCGGATCTAAGTCAAGAACCATGAAGCACGTTCAGGAGACTTTCTCTTCACTCAGAACTCAACGCATTCCCTTGTGATCGGTTTGGAAGATCCCAATATGGATCTTGTAATCATCCTAATATGTAATAGGTGAGACTAAGACCCCAAATGTTGGCGTCCCAAGAATGGAGAACGAAAGTAGCATACGAAGCAGTCTATCGAGAGTTTTCGAGCTCCATGCATATCTGCGAAATCTCTGGCACATCTAGAAGGCCGCCAATATCGCAACTAGACCTTTGTGCATCATCATTTGCATTTGTCGAACTAATATAATTCTTTTTCAGGCTTACAGCCAGTATCAAAGAGCTCTGCAATGATAGAAGTAGATAAGCAGAGGGCTGCTAGCACTTGTGAAGACGATGGATCAAACGAAGAACTTGTGTCGAAGACTGGCGGGTTGCCCCCTCTGATCACTAGCTGTCGTAACTAGCATTCTATCGATTCTTTGCAGTCGAGTATCCATTTTGGCGATTTAGGAATATTTGACCGTCTACGGAACAAAAAGTTGAACTACACTGGAGCGCTTCATACTGGCGACCAAGACCATTATAAGGTCAAAGTTTCGTTAGGAAATCATTCATAACGTGGATGAGCTGTGTTGTAGTTTAAATAAGCAATCGAGTATCAATTAGTTCTAGATCAGGCCAACAGTTGCGTGTCATGCTCTGATCGATTGAGACTTCGATGGATTGCTATGATCGACGTCTCTTCGTTCGCACAATTAGGCGAGTTGATGAAGCGAATGAAACATGGCAGTACAACTCTTTCCGATTAGTAGGTATCAGGTCGCGAACGAGCACCATCTCTCGCCTTGCCACTATTGCCGATTGTCTTACTCTATCTTTCTGAAAGCTATTTTAGTCAGAAAGATACGAGAAAAGACACACGAGGATGAAGATGGTGACAAATAATGTGATATAGCAATACGAGGAAAACTTCGACGAGGGTGTCAAGTGCGTCTGAGTAATTGATAGATTAGGTTTCATCAATAGACGAAGTTCACAGTGCTTATGATCGAAAAGGAATCCCAAATTGATCACTGTGAGTCCGATACACACTAGTAGTAGGCTCATGGTTCTGCATGCAATTAGAGAAAATAGCTCTGAACATGAGCGGCAGCTTATCGTTGGCGGCGCGAATACAATCATTGATTTGATGGATAGAAGTCGATAATAAGCAGCGATGAATTCCACTACTTGAAGCTAAGGCACAAGATGCTAAATCTTAGGAGGAGTCAACGCTCTCTGTGTAGAGCGTCTAGCGTCTTGCCACAGGCCTCAGGCTCGAGGCGGGCGCGCTCGGCAAGACCGAGTGGGCGTGTCACTTGTCGGGCAGCAGTGAAACATGTGCGCGAGGGAAGAAAACAAAAAAAACAGTGCTAAGGTGAATGCGGGAAGCGAGTGGTTGCATGATGGCTTCAGGCGTAGTCACAGCACTCGAGAAAGGCGCCATTTCAGTTGGGTGGAGAAGGAGGCACTTTTAGAGTTGAGAGGTGGCCATTTAGGAGAGTTGGAAGGGAGCTACACAAGTTGGGCAGTAGGAAAATATATGATTTAAATTATTTTTTAAATTGATGAGAAGATCCAAGTAAGGGAAAAGATGAGCTTCAAGAAGGTGCTAGTGGCCAATAGGGGCGAGATTGCGGTGCGTGTGTTTCGTGCCTGTACCGAATTAGGCAAGCGTTCGGTGGCCGTCTACTCAGAACAAGATAAGATGCAAATGTTTCGCCAGAAAGCAGACGAGTCCTATTTGGTGGGCAAAGGTTTGCCCCCAGTTCAAGCCTATCTGAGCATAAGCGACATTTTGAGAATAGCCAGAGAGAACCAGGTGGACGCCATCCATCCTGGTTACGGATTTCTCTCCGAGAGGGCCGACTTTGCCCAAGCCTGTCTGGACAATGGGATAAAATTCATCGGTCCTCGTCCTGAGGTGATGGCCCGCATGGGCGACAAGGTGGAGGCCCGGAAGGCAGCCATTCAGGCTGGAGTGCAGGTGGTCCCTGGAACAGATGAGCCCATCGAGCGAGTTGAGGAGGCGCTGGAGTTTTGCAAGCAACATGGGCTGCCAGTGATCTTCAAGGCAGCCTTTGGAGGCGGCGGCAAGGGAATGAGAGTGGTGAGAGAGTTCCAAGAGTTGGAGGAAAACTTCAGACGTGCCCAATCGGAGGCAAAGGCAGCCTTTGGCAATGGACAGATGTTTATCGAGCGCCTGATCGAGCGGCCACGCCACATTGAGGTGCAGCTGATGGGCGACGAGCACGGCAATGTGGTGCACCTCTTCGACCGCGACTGCTCCATCCAGAGGCGCCACCAGAAGGTTGTCGAAATAGCCCCAGCTCCCAACTTGGACCCAAAGGTAAGGGCCAGCATCACGGAGGACGCACTGAAGCTGGCCCGATTTGTCAATTATCAAAACGCAGGCACGGCCGAGTTCCTCATCGACCCTGAGGGGCGGCACTACTTCATCGAGGTGAACGCTCGCCTCCAGGTGGAGCACACGGTCACTGAGGAGGTGACTGGCGTGGATCTGGTGCAGACCCAAATCCGGGTGGCCGAGGGCGCCAGTTTGGCCGAGCTCGGCCTGGAACAGTCGAAGATAGCTGCTCATGGCTGCTCGCTACAGTGTCGAGTGACCACGGAGGATCCGGCGCGCGGCTTTGCGCCGGACACGGGCCGCATCGAAGTGTTCCGGTCGGGCGAGGGATTTGGCATCCGGCTGGACGGGGCGGCCGCCTTCACGGGCGCCCAAATATCGCCCCACTACGACTCGCTGTTGGTGAAGGTGATTGCCAGCAGCAAGGACCTGCAGCAGTCGGCCAAAAAGATGGACAGGGCGCTGAAGGAGTTCCGCGTGCGCGGGGTCAAAACAAACATACCCTTCCTATTGAACGTCCTGGAGCATCCAAAGTTCCTCAACGTCACCTATGACACCGGTTTCATCGACCAGAATCCCCAACTGTTCACCTTTAAGGCGGGCAAAAATAGGGCCCAAAAGTTGCTCTACTACATAGCCGAGCTGATGGTGAATGGACCCAAGACTCCGCTGATAACCAGCCTGAAGCCGGCCCAAATTGAGCCAGTGGTGCCCGAATTGGAGCTCGCCCATCAGGCGCCGGCCAGCTGGCGCCAAGTGTACCTCGAGCAAGGTCCTGAGGCGCTGGCCAAAGCAATCAGGGCGCACAAGCCTCTCCTGCTGATGGACACAACCTTCAGAGACGCCCACCAATCGTTGTTGGCCACCCGGGTGAGAACCATTGATTTGTTGAGAATCTCACCGTTCGTTTCACACAGATTGAACAAGCTGTTCAGTGTTGAGAATTGGGGCGGGGCCACCTTTGATGTGGCCATGCGTTTCCTTCACGAGGACCCTTGGGAACGATTGGTGAAGATGCGCGAACAAATGCCCAACATGCTCTTTCAAATGTTGTTGCGCGGGGCCAACGCCGTCGGCTACACTTCCTACCCAGACAACGTTGTCTACGAGTTCTGCAAGCTTGCCAAAGAGAAGGGAATGGACGTGTTTCGTGTGTTTGACTCGTTGAACTATTTGCCCAACCTGCTGGTGGGCATGCAGGCGGCCCGTGAGGCTGGCGGCGTGGTCGAGGCGGCCATTGCGTACACGGGCGACGTTTCGGATCCAACGAGGACAACCAAGTACAACCTGGACTATTATCTGCAACTGAGCGATCGAGTGGTCGAGGCGGGCGCTCACATTCTGGCCCTGAAGGACATGGCCGGCCTGCTGAAGCCGCGCGCCGCCCACCTCCTGGTGGCCGCCCTGCGAGCTCGCCATCCGGATGTGCCCATTCACGTGCACACCCACGACACCTCAGGCAATGGGGTGGCCTCCATGTTGGCCGCCTGCGAGGCTGGCGCCGACATCATAGACTGCGCCGTCGACTCCATGAGCGGCATGACGTCGCAGCCGAGCATGGGCGCCCTGGTGGCCGCCCTCAAGGGTTCCCAGCGAGACACGGGCCTGCAGTTGGCCGATGTGAGCAAGTACTCGGCCTATTGGGAGCAAACGAGAACCCTTTACGCCCCCTTCGAGTGCACACTGACGATGAAAAGTGGAAACGCCGACGTCTATGAGAACGAAATCCCCGGAGGCCAGTACACAAATCTCCAATTCCAGGCCTACAGTCTGGGTTTGGGGCAGCACTTTGAGGAAATCAAGCGCACCTATGCCGAGGCCAACAGACTTCTGGGCGACCTCATCAAGGTGACTCCCTCGTCCAAGGTGGTGGGCGATCTGGCGGCCTTCATGGTCCAAAATGATCTGTCGGCCAGAGATGTGGAGGAGAAGGCCGAGGATCTGAGCTTTCCCACCTCGGTGGTTGAGTTCATGCGCGGCAACATCGGCGTCCCAGTGGGCGGCTTTCCCGAACCACTGAGGACCAAGATCCTCAAGGGCCTCAAGCCGGTCGAGGGCCGACCGGGCGCCGAGTTGGCCCCCTTCGATTTCGCCAAGCTCAGAGAGCAGCTCGTGGCCAAGCATGGGCCCACAATCGAGGACACTGACGTTATGAGCGCCACCATGTATCCAAAGGTCAACGAGGACTATCTCAATTTTGTCGACGAGTTCGGCCCCGTCACCAAACTGGACACCAGGATCTTCCTCGTCGGGCCAAAGGTGGGCGAGGAATTCGAGGTCACTCTGGAGCGAGGCAAGACTGTCCACATCAAGGCGCTGGCCGTCTCAGAGACACTCACTCATCGGGGCGAGCGCGAGGTCTTCTTCGAGCTCAACGGGCAGCTGAGAACGGTGCTGGTCAAGGACAACAGTGTTGAACAGGATGTTTCGACCAACATCAAGGCCGACAAGTCGCATGTGGGCTCCGTTGGCTCCCCAATGCCGGGCACAGTGATCGAGGTGAATGTCAAGGAGGGCGACAAGGTTACCAAGGGAAAGCCAGTTGTCGTTATAAGTGCAATGAAGATGGAGATGGTTGTCCAGGCCCCCTGTGATGGAGTTGTGGAGAAGGTGATCGCCAAGAAGGACCTGAAAGTCGACGGGGACGACCTATTGCTCATTATTAACTGTTGATCGAAAGCGATGGACAATCAATTTTGTAACACACAATCAAGCCGAGGAGGAGGAACAGTATCTCTTATTGATCGGGAAGTTGATCATGAGAAAAACAAGTGTGATAAATATGTTTTTTGCCAATTTTGGACACACACATAATAGTCTCAATTCGTGTCTCTAAAGAGGACAGAGATCAACGAGTGAGATTGTGGCCCAATTTTTTACCCAAACCAGCGGCTGGATTTTTCTTTTCTACATAGACTATGCAGCATAGTCTACATTGCTTGGTTATCATTTGTAGACCTCAGATGATGGGATAAGTTAGGCAAATTGTGCGGAATTTTGCACACTTGGCTGAACCGGAGCGCGCGCGCGAAAACAAGCAGCATTTCCCCATCATTTGCAGCGGCGCGCTGTCACGGCGGCGGCACCTTGTCTGGGCTGTGCGCCTCTGCATTGGCGGTGGCAGCGAGGCGGCGCCGCGTCGCTGCCACATGTCTGTGCCACAAACTCGGCCCTTTCGCCCATCATGATGAAGCACAATGGAAGAGGTTTTCAAGTGAGAGCTCTAGTCCCCTCGAGTTTTAATCCCTCTCTCTCTCTCTCTCTCTCTCTCTGTCTCTCTCTCGGCGCTCACGATTCCAAAGAAATCGTCTCGTGTCTCCATAAAATTTTATTTTTCTTAACTAAACGTCGCCTCGATGTTTGGCTCCACCAGTCCATGGAACCAGAAGTACAACCATTAACAATATTATCAAACATCCTCTAGCACAGATTCAATCTGAACCCCCGGGGATCAAGGTGTGAATATATTATTATCTCTTCCAAAGCCAGTAACTTTCATTGTAATAAACACGCGTTATACCAGGAAGCACATCTTGATTCTATCATGTCGGACCTTTCATCAATCGTTTCAGAGAAAAATAGATTCGAGGATGTTCGATTGTTTGTATTGTCGGATAAACAATTTGCAAACAAACAATTTGTCCCATTGAACGACCGTCCAGCTAGATTAGTTGCCATTGATCAGGCAGAGAATGTATTATTACGTTTCATAGAGCACCAATCATCACCAGAATGCCCTCAATCTCATGATACCATTGAAGACGATGCACCCAACGGAAAACCATTCAACGCTAACTCAAATCACCCACAACAACAATGCCTTTATCAAACATATGATCAAGCGAACAATGTTTACCAAAATGGTAACAATGGCACAACAAATAATATCAATAATCATCTACCTGTTCAACATCTGCACATTGGAACCGAGAGGATATTATTTGAGACAACATTATTTAGAGAGTCAGAATGTTTTGCCTTTGTCAATAATACTTATCTAATAAGCTGTTTTGATTCGAAACAACAATCTATTGTGATGATACAATTCAAAAATAAGCTCGATTTCGATCGATTCACAAGACTGAATCAAGATTTTAAGAGACAGCAACAATTATCTATATTCAATCAACGAACCGACGCTGCTTCAGCGTCGCAATACTTTCAGTTCTATGGATATCTATCACAACAGCAGAATATGATGCAAGATTATGTAAGAACCTCTACATATCAGAAAGCTATCCACTCAAATAGTGAGGACTTTCGCGATAAAGTTGTCCTCGACGTTGGAGCAGGTTCGGGAATACTGAGCTTCTTTGCACTACAAGCGGGTGCCCGAAAGGTTTATGCTGTCGAGGCCTCCTCAATGGCCAAACATGCTCAGCTCTTAGTCCAATCTAATAACTTAGGAAACCGTATAGAAGTGATCGCTGGAAAAATCGAAGAAATAGATCTACCCGAACCTGTCGATATAATTATCTCTGAGCCTATGGGTTACATGTTATTCAATGAACGGATGCTGGAGACCTATCTTCATGCTAAAAAGTGGCTGAGATCGCGCGATGAAGGTCGAATGTTTCCCTCACGTGGTGATCTCCATGTTGCACCATTCACAGATGCGCAGCTATACATCGAACAAACAAGTAAGGCAAACTTCTGGTATTCCAAGGACTTTCACGGAGTCGACTTGAGGGCTCTACACTCTGCAGCAACAAATGAATACTTCAAACAACCGATTGTAGATACATTTGATATCAGAATCTGTATGGCAAAAACTATTAGGCACACCATAGATTTCCAGAAAGCTCACGAAACCGATCTTCACTGTATCAGTATTCCGTTGGAGTTCACAGCTAACCAAACAGGTCATATTCATGGTCTGGCCTTCTGGTTCGATGTTGCATTTATTGGCTCAGCACAAACTGTTTGGTTATCCACGGCACCTTCGCAACCATTAACACATTGGTACCAAGTTAGATGCCTGCTCAGTACACCTCTCTTCGTAAACAAGGGTCAGCAAATCAACGGTAGTTGTGTACTAAGGGCTAACAAAAGACAAAGTTATGATGTAGATATAGAACTATTTATCAAGGGACTTGGAACTCGCTCATCAAATACTCTAGATCTTAAGAATCCTTATTTCAGATACACAGGCCAACCGGTTCAGCCACCACCAGGCTCGAACGAACAATCTCCCAGCGAACAATTGTGGTCGGCGACCGTTTTCGATCCATATCAACAAAACAACCAGATGTTAGCTAATCAAGCAGTTGCGGCATCAGCTGCGGCGGCTGCCCATGCTGTGGGCATGAATCAAGCCTTACCATCATTGCAACAAATTGTACCCAACCAACACTTGATCGGAAATGGTGGCTCTTCGATGACAACTAACCCAGGACATGCCAATGTCATACCCATAGCCACAACGATTGGCCAAGCTCAACAGCAACAACACATTCTGAACCAGCCATCTCAGCACTTCATGCACGGTCAGCAGCAACAACCAATGTCTGTATCTAGCGATAGTGTAGATTTTAATGCGGTTGCCTGACTCTTCACTTCGAAATGTCGCTTAACATGCGAAGGCTCGATAAAGTTTAGATACGAATATATGTGTAGTTTATTCCATGATATGATACTTTGGCTAATCGTGTTCATCCTTTTTGTTGTAACAGTTGTTGAGCGAAATCCTCCTCGACATCGTCATCATCCCAATTGTCCTCCCATACAGGAAAGCTTTCCTCCTTCGTCTGCCAGTCTTCTGCGGGAAATTCCTCGAAATCGTCATCCTCGAGCACCTCCTTTGTTGGCTCGGCAGGTTTGGACTTCTCCTCGGTCGTTGACTTACTCATCATGAATTATTGTGGTAATAAGGGTTGAGAAAGTTGTCCCAATCAAATGGAATAACAGAGTTGTGTAAACGCGAGGCTGAGATTTTAAACAATCATGTGTTTCATGGACGGCGGCTAGAACGATCATCAATGTGGCGCCTGGCGGGAGTTGCTGCGCCGCCGCGGGACATCGTGCGGAGAGGAGGCGTGGCTCCCCCGTCCCGCGCGGTACTGGTCGTTCCAAATTGTGCGCCGAGTGCAACCGGTGCGATTGTGGTCTAGTAGAGTCTTTGACCTTGTCTCCTATGCTCCCGATTCATCATCTTCCCGATCAGTCTTGACAGAAGCGAATGCTCCCGGAAAGGATGTCTGTACCGGGGGATATTGAATGGCCTGTATTGAACAGGCTTCGGTCAGAATGAAAATGTGAGTACGGATACCCTTCGAGAGTTGATTTTGAGTTTTGACCGCTTACTCCAGGCGACAGATTCAACATCCACCTAAAATAGGTCGATCATCAAAATGAATAGGTTGATCATGGTTACCATCACAACAAATCGTAGATGACGAGTGAACTCTTACGTCCGCAACAAGATTCTTGACTGACTGATGGGGCCGCATCGTGCCTAACAAAACCGATAGCAGTTTTGTTAGCATGAGAGGTGATATCACAGGCAGCTAGTTTGTTCCATGATTAAGTTTGAGAGCAATCTGAAGGATCACGAGATTCGCCATATTTCCGGTCCCAGTCTTCATATGCTCCCATGTCGGCGTTGCTCACACTTGCTTTAACCATACGGAGAGCCGCATCGAAATCTGTGCGTCTGATAGGCGATAGATCTTCCGGTGATAGATCTTTGGCGCCACCACGAGCACGAACTGCCGCTCGTAGAACAACCATAGCGGCCTCCTTGCAGAGAGTGGCCATATCAGCTCCAGAGAACCCTTCGGACTTATGAGAAACGTACTCTAGACACTCTGTCGATAACTCGTTCCTTTGTTTCTTCATCAAATTCTCAACTATCTGCCTCCTCGCTAGTTCGTCCGGTAGAGGAATATAAATCCTCTTGGTAAACCTACGTCTGGCGGCTTCATCAAGTTCCTGAGGCCTGTTGGTTGCACCTACAATCAGGAGACGATCATCAGCGGCGGTCGAAACTCCATCGAATTGAACGAGGAATTCTGTCTTCATTCTCCGGGTTGAGTCGTGCTCACCATCGACCCTCTGGGTAAGGAGGGAGTCAATTTCGTCGATGAATACAACGGACGGCTGCATGCATCTAGCAACAGCAAATAGTGCCCTTACCATCTTTTCACCCTCACCAATCCACTTAGACGTCAGCGACGATGCTGATATGGCAAAGAAAGTGGCGCCAGACTCACGCGCAATGCACTTGCCTATCAAAGTTTTGCCCGTTCCGGGTGGGCCAAATAGTAAGAGGCCCTTAGCTGGAGATAATAAACCTTGGAATAATTCTGGATTCTGCATAGGGTATACAACTATCTCATTGATTGCCTGCTTTACATTTTCTAAACCAGCTATATCTTGCCAGGTCACTTCTTGGGTCTTATGCACTACCTCATTGAGGATCCTTTCAGCAATCTTCTTGTCAATATTCTTTAATCTCTCATCGTCCAATATTGGATTGTATTCCTCATCCGCTTGTTTGATGGCGCTAGATTTATCTCCTTGCCCACCTTGATTAGGGTTGTTTGCTGAATTACTGGAGTTCATTCTTTTTGGCTGGAGGAGACCTGTTGCCCGATTGTCATTTCTGGGAGCCTGTTTCACTCCGCCGATGGACGTCGATTTCAGGCCTTTTTTCTGGAATTCATTGTCAATTTCGTTGAATATACCAGTTATATGACGATACTCCACCTCGCTCCTCTTGGGCCAATCGAAATTGAATTCCTCGAGCAAAGGGTCAAGGTTCATTTGAGCATGCAGGGGTCGCCACCATTTTGGGTTGAATAGTTTCTCACACTCCTTCGTTGCTTCCTTGACCAGATCACAGTAATTATTAGTGGTCGACCTATTGTCAACGTGAGAAAAGTAATTTGCATACGCCTCCATCGATTCAAAACCCGCATCGAGATGCTGGAGCAACCTCAATGTTTCTTCGCGGATCTTATCACACGAATACAAGAATGGAGCCATACTATGAGATCAAAAACTGGTAGATGTTGAGATCAAGCTTGACAACCTAAAACAAGACGATTAGACTTAATAAAATCAAAATATAAAATAAAGTGAGATCAGGTAGCGAACCCAAGGGGAGAAAACAGAGGAACACGCGTTGCGCGTGTTGGCTGTCAGTGCACCAGGAACCTGCCACCGATTCGATGAATTGCACTCGAGACTTTCATTGCAACTATAACAAATCCTAAGGAGTATTAGGCTCCGGATATAGGTCTAGAGCGTCTAATTGTTTGAGATCTCGCTCCGTAGGTATAAACCTTTCGCCATCCATGTAAGGGACTAGAACGTCTGGCAACTCTACCCTCTCTTCTTCTGTCTGGTGCTGTTCGCAAATTGCCATCAAAGTCCTTATCGAAGAGCAGGCGGTTCCATTAATTGTATGCACGTAACCATTATCGATCTGTAGCTGGTCATCCTTCTCTATCATTTGACTAAATCTTATATCCAATCTTGATGATTGATAATCACCACATAGCGACGCGCTGGAAATCTCACCGAATCTATCTCTGCCCGGCAACCAGGCTTCAATGTCGTATTTTCGACTGGCTGATAATCCCAGATCGTCCTCGGGCATATCCAAAATCTGAAAATGCAGACCTAACTGACTGAAAAGGTCTTTCTGGATGTCTACAAACTCTCTGTGCATCTCCTCACTGAGTTGCGGCATAGTGAAAGCAAACATCTCGACTTTCTTGAAGTAATGTACTCTATAAAGGCCCCATTCGGACGCGAGACTTGATGTTTCTGCTCTATAGCATCTGGACAAGGCACAATACCTCTTGGGCAGTTCCTCTGCAGGTATAGAATCACCTATGTGTATTGAAGCCAGTGCAAACTCTGAAGTTCCCGCGATGCAAGGATTGCTCCTGGCGTGGAGGGCTTGTGGACTTGATCCATCTTCGTCCAATATTGATGACTCATTTGATCCAGAGATCTTATATACTTGTGATCGCTCAGAGTTTGTGGGAAACCCGCAGCGATCAATGATATGATCATGAAGAATGTTTGGCACCACCACCGGGGTGAATTTGTACTTGTGAATCAGTTGGTTCAAGGTCCAACGCATCAATGCTGCCTCCAGTCGAGCCAGAGAGCCAACAAGCACATAAGATCTATCTCCTCCTACATGTGCAACGTTTTTAGGCAAATTACTGGGGATGCTGAGTAACTTGTGCTTCCTGGCTAGACTCTCCATAAGCTGAGGTTTGAATCCTGGCTGTCTTGGTTTGGATGGAGGCTTGACAACACCCAGAAGTTTGGGTATTGTCTTGAGGTTGGCGTGACTAGGCATGGCAACGCTATTAGACGATAACGGACTCACAGAGAGATGTGGATTGGCAAGATCAATGCCAGTGAGAATAATAGACAAAGGATGATTGTTTACATTTCAAGATGATGATCATAAACACGTGCGTTGCGCATCCCCGCACGCGACTTGGTCAACCGTTGAACCAGCACAAACGATGGTTTTTCCAGCATCACCGGCTCGTGGGGCCAGAATATAGGATTACCCCAAGTTCGGTTCCAGAGGAAGCGAGGTGGCGAAACTTTTTCATCATCTACAACTGCTGCCACTTTACACAGAAATCTTAAAATAACTGAAACAATCATACGTCAGCCTGAACGACTACAGAATGGCGGCGGCTTCAGACACGACCCTACCAGATTTATTAGAGCTCAACTTGAATCCATCAAAACTAAAGTCATTCGAGAACCCCGGGATCCAGCGTAAGGAAATACTTTCCTTTTTGGATAAGAGTACAGAGACACCGACCAATCAGAAGATGGGAGCTAATGAGAATAGCATGAGTCACAAAGCCGAGTATGGATTTTCTACGAGGTGCTCGCATTCTGGGACTAGACCCAGTGATTGGGCGCACTCCCCCATCATGCCGCCCGTCTATCTCTCGACCACTTATGAGGTTTTAGACCCCGCAAACGCACCTTACGATTATTCAAGAAGCGGGAATCCTACCAGGACCGAATTAGAATTGTTGTTGGCAAGGTTAGAGTCAGCTAAATACGCTCTAGCCTTCAGCTCCGGTTTGGGCACGCTCACGACCATAACCTATCTGCTCGAAACAGGCCAACACATATTGTGCAGTGATGACGTCTATGGGGGAACATATCGATACTTGGCTCGCTGTGTGTCTCGTATGGGTATCGAGACAAGCTTTGTCGATGGACGCAATCACGCCGACTGGGAGAAGAACTTCCGTCAGGGAAAAACAAAGCTTGTTTGGATCGAAACACCAACGAATCCAATGATGAAACTGATTGACATCGAGGCAATTTCAAAATTGATCAAACGACTCGATAGCGATTGCATAATTGTCGTTGACAATACATTCATCACGCCAGTCTTTCAGAGCCCATTGCGTCTGGGTGCGGACATTGTAGTTCATTCGTGCTCGAAATATATTGGTGGCCACTCGGACATAATCATGGGTTGCCTAATGACCAACAACCAGGATTTGCACCAAAAACTGAGCTTCCTACAGAACGCCCTCGGCATTGTGCCAGCTCCCTTCGATTGTTCTCAGGCAATTCGTAGCATAAAAACGCTCGAGATTCGTGTCAGGAAGCAGACCGAAAATGCAGCTAAGGTGGCGGAATTCCTGGAAAAACAGGCAAACGTTGAGCGAGTTATCTATCCGGGTCTCGAAAGTCATCCAGATCACGAACTAGCCAAGCGCCAGTGTTCCGGTTTCGGGGCGATGATATCGTTCTATTTGCGAACTGTCGATGGTGGCGAGTCGGTGAAATTCATGAACGCCATCAAAATAGCACACGCCGCGGTTAGTCTAGGCTGTGTCTCGTCACTAATCGAGGCGCCAGCACTCATGACGCATGGGGTCATTCCGGTTGAGACCAGAAATCAGTTAGGTCTCACAGATAACCTCATTAGAATGTCCGTTGGTATTGAGACCATCGAGGATCTTATATTCGATCTGGACCAGGCACTGAAATCAGTTTACGGACCTCTCCAACCTGAAAACTGATGACGATGCCTGTGCGAAAAAATTGTGTCCAATAAAAGTGCTTTTAGGGTTGAGTGATCGCTGGCCTGCTTTGCGATCCCATCCGTCAAAGATAGACATCCAAAAATAAGTGGAGCCATTCGTTCCTGCTGCAAAGGCAAGCCGTTATGGAGATTTCGCGGATAGACTTCCCTCTTTTTCCGCCCAGTATCGTTTTAAGCGAAGGATAGTTACTAAATCTGAAGGACTCTTTTTTTCGAACTGATGAACGCAGTTGCCGCTCAGTTAACAACTCTACAGCCGAGGACTGTTATCTCCATGGCTGTAGAGTTGTACATGGTAGGAAAGCGATACGATCAAGGAGTAACCTCCAATTTAAGTAGGCACGAGAAAGAATGGAATGATTCAATCGCTAGTGCCGGTCGATGATGTTTTCGTCTCAGAGATTATCGATGCCGAATTTGAGATCTAGCGTCACCTTTTCTTTATCATTAGGTTGATAGGCCGATCAGGGCCTAGAGTCATTCTGAGTTTGATTCCTAAATTATTCATATCATCGGAGAGCGCACTCTCAAATTTGTTAACAAACAAGGCTACCATTATGCTCATTTCGAGTTCGGCAGCTCGGCTTCCAATGCATCTACGGCGACCATGTCCAAAGGGTAAGCTAGCATAGGCGTGGGATTTATCATTTCGGTATGTAGAATCAGCTTCGGATTTGTTTCTTATCCATCTCTCCGGCCTCAAATCAAGAGGATCATCGAAGTACTCGGCCATTCTGCTCGTTGTGAACAGAGAAAGCGCTAGGGGCGTTCCGGCCGGCACCTTGAAGCCCCCCAAAACTATTTCCTGCTCGAGGGTTCGGGCGAGGAATGGAGCCACCGGATATAACCTCGAGACTTCCTTAATAAATGCCCTCAAGTATGGGGCTTGATGACCGAGTCTATCCCAGGCAATACTGCTCACATCCTTGTCCAACAATGGTCGCACTTCCTCGAGAAGCTTTGATTGCACGTCCTGATGCTTCGCAATGAGGTAAAGAATCCATTGGACGAGGATGGAAGTGGTTTCAGCGGACGCTATTATGAGATCTACTAGACTTCTAGAGATCTCGTCGTCGCTCAATTCATTCAGATTTATCAGATCTCGTGCCACACTGCCGTTAGGTTGCGCCTCATCAGATCTGGCACTGCCCATAAATTGTTGCACATAGTCGTTGGCTACCGCTATCATTTCATCGCTCGCCTTCTCAAATCGTTGCCAAACCGGCAGCCCGATTCTGTGAGCGATATTGGGTGGAATGATTTGGAATTTAGCCGTTTCCTTGAATATATTCGAGACACTTCGCACCAACTTCTCTGCTCTTGGGTCATAATGTCTTGCGGCAGAGCCAATACAACCCATTCGACGGCCAAATAGGATGAAACCTGTTGTCTCTATCGACCAATTGCATAAACTAGTCTTGATATCCTTTATCAAGACTGGCTGGTCACCGTTCCCTCCGTTCCAGAGGCTGTCAAGATATTCTGTGGTTATATTGACCAAAGATCCACTGAACCTCATTATGCTGCTTGGGTCCTCAAGCATCACTTTGTTGAGGGCCTTGCGCATCTTTGACCAAGATTCTCCCATCTGAAAAAACAACCCTCTTTTGACATTCTTGACCTTATTATAGAGGAGCCAAGCGTCAGGAACATTGTGGTGTGGATATGGTCCCTCTCTCGCAAGCACTGTCTGTATCATCTGTCTATCCGCTAAGAATACGAACTCATGTCCGCCCAGCTGTTCACGAAATATGGGCCCCAATTGCCGGTGCAATTTATCACAATGCTCATGTAAAAAGTTAGGTCCTCCGCTTAATAAAATGTTAAAAGACCGTGGCACGAATGGTACCCTTCTAGTAGGTATATCTTCGAATGCCCGTGGAAGTCTATCCGGGCTTTCCGAAGTACTTGCGCATCGTCTCCAGATCACATTGATCGCAGATCGTTTCAATAAATGAGGATTCATCCAGGGTGACTTGAGCATTGATGACGGTCGTGAGGTAGAAGATGAGTCGAATCAATATTCAAAAGTATATGTATAGATGGGATAGGAATCCCCAGATAGGATTGAACTAACGCCAAAACTTGTCATTGAATCATAACAACAAGTCAGTCGTCAAAACATCCGGCATCAACCACGTTTTCTCCACGTTGATCGTCTTCTGCAAGCGTGGGATGGCTTCTATCTAATTAAACATCACTCCTGGGGCTTACTGTTGATGGATCACACGTCATAGCCCGCCTGGGTTGTTGAGCTGATGATTAGCTGGCTTGCCATCGATTGAAAGATGATAAAATTAAGCGAAAGGCTGGTGCATCGCCGCAAGGGTGTAAAATCCACCTCTGCACCCTATTGGTTACCAGGGGGATAAATAATACAGTTTTGACGAAACGCCTGCGATCACGATATGACAAAGATTATCGCAAATATCCAGGTAAATGAACCACGGTAACCGAGAGCATGCAGTTGCCGACTGGTACCTTCACAGCCTGCGAATCACAGCAATGTAAACAAATTCACCACGCGCACTCCAATTCTTTTCTGGTTGGGTCCGATGCAGCCAATATGTTTCAACTCCTACGATGCTATTGAAGATCTCACCATCATATAGATCTAGTGATTCTCACATTCATCACGGTATCCAGTCCTCGAAATGATTGAGGAACGTCGATCGCACTCTAATGTGTCATCAGCTAATGACAATCCAGCTATTAACAATAAGGAGGCAGGTTGTATATTCGCTTTAATAACAAACAGGCGATCTGTTTCCAGGAGGAACCGTGCTTCCTGGTTCCTCAGACAGATCAATAAAACCGTCAAATGTGATCCACAAGAGCTCATCGAATCGAGAGAGCGACATCCCCTCGGCACTCCCGCTGGAGATTCCGATGATACAGAGGTTGCCTCCCCAAGTAGCGGTCTTAAGCTCGGAAACAATCAGGTGATAGCCGACGCTAGCAAAGACATCTATGTAGTATCGATCACAAAGCGATCTGGACCGGAACAAAACTCGGCATCAGATCCACTCAAGTTGAACCCCAACAAAGATAATGTGAATGATCGTGGACAAACTTTCCTGGTCACCTCTCAGACACGCGTGGTGTACCTGTCTAGCAGCATAGCTACGTCCATAATTTTGGACTTGAGTCCATCCATAGTCACTGTGAGTCCACAAAATGATGGAGTGTTCCTCGACTCTCTTTTCGACGCCCTAAAACGAGTCCTTCATCTACTAGTCAGGAAGCAGGAGATCCCATCATCATGCGGCCGCAATCCCGAGGAACCGTTTTGTTTGTCCCCAAAAGTATTTGTAACTGTGATAGCTTACACCCCCTTCGTCGTAGCTAAGAATAATCAAGTCATCATTCAGAATCGCCGCATATCATCTGGAAACGTAGATCAAGTACTGGTAGAGATTTGGTTGAGTTTAAGCCGCCTCACGCATGAACTACATGAGTTGGTGTCGAACTCGTGTGGTATCAATTTCGAATATGATTCGTCTAAAGTCAACAATGTTCCATCTGCCTTCCCTCAATACATCGGTGGTGGTATCATACGACATCCAGGGTCAGTGTTGGAAGACATATACGAACTGGGACTGTTTTCGACGAGTCTCATGCCACGTCTTTCTAGATTATCTATAGTTGTTATAAGCGATGGGTTGTTTTCATCTGCCAACAACCTCAACATGTTCAGACTAAAGAGCATAGCAGTATCTTTCATATCGCTCTGTGTGGAAACAATTAGACCAGATGGATGCTTCGGATATACATCTTATTCAGATCTCATGCGATTCGTGGCCAAGAGCACCCAGGGTGTTTATGTAGCCCACCAAGAGCTCATATCGGCAAGCCAGCATTTTCCTAAAACCAATGGATTACCGTTCGTATATAATCCATTATTCAAGCTATTCTGTTGGACCCTTCACAGTGATATAAATGGACCGAAGGATTTTTACGTGAGTGAGATACCAACTCTAAGCCAGAACGGTACAACAGGTGGAGACCTTATGACTTCAAATGCAGCGATAGTGCAGAGAAAATCATTCAACGATATCTCTCAAGCTCGTAGCTCCCTTGAACAGATAAACCAGATGAACCCGAAGCAGATTTCTAGGTTTTTTTGCATCGACCAATCTCTAGATTCAATGCCTCAAGGCTCAAGTAATCTTCCAAACCAGAATCGGCAACTCAAGTGGGGACAAGATTACCATGATTGGAGATTTTACAAACAACTTGAACGAGAACTAGATTCAGACTTTGAGCAGGTTTTATCTTGTCTATTGCGAGAAGGCTATCTAATCAAGAATTTGCAAGTAAAACAAAGGGAGACGACACGAATCGTGGCGCGACTGGTACTCCATTGGAAACACAACCTTGACATGGAGCAAGAGCTTACTGCACCATTTTGGGGCAACTACAGCGATCCTTTCAACTTGAATGGTGCAAATGATCTTATACTAAGACCATTCAATGGGCCACTCTACGGAGATACGTTCTGTGAGATATTTGTGCACGGAAGTTACAGCTTTTTGCACAATCTTTACTGCAATAAGAAGGATAAGAAGCGAAGTGAATATAGAGACGTTGCCTATAAGCAGTTCCGCTCGCTGATTGACGGAATCCTCCAGACTCACGAGCGTCTACAGTATTTGAGTAGATTTTATAGGGAGCCAATGCTCTCCAAGGTTCCGTCATTCTTGTTGCATGGTAATTCATTGTTATTCGAACAGCCCCATACTCATAAACTAACATCAGCCATTGAAAATGTTGCTGATGAAAGCAAAACGAGCGAATTTCAGTACTACTGGCAGAAGATATCTTGCATGGAAACCAAGAGTTGGAAGAACCTGATGCATGTGCATACTCTGAGACTAGTATTGGAACATGATCAACCGAAGCATAAGAACATCCACTGTCAAAATGCAAATGGTCGCTATACTCACATACAATGCCGCCGTTCTCTGGGTGCCATTTCAAATTTTATCAAGAACTATGCCTCATTTGCCTTACTAGAAGATTCAACGTATATCAAATTCATATACAACGATGACAATGATCTCAGAGAGATTGAGACTTCGGCCACAAAAGGTTTCATTGTGATTAGAATCAACAAACTGCTGCCAATAGTTGTAATATATCTCATGTTCACTAGTGGAATATTAGATTCGCATCGGGTTGAGATTGTAGCATTCCTTGAGGATCAGTTAGTCAACTGCAAGATACGGAACAATAGGATATCTACGGGGAATAAGACAGACAATATACTAAGATCAAAGACTATCTACCCGTCCAGCGAGTCGTGTTGCGTGTTGATACGATCGCCATTAGAGAGGATGCTGAAGGTTTATAGTAGAAATTTCGTGACGGAATCCATGCTCCAAAATCCCACCCTGGGTCTTCCTGGTTCGTGTCCGTATATCCCACACGCACCAACTAGTGCACCCTCGACTCGAAACGGCAAGGCATCCAATCAAAAAGCAAACCCAAACACTCAGGCAAGGGTCAGGCCCAACTTGATCAACGATAGCCACATCGATGATTATAGTGCTGCTGACAGTTCCATGAATCGATATAATCTAGTGTTTGGGAAGTACCTCTACGGTGTCAGAGTTGTCCACACGATCGCCCATCTACCTCAAGGGCTTGTACAATCACTGGCCTCAAATATCCTGGCCAAAATATCGGCAATTTTGGTTAACGCTCGAATCAAGCAAGGTTTCCATATAGCTTTCAACCATTCAGGTATCTTGAATTTGGTTGCCGAGTTGATGATGAAAGATCTCAGTCACGAATCGGTGACAAGTTCAATCAATTCTCAAGTAGAGCCCCACTGTTCCACTTGCCTATGTCAGTACATAGTGTTTCCGCCAGCTGTCATAAACTCCGTGAGAAGACTGAACATGGTTTACAACAACACATCACAAGATCAGCCGCAACCAATGGATAAGAGTGAAAATCAAGCCGCCGGTGGTAGTAGACCGTCGAGTTTGTCTGGATCTCTGGCAAACTCGGACCATAGTTATTTGGCTAAGAATTTTGGCTCAAATCAAACAAACAATAACCTGACAAGCAGCTCACTTTTGACTGATATCATGGGCTCCAATATTGGCGAGGTGAAGATCATCCGCGAGTACTGGATTGAACAACAGTATGGAATTTCAGCTAAGAGCGATGATCGTTATCATAAATCATTGGAAAATATGAGATATCCCGAGATAGTTGATCATTTGTATTTGACTGATACGAAATTGTTCGACTGTCTATTGACTTACGAAATACTGCAACTACTATGCGACAAATTATCCCCATTCCACGAGCTAGATGTTGCACTATATCAAGCGGGTCAACTGTCCGATCAAAACCGGTCATCTCCAACATTTGAAGTGGAAAACAATCTCGTGGGGCAGAATAAGAGCAGTTTCAGCAGTTCCTGTTCATCCTCCTCCTCCAAATCAATCGATCAAGATGATGAATTTGTCAATCAACGAAGCTCAAGTCAAAATAGTAACTTGCCCTCGAAACTTATTGAAGGCACTGCGCACAATCCCAACACCCACATACCTCTCATCGAATTGAGCTATAACTTTTCGATTGTCAGATTCCTAGACTACTGCCAGCAAGCTAGATTGAGCGTATTATTATTCAATGACAGGTCGGAATTTTATAGTTCCTCAATTCATGAGTTGGAGTGCAGTTTGATGCGCCCTTGTGACTCTAGATTGTGCGCACTATCAGCAAGCAAGCCTATCAACAGCATCTCGACGGAGCAGCAGGTTGAACATCATCAGAGGGGAATGAGAAAGATGTCGGTCGATATTGGTCTGACAGATCAGGGAGCTCATGCCGAATCACAGCCCCAACCAGCAGCAGTTCGACGTGAACATAGGGCCTCATATAGTAGCTCGGGTTATCCAAATGGAAACTCTCCATCATCGGCTACTTTGCATGGGATCGGCAACAACTTCCAGCAGAATCGCCTCCAAAAGTCCACCTTGGAGTCGATAGTCAATCAATCTCTTAATCATATTTTTCTCGAAACACTTCACAAACGATTGAGGCAGATGCACGACAAGGAACTGAAGTTGACTCAATCTGACCGCCGTTTGTTGGCCGACTATCTGAAGAGGCGCCAATTGAACGATAACCTAATGAAGGATGGTGATAATTTCGACACAGTTGATGGCTCCTTTGCAGAGAACAGTCAGCAATCGGACACCAGTGTGAGCGACGACACAACCAAATTGAGCAAGGATCAAACTATAGTTTCCCCAGATCAAACTGGCGAGGATGATTCGCATGTAAATTGGCGTTGTTTTATGAGAAAAAGGAACCAAGAGAATATGATGATAGTGTTCGTCCCAAAGAGTCTGGCCGATGTGGATAAATGGATGCAATTGATCAACCAGAGTGGCTCCAAGAGTGCATCGTCACAATCATGCATTTGTCCCATCTTTGTCTTCCGCTGCTCAAGTACAATGCTCAATGAACGTGTCCTATCGTTCCTATACAATGACTCCGATAGTACACCTGTGCCGCAATTGGATCCAAATGAGAGCATGAAGAGTGATATTTCTCTTCACTTTGGACAACCATGCAAGTATAATGGAAAACTTTTGACTGTGAATGATGAATTAGATAATGACACTCTGCCATTGAGTAAGCTCGGTATTGCAATCAACGCTGGCCTGAATCAATCAGATGAGAAGACGATAGAGATTGTTCACTTTAGAGCTTTCCTGAGGAAGATAAAGAACACCGTGCTCAAATCCAGATTTAGCTCCCTGAATGATGCCTATTCTAGTGAGCTATACATCCACAAGGACGACCTACTTTATTATATAAGAAATGTCGATTTGGACACCCAGAAGAAGTACCACGTTTCAACGCAGCTGAAAAATGTATCCGAACTCATATTAGCCTACGAGGATTACATTGAATCATTGCCAAGGAAATCGAAAAAGCCATGCAACCAACTGTTGAATAGTATTTTGTTGCAAAAGTGTGGAATATTTGTCAATCAGCCTATCGCCCGATTCGACGAGGCAAACCCGTTGATGAAGCAGCTCCACGATCAGAGACTGTTGTTTATGATGAGATGCAACTACAAGATAGATCTTCCAGTTTTGGAGGAGAGCTTATTGCAATCGAAGATACTGAAGAGTTTCGTCTTTGGCCAAGTCCGTCAAAACGTGTCCGCTTGTCGTAGTTTATCAAGTCGCACCTACAAGAGTTCAAACTTGTCTCAAATGAGCAGCACAGGCCAATATCAGAACATAGACTCATCGCCACCATCGAACATTTTGGTTGGCAGCTTGCCAAGTGGTGTCACGGCGCCCACAGCAACGGCCGCCTCCTCAACCTCATCCTCATTGAACAACCAGAGTGCAACCGGTGGCAACTCGGGAGCCAAGCTGATGGAGATGCGCTACGGTTCATCAGATACTAGCAACAGAGCCATGCATGAAAATATGAACATCACCAACTCGTACACCACACTGTCCTCCTCCTCAGCCTCAGCCTCCGGATTTGCATCAGCCTTAGTGACAGCAAGTAGTGCAGGCAATCAAATGAGAATCCCCAATCACCGTCATCATCATCAGTTACCTCACCATCACCACCAGCACCACCATCATCATCATCCACCTCATACGCCACACTTGTCCGCTTCGTCAAGCGCCAATCAGTTGAATGTCAGTGGATTGGGTGGCATCATAAGTCCAACAAATGATAGTTTCATATTGGAGGCGTTCAAGAATGCCTCCTGTTCCATGGAGGAGATTTCGTTCGAGTACCAGAAAGACTTGAATTCTTTGGTGGATACAAAAGCGACTTTCGACGAGGCCATCAGCTTGAGACACGAGGCGCACATGGCAGAAGTTCTGAGACGCAAAAGCGAACGAAGAGAGTCACATCAATATAGGCGCGTGCTTAAATCTAAGACAAACTATAGCCAGTCGCATAGTGCTATCGATCAGGCATTGAAGCGTGTGGATAGTTTGGGCCGATTGGAGCACTTTTGTCTCACACCGCTCTTGTTCAGTCCAACTTGGCGCTCAAAGTTGGCCCCAGTTCGAGATCACACTCTGGAGAGCTACTCTTCGCCCACCAATCAGAGCGCCGCTGTTGAGCAAGCAACACGTCCAGATAGTGTCCCACATACAAATGAGACTACAACAAACTTGAACGGAAGCAACCAATCAACTGATCAGGGCCAAGGTTCCACGAGCAATGATCTGGAATTGCTTGATGAAAAGTGGCATCAAGTTGTGTGCAATAATTACATCAAAGAATACGAACAATATATACAAACTTTGGGTTTTAATTCAGTCCAAATACGCAACCCATTCAGCCAAAGCCACAATGGACAAGGACACACTTCTGGGCCAAGTTTTAAATCCTCCACATCATCGTCAAGAAAGAACTCCGTTCGCAGTTCCAACATGGACAGCAATCAACAACAGCAGGCCAAACAATCGCCCACCCAGCAAGTGAATCGCGCCAATTATGTGGCACAAACTGAGTTCAGACGTTACCAGAGTCAGAGTGTATCACAGACGCCGCCCTCATTTCAATACGTGGCCACTGGGAACAATAGTGGAGAAACTTTTGTCCAATCAGCCTCCCATTTGTATCAGAGCAAATCCACTGCTCCAGGCTACACGGCAGGCTACCTGATCAAGTTCCTCAACAGTGGTTGTCTAGTGTTCAAGGTTGGCTTCTGTCGCCCATACGTCTACTCAATCTTGTACAGCATCGAGGGCGAACGTTTCAACAATAGCACCGGATCGGCAAGCTCCAAGGCGTCAAGAACAAGCACTGGTAGCAGCACATGTAGCGAGCTGAAGATGAACAATATGACTGCCTTCTTGGACGAGCTTGATACAATCAAGGTGACCATGCACTTGCATTCGTTCACCTACGATTATCATCTGAGGGCCATGTACTCGTACATTTCTGGCAGACAAATGACCTTCCACAAGGGCTATCATCTGATATCGTTTGTGGACGATTTTAGAAAATACTACCAGAAGGCGCCAAACTATGCCCGCAATCACATTCTAAGCGGCGAGGTTCTGGTGAAAGATTTGCTTGTCAATGGTCAGCAATTGTACGATTATATTGTTGCCCATAATAGTTGTTACAATTTGGGCATTTTGGAGATGACAGCAGAGAGTAGAAATCTTGCAACCTTGGCCAAGTACATGGCCGAATCGCAGCAACAAAAACAGGATCCAACAAACGAATCATTGTTGGCCAAAGAGCCGAGCAGCATGGTGAAGGATTATGTTTTAATAGAGCTGAAACGAGACAAGGTCCGCTACAAGGACGGCAAGGAGCCGGACATATTCGATTGTGCCCTCTTGATCACCCACTCTGATTACCTGGCCTCTCGGCGCTCCTCGTCAACAATCAAGAACTCGGAGCAGCAGCAGCAGCAAGGGAATGGGGCCAACCTGTTGGCCATCAAGTATTTCTTGTTGTTCACCAACCAGCGCGATCTCTATCCCAAACTGGTGCACGCACCTGAGGACAGCACCATCAATTTGGGTTGTCACAGGCCGATCAGACTTGGTTCCTCGTCGGCGGCTGGAAAAATGAACCCAAATGCAATCACTGCGCCCGCCGGTCTCCACCAAGTGGACAAGTCGACAGGCGCTGATTCTATTCCGATGATCAAACAACAGACTAGACCCACACCACCAGCCATCCAATCGGAGAGCAACACTCAGCAGAATCACCAGCTCCTTCCGCCTCCACTCGTGTCCGGTTCAATCACCACCACTGCCACAAACACAACCCTGCCCAGTGATCTAGATGACGCCCAGTCGTCCAACGATATGCTCCTCTCGTCCGGTGAGCTCTCTGGCCCGCCCAGCATTCTGTCCACTGCTCCCTCAGTTCAGTCGAGCGTTGGTCTCCAATTTGGCGGCACTGGCGGCTCTGTCAGTTGTTCGGACAATGATGGCAGTGGAACGTCGGCCGAAATTCCACAATCATCGCGCTCAATCACTCATAATCAAAGGCAACAACACACTTCGCTCGTTGGAAGCTCAGCAGTTGAGAGGGAAAACTATCGACTTGAGACCACCACCAATGGCGATTATGCCACTCCAGCTGAAGAGGCTGCCGATGTATTGGTTATTGGAGCAACAAAGGAAACCACCACCATCGACGAGCCAATGGCAGTGGCAGTGGGCCAGCAGATAGCGCGAAGTAAAAGTTTTGAAAATCGCCAATTGAATCAGGCAGCTTCAACTCTGGCCAGCAACAGCAACAACCAACAAAGTGTTCGCCAATTGTCTGCTCCACCGGAGAGACTGTACAAGCTGCCAGCTGCTGGAGCCCCTTCCGGTCAAGTGAACACTAAGGATGCTGCGACTAATCCTAAAGGTCCCCCACAATCGACGGGCTCAAGTGAGCAGCAGCAGCGGCAGGTAACTGATGAAATGCAGGCTGTTAGAGTTAGACACGATTCGGCAACAACAACGTCAACTGCAACCATAGCTAATGTTCAGAAGAGCAAAACGGCCACTATTTGCGATGAGGAGATCACCTATTTGGGCTATTTTTCCTCCGACGAGATGGACATGTTGCGCTTTTTGCAGGAGAAGACGACCAACTTGAGATCACACATTGAGAAAATTATCAAAGAAGCTGAGGTGCATTTTATTAGAGATCACCTATGGCAGAAACTCATGCAACAGGCTCCTTCCTCGCAACAAGCAAGATCAAACTCTCATTCATTATCAACAACTGGAACAAGTTCCCAATCAAGCATCATCCTAACCTCCAATTTGGCCTCCGAATCCTCCTCAGCCTTGACCTCAAGCTCCAAGAGCAACTCAACCACCAACAAGGTGGACCTGCAGCAGCAACACGCTCACGATCCATTGTCTGCCGACGAGCTGATTCAATTGCTCAAGATTATCCAATCAATTGATTTGTCAGCCCTCGATCCGCAACTCACCAATCTGACAACAATGAACACCAATTGGTACTTGAAATTATTGAAAGCATTCCAAGACTTGAGACAATCATCCTCAAACAGGCACAGAATTCATCAGGTGAAAGCGGGCAAAACTTTGCTCCTTTTTATCGACCCAAAATGCGCCAGTGCCTTCATTTTATTGGCTCTGGACCAGGATCGAGGCTCGACGGAGATAAGTTTGATGGTGAAGGATAAGCAGGATGTTGGGTTGGCGCTGAGTGGTGGTGGTGGACATTATGGAGAAAAGGTGCAAATTGGCGAGGGCGAGCAAATTGATTTGGATCCAGATTGTCGACAGTTGATCAACGATTTTGTCAACTTCTGTGCCGCCTTCATGTGGTCGACCTTTCTAACAGGTTAGGAAGGTTTATATTTGGATTTTTAGCTCTACTTTCGCAAATCTCGATCGTCTATTCTTGACTATTTTAATCCACGGCCGAGATTTAGGTGCGAATTTTATTTCGCCGCGATAATCATCAGACTCGATCAATCATCGTCATCACTGCATCTTAATCTATTGGGAGGCTTATCATCCTGATACCATGTGAATGTGATCTTTGGAATTGCTTCTCAATCAGTCAGTCTCTAGAGAGAAAGTCTCAAGAGGCGCTTTCTAAAAATCAAGTTTGAAAGTTACCTAGTTTCTGGCAAGATAAAAAGATATAAAGATATAAAGACATCGAAGAAATGCGAAGTGGACTCAATAGGAGACGTGAAAAGTTCCGTTCAGTTGGCCTATTCGAGCAGACCTGTGGAAGAGTTGCGGTGTGAGGGCCAACACCAGTCGCTGCCAAGTGCAATTTCAACTCTTATTCGGAGATAGCGAAAGAGAGAATGGAAAGCTCCAAAGTGAGTGAATAAAATAAATTTGAACGCAAACCCATTCGCAAGTCATTGATTTATTTCATTGTTTGGTGCTGGTGGCGTTTTCTCCTTTCGACTCGAATATTAGCACAACAGAAGCCGCAAAGAGTTGGGTTTCAATTAATTGTCTGGCTGAGAGAGTGATGATTTGTGGCGATTGTTTTGAGTGGCTGAGCTTGAAAGCCGAGTCTGTGTTTGCTGAATCACGGCCATTATAAGGCAGGCATCAGGCAATGTGCCTGAGCAGAATGCAGCCGACGACGTGCTTCTCTTATCCAATCAGACAGCTCCCCCCTGATCAGCACCAACGAGACGAGACTACTCTTCTCTCTATCCCTCGAGATTCCTTCCTTCCCTCACGAGCCACTGACCACAGTCTGCCTTTTCTTTGCACCCCCTGCATTCTCAGCTCCAATAGTTAGCCAGTTATTTAGCCTGCCTGCTGAGTCAGAAATGGGGGAAAGGCGCTATTTCACGACTGCCATTTTGGCGCCGCTTGCCCACACTCTTCGGCCCAGTGGCTTTCCAATCATCACTTACTTTGCTCACCTGTTGAAGCGTGCTGATATTAATACATATTGGCCACAGTTTCAAGTGCAACAGTTTCCACTTGGACCACTGGCACCATCATGTACCAGTAGTATGTATTAACAACTGTTTGCCACTGTTTTCAAGTGCACGCTTAAAGCAACCACTTGAGCTGGCCACTTTCGCCACTTGAGCTCCCTATCGGCACCCAAAGCTCGTTATTTTTCTCCCTCGGCCACTTGTCTCTCGCTCGGCCCACGAGAAAAACTCATGCACTCAAAGACGGACACAATTACAGGTGCAATAGTCAAAACAGAACCAGAGCCGAAAAGAGAGAGAGAGAGAGAGAAACCACACAAATCCGATTAGCACCCAAGCGGAGCAAGCCAATTTCGCCTCTACTCTAAAGCGCTGGCTCTCTCTGTTTGCTGTCCGCCATCACTTCTCAGCATGAAGTGATGGCTCAAATGGCCCAAATGGACTAACGAGCACGACCACAAGCACGAGACGCGTAACGATATTTAGAATTTATGTGAAAATTGCCTCCCCTTGCCTGTCTGCTGCTCTCGTCTGTGGCCGGCTAACTGGCTGTAAAAAGGCTGCCCAAGACTGAGATTGGGCATAATAAACAACACCCTTGGCTGGCCGGAGGTTCAAAACCGCAGCAAAACAAAGACAAGCATCTGGCGGCGAGCAGCAAGTAGCAGCCGAGCGAGATTGCAAGTCAGTCTTCATGTAACAGTGGCAAGCAAATCATCTGGCCCAATCTCGAGCTCGAGCAACTTTGCTCCCCAATTTGACTTAACAATTTCACTTGCATTTCGGGAGCTGGACATTTCCTTCGTCGAATTGTTTGACGAAGGAAAAGTCCACATCTTGCTCGAAAGTGAAAATCCAAATGGAAAGCAGAAGGCAAACACTTGTGGCCAAATGCAAATGGTTCAATTCACTTTGCTCGCCTCAATTTGTCACCAGCCCACTCGCCGCTTGGGTGCTCGTCTGTACAGCTAGCTTGTCGACAGGTCGCCTTTATCTTTATCTCTCTCTGGCCAGCCGTCTGGACAGAGAAGGTCTCGAGTGGTGCGCCTTTGAGCATGATTGGCCGACGGTGAAAGTGTGTTTTTGTTGTCCATTTGTTTGCGTTCGAACTTGTGTGAAGCCGAGCGTGCAATGTGGAGTAAAGCTTTATTCAAGCGGCCGCTTGTTTCCAGTTGCCAGCAACTGTCTCCACCTGGTCGGCTTTGCCATGAGCTTAATGAAGAGATCTTGGCAAACAGAGTGGGCCAAAGTATCACTTTCGCGAGTTGAAAAAATGTGGAAACTTTTGGACTTTGCGTTGGATGCCAAAACAAAAATTGGCATGCAACTAACAACTCGTGATTGAGCGCTGGAGGACAGTTTATAACTTTCCCCAAATTTGGAAAGTTATAAATTGCAAATTGTTTGCACCTCTTGCACGCCAGATGGCGAGACGGGCGCTCAAGTTGAGTCGGCCTCTTCTCGTTTGGCCAAAATTTGGGGTGTAAATGTTGAGCAATCAATTGTGAATGAACCAAAATTGTGTGTCAACCAATGGAAGTGAACCAAAGGGAGGCCATCCGTATCCATTGGGCCACACACCGTCTGCACTGGAGGCCTGCCGAGACACAGACATTATTAATAAGGCCCGCTGGCGACAAACAACCGCCCGTCACTTTGGCCACTCTCTGGCCAGTCGACGAGCGCCACTTTCCAACTGACCAGCGCCCAACTGACCGGCGCCCCTGGAGGCCCAATTTCCGCTCGAGCGCATTTGAATAAAATACTAATAATGGCGATACTTCCATTTCGGCATGTCCGAGCAGTGTCTGCATGCAAGTGATGCGGCTCAGCAGAGGCGCCAATTGAATTTGCACCCCTCGTGTGAGTGTGGCCCACTCACAATGCGGCGCCACAATGCTTACTGCCCGCAAACTGGCCACTCGTTGAGGGGTCAGTGTGCGGGCCGGCGGAAGTGGCGCGCCTGACTCATGCGGGCGTCCAGTGGCGCCCGATGGAGCTTGGTCAGTGGCCGCTTGCAAGTCGTGCAATTAGAACTAGCTGGCCACTTGTTCTGGGCCAATCTCTGGCCAGCTTGCGGGATCTCAACGCGAGCTGCTTCCAGTCGTTCCGGGCGACTAGATCACACAAAGCCACACTGAAATGAGGGCCAAAACCAACATGGGCCAGATGCAGTTGGGCGCCAAACGGGAGCTTCCTACTTGGAGCAAATGTGTCACTTTCGCCTTCAATTAGAGTGCAGTTTGGGCGGCTCATTGGGCTGGCTCATTGGGTGCAGGAACTAGGAAGCATAAACCACCGCAATAGTGCATAGGCTCAGCACAAGACACAGCCGAGGGTGCCCATCATTAGCTGGTCGTCATTTTTCTCTCCGGTTGCCCACTTGCTTCCGGTGGCCCCCATTTTCCGCCACTGGTGAGCAGTGTTTGCGCCCAACGAAACAGGCAAGTGTGCGAGTGGGCGCCGCAAAGTGGCCGACTTTTGCTCTGTGGCTCCGGTAGACTAGTACTAGTACACAATCTAGTCTAGTGTGCTCCACTGGGCCAGAGACTGGGATCTCTGCCTTGAAGAGCGCCCGTCTCTCCATCCAGCGGGCAATCATTAGCCCAGGAAGTCGGGTAATAAATTTTACTTCCTCTCCAGCCCAATTGTCTGAACTGGAGGCCAGTCTGCGCCAACTGGGGCCCACTCGGCGCTCAGTGTGGCCAATTTGTTCCCCCGGCCAACTGGGAATATCGCCGCCACTCACTCATGCGGCCCGCCACTGCCTCTGCCACTGCCACTGATACTGGCTAGCCACTAGGACAGGCAGAAGGGGCCCCTTTTGGCTGCCGGCTGGAGCCAAAAGATGCCCCCAAAGACACAGTGTCTCTCGTGGCCCAACGAGAGACTGTGTGTTGTGAGCAAGCAGGAAAAGTGCGGCTTGTTTGCCTTTGCCTCTGGCCGGCTGTGTTTAATCCATTATTTTGATCGCCTCCAAACTGTTAAACAGGCGGCTCGCTCGCTCGTTGCCCGCGAGGGGCCGCCTAATTGAATTACATTGAATTAGCGGGCCACTATGTCATGCTTGCGGCTTGAGCTGAGGATGCACGCCCAGTGCATGTCTCTGGCGTGGTTCAGCTGAAGGGCAGAGGGCGCAGTATCACTGAGCGCAAAACATGCATCCTCTTGCATGTTTTGCGAGCGATCGATTGCACCGAGCAAAGGTCCCAATCGATGGGCGGCCTCTCTTCTCAGTCCAGAGACAGTCCATGGGAGCAGAATCGGGCGGGAGAAAGTTGGCCAAATTGGCAAAATGGGATAAATTGGCGAAATTGGCCTCCTTTTTGTCGGGCGCCAGTTGGAGAAAAGGCTAAGAAAAAGAGGAAAAAAGGGGCGCGCTCTTTTGCTGTTGCGTAACTCGGTGGGCTTGGTCGCATTTTTGCATCAGTTAAGCATTGGCAGTTTCAGTGAGCATGAAAAAGTGTAGTGGCGCTCAACGAAAAGCCAATGATCTGCCAAGAGACGATTGTGTTCTCCTGCCCTTAGGTCTGTTGTTTCGAGCCTTGTTCTCTCTGGCTGCTCCT
>Ga0058701_10000393_pt1 | contig 30865 bp, 14 predicted proteins | sample AgamicOrMae_FD_97039 | JGI IMG/M metagenome (GOLD analysis project Ga0058701, IMG submission 97039) | Agave microbial communities from Guanajuato, Mexico - Or.Ma.e | ecosystem: Host-associated > Plants > Phyllosphere > Phylloplane/Leaf | place: Guanajuato, Mexico | collected 2012-06-04 | reverse complement strand
TTCGGACAACACGCGGACGAGTCCGCCAGTCGAGGGGGGCGTGGTCAGCATGACCTGCCCGCAGTTGTATAAATAGAGCTGACCAACAATAAAAGACTCGCAGTTTGCTTTCGCAGTTTATCATACGCAACTTCGGCTCTATGAATCAGACAGCGCCAGAAGAGAATGCTCGTGAGACTTGTGTCGTCGCGAATGGCGATAAGATTTGGCCAGAGAGAAAATCTCGTCAGTGTGGTGTTTGGCACAGTTGAAAACGAAAGCGTTCTTTACCTCCTCTCGTGCATCCCTAGCGCAAATAAACTTTCCCATGCTAACCTTATGGAAGAATGCTATTATAAGCAGGAATTATTATTAAAATTCCTACCATCGAAATTTATTGAATTCATTCAAGAAGAGAACATTTAACAACCAAAGCACATCAAAATGGATCCAGATCATATGGACCACAGGACTTCACAAGTTTATGAATTGATGAGATCCGAGAGCAATCGACTGAGATCATTTCAAATGAACCCCCCATGGCCAAAAGACTGCATAGACATCAAAAAGTTAGCCAAAGCTGGCTTCTTCTACATATTCTCTGGAGATAAAGTCCATTGTGCATTCTGCAGAGGCCAGGTTTGTCGTTGGGAGCGAGGCGACGACCCCATGACAGAGCATGCGAGACATTTCACAACATGTCCATTCATTATGGGTGGAGAGGTTGGGAATATCCCTATCGGTGAGGATCCATTACCCGGTCCGAAAAGGCCCAGAGCTTATGACGTCTGTGGTCCTTTTCCAAGTTTCCCCTTACACGATCCCCGTTCAATAGAGGAAAATCAAAACAATCCACCCGGATGTCCCGGACATAGAGCGGGCGACATCAGTGATCCTACGTCGTATACTAGCAACAATGGCACTAGTACCAACACGTCTCTAGTGAACCACGAAAACAACCGCGACCAACCCGAAACAAGACACTGCAATCTGACTCAGTTGTCCACTCGTCATCAAATGCAAGAAACAGGGGAAGGAGGGCAATCTCAAGAAATCTTCACTAGCTCAGCATGTAGAGATGAAACAAGCCCATCATCCATCGTAGAGCAAAAGAGTGAAGTGAGCGAAACTTCTACCGTCTCGAGCCAGATCGGGATATGTAAGATATGTTACACAAACACGGTCAATCTGGTGTTCTTGCCATGCGCACACTCTGTATCTTGTATGAGTTGCGCTCAGAGATTATCCAATTGTCCGTTTTGTCGCGAGCCCATAACATCAAGGTTCAGAATATACCTCTAAAGTGACAGATGATAGAATAAAGTGCCAGCTGCGACGCGGGCGTTCGTGCACTGCTCATCCAAGTCGTGATCCCATTCAACTTTGGACCATTTTTCTGTTTGAAACCTAGTTTCTAGCCGAGCAAGCTCCACTGCCTTGACAACGTCCAGTAGTCTTTCAGTCAATGATGTAGTTAGGACAAAAGACTTGAGGTTCCTGGCTAAGTAATTTATACCTACGAGCGGCGAACGTTCGTGAGACTCAAGGTAGAGTCTCAGCTTTTCTAAAGTCATCTGTGGAAGATCCTCGCCGTCATTGAACCCATCATAATTGATTGGTAGGTGGCAATCAAACTTGTGCTCAAACCAGCCTATCAGAGGATCCCAATGCCTCGATTGTCTCTGTAACAACTCGCTATTTTCAGCGTCCCTGAATCTAATAGTGTCAAATTTCAAGTACTCAAGCGTAGAAGAAATAATAGCGCTGTTCGATTCCTCAAAAGGGTTATCGATGGCAGTGTAGGCTAGAGTTGTCAAGTGCATGTTCGTTAAGTCCATTTTCTTCTTTCCCACATTGGCCTTCCACTCATTTGCAATAGCCAGCGATAGGGACTCGTCTCTTATTTTCAAGAGATTCCGCTTCGGAGTTTTCAAAGAGACATTGTTTACTTTAACACGATAGTGCCCATCATCCTCGTCCGATTCCACCCGTATATCGGCGTCTTTGAGTGCTTTAGTTCGCAAAGATTGGGCAAATAAGTTCCCGGGGGTCGAAGTGGGTCCGAATCTTGAAGGGTGAAATGTCTTTGCCAGAATCGGTAATTTCAATGATGCAATCATGATCTATGGCGAAAGGGTGGGATCATTATTATTCGGCTCTGTCTATCACGCCACCATGGTCAGACCTCAACTTTTGCCATGTGATTCGGCAGCTTGAAGCGCAGATGAAAGTCGTTCGCGGGCGCAGCACGTGACTATCTTGGTGAGAGTGTAAGGTGGCCTACATTGGCCGCTATTTAGATTGTCTAATCGCATCATGTCTGGCTAGACTGTTGCCAATCTTCGCCAATCTTCGCTGGCCTACTCGTATCGACGCCTCAGAAGCTTTAAGATGGAACGGCACGCAGGATCAGCGCTCTGTTTGATTCATCGTTGGTCCCCGACTCGTCTCTTAGACTCGTCAAAAGAAAAACCATTTCTTACGGATCGAGACTGAAAGGCTTTGTCCAACTCTCATTAACATCCATCGAAAGAGGAAAGAAACTACTTGCGTCTGATCAGTGCTTATTTTGCATATCTCTTGCAAGCATTCTGGAAGCTCTTGTGCAAACTCGAGGACCTGTTCATGCCTGCACACTTGCGCTATCGGACTCAATCTTGTAGCAATTAGTCAATTGGAATTAACCTGTGACACATTGGTCACGCACTTGGAAAAAGTCAGTCAGATCACCATCATCGAGAATCAAAGCTCAGAGGTGAATATTTATTGACGATGACTAGATTCAATTGCCTAGCGAAGACTTCGGCAGCCATAAATGCTTCCGATCAATGCTCAGTGTATGCAAATACAATTTCGCCGTGTCATGTGATACTGATTTGGTGAGAGTCTCTTTAGCTATTCGTGCGAGCTTTGATTTGTCAGGATGAGCTTCGGCGTTCGGAGGAGTTTTGTCAAGTGACGGTATGGGCAAAGAGTCGGCCAGTGATAGATCTACCAGGGCGTCTGAAATATCCCCCGATATGGACATCCTTCGCTTCAACTCGCGCCTATAGCGTTGTACTTGGAGTTCTGGATATACTGGCCCTTTAGGCTCTTTTGGTGGCTCCAGAGCGTTGAGAAAATCTTCGTCGCCAATGACATCTCCCTGGCTATCGATCATGAAACTAGACTGAGCATCTAAAGAGCCATCGTTCGCCTCGTTTGAATAGCTTTCCTCAGAGGTTAATCCGCTAGCTTGATGCGAATCTGTGCTGTAGTGAATTCGTTTCAAGGGTATGGCATACGGCTTAATGACCAGTATTGTTGGATTTAAGCTTAGTTGAATTGGCTCTTTTTTGATGGTCAGTATGACCTCGCTTTGAAATGTCTTGATGAGATCCTGCACCTTTCCTGGAGTCCATCCGACAACCGTCTGATAATCGACCTGCACAATTTCATCTCCCTGACTTATGCGTCCAGATCTATGGGCTGGAGACGAGAAGACTACCTCCTCGATGACTAATTCATTCAACGTTGCTGAATGTATAATGATTCCGAAGTCGTCCTCCTCGGGCTTCTTCTTCACACTTACAATATCCAACCAACGAGGTTGAATAAAGTCAGGATCATCAATGGCTAAGACTACCCATTCACAATAGTCAGCGAGAAATTTCGAAGTCTTCTTTAAGATATCATTCGGTTGCTCAACAAACTGATCACGTTGAGCCGTGCTAGTTAACTCGACAGCCACCCTCAGTAGAATGCTTTTGAAGTCTTTGTTAAATTTCGATAGATTCGATGTGATTCCGGTGGAATTAAGCCAGCTCACAATTTGCAGTATCTGATCTACAATGATTGATACACCGTCCAATGTCTCGAGAGAGACTCTTTGTTTTGTTGATTGATTTATCTGCATGTTTGAATCAACTTTGGTGAAGTCGAACCGGTTCTTGACTGTATTGCCGCCGGCGGTAACTGGGGTTATTGATGTTGTGCTGACTGGTAATATCCGAGGACTATGCTCAGCTTGGATGAGTTGATTGTAGAGATATTTAGCATGACAGGCGAGGTCCAGTGTTAAAGATTGCAGTGTTTCAGTTCTTGAGCTATAATTCAAAGATCTAAGCGAGTTGATTCCCTGCACTATTGCTTCCAGTGCCTCCACCTTGATGCCTGGTATTAGATCGTTGATATCCTGTGGGGCCAGCAACATCAAAACGTTTCCATTGATCCGTTTTCTTATCCATTGGGTCATGGGCTCTGCTTCCAACGAGGAATGGATCCCACGAAGCCAACAGACAACATGCTCCGGGGACCACGCAGCCACCTCAATGTAGGCCATTATTGAGGCAACTCAAGAGGAGAGATTCGTAGACTAAATTAATATTGCACTCTAATCTCTGACTTGATATCAATTCGATACAGTTCATGGTGCTGACTCAGGATCAGCTGATTGCCACTTAAGAGTAAACATAGCCTTTCATCGAAGAGATTCGATAACTTATCTCCATCATACTAATTCCTGGCAAGGTTAGAACTGTTAATACTCTAACCTTCAAATCGTTCGAAAAGGCTGCGAGGATGTTGACAATAATAATGTCATTCGCAATGCAATGGACAAAGTTTTGCTAAGAATAGCAAACCTGAGCTCTAGCCAGGGCCGAAGTCTACTGCGCATGGGATAGTGACGCGTTCCAAGGGGCACCGCAAGCGAGAGACGTGATGCGGCCGCCAAATATCAGGCACCTGGTCCCCATCGATTGCTTGACATTGATCTCAGTCGACTGCTGCTTTTTCTAAAATGACGAGATCCCATGGTCCGACTGTTGTGAAATCAGTTTCGTAAACCTTTGCATAGGCAGACTGTCCATAGGCGACTATGGTTGTACCGAAAAAATAGGCTTAGGACGATGAGGCGTGAACAATGAAGAGAGTTGAAGACTTCAACTCTAGTCGAATGAAACTTCCTCAGGAGTCCCAAGAATCCATTATCTGTGCTTTGATTCTCAGTGACTGATCTTTGATGGGCATTTGCTCGCTTGATAACTCCTGGCCGCTACAGAGTCGAGGTAGCAGTCTAAGCATCTCTCTATCTGGTTTCTCGCTGATACGCTTCCGGTTTGCTCGATTTGACGGCTGAAACCTGACTCGCAAGAATATCCAGCAAGCAAAACCGAGTTCTGTGAGCCGTTGAGTTAGCTCCCGCTCCTTGGCTATCGATTTCTCCATTGATTTTTCAGGAGTATCCAAAGATGCAAGCCTTGTGCAGCTAGAAAATTGTCAAAAGTTTGACGATTCCCTAGCCTAGGGTGTCTCTCTTAGCTTTCGGATAAGCACGAATGGAGGAGGAGACGTTCTAACTCACTCGTGTCAACTTAGCAGAGGGTTATGGACTTGCGTCAGGGGCTAGACCGCGGGTCAGTTGTCGAGGAAAGTGCAGTTCGAGCGGAATGAACGAGAGCGAGCGTGCCAGAAATGAGCTTCCCAGCGGAGAGACTATATCTGCGGAACGTTTTTCAAATCGCAGTATGGTTTTATCATGATTAGCTGGCTGACAGAGCGATCGATCAGTATGATTATTTTGGGAGCTCAAACATCCCGCGCGCAGACTGTATGAGATTTTCCTGCGCGGATACTGTGGAAGATGATTCCTGCGTCTAGGACCTTTAGACTGTTTAGTTTGTTTATCTAACTGCTGGCGACCCCTTCTCCCCCCGAATCCATTGCTCTAGATTATTACTCACGGGTTGTGGTTATGTGATCATGGAGATGATAATGTCGCCGGGCATGCGAATGCCCTGCAGCCACTTGTCGCTTCAGTTGAACTGCAAACAGAGGACTGTGTGGGCCTGCAGCTGGAGGGAGAAAACTATGTTGCCAGTCGTGCGAGCTGAGATTGCCAATTGCTAGGTTACGCAAGTGCTCAAGGCACACGTGCGTGTGTTTCACAGAGGACCAAGTATCTGCAAGCTGGCCGCATTGATAGGCAGCTTGTGGGGAAATCCCGAGTTTCAGTCTCAGGCGTCTAGATGAAGCGATTGTCGTTCGCGAACTGTGCGACAAGACTCCCCTCGCGCAGCTCAAGCAATTTGTTTCAATCTAGCTCGTCAATAAAGTTGCACACTAACAAGTCAGTCGCCACAGTCTAAAAGATGCGCCCTGTTGTGGTAGAGCGAAAAGTAGTGTGTAAATAAGTCGCCCAAAGAAGCGAGAATAAACAAATCTCAGTAACCAATCAGAACACCATGGCTATGAATGAGAAGTCTATTAAAAATCGGCAACGTCATGGTGGCATAAGGTGGCCACTGCCGAGAGTGCCGAGCTTGTCTAGCTTGATCTGTATGCTGGCCTTGACAACGGTGCACGGATTTACAGCAGCTGAGCAAACGAACGTTTCTCATGTACAAACACAAAGTTCCGACATTGAGAAGGCACCTTTAAGTCAGTTGATAACAACAGCAGCAACGATACCAAGCACAACCATTCAAAGCCCAGCCACGACTCAAAGAATTCCAAGCGATTTGGAGATAGAGCAAGCGAAAAAATTAATCCAAGAAGTGGCAACAAGCATGAAAGATAACCCATTGCGTCTGGCTGTCAACAAGCCGGCCACACCCTCCAGGCTGCCAAGCACACCGGCCGCCTCAGTGAGCTTTCCTCCAGACAGCATTGAATCATTGGTCTCGGATTCGACGACAAGATTTGGGCTGAATTTGCTGAAAACAATCAACGAACAAGCAGAGAAGCCGACAGGTAAAAATGTCGTCCTCTCGCCACTGTCTATGCAGAATCTCCTGAGCATGCTACTGTTGGGCTCGGGCGGAGCCAGCGAGCTTGAGCTGGCCCAAGTCCTGGGCTATCTAGACAGCGGTCTTATGAGAAAGTCCCCAGAGGTGAGTGGATCTGATGCGAGTGCTAATAATAAGAGCAACCTACTCGACGAGAGCACACGAATGAAACCACATGAGGCTTTGCAGCGTGTGCTCGAGAACATCATGAAGGCCACTCATTTTCCCATGGACAATCCAAACGCAAGCAATCTATTGAATTCAAATCTGGACGATTTAGCGAGAAAGAACGACTCAGCAGGCAAGCAAGAGCCCGTGACCAGTTTGGCCGCCCATTTGCAAACAAATGAACGCGACTCGTCGCAAGCTCTTCGTGCTCAGGTAAATTTCACCTTGGCCAATCTGTTGCTCACCAACAAGGAGCTGGTTGAATTGGATGAAAATTACGAACTAGATCTGAAACACTTCTACGACGTTCAGTTGGAACAATTTGAGTCGCCTCACAGGAGAAATAACACTGAAACCGGTGCAAACAGCACTAGTCTAGCCGAAGCTCCGAAAAATATGACCAAAAGTGAGAGTAGAAAGCTGGAACAGGAAAAGAGGCCCATTCATGAACGCGTGAACGAGTGGGTGAAGAAGATGACTCAGAATCAAATTGAACAGTTGGTGCAAGCGAGCGACTTCCAACAAGACGGACAACTGGCCATGATTTTGCTCAATGCGGCCCACTTCAAGGGGCGCTGGTTGCACACCTTCTCGCAAAAGGCCACCCAGCAGCAGGTGTTCTATTCGGGCCCCGATGGGAGCGATGAGGAGGAGGTGCCCTTCATGAGGCAGAAGGGTGAGTTTGGCTATGCAGAGTTTGGCCAGTTCACCGCCGGCCAGCAAGGAGCCCATCCGGGCTCCAAGGTGTCCGCTGAGGATGCTGAAACTCTGCTCACCGAGGACAACGAGCAGACAACTAAAATGCCTCACGAACAGCAACTCAACGCCGCCCAACAAGGTGACCAGCAATCATCCAAAGAGCAGACGAGAGCCCTGGTGCAGAGCTTGAATTGCACGGCTTTGGCATTGCCATTCTCACCCAACGATGGCCAGGAACTGCAAATGGTCTTTGTGTTGCCCAATAAGCAAAACGGGCTTGCCGAACTCATGGCTCAGCTCGACCAGCCAATGTTGAACGAGATCTACAAACAGCTTCACGAGCAGCAGCAACAAGTCCAGGTTGAGATTCCTAAATTCTCTTTTGAATCCAAATACGAGGTGAAAGAGTTATTGCAGAAGTTGGGTCTGAAGAGTGTTTTCCAACAGTTGCGAGCCAACTTCACACGAATGCTGGCCAAATCATCGGGCCGCGAAGTGGTGGACAAAGTTGTGCACAAGGCAAAGATTATGATAGATGAAAATGGAGCTGAAGCGGCCGCTGCCTCATTGGTGTCCATAAACTCTCGCAACTTTGTTAGACAGGCGCCAACCTTTAAGGCAAATCATCCGTTTTTGTTCATTATCCGTCACAGCCGCTCAAATATGCCACTATTCATGGGCCAAGTGAGCAGCGTATCTTCCGCATAAGTGGCCCGTAACAATGATTAAAAGCTCGCCAAAACGATAATGATGATAATTGCTCCAACAGATCCTCTCGAACTAATGAGACTCCGCCAGACACTCACAAATGGAGAGATATCCTTTCATTCTTAAAGTATGCAACAAGCAGCTTGGAAATCGATCTGCGACTAGCGCTCGCGTTGTCTAGGCAATAGTTTAGTGGCTTATGCATCGGGGTTAGCCGACGTTTATTGAAAGCGGCCTCTTCGATTCTTAAGCCTCGATTGGGTAAATTCATTTGAGGCATCAGTTTGGGTGCCCCCGAATTCTACGAAAAGATACTAGCTCTCCGAAGCGTCAACTCAATGGATAACGAAGGCTGTCGGCCGCTGAATTATCCATGATCGCCACCGCCAATGAGTGCCCAGATTGTCAAGATCTTGCAATCCTAGCTTGGCGCCACCCTTTCTTGCAGATGTCAAGTTCACCAGAGAGTCGTCGGATCGGAGGCTGTTACCTCTTACATTGCGATGACAAGGCTTGCTAAGCGACACGACTTCAATTTGTTGGACCAACAATTACGGCTCTCGCGGCTCAACTCGGCGCTGTTCCTGTCAATAGTGCTCTAGATTGATGAAATAAACAACAGCGAGAGTTGGACGGAACAAAGGTGATGTCATTCATCAATGAAGACCAAGATTCAGATGTTCGACTAGTTGAAAGTACTACTTCGAGAGCCAACAAGCAATTTTATTTACGTTCTGCTGCATAGTTTTGAGCTAACGATGTTTGATTTGAAACAGCTCTTTTCGCCGCCCATGCTTGGAATTTCTTCCTCTTGATTTCAGTCACTTTGGTTTGTTTCAGTTTAGTTGGTCTATGGTGTCTATAAAAAAACACATGATCACCATTGTTGAATACTAAAAGTCTACGATAATCCTCTGGCTTGAATGCACATGATCTCTCACCACTGTTTTTATCATCAGAATTAGCATCGGTCTCTTTCTCGGAATTGTCCATGGCCAAGTTCATTATCTTTTCCTCTCGGGCCATATACCGTCGTACATTCCTCATAAGGAACCACTTTTTACCAGATCGTGTCTTATTATTGTCCTTAGCAAATTCACTGTTCATAAAACTGGACCACTTCTCCTCAGGATCGTCGTGATCGGAATCGTCAGCAGATTCAGTATCAAGTAATCCTATCGTGAGCTTAGATTCATTCTTATATATCGTTATTTTGTAACAATTCTCGCCGTCTAATATCTGTTCAGCTTTCTTGAGATAGTTCGCTTCATTTGTGGCTCTGGATTGAGCGGTAGCGCACGGACCACCAGTGGCACAATTCTTGGTTTCCTCCAAATAGAGATCGGTGCATTGTTGGCCTAGATCATCTGAGACCATATGTTGCAGCTGACGAACTATGTTCTGAACAACTTTATCCATGGTGAAGGCAACATATGCGTAAATGCCAAACATATCGCGTAGCATGTCTTCAAATTGATTGCTCTCCAGATTACCATCCAACAACTGCTTAATCATGTCGACAAAGACTGGGAAATAGTCTTCGACTTCGATATCATTCCGGGGCTTCAGTCGTAGAGCTATCGCGGTAGATTCTCGGCGGTCTCTACGCTCCTTCTCTTCCTCGGCAATCAAAACTTTTGACCTCTCATATATGCTACCTAAACGTTGGCACAGTATGTGATGCAACCTGAAGAAGCAATACCACTTGTCGTCAGTGTAGAATAGATGGTAGCTGTCCTCAGGGTCCTTATTTTGTAGGGATTGTTGCGGGCTCTTAATGAAGGAAGAGTCTCTCTGCTGTTGCTGCTGCGATTGCTGATGCAAAACATTTTGACTATCAATCTGCATAGCCGTGCTGTCGTCGTCCTTGTGGTTGTTATTGTTCTCGGTGATGACGGACAATGGTTCAATCCTGGAGTGTTCTTCTTTGTTCATATGCAAATCGTCCTTGTGGGGGCTTTCGATGTCACTCAAATATTTGCGCTGCTCTGGCCTAATCGGTTCACCCAATTCGGGGTCCTTCAATGGAGACTCATCACAGCTGAGCTTGGGTGACTCACGATTGTATCTTGATGATGACTTGGGACTAGAGGGTATCTCGTTTCTCCCGAGACTTCGACTGTCATAAGACCTACGGTTATTATCGTTGTTAGAATCATATCGTTTCTCACTATTGGCGTCGTCGTCCATTTGTTCGTCGTTCTCGTCGATCTCGTCGTCGCTCAGTTCGCCACGAGGAGCAAAAAAGAGATCTGGTATGAACTGCCTCATCAATTGTTTGATTTTTTGTTTTTCATCTTTGTGGATCGATGGCTGCCGTTTGACATGGTGTATTATAAGATTACATGCCTCATCGAGTACATCTCTGTCTTTATAGACCAGAGTAATTAGAGGCATCCCCATATTATTGCTCATTTCAGTGGTTGATACCATGTCGCCTCCGCCAGCAGAAGACGCGTTGAGGTCATCGTCTTGATTCTCACGCTGAAGATCCTCGATTTCTTTGATCAATGATTTAGATCTTAAGTACTTGATATCATTTTGCTTGAATGATATACCCTGATGGTCTAGTGATTTGAGGTAGTATTTCTCATTTTGTTCGCGCCATATCTTATTGAATTGTTTCTGAGCTTCCCTCCACTCTTCGTCCTTTGCTTTGAGCCTTCTTAGAACTAACGGTACAGCTACAACAGGATTCTTTTTTAGACCTTCAATTATTTCTGGGGCTTTGTCTCCATATATTCTTCTGATGGCCCTTTGGTGTATCACGCTTGACGTTCCTCCGAGTGTGTCATCTAATCTGAAACGATTTCTCTCCTCGAAGGACATCTTATCAATTTTCCTTTTGACGGCTTCCAAAACTCTGATTGTCAGTAGATTAGACTCAATCACGATATCTAATTCAAATCTTTCATCTTCGCAACGATAGATATACTCTTCATACTGTGTTTTTCTCGAGCTAACAAATGTGGAATCTTCGGACCACGATGGGAAAGACACCAGCGTATCATTGAGTACTTCGCGACACAAAGCCGTCCGACCAGTACATTTTGGCTGGACAAAACTTTTAGGGAGACCGCGATAAGAAGCTCCATGTCTTTTACATGATGAGTAGTCTATTTCGATACCCGCTTCTGAAGACATTCTGTCTCTCTCACGCTGTCGGTTCTGAGCTGGCTGGGTGGACATATTATCCGGACCCTCGAAAGATAAGGACTGATTGTTTGATGCAGGCCCATCCCTGAAACCGAGGAATTCTTTGAACCATTTCATCAAGTCGGGAAATCTACCAATGAAAGTATTAGCTAGACCAACTAATTCGGTTCTAGAAACTATCTCATGGTTGTATAATACGAGACATCGGAGGAAGTTTTCGTAGACTTCTGTGCTTTTCAGGGCTTTTCGAACCTGTAATCATTATTGAATAGAGATTAGTGTCAATAAATTGTGCTGAAACTAGAATAGAAATGATGATCAGGGCATATCAGAGATCGATTGAAACTTACCTTATCGAAGAAAGCATATTCATTGAGAGATCCATGTTTTCCGGCCTCAGCTAGGGATACATCTCTAAGAGATGTCATTCGAGGGCGCTGGATTGTTTTGGCGGATGAGTATTTGAGTTAGAGCAGGTTCCATTGGAACTATGAGTCTAGACAGACAATATCGATTGACTTACCTTGGTAGAGTTGTAGGACACGTTTCCAATCGAGCTGTTTTGTCTTTTTAAGGAGATCTTGTTTTGATGATTCGCACCGCGAGAGTTTTGTCTCTTAACAGCGACAATATCATCATTCATCACAATGGACCCGTCATTAACATTTCGAAGGCCTATATTCGGTGAGTTTGTTGAGTTAATATTTGTGCCAGGGGACAATTGGTGATGGACCCTGGTTAAGGAGTTAATGGTGCCTCCAGCGGAACCTGTACCATTAGCATCGGGCAAGAATTGACTGAATTCCTCCAACAGATCTTGTTGATTTTGGAACAGTCGTGCAACTTGGTTATAAACTTCACTCTCAAGGAGCATCTTTGACCGAGGCACTTTGGTGGCATGCTGATCTCGCTGATAGGTATGGAGTATTTCCAAAAATTGCTGGTAGATTTCAGGTTTTGCAGAAAATCTGTGCTTAATTTTGTTCACATAGTTTAGGGCATGGTTGAATCCAAATTCGGTGCCGGGCTGGATTGATGCTGGAGGTGGAGGTGGCCCTGTTGACGATTGTACTGGCGTTGTAGCGGGTGTTGTCTGGATAGCAGCGGGGCTAGCAGCTAATGTGGGTATGGGATTCTGATTGACGATAGTCGTTGGTTGTGATTGTGCATTAGGTTGGGCTTGTATTGATGGCTGCATGGGTGTTTGTTGCTGTTGATTTTGCTGCGGGGCCACATTCGGCGTACTCTGAGGCGAGGGTTGCATCTGTATCTGTTGTCTTGGTTGTAGTGGGGTTTGTGGTTGCTGTAACTGTTGCAGTTGTTGCTGTTGAGCTTGAAGATGGGTCGATTGTGGTGCGGACTGTGGTGTTTGCTGCTGTTGCTGTTGTGGTTGCGCTGGCGGTTGTACTAGTGTATATGTCGATGGGGTTTGTTGTATTCCTTGTAAAGTTGTTACCCTAATTTCGTTATTGTGAGGCATTTGTTCTATTCTGTATCCCGGAGGCAAGAATGTATTGAATCCAACAATCAAATCATTATGGCCTCTAAATAATGTTGAAACTCTAGCTATTACACCAGGCGTATCTAATGTTTGAGATTTAAATTCTTTCATAATATCTAAAAACTGGTTATAGACATTTGGCTGCTCGTTGAATTCTGATTTAACTTGATCCAAATAACCAAGTGCATCCTGCACTCTAAGTGCTGGTTGCTGCTGATCCGTCTCAGATTCTGTTGTGGCCGACATCTTGGAGAATGCCGTTCATCAAATGGGTAAATAATGATAGCGATGATTGTGATACTTGTGATACTGATGCTGATGATTAAATTTGGCTGGCCCGAACAAAAAGTGCATTTGTAGCTCTAAGAAGAGAGAAAGAAATACAAGGAGTAAGATTGATTGGGGGAGAGTGGGACGAATAGAAGTGGAGAGAGCGAGAGAGGCAGAATGATAATTATGTGAGTGTGTGCCGTAGAGTGCGGATTCTGGATATAATAGCATAGTAAACCTTTTCTCCATTTAGAATGTGGGATTAGAATTTTAGCGACAGACTGGTATTCCCAAACAGAGTATTCCTCTTGGAATGGAACCGAATGCCTGCCTAATACCGGGAATAGCTCAGGGTTCTAGGAAGCTTTTTGGGCGTCCCATGAGGAATTTCGGTGGATATTTGGATGGCGCGCTCTGAAAAACCCCGTTTGAGCAGGACAGCGAATCTGCTGTTTCAGGTCTCATAGTGCGAACGATGCAACCATCAAGCTGCCAGAAATAGCCCATTTGTCCCACTCCCCCACTGGATCTGCCTGCAACTGCCTGAGCGCAGTTCTTGATATCCCAACAGCCGCCAGAGTTTGCCTGTAATGCAGCTTTTGGTAGAATCTTCGGCGCAAAAATGCACGCGCGCGCGGCCAATGTTTTCACCGTGGACATCAATAACGCGCGTTTAGAATTTTTGATTATGGCTTCAGGGTTTTTATTGAGTCCAAAAACCCAGTATTGATAAGCAATCTTTCGCGCGCCATGACTCGCAAACTGCAGTTAGAATTTGGCCTGCAGTCGCAGTTCCAGAGACCAGGACTAGGAAGGGGACAATCAGAGGGGGTCGCATTGAGAGGGGCTAGCTCACAATCTTGGATCCCAGCGAATGAGTGAAGAAGTAGCATTTGCGCATGTGTATATCCATAGGCGCCAGGATTCAAAATTGAACTCGCCCCAGTTGGATAGGTGTCCCCCGGCATCAAACTGCTGAGCACGAAGAAAATAAGAAAACATAGACACATGCAAGAATTCTTCGAACCGGTCAGGCGCCGCACATCTTGCGAATGCATAATACACTGCGAGTTTACACAATTCTCGCTTAGTCCATGCTCTTTTCCTAGCCGGTGTGCTTATTTGTGTTTCGCGTTCACGTTCAGCCAATCCACCTCATTCTCTCGCACAGATATCAAGATGCCTAGATGATATCCAGACTGATTAAGCCAATTACATGTATTAGAGTCAATTTGTGTTTTTACACTTGGGTCCCCGGAGTTCTACTCGGAGCAGATGGAGGAGCTAATTAGAGTCCTCGAGAAAACCGTATCTAGTTCCCAAGCGGATCAAAATGATGCGGTTAGGTACATCTCAGAGTGCGTCCAAACAGATCTAACAAACTTTCTTCAGGCCCTAGCTGATATATTGTACAACCCGCAAAATTCACCCGTTGTTAGAGCGGCTGCTGGTCTGCAGCTCAAAAATCAGTTAACAGCCAGAGATCAAAAACTCAGAAGCCAGCAGCAAGCAAGGTGGCGAGATCTCCCTGAGTCTGCGAGGACTTACATCAAAGAGAGAGTATCCAAAGCGTTAGGGACTGAAATATTCAGGCCATCATCAGCACCTCAATGCATTGCCTATATCGCAGTAGCTGAGCTAACTGAAAAGCAATGGCCTAACTTCATAAGTGCGCTTGTGCAGAACGCCAAGGCCCCACACTCAGATGATAAGCTCAGGTTGGCCACCCTTGAGGCTATCGGCTACATTTGTCAGGAGATAATCTCAACTGAGCACCAACAACCGTCCAAGAAAAAGGAGACCACAAATGGTTTGAATGCATCGATGTCAATCATCTATACTTACATTGCAGAATGTATTAACAGTCAAAACTACGATCTGATGACCACCTCGTTGCAATGCCTTTGTGGTCTTATGAGTTGGGCTGAGATCAGCCCGGATCTGCTAGGGTTTTTGTGCCAGCTAATGAGGACCTATGAGGCTGTGCAACTAACCTACGAACATCTAAGCGAGCAGAAGTTGACCATAATTAGCGCCGCTTGTGACTGTTTGAATGTATGTCTTGAGAGGAAGCATTCTAAGACAGATAGCTTTGAAGTTAGAACTAGCCTGTTCGAAACTTATGCTAATCTCTGCGCCATAACAACTACCTTGAACCAAGTTCATAGTGCGCCTTACGATCAGAGTCCCCAGGCTCTCTTTGAGGCCGAGAAGAAGCTTTGTCTCTTGATGACAAACCTGATGCGATACGTCTATATCTGCCAACCTGAAAAACCTCAGAATTTGGCTGAGATGTACTCAATAATGAAGTCAGTTCATACGCATCCTTCCGTTACGGTTAGTATGGAGGCAACCAGATTTTGGAATAAGGTATTCGCCATCACTCCCAAGAAGTTGACAGATGAAGAATTGATCGCTTCGCTACTGATAACATGTGCAAACAAATTGATCAAACAGGAATATGACGCTAAGCTGTATGGACATGAATTTGACTGCCAACAGGATCTAGACGACTTCCAAGCAAGATTTCGGACAGAAACTTGCGAACTTTGTAAGAATCTTACGCAACAAAACGATCGGATATGCTTTGAGCTTGTTTCTCGTTCGATAGCCAAGAGTATAGAAGAAAGGAACACCAATATCAACGAATGGGATGCCATATCTTGTTTAAGTGCTGCAGTTTACAATAGGTTGAAAGATCCCAGCATCTATGTCGCTGGTGGTACGGAATTAGTACGAGCCTTGATGATGAGGATGGAGAGTTCACTTCAACATGCAGCTACCATACCGGCAGACTCGAATGGACAAGATGCAAGTCTCATTCCTGACCTGATATCTACACAGTTATCATGTCTGTCAGCAATGTACGTGTTTCTTCCATACTGGCATCAAACTGATAAGGAGCTGACCAAGAGTTTGTTGAGAAAAGTTATATTATTCGCTTTCCACCGACCAGACAAATTTATCGGGTCATCTAGGCAACTCGTAGGCAATAACACTCAGCTTCTCAGCAACGAATCCTTTCTGAGAGGTTTTAGGGGCTTATCACGTCATGCATCTGCAAATTTCGTTCGATGTTGTATGAATCATTCAAAGCATCTATTAGATATCTTCGACTTCCTCAAAGAGTCAATAGACTACCTTTACTCCGCTGCTGTCGATAACCCGTTCTCCACTGAGAAGTGTCAGCTCTACGAGGGCTTAACATTGATCTGTAACGAGCTACCGGATGAAGTTGCCAAGAAGAAGTTTGTCATCGAGCTACTAGAGTCCATCAGTTGGTTTAAAGATTATGAGTTATCCTGCGAGCAGTTCATAGAATTTGTCGGGCTCAATAGGTTCGAAGCAGACCAAGAAAGCATAGTCTTTCAGAACACGATCTCTCAAATACCTACTCCAAGCACACAGACTAATAGAGTTAAATTGAATTACGCCATAAGTTTCATAGGTGCAATTGCGAAGAGACTTAACTCCCGCAATACTTTATTACCAGAGATATTAACATTCGCCAAACCGATATTAAATCTTATGTTCACCATGCATGCACTTTGGTTACCGGAAATGAAGGCCAAATGTGTCAAAGAATACCAACCGTTCCTATTCGCGCCTTTCCATTCCTCGTACAAGCAACAGATATTAGATACCATTCTTGTACAGAACTCAAACTCTGGTGATAATTCAAGTCCTTTCGGTGATATATCAAGTCGTCCATCGAAGGGGTCCAGTAGTCAATATATTGAACTCTTCAGTTGGAACTTTTATGAAACTCTTCTGATCACTATGGGGACCATCATAAGTAAAACGTCCCCGGAACTACTGAATTTTGTTTCACCAACCCAACTCCAAACTGCCTTAACAGGAGCTGATAATCTACCACCATCAAAGATGCATAAGCTCATCAAACACTTCATAATGCCCCTTATAGTTAGTTGTTCTAAAGACCAGCATCTGATTGAAACTCAACTCTGGCCATTGCTAAGCGAACTACTACCCTACTTATTCAATGCTTTGGATAATCAATGGAAATGCATAGCAAAGGATGATGATAATCAGATGAATGGTACCTGTGATAGTAAACTAGATCAAAGTCATGTTTTGGCCGACGAAATGGTTCAAGACCAACTGCTCCGAAACCTAAGTCGGGACTTTATAGATTTGATGAACATGATCCTTATTGATAGCGTTCAGCCGACATCAACCATTGCAGGTAGTGACATGGTCAAGAGCGATCTAGCATCACCCATTCATAATAACTCTCGTCAGCCCAGCCAAGTTGAGCACAAAATAAGTATGTTAGGTATATTCTTCCTTTCGGGGTGTCCTGACTTCATGCTCAAAGTCATGGGGTCTACCCTCACGTGGTCGGACTCTATCTTGAATTTTAAATCATCATTCATAAATCAACATCTTATTAGACACATTTTAAATTCAAACACAGTGAACAGCTCCGCAGAAGCTTCACAATGGCTTGGGGCTATGTTTGAATCCGTTATCACCAGCTTGAAAATGTTTGGTGAACATGAACAGAATCATGCTAATATATTAACTTTGTTTGTCATGCTTTACGAAAGCCTCAATAGTGTTGTTCCAAATTTCCACGACCAGCTTCAACGGATGACAGGCATCGACAAGAATGCTTTTCTGAGGTATGACCGTGATGCAGTCAAGTTAAATGATAAAAATCGACGAGCCGCCTTAAGGAAACTCCTAGACAGTTTAGTTGTCAAGAAAGCTGATCCAATATCACAATAAATCATAAATCAATAACACGAGATTCGAGGCACGAGTTTCGTTCGTCCCTTGTTGATTAGATTGTTCTCAAATCGTCTAGATATATGTTGAACATTTTGGCGACCTCATTGAAGTCGTCGTACTTTTTCTGCTCATTCAATATTCGCCTTGCAATTGTTAAACGACTGAACAGATTCCATAACAAGATTCCAACGATAACACCATCTCTGAGGTAGAAAACAACCCCCTTTGAATACTTGTCAAGCTCAGCGGGCGGCGTCCTCTTACTTTCATGAGCGGATTGATTTTCCGATTCGGTGTTACGATCAACTTCGGGTTCTTTGTCTTTCCCATCAACTTGTGGGGCTTGATCACTGTCCATACTCTTGTTTATCTCTTTCGAGAGCGATTCAGCCGCCGTTTGTTCCAAAACTGCGAGTTCCTCTGGATCCGCGAACACTGAAACTGTGTCCAGAGAGGAATCGATGATACCAACTGCTTCAAAAGATATATCTCTACCAACTTCTGACCAGAACATTGATTGGTGTGTGTACGCCTTGCCAGCCCCAGTCATATTCTCCCCGGCTAATTTTCCGCTGTTTATTGCATGATCATGATGTTCAACACGCCTTCGACCCAACTTTCTGTCATAGAAGCATGAAGCATCTCCGGCAACCCAAACGTTTCTTCTAGCCTCTAGCTCTGAGTTGACTAAGTAGCCACCTGTCGCCTGATCTACCTCTAAGCCAGACGATTTGGCGAGCTCAACGTCGGGCTCCAACCCTATGGCGCAGACAACATAGTCAGCGCTTAGGTTTTGCCCATCAGAGAGCTCTAATACTATTCTCTGGTCGCTGCCAAAAGTTGCCTTCTTGACCTCAACATTTGGAATGATCTTAGCCCCTTCAGCTTGCACTTTAGATGATACGAACTCGGATAGATGAGAGGGTAATACCTTACTCAAAATACCGGATTCGGGATATATCTGATAAATGATTTGATCTTTAGGCACGTGATCATCACTACTTCTATTTGAAAGGGCGCAAGCCAGCTCGGTACCTAGGAATCCGCCGCCGATTATCACAATTTTTTTGGCAGTCTCTGAAATTTTTTCTAGCTTCAAAAAATCATTAGCTGTCCTGAAGTACAATACACGATCTCTCACCTCTTCCGACGCAGACTCTAACTCCGGCAAAGTTTTTGGCTTCCCTCCCGGCGCTAGCAAACACTTCTCATAGCCTAATTTTTGCCCATTTTCTAGATGGGCAGTTTTGTTATCGGGATCGAGGTGAGTGAGACGCATATCCCTAATGATCGAAACTCCGCCATACTCTCTTGTTTGCATCTCGTTCAGAGGCAAGTAGAACTCGTCACACTCATAGAATATGCTTCTATCCTTTCCTTTACTCCAACCAAACTTGAGATTCCTCCTTGTTTCTTGATCCGTGAACCAGAGATCTTTCGATAGCATGGGTCGCATATATGGATTCCTATTCTCGCTTCCAACGATGAGAACTCGTGCAGTTGGGTCATATCCCCTGATAGCTCGCATAGCGGAATGCGAAGCTGTTCCTCCCCCGACTAGAAGGTAAGGAACCCTTTCAGGTAGATCCTGAATCGGAGGCTTCGTATCTTGAGGTTTAGCATCTGTAGTTTGTTCATGTTTGGAGACTTGAGGTGGATGATCGGCTTTTAAATAAGTTTTCAGCTCATCACGGAAATAGAAAAGGGATCCGCCAGCTGTTGTTAGAGCGGCTATCTTGCCGTACCTAGATAACCTTATGACGGACATGCTTGGATGTTGTTCCAAACCGGACCGTATTTTATAATCGAATTCTTGATTGATGCGAAGACGACTAGGCACCCTTGTTTCAAAACACCACGAGGGTGACGCATTGGACTCACGTGTGCGGCTCATTACGCAGCCGCGCAGCGCGGGCCGCCCGCGCTCGCATCCCTGATGACCGACCCAACCTAACCCAAAAGCCTTGGGTTTCACTAGTTGAATCCGATTAAGTAAGTTCAAGTTGTAGAAATTAAACATAATAGCATACGCTTTATTACCTAGTTATCACTTACTACGCTTGTAATGGCGCAGAAACATTCTGACGAGCACGAGTATTTGAGGCTTGTCGAGAGGATCTTGGAGCATGGTAAGTTCAAGCCGGACAGGACTGGAACTGGGACCATTTCGTTATTTGGAGCCCAAATGAGGTTCAGTCTTCGCGACCATACCTTGCCCCTTCTGACGACAAAGCGAGTCTTTTGGAGAGGTGTTGTCGAAGAACTTCTCTGGTTCATTCGTGGCTCAACCGATTCGAATCTACTGCGTGACAAGGGTGTACACATATGGGATGCCAACGGTTCCAAAGAGTTTTTAGAAAATTCAGGCTTGGGTCATCGAGAAGAGGGAGACTTGGGTCCTGTTTATGGGTTTCAATGGCGGCATTTTGGAGCCAAATACGTTGATAAGCGTACAAATTATGATGGTCAAGGCGTCGACCAACTAGCGAACCTCATCCAGAATATAAGGAAAAATCCACATGATAGGCGTCTCATCTTGACTGCATGGAATCCTGTTGATATACCCTTGATGGCACTTCCTCCCTGTCACTGCCTGGCGCAGTTTTATGTTAACGATGGTGAACTCTCTTGTCAACTATATCAGCGATCGGCAGATGTAGGCCTTGGCGTCCCGTTCAACATAGCCAGCTATTCCCTATTAACCCATATGATTGCACACATAACAGGCCTCAAGGCGGGGGATTTCGTTCACACCATTGGTGATAGCCATGTCTACAAAGATCATGTAGAGTCATTGAAAGAACAACTGAAACGGCATCCAGGAGACTTTCCTAAGGTGGGCTTCCGGCGAAAAGTGGAGAACATCGACGACTTCAAGTTTGATGACATTGAGATCATTGGCTACCAACCTCAGCCCTCGATATCAATGAAGATGTCAGTATAAAGCGAAGTGACCTCCTCCGCCATATGCTTAACTTGTCTCATTCTCTCTGTTATTATAGACTCTATGCATATAGTTTGCCTCCTTATATCACCAAAGCTATCCTGAGCACGCATTTGCCTATCTGTCCTCAATATACAGGGAGCAAATATTATCGCTAATGAGCTTGCACTCATTCTGTTCGCGTGTTCAACGAGCGCTACTCGTGCAAGATGGAAAGTCAACCTCTCCAGTAGGTCGAAGTTTGCTCTACTCAATTTGCTTATGAGCGAAAATATTACCTGTATCCTTTCTTGAACATCGATGATTGCAGTGGCCCAAAGAAACTCGTCGTATAATTGGAAGGTCATCAATGGGTCCGGCATCTCACGGAAGAAGCACTTCAGCACCGCTGTCCAACAGTGCACGCCATAGTCATTGAGATCAACACTATGCCTATCTTCCTCAAGCTTCTGTTTGAGCTCATTGATCTTTGATTGTGTTGCTGATTTTCTGTATAGTCCTTCCACGTAGATGCCTTTCATTTCTATAGCGGTCATCAATTGTTCTACAACAGCTGGCAAACGTTCATCCTTTGAGACTAGTCTTTCAAGTGAGGCCCCAAATACTTTCTTCCCTTGCTGAATAAGAGTATTATCACGGCAAGACACCTCCACTTTTTGCAAACACTTTTTATGGCATGTCAATTTGCAATCGTTGCAAACCAATACTCGACTACCTAATTTCACTAATGACGTGCAAATCTCACAAACTATTGGAATGTTTGCAATTGTCATAAACATCTTGTGGCCCTGTCTCTCGACAACCTCCTTCATCCTACGCTTATTTGGGCGTCTCATGAATAAGTTCTTATTCGCACCGACCAGCTTTTCGAAACCCTTCTTGGCGGCAAGAGTTTTGAACTCATCTAGATAACCACGAAACGCGTTCACACCCATTATCACGGGGAAAGATTCCCAAGCTTGTTTCTGTTGGCAAACATTCAATATGACTTGCCCGAAGTGATCTATGAGATCCTTATAGCCTATCTCCAGTTGACCATCAGAGTTTGCCAATGAATAAGTGCTCAACAGGTTGAGTCTAAACTCTTTCAAGGCCTGTTTAAAGACAACGTCGACAGTCGATTCTTTGGAAGAAACACGCTTCTGCTGATCCATGAAATATATCTTCTTGAAAACGAACATATCCATTGTCTGAAGCTCCTGAACATCAGTGATGATTATATCATTCGAATCTGTGAACTCGCATGTTCTGGTAACATTCCAATGAGTATTGGATGGACTATTTCTATTTGAAGCTTGAGTTCTTAGAGCAAGCTTTCTATGGAGGTAGGATCTTCTAGCTAGCCACGTTCTCACCCATCTCTGAAGCCTTATTATTCTTCTGAGTATTTCTTCATGAAGTATCGTGTCGAGGTTCACCTTTTCAGTTTCTCGCATAAATATCTTTGTCATACCCATCTGATAGTTGTCCGGATTGAGCTGCAACTTGTTGAGGAATGCTAGTATATCACTTTTATCACTTTTGAGACCTCTTTTTAAGAGAATTCTATACTGTTGCACGAATTCTGTATACAACAGTCTCACAGGGTATCCACTTTGTCTTATTCGCACTGTTTCAAGCATTCCAGTATATCTTAATTGCAATAGGACACAAACATCATCAAAATGGTCTGCTCGCTTTTCCTTATTTGATTTTACACATCTCACAAAGTATGGATTTGCTCTACTCAATGTATCTAGCAATTGATGTAAAGAGACTTGGAATTGAGCTGTTACGGTCGGATTCCGTTTTGATGACAATGATCTGGTTAGGTAATTGGATCCGCCCCCGTGAGTCGTCAAGGCTTTGAGGGTTAATAACAAGTTTATACTCTTTGCGGGCCTATTCTTGAAGGAAGGCACCTTGTTTAAACGCTGATGAGTTCTCTTTTGTATCACTCTGTCAGCTTTTTGTAAAATCATTTCTTTGAGAAATGTTGCGCAAGGTTGACGATCGTCGCCATGTTTCATGCATGGTAGAGGAGATCTTTGGTGATTGTTCAAATCGTTGTCTTGTGGACTTGCAGTGAGGTGGTGGTGCTGATGAAGATGGAGATGATGGTGATGATGATGATGGATGAGGTGATTGTGCTGGTGTAGATGTGGAGATGAATAATAATTGGGTAATGTCCTGGTTACAGCTATTCGAGCTCGTGCCGAAGAGGCCTCACGAATTTTGCTAAAAATGAAATAGGCTCTAAAAAATGCTCTAAGTATCTGCCAACGGAACATCGCCAGGGGATCCGCACCAACCAACTCACGAACAAAAGTTGAACTACTACTCTTGAGGACACCCACAATGTCCGGCCTCATCAAATCTGAATTTTTCTCACGGAAGTCCGTTATTTGATATTTAACTTTTCCTGCATAGTGCTTGATTATAAATGCGTCTTTGAAACTAGGGGGCATCTCGAATAAGGGATTGTTTCGGTGTTGATTGGCGAAGGAATTCAGTAGGCTCTGATTTGTAGCGCCACTCAGGTTGCATTGATCATCCAGTATGCAAAGTAGGCCGCTTGGTCTTTCCTCAATTAGCTTTAAACACTCGATATTATCGACGAAGTGTATATCTCGCCATACAATATTTTCACGTCTATATTCTTCCTGCTCATATTTGAACACATGTTGATTGAAGTAATAATGCAAGTGCTCGTTCGCATAGTTGATGCAAAATTGCTCAAAGTAGTTTTGGCCACCAAAGTCTTCGAAACCAAATATGTCGAGGATGCCTATGTAGTTTCCTTTGAATTCTCTGTTATCACGTTTCGACAAGAGCGCCTGATTGATCCTAAAAACGATCCAATCAAATAAGGACGCGTATAGGCATTTCGCCATCGCATCTCGTGTGGCCACGGCCTCATGATACTTGTAACTAAAATGCAATGTTTCACCCCTGGCAGCTTTTGTCTTCTTTGATGTTAGCGCACTTAGCAGAGTTTGTTGCTTGAGGGACAGTAAATCAGAGATCAGCGCAACAACGGAAGTGTCTTTGATCTGAACAAAATCATCATTGTGATAATTTGACTTTCTCACATATTCAATATTACCCAAATGTAGAACTGCAGATAAGACGCTGAAAACTTTGTGTTGCTTTTCAGGGGAGAAACCAACAATCTCCATGGATTTCCTGAGCACACCAAGAGCTTCTGCCTCTGATTTGACTACTTTTAAATCATTTTCGAACTCCCGGCGGCTTTGATTTAGGTAGAAATAATCACAGACCCTTTGGAGATGGAATTCCTCAACTTCTTTTGGCGTGGCCCCAGCAATAAGATAATAGAATGCATGATAGTTTCTTTCATTCTCTGACTGAGAAACTATTCGGGATTTTTCGAGCAGATATTTTTGTATAATGGCTCCGTCAACCATACCATTCTCACGATAGATTACCTGTATGAATTCACCGAATCTACTTGAGTTATCATTGTGCTGTGTCTTGGCGTTTCCAAATGCCTCCATAACAGGTCCGGCACTTAGAAGCGTATCTTCAACGCCACTTCTGAAAGCATATTGTGAGAATGAGCTTAATTGTTGGAGCAATAATGTTGTTGATGTTGTCTTGCCTGAACCAGATTCTCCTGATATAACAACGGTTTGATTTTCCTGTTTTGTAAGCATTTGACTATAAGAGGCTGCTGCAATTGCAAATATATGTGGAGGTAAATCACTTAAACGATCGGAGGGCCGTTGATATAATGAGTTCATATGAGGCTGATAAATAGGTATGAACTTGAATGGATTTACGGCAATCAATATGGATCCCACATAGGTGTAGATGAGATTTTTCTCAAAACGAGCTTTAAGATTTTCCAACAGAGTTCTCTCGGTAAGATCGGGCAGTTGGCATAGGTCAGGGTATTCACGATCACCAGGTTGATTGAGAAAACTTTCAATGAAGTTTCTTAACTTCTGTGTGGCACTATTACTATCCATGGTGCTATCAGTCCAAGAGAAACTCATTGAATGCATCATCTTGGCTGACCTATTGTGATTTGCTCGCCCTGCTGGGAAAGAGATATGGAAGTTCTAAAAGTAATATGGTGGTAATAATAATGATATATATATATATAATAATAATAATAATAATATAATATGATAATGATGATAATAAACTGTTGCAGCGGAGACTAAGGAGGGTACGATACGGCTGGAGTAGTAGCCGGCTTGGACTGAGAATATTTTTTTGAAGGCCCTCTAGACAGGGCTGAGCTGATTAGAGAATTGGGCGGCCTGGTCAGATTTTCATAGCTGAATGATTCAGTCTGGTGAGATTAGGCCGACTGAAATGGGGCGTTGTTGTGATTTCTTGGCCTAGGACTAGCCTGATTGCGCACTAGAGTGAGCGCAACTTAAACCAGCCAGCCTGATGTTCGTCATCACGACTGGGCATGGCAGCTGAATTGGCCAGCTGAGTTTCCAGCCGTCAGGCTCGCGAGCACATCTCGACTCTAACATAGACATACACGCATCTGGTTCGCCGATGTTAGCCAGAGACAACTGCAAGGGATGTCTGTGATCTTGTGGCGTTGTGTTGTGCTTTGTGTGTGCTGCTGTTGTGTTGCCGTAGCAGCGGCGGCGGCGGCAACAACAGTTCAGAAGCATCTCCCTTCTGGTTGGCGCTCGTTCGATTATAAACAGCAGCAGCAGCGGCGGCGTCAGCAACACACAGCAACGACTTGCTCAAACTGACAGTCCTTGGCTCTGCTGCGGCAAGTCTGTGTGTCGAAACTAGGGCAGTGGGTATTCTCACTCTCACCTTGATTCTAATCAAATGGTGATAACAATTTGACACTCTATCAATGGAAAAAAAGAAGAAAGAAAGAACACTCCCAGTCTGACGCAAGTTCGCTCACCCCTCGCCCCTCCTTGGAAGTCTCCTGTCTCCTTATGCAACAGGTCTGGGTAATCATTTGAAGAGTTGCTGGTTCCCATGATCGCATGTTCACCATCTACTCTTTTCCCATCATCTCAAATGGCCAACAATGAGCCATGCGATCATTGTGATGCCAAATTTGCATCCAACCAACTGCTCAAAAGTTCACTCCATTGCCTTGAGTGGCTACTCCAAGGTGATTGGTGCAAATATCTCAGTAGCTAGTTCGTCTCCTTCTCTCACTACTAATAGCTAGTAATTTGATACTTCGGACACCTTTGTTCCTCAGCCTATTAGGCTTACTCTCAATATGTCTACACGAACATGCATGTTTATGTGTATCTAATATGTGTATCGTTCGTTCCAATCCTCATTCGGGTTCACTGTTCACATTTGATCTGTCGATAATGAAAATCGAGAACTGAAATCAGAGAATCAAGTGAATGATGAAAGTTCTCTCCCAATTAAACTTGGAGAGAGGAAAAATTCTTAAATGGATTCCACCCTTTCGCACAATACTGACAATTTTCTCTATCATTCCCTACGATGAGCTAACCCTCGTCCCTCCTCAATTGATCACACCACCGGAGCAAATCTCTGACTCTTTTTCGCCCTCCTCAGTCCTGGAATCAAATCCCAATGCCACAGTAATGGTGCATGTTGGGCAGGAAGCAAAAGTTGTACTGTGATTCCTTTTCTTCGTGTACTCCTTTAAAGAGATCAATGAATAATGCTGATTGAATTCATTGATTGATTGCAATATCAGCTCGATTCACGATTACGTGAACTAAAATTGAATAATCTCTCTCGCTCTCTCCTTCTCTCGTCCCCAGCGTTCTGGCCTGCATTTTTTCGAGCCTCACATTCAGCCCAAAGTGGTGCTAAGTAAAGCCAGAGATTGTACAAATGTTTGATCAATTTAATGATCGACAAGCAAAAATAATTGAGCTCTCTTCCTCTGTCTGTTTCTCTGCCGCTCACTGTGTCTAGCTTGCAGACGAAGCATAGTGCTTATCAAAGTAAGTTTTGAGGCCTCCTCCTCTTCGGAGCGCTGGATCATTTCTATCATTAGCTTCCAATAAGTAATCCATACCATCGGTGTGGGGCCGGCTGAAAATCTGGCAATTGATTGCGGCTATCGATTGGGACCATTTATTGTTAAGACAACTGTGTGAAACAGCACTTGCCCAAGAGGGTAGGGAATTCAATGAGTATACGCTGAGAGTCGCCTACGATGGCCAAGCACAGTGCCACCTCCCTGGGTCCTGAGCGATTCATAAGTGCTCTTGCAGATGCCAGGGCTCCAATAAAAGTAGCTACAGCAACGACATCTGCCACTGTCTATGCCAGGCACCAAACAACTTTTCGGGAAACACTTAATTCTAATGATAATCACAATGGCCAACAACAAAAACGCCATAGGACCACATTCAACCAGCACCAATTGAGCTTGTTGGAGGACGCATTTAAGCACAATAGTTATCCGAGTTCGTCTTTTCGTGAGGCACTGGCCTCGAGCACAAACTTGGACGTGGCCAGAGTGCAAGTCTGGTTCCAAAATAGGCGAGCCAAGCACAAGAGACAGCTAAATCAGGCTATCAGATGCATAGCCGCCTCCAGGGCAGTGGCGGCCGCCGCCGCAGCCGTGGGCCATCAGCAACAAACGGCCAGCGATAGAGCGAGCAACCAGCTGCAACCGCAGATGACAAATTATCACCTCGATGCCTGGGGAGCTTTGGGTGCCCAATCTTACTTTTGTGGGCCAGCACTCGACACAAGTTCCGGCACAACTGTTGCCCCCGAAACAGGGCCTGCATTTAGCCTAAGCTCGGAGGGTTGTGTTGCGGATGGAATGGCTTCCTCTAAGCAACACCAGTACAACCAGTTGGCCCTGTTTAACCTCCACTCATCTGGCGATCAAACAAACAAGGCCCACCCACGAGGCCTCATCGAGTCGCCACAGACAATCGCGCAACTGGTCTCACAGCATCCTCAGCTCAACGGGCAGGCCATCGTCTCCTCTCAAGACCCCTCAAGCTTCCTAGCCAGTCCACACAGTTCCAAAGCTAGCCCTTCGAAGAAACAGGCCCGGCATCAGAATGGAGGCAACGGCTTGGAAGTTGAACAGAGTTTGGACACCTTCAGTGGCTCAACATTGAACCCGGATTTCCAATTGAGATATACTAGCACCACCGCCACGAGTGGAGAGCTCCAAAACCAAAATCAAGATGGGCCGAGAGAATGGCCCAAATTCAGCAACGGTGAGATTTTGTCCAGTTTCAGGGAGCCAAATTATAGCCAACAAACCTTCCCGCCTTTGGCTATGAGCAATAATGGAGCTGATGGGACAGTTACTGGCCAGGAGAGTTTACAAATGAAGCAAGATGATCAACCGTTAGTTGAAGAGGCTGATCTTTGTTCGCCAACTGAAAAGGAGCAATACGATGGAATGAACCTGATTAGATTTTCCGGAATCAAAAATGCGAAAGTTCGCCGCGATTTCCACTCATCACTGTCGCACCAACACCAACAAAGTGCTAACCAAATCAGCCAGTCAACAACAATGGGAGAAAAGTTCAGCCTAGCCCAGCAGCTGCTTTGTTCTGGCGAGCCAAATGTTGAAAGCATCGGAAGCTTGCCAAAAATAGTCTCATCATTTGGCCAGTTGTTCGACTAGAGAATCTGTATGCTTCTCATCAGCATTTAGGGTCGATCTGATGAAGAGTGTGACTTTACTGGATCAAATTACATGCTAATTGAATGATGAATAACTGTTCACGCCAACAAACTTCACCCAAAAAATTGGAGACTAGGAACTTACATTAGGACAGATGCCAAGGTTGACGCTGTGACTCTTTTCTTGTAGAAAGAATGCGTTTTTGATAGTTATGACTGATCTACTGCAATGATCATGAACATATAAACTGCCAAATAAGCAGATTTTTCTCCCAATCAACTCTCTCCTTCCAGAGCTGCTTGCTTATAGTTCTCTTTAATCCAACCTTCCATGCACCACATGCAACCATCATGAGTGAGCTCGATGTTTTCTCAGTCACTCTAGCCTAATCATTTCATGATTGATCCATCTAAACGCCAATCAATCGAAGTTAGTCATGAGGTTGTCTTTATTCGTAATCTTGGGGGTGCTCCTTTGCACACTGGGCTCCCACAGGAACAGTCGCCCCTCGGCTGGTATTGATGCAAAGATCCTTGTTCCATTGTCAGATTTAGACAAAAGAATCAACGAACCCCTCAGAAGAGAGGCTGAATACAGATGGATCTCAAAGCGCGATGACAAGTCCTCTGTCGAGTCGACCATCGGTAACCAGGGTAGCCCCGAAAGTGGTCAGCCGGCCACAGAAGAAAGCAGTAGTGTGGGAGTGGAAGATAGGTCGCAAAACGCTGCAACAGGCGCGACGACACAACCCAAAGATGAGGGAAGCTTCGACTTCGACTCGGAAGGTCGCCAGGTGGACGACAGCGAGACCCTGGCCGATCTGGAGCGGTCGGATGAGCAGCAGGAATCAGCTGGACGTTCCATAATGCCTGGTTCCATACCGGTCGAGAAGGGGCCTGAAAAAGCGGAGGAAAACAGCGCTGAGCTTGGCTCTACTCCAGCACCACCGACCAATGGAACTAATCCCTCCAAGGATGACCAGAGACTGACGACTGCAGACAACCTGTCAACTGGGCCTCTCTTGTCCAACAACGTCGAGCATCTTCAACAACAAACTCAGCCAGAGGTCACACCGCCATCAGATTCTCATCTTGCGAAGAAGCTCGAGACTCCAGCATCTGAGCCAGCTGGCACAGAAGCCCATGAGAGTGCAAATGGTGTCGATGCAGCGGCCAAGCCGGTTGAGGATAAGAATGAGGAGAAGGTAGTTCAAACCGAGGTGGAAAAAAAAGAACAGCAACAGGCCCCAGAACTCACCGCCGCTGAGCCAGGTAATCAGTCCAACGAAACTGTCTCATCAGTGCTTGAGTCTGACACTTCAAGCAGTCAGAGCAATGAGCCAAAGGCAGATGAGAAGAAACCAAGTGACGAACAGCCACAGTTGTCGTCCAACTCAACCTCTCGGGAATCAGATCAGCCAGCTGAGCAATTGCCCACCGTCGTTGGTGGGCCCAGCAGGACTCAAGAAACTCATTTGGCCGCAATCTCAACCGCTGAGTTGGAGAGTGGCCAGGCTAGAGAGTCGCCCAAGCCGGTAGAGACCCCACCATTAAATGCCGGCAACGATACGGCATCAGTAGTTGCCGGAATATCAGTCTCTTCTGAACCCACCGGGCCGCCTAGCAAGGCGGATGGGGTTCCCAGTCTCCCGGAGGTTGCAGTCCGAGATCCGGGCAATCAACCGTCACCCAATGTTCAAGTCGAGCCGATTCGTCTCAATCCACAAGTAAGCCCCGATTATCCGGTTAAAGATGAAATTTCAGTGGGACCTGATCCAAGCAATAGCAGCACTGAGCCGCCTGTTGAACTTAGTTTAGCAGGACCAGTACCAGTAGTAATGAGCACATCAAAGCCAACCGTAACGACACAGACCAGCACTTCCCCTGAAACTCAAGTGGAGAAAACTGAGCAAAACTTGGACCAAACAAGTCCAGCACACAATCCAAAGATTGACAAAAATTTAATCAATGTCCAGGAATCGAGTTCCAAGAAGAATGACAGCCAGGAACATGCTCACGAGACCCCAAACTCCATCCAAACTCAGGGCCAAAAGAGTAAAGATTCCGAGCTATCAGGTGGACCCGGTAATTCCACAAATGGGAACGAATTTCTGTCTGAGGAGCTCCTGGGCGACGAGGACGAGCAGATAGAGATAGACGAGGCTTCTTGCGGGAAAGATTCTGAGTTTGCACGAGTTGTTTCTAGGAGATTGCTGAACAAAACTATTGCCCAGTTGGTGTCCTCATTCAGAGATGAAAAGTGCGACCAAAAGATTGGTCTCAAACTGAAACCTGTGTCGAACAGGATAATCAGTGGGCTCGTCATGGAGG
>Ga0058701_10000392_pt1 | contig 30903 bp, 24 predicted proteins | sample AgamicOrMae_FD_97039 | JGI IMG/M metagenome (GOLD analysis project Ga0058701, IMG submission 97039) | Agave microbial communities from Guanajuato, Mexico - Or.Ma.e | ecosystem: Host-associated > Plants > Phyllosphere > Phylloplane/Leaf | place: Guanajuato, Mexico | collected 2012-06-04 | reverse complement strand
TCTCTCTCTCTCTCTCTCTCTCTCTCTCTCTCTCTCTCTCTCTCTCTCTCTCTCTCTCTCTCTCTCTCTCGCTCAGGGCCACAGACTTGCGCCCCCAACTTGTCGTCAGCGAAATTATCCTAGGCCATTGGACGCCAGACTGAGATAGGCGCAGGTGTCGGCGGCGTTGGCCAATGAGAGTCGGATTAGTTCGTAATAGAAGCTTCTTTCTGGGAATTGAGCAACACCACCTGCCGCCATCAAGTCGAGCGAGCTTCTGCAAGTCGAGCTGCCGATCTTGAGGCCAAATCGATCTGGTGGTTGCTAGTCGAGGGAGAGTGTCTCGGGGAGTGTTGGTGGAAGAGACTGGCCCGTTGGTTGAGATTGTTTTGCCTGTGTGGGGCCGAGGGAGAACCCTCAGATATGCGCGATCGGGGAAGAGGCGCACAGACTATGGGCTCTCTTCAAGTTGCCCGGCCGAGTGCTCACAGGCGGCCAACCGAGACGATTGCATCTCACAATCACAATGCGGCATCAATCGAGCTAGACATTCACGAAAATCATCACCTACTGTCTGCACTTTGGCTTCACCTTAGGATGATGCGCCCTTATGATCCCCTTCTCTCTGGCTGACTTATTGAGGGACCTCGTCGACTGCGCGTGGGAGGCCAACCTACGGGCTCACCGTCATTTACTGTGGCTACTAGATGGGGCAATTTCAGAAAAGAAACCTAGCAACAACTCACTCGACGTCAAGCTGTGGAAGGGTAGCAAAACTGAACTCTCGAAAGAAGTGGAAAAAGTTAGCCTGAGCATAACGCTGAAAGCTCATCTGAGTTCCTATTCTCGCTAACTTCCTGACCCTTCGGAAAAAACTTGCCTCTGGTTCCAATTTGAAATCTCTACAAAACTTAGTTCTGCCAGGATCTCACTAAGGTCTCCCGCTAGGAAGCCTCATCGAGGCTGGAACTTCAATCCATTAATCGCAGCATGAATGGATTGCGGCATTTTTGCGACATGCATATCATTTTCAATTTCACCAGTTGGCGAAATCCCATCAGATAGGAACGAACATCTAGCAGTTAGGCATGGTGCAGCCTATCATTGTGGGGGAGCTCCTCAGTAGTAATGACAGTCTCTATCTTACAGAAATAAGATACAGACATGAAATACCCACAGTGTAATTTCTAGGTGCGTCAGAATGAGCGTGAAGCATCTCATCTTGCACCGAGCGGAGGTTTGCCACGCAATGCGTTTCCCAACACGTGCAGCAGATATCAAAACGAAAACAACAAAAACAGAGCCCAAAAAGGCGCCAAGAAACAAAGAAATATGCGTCCAATGTCTATTTTATCATCACTTTGACTCCCTTCACAATAATCTAACCTAAAATTCCACCCCGTCTTCGACGAAAGATAAACATCCACGATTGAAACAAGAATATGGCTACGAGATCCACAAAGATGAATATTAAGACAACTAGACCGACCAAGATGACCCCCGAGGAGCAATTAAAACTTGAGGCCAGGGCCGCTAGGTTCGGACTACAGACAGCACCAAAAGGAGTAACAACTCAAAGAATCAACAAGAACGAGGCTATCAATGCGAGCACAAAGCCAATCAATCCAGCCGATGCCGAGAAACTAGCAGCAAGGGCCGCTAGATTTGCCGACGTTAATAAGTCTACCATTCCATCGGCCAACGCAAAGGATGGCGTAGTATCAACCAACACCCCCATGAGAACGACACTCAGCTCGGCAAATGCTGAAATCTTGGCCAAAAGAGCTGCTAGATTTTCAGGCATACAGTGACAGAAGTTCAGCGATGGGTGTTGTAATGTGAATTTAAATTTATCAGCAACATCTAGAGAGGATCAAACAAATTTCAGTCGGACATAAAAATTAAATAAAGACAAGCAATTAGCTATGATGGAATATGAGATCTCGTCTCTCGCAATAGATGAAATATCTCTTGGCCTTATCGCTCTCGCTCCATCTGCCTATACCTCCTAATCTATCCTAACAAATGGAATTCCGTGTTAGCAAGACTCCGAGCCATAATTCATTGATAATATGGAGCACAGGAGAAACAAAAACTGTGGTTTGTGCCTTACTGAAATGCACACCTATCTATCAAAACTTCTCCCTTTCTTCTAAATTGATTTTGAGAGTAGCTCGAAATTTCAAGGGTATCCGTATCCGGTTCCAATTGGCTTCGGTCTGAGGGTTCTGCGTGAAAAAGGAAAAGGATAGAACAACTAAAAGGGGTGCTTAGCAGTATGTTTGAATCGTGTGTAGCCTAATCAGAGCAAGAGTTACTGGCAGAGAAACTCTTAACTAGATTAGAGACAGACAGCCAGCGTTCACGCACAAGATGTATCATCAGCCACTTTTTTGCTGGATCACTAGCAACTTTAAGCACGTAAATATCTCAATAACTGTGTTAAATGGGTGAAATATTTTAGTCAGTCTGCTGTCTACTTCTGTTTTTAGCTACCGTTCCAGAGGCAGACAACTCCTGGAAGATTGAGGATGAGTGATGCCGCGATGGGACCTAGACTTGAACAAGCATTGCAACATCCTGCGACGCTTTTTGGCGAGTCGTTTTTCTAACAAGAAAAACTAATCAGCTTAGTTTTGTCACGTGTTCTGCCTGAGAAATCTTTCAACAGGTGAGAGCAACCACAAAGCCTTCCCATTCAGCAAGCCATGCTGAGGCTCAACTCTCTGCTGTGTTTCTTTGGTCTTGGTGAGAGCGGGCTGACTAAACTGCGATGACGTTCATTTATACTTTCAATATCGCAAGTTGAAAACCCATATAGCACACAAACTAGACATGGGTTAGTAGCATTAGATTAGCAGCAGTTTCTAACTAGCTGCTCCGCCTTGTGTCGGATGCTACGGCAACATATACCTAGGTCTTGCCTCTTCTCCGAGCTGTTCCTCAAGCTCGAGAGGCCTCTCACTTTCCAGCTCCAGAGAGGAGCTCTCTTGCAGGTGTGGGTGTGAGTTTCGGTTTGTGGAAGTGTATGTGTTTGTGTTTGCGTGATTTTTTACGATCGTATATAAGCAGCGACTTTTGGGTGCAGATTTGCGCCAAGTCCAAGTAGGATAATGAGATTTTGAGTTTGAGGGTCCAAGACTTGAAGTGTAGCCGAGAAAGGAGTCAGATTTCCAGATTGGAGATTTTCAGGAAGGGAAGAATCGCCGAGAATTGATTATCGATCAAGAGAAGGTAAGTGATCCAAGATTGTCGGGTTATGCGAGAAGCATGAGTAATCTTTTTCAAAGGTGAACATGAGGAAAGAAGGTCTGCCTTTTCGTATGTGAGTGGACTGACCGGCGAGCTGCAATTGCAATATTTGTCCCCTTCTCTTGCCCATTGAGCTCTCGCAATCAGATCAGGCTGAGTCCAGTGAAAGCCGGTTGCCGATGATTCATTTTTTTTCTTCGCTCGTTGAACTTCTCATTTTCGGCAATCCACTTCCTAGACGAAGAAGCTCCTCAATGTCACCTTTAAATATTGAATAAGCAGCGCCTGCGAGTGTCATGACCAAGCCACCAGAGTTGAATGACAATTAGCTCCAAGAGACTGTCCAAGAGAGCAGCCATCTGAGTTGGAGGTTAGACGTTTTGCGCGTCAACTCTGCCAAGCATAAGCAGAGATCCATCTGGCTCATTAGGACCGGTCGCCCTTTGGACTGGGAGTCATCTTGAGCTGACGATGACGACCGGTCTGATCTGACAATGAGCGTGCCCGTTTGAGCAATTTCCGAATGAGAGGCTCTGATTAGGGAAAGCAAACACTGGACGAGAAGTGTAAGCTGCGGGTTTTGAACATTTAGACTGATAACCTGTTCGCCCGATTCCCATGAGAGGCTTTCGATGGTTGTCAGTGTGGCCGAGAAGAGAGGATCAGGTGGTGGAAGAGGCAGTGGAGGGGATAGTGTGCACGGAAGAGAGAAGAAGCTTGATTTGCCGCCTCGGTTGGATGTTTAACTCTGGCGTCGTTTGTTAAAGAGAACGAGCTCAAACGTTGCTTGTTCTTCTCATTGGACAAGTTCGAGACAAAACAAGTGGCCACTCGGCTACCAAACTGTATTGTCCAAGTTCAAGTCCAACCAAATGAGAACGAATGAGCTTGCGTTTGAGCTCCAAAGGCAACTTTGGCCATGCATAATGTTCTGTTCATTTGCTTCTTCTTGGTGCCCAATTCCATATCAAGCTGGCAGAAACTTCGGCTGTTCAAATCTTCTCTCAGACTCTTATGAGCTAAGACTGACAGTGGCAGATAAATAAAACCCGGCCACTTGTTGCGGGTTAGCGGGCGCCCACAAGTTAGCCAGTTTGCATGGGTCCTAACCTCGTGCAACAAGCTCCACTCTTTCGAAGGCAGATTCTTTATCCATTAGCCAATTGGGAGCTGCTTAAAAAAGCGAAAAGAAGCAGAAGAAGAATAAAAATAAAGGCAAACGTCTAAATGGTTAGGCTAAACTTTAAATCAAAAGAAAGGTTGGCCTTAGTGCGTTTGTCTGTGCAACTGTTGGAGAAGAAGCAAACGGGAATGGGCCAACTTTAACAAGACGAAAGCTTGGTGACAGGGAACTTGCAGAGAGTCTCGAAGGAGAACACTGAGAAGAAGATATTCTTCTCAAGATGCGTGCTAATGGTCTTTGCCATCGAGCTTTTCTTTCTCTGCTTGTTGCCATCTTCATCACCTTTTGGCTTATCCCGTCGCTTGTCGACTTTAATCACGTGTTCTGTGGCTAAAAATTGGATCAACAAGTGTGAGCAGTGTGCTATTTGCCTTAGTCATTCCACTTTGGCAAATTCGCTACATTATTGAAAGGGAAAACACACACACAAACAGACACAAATTTATGCCAAGACGACAAGGTGCAAACGTCCAAGTTTCCACTTTCATCTTTGGCTTTCCAATTCAATTTCTCCCCTTTTTGTCCATCCTCGATCAGCTCGAGCGGCTCGAACAGCGCAAGAGCCTGAACGAGCTCGCCAAGACGGTCTCATCGCTCGAGCGCTCAACTTGATAAATTTTTCTCAATCCTCTTCACGTTGAGCCGGCCCTTCCAGCCAGTTGCTGCCTCCAGTGAGCCATCCTCTCAAGCAGCCACTCTTGAGCAGCCGAGGGCCACCAGTCAGCGGCAGTGACTAGCACGCGACCACTAAACAGCCCTGGCCAACCCACACTAACGACACCCAATTTGACTCCTGAAACACACACTCACTCTCGCTCACCAACCCTTTTGGGGCACAATTTATAGATCGCCAATAGGCTGCAAGTGTTAGGGATTTGAATCAAAGAGTCGTGGCCACACATCGAGCAGGTAAAGAGAGCATATTGTTCGTTTGCCAGTGGTGAGCGTGAACTAAATCGCGCTAGCAGATAGGCGACAAAAAATTAGTTCCAGTAGAGATCAACAAATCGCCCACGGGAAGCCACCAGACTCACAGCTTAGTGATAACTCTCTCTGAGTCGCTTTACATTTATTCGAATAAGGCCAACTGTTTGGTTGGACAAATTTCAACAGAACCCATTTCAGTCTCAAGAATCGGCAACCATAAAGTGGCCATGATGCTCAAGCAAACTTCAGTGATTTCAACGGCGGCTTTGGTGGCACTGCTGCTGGTGATTGGCCAGCAGGCGAGCGCCCAACGCGAGGAACTAGGACCAAATGGACAGCCAAAGCCGGAGCCATACTCCTTCAGCTACCAAGCTGACTCCACTGGAGCTCAGTCGAGCCACCAGGAAACTGGCGACGGAACTGGCCGCATCACAGGCGTGTACACAATTGCCGGGCCTGATGGGCGCGAGCGTCGCGTCGAGTATGTGGCTGACGGAGACGGTTATAGGGCGACTGTGAGCACCAACGAAATCGGAACCAAGGCCGAGGATTCTGGCGCGGCCCGATTTTTGGTTACCCAGCCGAGCGAGGCCCAGTTGGCGGCGGCAAACAGAGCCTCAACTGCCAACCAGCAGCCCAACAATGGTCCAGCTGCCTCTGCTGGAAAGCCCAATGGTGGTCTTGACGCACAGGCGGCCGCAGACAACCAGCTGAGCCAACAACTGAAGCAGCAGCAACAAGAACTCGAACAAGTGCCCCAGGCGAGCAGGTTGGCTTCTGGCGCTAGATTGAGGCCCGCCGAGAAGCCCAGAGAGTCGGACGAGTCGCAGCAGCAACAGACGCTCGTCAACTTGGACGATATTCCCGACCAGGCCCCGCCCCAAGTTGAGGTGCAACAGAGGCAACCCATTTTCATTGGCCAGCAGCCGCAGCTAATCCCGAGCTTCCAGCCAGTCGCGCCGGCCCAACCTCAGCGCCCGCAGATTGTCCTGCCACAGCCCGGCCCTCTGCAGCCCCAGTTCGTGCGTATCGAGCAGGCGCCACTTCCGCAACAGCAGCAGGTCGAAATCCAACAGCAACAACAGTTGCCGCAGGTCCAGCAGCAGATTGAAATCCAGCGACAACAACAACAGCAGCCACAGATCCAGCAAGTCCAACAGCAGGTCGAGATCCAGAGGCAACAACAACAGCAACCACAGATTCAACAACAAGTCGAGATCCAGCAACAGCAACAACCACAGATTCAGCAAGTTCAGCAGCAAATCGAGATCCAAAGACAACAACAGCAGCAGCAGCAACAACAACAACAGCCTCAACTGCAACAACAGGTTGAGATCCAACAGCAGCAGCCCCAATTGGTCAGGAACGACGAGCAGCAGCAACAGCAGCTGATACAACAAATTGACGAGAACGAGAATCTGGCACCCATCGCTGGACCAGGACCCGTAGCAGCCCCAGCGCCGCTTCCGGTCCAACCTCAGATTCCGGTGTTTGAGTTGAAGGCGCCAGTTGGACAGCAACAACCGCAGCTCATCAGAGTGGACGAGCAGCCACAGTTGATCATTGGTGAGCCAAAGTTTGCAGCTAAAGCGCCCCAACAGCCAGTGGTGCAAGTGAACCAGCAGGAGCAACAAGGCCAGTTGTTGGTCCAGCAACCAGAGGCACCTCAGCAGCAGCAGATAATCAACCAGCAACCACAACAGCAGCTCATCAGAGTGGAGGAGCAGCAGCAGCAGCAGGTGATTCCGCAGCAACCAGTGCAGATTGTGCAGCAGCAACAACCGCAACTGATTCAGCAACAACCTCAACTGATCCAGCAACAACCTCAGCTGATTCCACAACAACCGCAACTGTTGCAGCTTCCTGAGCCGCAGTTCCAGCCTCAGGCCCCGCAACAGGTGCAGATTGTCCAGCAACAAGAGCAGCCCCAACTGGTGAGAGTTGAGCAACCAATTGCGCCCCAACCACAGCCCATCCAGATTGCCCCACAGCCAATTGCCATTGCAGCGCCAGCTAGCGGAAGCACCAAGAGTGGAGCCGCCGGCAAGACAGCCCAAGCTCAGTTGGCCGCCCCTCGAACTCGACCTCAGCAGCCTCTGTTGCAGCCAATTCAGCCGCAACTCATTCCTCAGGCCCCGCCAGCTCAGCCACAATTGGTCCCAGTCCAATTGGAGCCAGAGATCCAGGCGCCTCGATTTGAGCCCGAGAGAATCCAAACAGTTGGCCAGACAAAGCAGCAGGCGAGCGCCGGTCTGAAGACGGCACAAGCTCCACGTCAACAATTGCAGCAACAACAACAACAAGTACAGATTAACAACGGCCAGCAGCAAGGTGTCAATATTTTGCCTCTTCAGGGAGTCAAGTTGGAGCCAATCTTCAAGCAGGTGAGCGTGCAAACTGCCGAACCGGTGCAGCAGATCCAAGCGCCCGCCCCAATTCAGCAGCAAGCCAAGGCTCCAGCCACCACTGAGTCAGGCCTCTCAGGGGGAAGCTTCGAGGTGATCAACTCCCTCTCGCAGGACACCAAGCAGCAGTCTGGAGCGGCCGCAGACGGTCAGCAAGACAGCCAGCAGGACGGCGACTCAGATTCTGATTCGGAACAGGAAAACAACAGCAACAACAACAGCAACAACGCCGACCAGGCGACCACACCTGCGGCCACACCTTCTCCTCAGGCGCCAAGCTCAACACAGGCACCCTCGTCGCAGGTGCAACAAGCTGGCCTAAGTGTCAGCCAGAATTCTCAGGCTACTGCTCGCCAAAGTGGTGCAGCACCAGCAGCCAGACCGGGCGGATTCTTCAACCGTCTCGTCTCCAAAACAGGTGGAGTGAAGTTCGGAACAAAGAATGCCGCTGCTCCACTTCCGGCGCCAGTTCCGGCCCCAGCTCCAATCCAAGCACCAATCCAAGCACCAATCCAAGCACCAATCCAGGCTCCAATTCAGGCTCCAATTCAGGTTCCAATTCAGGCACCGATCCAAGTTCAAGGCCCCAACTCAGCGCCAGGCTTTGCTCCAGTTCAGGTCCAAACAAACGAGGGACCTCAGCAGCAGCTCATTCAGGTGGCACCAGCTCAGCAGCAGAAACCACTGGGTCCATCTTCAGCGCCCAATTCGCAGTTCGTATCGTTCGGAACTCGCTTGAACGCTAAGGGAGGATTGGGAACCAAATCTCGCCCAAACTAAGCGGCCAACTTCCATCATTGGATTCAGTCGAGTCGCCCAGTAAATGAGCATTGTTGCAATCTCAACCATCAGCAATCATCCGAAGCTGGTTGACGATGGATAAGCCGATCTTTTCGTAGCTCAAAGGGGAGAAATTATCCTTAATGTTGGGGGTTAGAGCAAAGCAGAACTCCCAAGAAAGCTCGCCAGTCTGGGAAAAATTGACTCAGCTACTCGAATCAGGAGAAAAAAATTATAACGAGCGATGAAGAAGAAAACGGAAATAAACCAAAGTGAAAAATGGGGCACAAATCATCGAGAATGCATCTTGTCTCTATCTCAGTCTATTTCTGTCTCATTGATGTGGAATTAACTTTCTTCCCGAGCCTTTATGGTCTTCGATCTTAATGGGAGGCTCTACTGAAGTTTGTCTTTTGAGCCGCTGGAAACTTGCATCAACTTGGTGCTTCTTCTGATCTTAAAGCTGCCAGCTTTTCTCATCTTGTTCAAGCCGGTTTTGTGTCTCAGCTTCTGTAGGCTCATTCTTTCACGTGTTTCACGCTCTTGGCACAATGATAGATAGACCTTGGCGAAGGCAAGACCACTCTTGCTCACAGATCCTAACGTGTGTCCTCGAGCAAAGGAATCGATCTGGCACCAAAAAGTGGCTCGTTTTGCTGCCATAAAGATCCTTAATAAACTATAGGCATCACCAGTCAACTCAAAACTCTAGAAGTGTACTGTTTTTGGAGCTCGCTCAACGTGCAAGATTACTAATTAGGCATGCCCAAAAAATTATAGCCCTCAATGTGGGACGTGCTCTGGGCTATTAATTTTGAACAGATTTGGGCCTAAAAGTGGGCGGTTGCTCTTCTGCTCAAAAGTGTTTGCATGTGTTTGTGTTTGCCTGTGCTTGTCTCTACTAATGAGCAGTTAGCTTGTGTCTCTTGGCCAGCCAGTAGTCAAGTGGGGCGCCTCAAAGTGGGCCGAGTGGACTCCAACTGGATTGTTGTGCGGCCACATTTTGCTCCACAGCTTTGTCGGCTGCTTTCCGGCCGGCTTCACGAGTGTCCAACTCCAACTTTGGCCAACCACTTGGTGGCTTAAAAGGACGGCGGCAAAATTCACCACACTCTTCCATTCGTTGTACACATGGACAAACTGGCTTCCTTTACCTCCTATTTGACTAACGTTTGCCACCGGCCCAACGAAATGGAAGCACAACTGGTTGACTAAATATAAAATATCAATTCTCTCTCGCCGGTTCTTGCATAACAAAGGGCCAGCAAACAAGAGTTGCAGCTTGTTGTTGCTGCCCAACTTGTCTCCTGGAGGTATTGCTTTCTGAAAGTATCGCGTGCCATTTGGCTTGATATGAGGCCCGATAACATGGCGTCGACAAAAAGAACTACCACTGCTCCTCATTGCCGGCCTCTGGGGCGCCCACTGTCTAGCTCTGTTAAACTGGCTGCTCTCGCCCCGAGTTGCACACGCATGATCAGCAGACTCGCAGGGTTGGCCAATATAATTGAGAGTTTGAGGGCAACAAAATGGCTGCCTCCAGTTTAGTTTGTCCTTTTCCTGATGCTTTGCGGTGGTTCACTTCGTAGGCGCCCGTATTTGGCACGTAATGAGGCACTGTGTCTCCTCTTTGGGTCTCGCTGGTGGTCGGCAGAGCAGCTCTAGCTGCTGGCCCTCCAGAGCTAAGCTTCGGGTCTGGCGGCCGAGTTTCGATTTTCGTCTGACTTTGCGGCGCCCAAATGAGTGGCCGAGGATGAAGCGAATGATAGAGGAGAAAAGGCCCTCGCAAAACGTGTTCATTTTCCTTTCTTCCGACGACTCGTTTTCATCCTTGGGGCCAACTTTTTTCAGACTTTTCGTCCAAGTTGCTTGGCCGGAAAGCAGCAAGATCAAAAGTCAGTTGCACGCTCACAAACAAATGGGCGGCTCGTAGAGAGAAGACAGGCAGCTTTCGAATGCTCAAGCAATCCATAACAACTGCTACTTCACTTGCTGTGTGTCCCACTGGAGCCAAAAGTGTCCGTGAGTGTTTGTGTTTGTGTAGGTTGGGCCGCGGGGAACCACGAGCGAGCACACGCAAGCAGTCTGTTTGGGCCTCAGCAGCAAGTGGAGCCGAACTGACGACATTTCAATTCTAATTCAATATCGTGAGTTTAAGCCTGTCTGAGTCCAAAGGCAGACCGAAAAGAGAACAAACTAAGACTAAGAAAAGCCAACTGATAGATTCTCACGATTTATCTCCAGTCCTCAAGACAATCAACAGCCATCTGGGACTTGAAGACACGCAGCCTCTCTTGCGGCAAGCTCGCCGCCCCGCCACCGCCGAGTTGAGTCGCCGCGCTCGCCAACTTGGCCCCAAGTCGCAACCACGACGACCGAGCACCTTCGCCACTGCATAGGGTCGATGTAGAACGCACGTTGGCAACAGCCAAACAACAGATCCAGATCCAAGTGCAGCCGAAGCTTTGGAGGGGCAGCCTCACGGGACTCAGACTCATTGGAGCATTGTTCCCAGTCCTTTGGCTCAATGCAACACTGGTTCGTCCAGCAGAAACACAGATGACACTTGCTCACTTCAGGTGCGATTTGATGCCAATTTGCAAGCCACAGAATTCAGAAGGAATTTTCCCTGTCCGAACATGATTGACTAGTTTGTGAGTTTTTTCTTTCCAAGCCTCGTTCAGGTAGGTGAGTTTGCCTTCAAGAAAGGGAGAGAGAGAGAGAAGGTCAAAGGGGCAGCAAGAAACAATGATAGAGAAGTGAATTCCCTCCAATGGTTTCGAGCCTCGACTCGAGTGGTGATTTGTTGAGCTGTGAGGCGAGTTGAGGTTGAGTGGGCGAGCACAATCCCCTAACGAAATGGCTGCCAGAGCATTCGGGGACGCAAACCAAAATGGACAAGATAATGAGGAACAGTTCGACCAATATCAGAAGAGACCATTAGGAACGAATGGTCCGAATGGCGACCGGATGTGTCGGACGAACGGCGCAACTTCCGGCGGCCATTATCAGGTCGATTTCAAGCCGTTCACGCGTGAATCTTTGGCAAGGATCAGGAAAAGAAGAGCTTCGAAATGTTTGAGCCAACGGCAGTCCGGAAGGAAGGGGCTTACGAGTGGACAGGATGAGTGGGTGGCCGGTGAGCAGCGGCGGGCCACAATGGGCGCTCAGCAGAGACCAATGTTGACCGCCATGGCAGCCGAGCCAGATCCATTCTTGGCCTCAGGGCAACAGTTACCGCCAGCTCTCGTACGCCAAATGCCACCGGAACTGGTCGGCAAGCCAATTGAAGACATAGATCTTTATTATGCCGACCAAGAGGTGAGTAGACAGTATGCAGTAGCATATGATGTCTGTGTTTATATGTTGGTCTCTATTTTGGATAATTAATACTGACAATCGAGCGACAATCCGTTTCGTGAAACTTTTTGAAACCTCAACAGACCTTTGTGATCATTAGCAGGGGCAAAGAGTTGACAAGATTCAGTGCCAAGAAGTCCCTCTGTTTGTTCGGCCCATTCCATCCAGTTAGGCGAATAGTTTTATACATTCTAGTTAGTTCAATTTTCAATTTGTTTGTTATTTCGACTATTCTGATCAATTGCATCCTGATGACAATTCAAGGAAACGAGGCAGTCGAGCGGACCGAGTAAGTAGCATTTCCCTTCGACCAGAGAGAAATAAGAACGAGCGATCAGTCTTGCTGGCCTCAACTTCTTGAGGAGTTATATTGATTAGAGGAAATTTCTACTCCCACAATTGACATACTTGAAATAGGATTATTTTCACCCTTATCTATACCACGGAGATGGGCCTCAAAGTGTTAGCCAGAGGATTCATCTTGGACAATTTCACCTACTTGCGCGACCCTTGGAACTGGCTAGACTTTGCGGTCATAATAATGGCCTATTTGACGATAATCATTGAAGACTTGGGCAATCTTAGTGTCATGAGAACATTCAGAGTTTTGCGAGCTCTGAAAACGGTGGCAATAATTCCGGGTAAATGTTGATGATGATACAAACAGCTGACAACGGTCTGCCGCAATCGAAGATTGATCTCCAAGATGCAGATCACCTGAGCATTGTCATGTTGCTAATTTGTCTTATTTTCTGAAACACTAAATTTCACACGACTCAATCGACAGGCATGAAGACCATTGTGGGCGCTGTGATAGACTCGGTGAAGAATTTGAAAGACGTGGTCGTTTTGACTCTGTTTTCTCTTTCAGTATTTGCCTTACTCGGATTGCAAATTTACATGGGCATTTTGACACAGAAGTGCATTCTCAATGGACCGTCCAACATGACCGACTCAGAGTGGCACCATTGGAACAGCAACTCGTCCCACTGGATTCCGGAGCCTGATGATGAAATTTTCGGTGCTGTAAGTGTTTCCATCGGCACTTCTCTTGAACCTTCTCCATGGAGCTCTTAAAATCCACCAGTTCCAATTACTGTCAAGCTCAGCAAACTGACGATTATTCTGATCAATATATCAATGATGTATCCTCCCAATCTGGTCAATCATTGGAATGAAATGATATGGTAACACGAAGTATCGACTGTGTGGCAATGCAACTGGTGCCCAGTCGTGTCCAAAGGATCACACTTGTCTCCAAGGTTTCGGCCCAAACCCAGACTATGGATTCACCAATTTTGACACCTTTGGCTGGGCGCTAATCTGCTCCTTCCGACTGATGACTCAAGACTTCTGGGAAGGCCTCTACATGCAGATATTGAAGACTGCCGGCTCGTGGCACATAATCTTCTTCATAGTTAGCATCTTTCTTGGCTCAATTTACCTGATGAACTTGATATTGGCAATCGTTGCAATGTCCTACAATGAGCTGCAACGTCGCGCAGAGGAGGAAGAGGAACAGGCAGCCGAGGAGGAGGCGGCCTTTCTCGAATCGTGTCGCTTGATGGAGATGCGCCAGAGAGAGATGTCTGCCTCAGTGGGCCTGAATGGGAGCACTCCAGAAGGAGGCACAAGTTATCGGCCGAGCGTTGAGATTGGCTTGGCGGGCCAATCATTGTTGGCCAGCCTGTGCCAGAATGGTCTGCTTGGCGAGCATGTGCGCGTCAAGCTCGACCAACAGATGGCCCTGCCCGAGATGGACTTCCTGGGCTTTGGGGGCGGCTTTGGAGGTGGGGGAGTGCGCGGAGGGGCCACTGCGGGAGCTCAGCTGGCCTCTCGCTCGCACAGTCTCAGCGCAAATCCGGAAATGTCTTTCCCCTCAGGCGGCCAAAATGTGCACAGAAACTCCATCAACAACCAGTGGCCGCTCGCCCAAAAAGGCGGCACGATGGCATTTGGCGGCCGAGAAGCTCCGAGAGACAGGCCGCCGGACAGTGTTTATCTGAGTTGCGAGCCGGCTGGCTCAATGATGGCTTCCAGCATGACCGAGTTAAGGCGCAAGTCAAGCATCCGAACACTCGACTACAGCCAGTCCTCGGCCCCCAGCCAGACCGGAAGTTTGGTGGGCCAGCGCAGGTTGTTGCCGAACATTGGGGTGGGCGGAAAGCGTCTCGATCGGAGGCCAAGCAATAGGCCGGCCGCTCGGGCGGTCTCAGCGCATCATTTGTCGGCGAGAGGGAGCCAGAATTTGCCCGAATTGAGCGCCGAAGAGCAGGGCAGGAAGGCGACAGGCACAACAGCGGCAAGCTTCGTGCCAGAAAGGCGCAGCAATGTTCGATCAAGCACAACAAGCGATCGAGATCTCCAAGTTCTCAAACAAAGAGCCGCAATGATCCGGATAGTAAGTTACGATTGTTCTGGTGGCCAGCACGACGCCCAAAGCGCACAAATGAATCAAACGAAAATCAACAACTCAGCCAACTTAGCTCATGATCCCCAAGTAGGTTGCTCGGCCGTCTCGACGCGTCTTGATCCCATAATTTGGCATCGACCAAAAGTAGTTAGAACAGATTATTCTTTTCTTTTCCAGATTGCAGCCAAATGATGTTGTCAGTTTGAGTGTCGAGTGGTTTGCCGGTGGAGAGAGCTGCTGGTTGCGCCTCTTGCTGCCCACCCTTGTCCTCGCCTGTTTTTAGTTTCCTCCAAATCCAAAATTCATCAGAAAACCAATTTCTGCTTACGGATTTCCCGGGCGCACGAATGCAAACTGGCTGAATGAAGGAGAATCGGCGCCTCTAAGACTGAATCTAACCTGAATATTTGTCCAATATAAATTGCAACTGAACGAAAAATCGCGCCAAAAGAAGAACAACCTGCGAAGAGGATCGTCCAACAGCAACACAAAGTCATTGGATTTCGTGTCCGTCGTTTTCAGCGACCATTTCAGGCCGGAAAATGAGCCACTGAAAAGGGCAAGTTCCGCCAATCAGCAAAAACTGAGCATCGACTCCAGTGCCACGGAAGTGCAAGTGCCCGCCGAGCTAATCTCTCAGCAAGCTCACCTGCTTGGAGCGTCGAGCCAGAAGGTGCACACGAATGGAGAGGAGGAGAGTGTGGTGTGTGGGCAGCCGAGTGAGCAGCATCCAATGGGCCGCCGAGTGTCTGCAAGTGCTGCAAGACTTGAGGGCGGCCCCTCGTCGTGCGCGAGTCTTGCTGGGCCCATTGGGTCAGGCAGTCGGCGGCGCGCCTCAATGCGAGCTCGCCGCAGAGCCCAGTGGAGCAGTGGCCAGCGACGACGCAGCTCCACTCTGAGCGGACCCGACAACGAGCAGCCACATCTGCGCCAGAGCTCAGACAGCGCCGACACTCGAAATGGGGGCGCCACCCAGTCGCTGGTGGAGGAGGAGCAGCCCCGTTTGGCTGGCCAGCTGCAGCAACGTGCACTGGCCAAGAGTTGTGTGCTAGCCACCGAGCTCAGCCCCAGCGAGAGCTCCAGCAACAGTTGTCGCAGCGGCCAGACTGTGCCAGTGGACGCCTCTGGTTGCGGCTCCAAGTTTGCCTCGAGCTCACTCAAGCCCCTCAGCAAGCCCCACCACTTGTCTGTGGAGAACTTCCAGCAGTTTGGCAGCCCGAGACTGTCGCCGGTTCTGGTCCAGCGGACAAAGCAGAGCTCCCTGCTGGCTGCCGAGCGTGCCGACTCCTCAGGTGCACTCGCGGTGGCCGCCAATCAACTTCCCATGGCCGCCCACTCGGAAGTATCGCTTAGACAGCGCCAGCGGCAGAGCAGCAGATCGGGCGACCAAATCAATCCGGCCACAATGGTGGCCAGATCGTCGTTCTCGCGCGCCCACTCCAACAGGTTCCTTTCCACATCGGACGGGCTGCAACAGTTGCCCGCAGATTGCAGCTCGCGGAGAGTGAGCGGCGCCACCAGGACAATGATGGGGCCCCCAATGCAGCCTGCAGGAGGAGCCACCGGCGGAAGCACTCGAGGTTTGGACACCGCTGGAGGTGTGGGAGTGAGACGAGCCTCGATGGACTTCATCAGACGTGCGAGCAACTGGTCGCGGCTCTCAGTCTCAACCAACACGGACATCAGACGCATCCTGCGCCTGTGGGCCCACAGCAATCCATATCAGGGGCGTGCCAGTCTATGTTCGGCCAACTCGAACCAGAGTCGCTGTGTGGCCGAGGGGCAGCAGACGGAGAGCGAGCTGGTGCGAGAACTGCGCGCCAACAGTTGCGCCCGCATGTGCCCCTACGAGGAAGACTCGCGCCTCTCGCCCCGACCCTCGTCTGTGGGCTCGCAAGCTTGGCAAGCCTACGAACTTCTGTCCGCCATGTCGAGACGCGACAACTCTTTCAGGCGCAACTACGCCGACTCGTTCTCGCCGGACGAAAGTTTGGCCGCCGACCGGATTCCAATTAGCTTCCGTGACAAGTGTCTGGCCTACTGTCTGAGTTGTCTCGACTTGGTCTGCATTTGGGAGTGTTGCGGGGCTTGGCTGCGAGTCCAGCGCATCATTGCCCTGATTGTGTTCGATCCATTCACCGAGCTGTTTATTATTCTCTGCATCCTGATCAACACTCTTTTCATGGCTCTGGACAGCGACGATGCGGACGAACAAATGCAGCGCATCTTCGAACGAGGAAACTACTTTTTCACCGCCACCTTTGCCCTGGAAGCGTCGATGAAAATCATGGCCCTCAGTCCAAAGTTTTACTTCCGCGAAGGCTGGAACGTGTTCGACAGCATCATCGTGGGCCTCTCTCTGCTGGAACTGGGCCTGGAGGGTGTCTATGGACTGTCTGTGTTGCGTTCATTCAGACTGTTGCGCGTGTTCAAGCTAGCCAAGTCTTGGCCCACCCTCAACCTGTTGATCTCGATCATGGGCAAAGCAGTGGGCGATTTGGGAAATCTAACCTTCGTGGTGGCCATCATTGTGTTCATATTTGCCGTCATGGGAATGCAACTGTTTGGAACCAAGTATGTGGCGCAGAACTTCCCAAGTGGCGAGCTGCCTCGTTGGAATTTCACCGACTTCATGCACTCGTTCATGATTGTCTTCCGCATATTGTGCGCCGAATGGATCGAACCAATGTGGGACTGTCTGCTGGTTGGCGGCTGGCCTTGCATTCCCTTTTTCCTCATCGCCGTAACAGTTGGCAACCTGGTGGTCCTGAATCTCTTCCTGGCCCTCCTCTTGGCCTCCTTCGGCGCCTCCAACTTGTCCTCACCCTCGGCCGACAACGTGGACACCAAGAAACTCCAGGAGGCAATCGCCAGATTCAAACGCTTTGGTTGCTGGACGAGGAGGCAACTGTGTCGTCTTGCCAGCTGTCTTGTGGCCAGGATTCTATGTCGAAATAGAGCCAAAGGGACGCTGGCCGATGTGATGGCCAACCACGCTGATGGAGGCGGAATTGAGCTCGACGCGGACGGAAAACAAATGGGCTGTAAGTCGCACATTGTCACCATGACTCGAATGGAGCGCCAGCAGAACATTGAGCGCCGAACTGAGGAACTCAAGAGGAAGATCAGAAGGTCGCCGGAACACCATTACCATTTGAGAGAGTTGGTCAAGTCCCAAATGAAGAGCACAAATGCACACCAATCAACTCCCTCAATGAACTACAATTATCCAGATCGAATGTGCGCCTTGACACGAGAATTGTGCACCACAGGCGCCGACTACTATCCAGAACGACGTCCACCATCGGCCAGAAGTTTGGGCCCAACTCAGAGCCACCATTTCCACCACCTTCGTCACCACCAATATTTGCACACCGAATCGGCTTTTGGGCGCCACCAGAGTTCGTTGGGTGCCAAACTCTGTCAGCCAAATGCAACCACGACAATTCCGATCATTGTGGATGAGGCAATTGATCGTTCGAACAGCTGCTCGCTTGCTGAGGAGGAGGAAGAGCTTAGCTCTCTGAGGGGAGAGGAAAGCGAGTTTGCGCCACTGGATCCGGATGTTCCGTTTCAAGAGGACGATTTCAAGCGACATTCGGCCGGCCAGTTGGGTGGTCCCAGCGGGTTGATTCGCACTCCAAGTTTTGGGCCCGTCGAGATTGGCAAAGGTTGCGCCAACAACAAAATCATGTCCACCATCCGGGAGGACTCCAAAGATGAAGCCACCTCGTCCTGTTCTACATCACTGGAGGCCAATGAGGGCGGCAAACTGCCAGATCTCAGTATGCAACCCGCCAATTCAATGCCGGGCTCTCGTCCGCTGGAGCTTACCAGCAGCAAGTCGGGCGAGAAAGCTGAAGTTTCCCGGCAAGAAAGTGCGCAAATCGAGCCATCCTCTAGTGGAAGTGGTAGCAAAGAGGCCGTCCAGCACGACAAACAGCTGGCAACAAAGGCCGAAACTGGAGCTGAAAGTGGCGAAAGTGACAAGGTTGAACATGAACACGAGCAACAGAGTCTGGTTGGTTCTCACTCAGAGTTTGCAGCTGAGGGTGGCGCCAGTTCCAGCGAAGTGGATGAGCAGTCAAGACCTAAGAGTAGTCTCTACTTGAGGCCGCCGAACAAAGAAGACATGGAGGAGGAAGATGAGAAGACCTTGCAACATATTGAGAGTTACATTGAGAAGTGTATTTGCATTGGAATCATCTGTCTCAAGTGGTTTCTTTTTAGACAATTTGTCAGACGGATTGTCGAGCACAAATATTTCGACCAGTGTATTCTGGTTCTTATTGTGATCAGTTCTGGCACATTAGCTTTGGAGGACAAGCACCTAAATGAGAGACCACTATTGAAGCAAACACTTGATGTGCTTGACACAATATTCACCATTATCTTTTCCCTTGAGATGTTGCTCAAATGGTTGGCCTTTGGAATGCGGCGCTACTTTGGAAACATTTGGTCTTGGTTGGATTTCATAATTGTCCTTGTGTCATTTATCAACTTGATGGCCTCGATCTTTGGCAGTGGCAAAATTCAGGCCCTAAAGACAATGCGCACCTTGCGTGCAATGAGAGGTTTGCGCCCATTGCGAGCTTTGCAGCGCTTTCAAGGCATGAGAGTGGTGGTGAATGCTCTCATTCAGGCAATTCCATCCATCTTCAATGTGCTCCTAGTTTGTCTCATCTTTTGGCTCATCTTCTCCATCATGGGAGTCCAGATGTTTGGGGGCAAATTTTGGCGCTGTTTGGACCCGGTGAGTCAGGAGGTGATCTCCTTCGAGATCGCCTCAAACAAATTCGAGTGTCTCGAACGAAATCTCACCTGGTCCAATCCGCAGATCAATTTCGACAACGTGCCCAACGCTTATCTCGCCCTCTTCCAAGTGGTAAGTGTAGAGGTAGAAAGGGGTGAAAGATTATCTAGTTTCGTCTGATTCTCTCATCTGGTCCAACTGTTGATTGTGCTCCTCTTGAGATAGGGAAAAGGACAAATTTAGACGAACAGTTGGCCGGCTATCGCACATCTATCCTGATGAATTTTAGAGTGAATAACTGATTTCCAAAGTTCTCCATCGATAACTAGGCCACCTTCAAGGGATGGATTGACATTATGAATAGTGCAACTGATTCGAGAAATCGCGACGATCAACCAATCAGGGAGGCGAACATCTACATGTACTTCTATTTTGTGTTCTTCGTCATTATCGGCTCCTTTTTCACTCTGAACTTGTTCATTGGAGTTATTATTGATAATTTCAACGAACAGAAGAGAAAAACTGGAGGCTCGTTGGAGATCTTCATGACGGATGACCAGAAAAAGTATTACCATGCGATGAAGAAGATGCGCTCCAAGAAACCAATCAAAGCAATGACACGGCCCAAGTTCAAACTCCAAGCTTACATGTTCGACATAACCACAAGCAAGCGTTTCGACTTGGCAATCATGATCATCATTGGACTGAATATGTTCGTGATGGCATTGGAACATTATGGACAGTCTCAGGAGTTTAGTCAAACCTTGGAGATGCTCAACATTACTTTCATAGCCATTTTCACGCTGGAATGTCTGTGCAAAATATTTGCCATGCGCCATTTCTATTTCCGTGAACCTTGGAACATATTCGACTTTATAGTTGTTAGTTTGTCCATTTTGGGCGTTCTTATGAAGGAATATGTGGCCAAATATTTTGTGTCGCCCACATTGTTGCGTGTGGTCCGAGTGGTCAAGGTTGGACGCGTCCTACGCTTAGTCAAGGGAGCCAAAGGAATAAGAACCCTTCTTTTCGCTTTGGCTATGTCACTTCCGGCATTATTCAACATCTGCCTTCTGCTCTTCTTGGTCATGTTTATCTATGCAATTTTTGGGATGTCATTCTTCATGAACGTTCGCAAACGTTCCGGAATAGACGAAACGTTCAACTTTGAAACTTTCTCCTCGTCCATAATTGTGCTCTTCCAAATGTCCACCTCGGCCGGCTGGGATTTGGTGCTGGATCCGCTAATGGACGAAGAGAACGATTGCCAAAAGCCAGACCCAAGCCAAGGAATCGAAGGCACTTGCGGCAACAAGGGAATAGCCATTGCCTACCTGATCTCATACGTGATAGTGACCTTTCTAATCATCATAAACATGTACATTGCAGTGATATTGGAGAATTACTCGCAGGCCACGGAGGATGTGCAGGAGGGCCTAACAGATGACGATTACGAAATGTATTACGAGATTTGGCAGAAGTTCGATCCGAATGGGACTCAGTATTTGCCTTATGAGAAGTTGGCCGATTTTGTTGACGCTCTGGAGGATCCGCTTCGGATTGCGAAACCAAACGATCTTGTGCTCGCCGTTTTAGACATAAACATTTACGAGGGAAACCAGTGCTACTGTGTGGACATTTTGGATGCACTAACCAAGTATTTCTTCACCCGTAAAGGACTCGATATTCAAGTGAACGAGCACCTGCAGCAAGTGCAGTCGACTTTACACGAGGTGAGTATTCGTTTGCGATCTCTCTTTTCGAAAAATCTTCATCTCCACCTGTCAACTCTTTCCTCAAACAAAAGCTATGCATGAGGCGAGAAAACTCGCAGGCTAAAGATGCGAAAATTCTAAACGAACTTCCACACCTAATTCTTCCATCAACAGACACCGTACCAGCGTTTGACCACCACTAGCTTGCTGAAGAGGCAAGACTATTGCGCCAGGATCATCCAGAGGAAATGGCGACGATACAAAGAGGCGAAGGAGCAAGTCGGGCCCAATGGATCGTTGGTGCATGACAAATGGGCGACCATTAGCGCCAAGAACCTGGAGGCGGCTCGAAAAAGAGATGCAGCAGTTTGAATGGAAACACTGTCCCGATGAGTGCCTGGAACTGTGACTCCTCTCGCTATTCCGTCTCTGCATTTCACTCGCCAAATGCACTTCCGTTTTGAATCTTGCTGAAATATAAGACTGAAGTGAATTTGCTCAATAAAGACATTTATTTATTACATTCCCTGAACGAACAAAAGCGTACACAACCAAAGCAGGCGGTTTATTGTCCACAGAGAGGCAGGAAGATTGGAGGTAAGGCAAGAGAAGTTTAAGGAAAGAATGAGGAATGGCTGTTGGTTGACGGAAAAGCGCAACAAAAGTGCAGTTTCTTAAGTGTGAAATGAGGCTCAGATTGGAGTGGCGTCGATGGAGCTAGAACATCGATTTAGTGTTGTTTTGGAAGAATTAATTGGAACGAGTTTGTTAGGAGGGGCTCGAGCGTGAGAGAAAAAGGCAAAAAAACAAGAGGTGCTGCTCCTCCTCCACCATTTTAGGAGAATGCTCTTAGGCTGTCTTGTTGTTTGTTCAGCCGAGCGAGAACGTGCCGACAAAATGGGAGAGAAACGAGAATTTCGCCCTTTTTTATTTATTTTAGAAAATTCGCATTCATTCTCCGCCCTCGTCGCCTCCTAGTTGGCCTTTCGGAGGAGGCGACAAAATAATAGTACCAGAAGGAAGGCGAAGGGAGTGAACAGACGAGCACCACTCGCAGCACTCAGCAATCCAGCAAAGTTGACTAGTTTGGCATTAGGAAGAGCGCCAAGCAACAAACCATCGCCACTAGTTGCGAGCTTGCCTCCTCCAGTCACTTCCGAATGAGATCCTTTGATCAAAGTTCAAAGGCAGAACTGCGCCATCAACAAGATCGTTTTGTTTATTATTTTTTGGAACAACTCGAGCCTCAAGGATCTCTCGTAAATTAACTACTCCCTTCCGTTTTGCGCACTCCAAGTCCTGGACTATGGATCTTGTATGGCAGCTTACGGTTAAAGATTCTGGCTCTTCACTTATTTAACAGGTCTGGTTGAATCAGGATGCTGAAATTAGCTTCATTTGCCGAAATAGTAAAGTCTACTTGGCCCTTTAGAAGAAGTTCTCGAATTTTCTGAATAATTTCAGTCGATTTCCTGAATCGGCAAATGACCCACACTTTGCAAGTTGTCACCGCTTCCTGCTTTGATCCTGCAGATTCAGTTGTTAACTTTTTCGCCCTCAGAGATCATCATTTATATTGGCTAGGTACAGTTTCATACCAAGCTAAGCCAAAGTTTCTGGCAGGGAGTCTCATCCTGCCAAGCAGACTAGTGTTGAAGAGACAGGAAGAGCCACTGTTGCTGCTTAAATGCTCGGAATGTGTCCGAAATCTGCTTTGGCTCAGTCCCAAATGACGAGACTCAATTTATAAACAGTTTCATTTGTCATCCTGAGCGAGGCATCTCGAGCTTTGCCGAGCTGCTCTCATGCAACAGGTCACATGGACCGACATTGACCATGATCTTCATGTTTATTTCAATTTAAGCTTTCAACATAATTTAGTTTGCAGGAGATAAGCTAAAATCGTATGGCTTAACTGCTGTACCACAGTAAGATTGGATAAAAATTTGGCGAAACTAGCAACAGAGAGAAGTCTTGCCGAGCTGAGCAGTCAGCGATCTAAGTGACTTTTGGAAGCTCTCTTGACCACGAACGGCGAAGCAGCAGGCGCCTTATGATAATCTGAGCAAAGGTTAGCCAACATCAGTCTCACCTCGGCGCTGGTGACAATCTGCGGGTAAGAGAAAGCCATGGAGAGCGGAAAATTTTCCGCCTTCGAGTTGCAAGTCGTCACTTGCAAGTGCATGAGGGACACTCAGTAGTATCAACCATCAGCCGCGGTCGACGTTTGTCTAGACAAATTTAGTCAGGAAATTTCGTCCCTTGCTGACGAGAGATGTGCCTACATTGCATAACAATTGGAGGCGTCTAACTTTATGACTTTATTCCTCCGGTGAAACAACGCAGATATCGGATGGCACGAGCCTCACAGAACACCTGGAGGATAATCTCCCAATCTGACGTGCTCTAAGCTCGCTTGCATACAATGCTCATGTGAGCCAGACAGAACAGATGGTTGGCTCATTGACTAGATCGGCTGCATCGTCGACTGAGGAGGCGCCGTTGGTGGTTATGTCAGCAGCAGTTGGGCAGACTAGCTCGGGGGCACTCGAAAAGCCGCTGGGCTCGATTGATCCTCGAGAAGGGCAACCTTCACGGGGCTTCAATTGCAATACAACTAACATAAAGTGGGCGGCCTACGTGACCTAAAGTATGGTTTATAGTTGTTGTTGTTTCTTATTTTTTTCATGTTTTCGCTTTAACTGCTTTCACGGCTCGACTCTGCAGGTACGCTCGAGGCAGCAGAGAGCACGAGCTTATGTTTGCGACTCTCTTCAGGCGTGCAACTGAGGCTAACGAACAGACAGTCAGTCAGTCAGTCAGTCAGCCAGTCAGTTAGACAGATAGATAGACAGTCAAAGTTGTCGCCAGCGTTTCGGGGCTCGAATTAGAAGTGTTTTTTCGTTCGAAAGTGACGGTGGGCCCGGTTCTTTTGTCAGGCTGCCTGTTTTCCTTTGTAAGCTTGTTTCTGTGGCGCTGCATGGAACAAGGAAACGAAGAGGCAGATGAAGCGGAGTGTCAGTCAGAGTTTGTTCCTGTTGTTTAGCTAGTTTTGCATTAATCAGCCAGTCGATCTTGTCCGCTCGTGGAAGTGTGCGCATCGAGTGACTATTCAGCCTCGTATCCAGTTGCAGCCAGATCGAAAGAGAAGAGCGAGAATCCTGCGCAAAGGAACAGGCAGAAGGTTCAACGACAAAGCAGATGAGATCGAGCTTGCCATTCTTGCTCAACCTTTGTCGACCGTTAAATGTTTCCTCGCCACAAACGAACTCCTGGCCAGAGCAACGCAAGGCCAGCAAATCGATACATTCTATCGATGGAACTCGTACTTAGAGCTAGCTTGCCAGTTTGATCCGGTCGGCCTTTGCCGCGAACTAGCTTGGCAGAGACTCTGGTGGCTAATTAAGCGAACGCATCGGCAGGTCAAAGGTTGTTCTGCCGGGCAATGTGGCGGCAAGCGAACTCCATGAGGACGAGCAGGCAGTCAACTTTTTAGCGCGGAAATTTGCATTGACACTGATGGGCAAGCAGCTTGCCAAGTTTGCTTTCGGGCCTGCTCGTGCTTTGAACCTGTTGCCTTGATGATACTTTGTATTTTTACTAAGCTTTTCAGCGGCTGGCTAGACCTAGAGACCGTTAGCAGTATTGATTTGGCAATCTGGGGGCCACACACAGACGAGAAGGCGGAGCTGTGTTGGCTCCTTTTGGGCAATTGCGTGGAATGAGCAAAGACAGTGGTGGAGTTTTTCACGGGCGACAAGCATCGACGTTTGCAACTTGGGTGGCGCATTCCGAAGCTTAGAGAGTGAACATTAAGCTTAGTTGAGTTTGATCGAAGGCGAAGGATTTGCACGAGCCGACCACTGTTTGCCGCTGCAAGTTGGTACAGGCAACTTGCTGAGAAGCTGAGAAAATTGGAGGGCGAAAGATGGGGGCGAATCTCACGTAGGCCCGCAAGTTCGAGGCTTGAATTTGCATTCGAGTCGTAATTATCGGCACGCACCGAAATGGGCGGGGCCAAAGTTGAGATAAAGGTTGAGAGTGTTCACTCTGCTCGGCGGCATTTCCATACGATTTCGAGGCAAGACTGTCTGATCTGTTCGGCCAGAGACAGTGGCTGAATGGAGGCGAACTTGGCAGCTCAAAGGCGCAAATTGAGGGGGAAGGAAGGAAAAGCGGCGCACGATTAGGGGCGGCTCTGGCGGGGAAGTGGAAGCTCCACCAATAGCACTCGAACGAACGCGCAATGGAGCCTTCTTTGAGCTCCGGGCGGATGCGGAACTGACTGGAGACTGAGTGCCGGGCGGGAAGACGAGCGGCTGGGGCGCTCGATTTGCGGCCCAACGTGATAATGTTCGCCCCTCTGCAAGCCGCGAGCAAATGAGAAAGATCCGACCGGCTTCTCTCTGCAGGCAGACCTTAGGTGGGCCACTGTGAGAGCTGCTAAGCAGGCGAGTGATATTTCTCGTTCGGGCTTGCTCGCCTGCTGGCTCCGAACGCCGCCTGCTCACTGCTGACTGTTGCCTGCTCACTGCTGGAGTGTGTTCGTAGAAATCGAGGTAGGCGTGGCATCATTAAAGGCGCTCAGGCAATCTGGCAAGCTGGCAAGTTGGCAAGCGGGCGCGCCAAGACACAGAGCCACGCATGCAGACACGCAGATTCGCACGAGCGACGTGCTGGTTGTCTTGCAGAGTGTTCCAGCGGCAAAGCATTGGCGGCAGCGGCGGCGTGTTAGTTTCAAGTGCAACGGCAGGATGTTTGCGATGGCGCTTGTGGTGTGCCCTCGAGAGAGTTCTCCTTGTTGTGATTGCGTCTGTCGTCTTATTGCGCACTTGCCCCGCGCTGTTGTCAATGAGCGCCGAGTGAGAGTCTTGGAGGAGGCCTGCCCGGGCAGACAGAGAGAGAGAGAGAGAGAGAAAGAGAGGCAAGCCGGCTGACTGCTGTTGCCTCCAAGTCTGCGCCGAGCTTGTTGTGGAGTTCCAAGTCTTGCGGCTGGCTGGCTGCCTAACTGACTGACTGAGCTTGCTGGCGACGTGAGCGCGCGCAGACCGCCAGTTGGATTCTTGTGAGTCGCCATGCTCGCGTTGCGGCGCATTTGTTTTTCTTGTTGCCGGATTTGTGGAAGCGAGCGAGCGAGAAAGAACCGCGCGGCCTCTTGTCCACACAAACTCCGCCGCACACAGTCCCACACTCGGCGGGCACGCCACACATAAACAGAGAGAGAGAGAGAGAGAGAAACAAATTGCCAATGTGGGCGCACTGCTCTCCAAGGCGCCACTTCGCACCACCTACACCGGCACACTGCAACAGGCTTTCACGCCGCCACTGAACACAAACAACGCCAGCCTAGCGGAGACACAAAAGAGCAGCGCGATAATTGGACATTCCTGTTGCCTGCTCTTCTCATCATCAAGCTTGCCAGTAGGTCTTGCCCAAGAGTCATAGTGTTCACAATTACGAAATGAAGAGCTACACCCACTTGTTGTCACAGTTGCCACTTGGCGCTGTCGGCAGGCTGCTGGAGGGCGAACAGGAGCACCAACGAGAGCAAACACAGTATGAAAGCCAAATCAAGGATCACCAAGAAGAGCAAGAGCGAAAATCTGACGAGAAGAGGCCAGAAGAATCCTTGGATCAGTTTAGGATAAAGATCAGTTTGAGAGAGTCGGAAAATCTTAACCACCTTGCTCCTCAGACAAACGAGGAGCACCAATTTAGAGCGCTTTTAAATCGTCACGGCCAGCGGACGCCCAAGAGACAAGTCGAGGTGGACCAGCAAGAGGCCGACCATTCTGGCCTCCTGCTGGACCGGCCAAGTCCCGAGCATCAAAACAATAGCCAAGCGAGCGACCAATCGACCAAGATGAGAAGCTACAGTCATTCGGCCTCGTTGTCCTATTCGCCAGTGAGCGAGGTGAGCAGTTTCGAGGGCAGCGACTCTGGCTCGATGCTCATTTGTGGCAGTCTCAGTCCGCCAAGTGCCGGAATTGCGGGCCAGCTGCACACGCCGCCCCTGAACAGACTGCTCGAGTCGCCCGTCAGACAGCCGGCCTCTTTGCAGGAGCCGCTGGAGAGGCCCCGCCGACTAAGCCGCAGTGAACACCGGCAATCGCTTTCAGATTTGGGCTACGGCAAGATCGAGTCCTACTTCAAACTGCAACGTCTCGGCAAGGGAACCTATGCCACCGTTTACATGGGCCGCAGTCGACTCAGCAACGACTTGGTGGCCCTCAAAGAGATCCTCAAGGAGCACGACGAGGGGGCTCCTTGCACGGCTATTAGGGAGGTTTCCCTGTTGCGTTTGTTGCGCCACAACAACATAGTGACCTTGCACGACATTTGCCATACGCCAAAGAAACTAACACTTGTCTTCGAGTATGTTGGGCCGGACTTGTACGCCTACATGAAGGAGAACAACAATCTATTGAGCATTCACAATGTTAGGGTAAGTTGCTCTTTGTCAACACGCCACCCATTTGCATACTTCTTCTCCATCCTTGTTATCATTGTTGCCCGCGCCAGAGGTGCTCCCGCAACAGCTGAGCCCTTTGTATTGGTGGGGGTTTTCCAGCTTGCCAGCAGAGACTAGCTCTGTCTGACAATCCGTTCGCCTGCAATGCCGTTGAAGTCGCGCTAGCCAAACGCCCACAATTGCAGCTTAACACTAGTCTAACAAGCTCGTCCAACAACCATGCCTCTTGCCATCAACACACAATCTCATCCGCCAATCCACCACTGACGTCTGTATCGGTTTATGGCGCACGTGCGTCATCGCGACAACCTGCTCCTCCTGGCGGCTCATTCAACGGCCTGCCTGAATTTGCGCACAAATATTGCCTCCCGTTTTGCACTTATGCCTCTCGCCTCACCCCAAACATCGGCCCATCCACTTCCAATTATCCTTCACAATTCAAACCAAACAGCTTCTCCTCTACCAACTTTTGAGAGGCATCTCATTCTGTCACTCGAGACAAGTTCTTCATAGAGACTTGAAGCCTCAGAATCTGTTGATCAACTCACGCGGCGAGCTGAAGATTTGTGACTTTGGTCTCGCCAGAGCCAAGAGCATTCCCACGAAGTCTTACAGCAACGAAGTGGTCACCCTCTGGTATAGGCCCCCTGATGTGCTGCTTGGTAATACGGATTATGATCACTCAATTGATATGTGGGGAGTTGGGTGTATATTTTACGAAATGGCAACTGGACGAACCTTTTTCCCAGGCTCAAGTGTTCGCCAGCAATTGTATCTGATCTTCAGCTCGCTGGGCGCGCCCAACAGCTACAGTTGGCCAGAGATTTTACATGATCCAGAATATCAAAGATATAGCTTTCCATCTTTCAGGCAAGAGAAACTGAGCCGCAGGTGTCCTCGTCTCGACGTGGATGGCCTGAATTTGATGCAAAACTTTCTCAGATTTAAACCGTCCGAGAGGATCTCAGCAAGTGAGGGGATGCGCGACCCTTTTTTTGCCTCACTACCACAACAGGTTCACCGTCTGAGTGAACGCGAGTCCATCTTTGACGTGCCTGGCGTCTACATGACTCTCAATCCGGGCCAGAGACTCAACAAGGACAACAAACGAATGTGATAAAGATGAACCTAAGTAACAGACACCTAATATAATATATATAGATATAAACTTATGTAATGGCTATAAATGATACTCGTATTCTGAGACGACTAGCATCCCATAAGAGCACGAGCGACGAAAGGAAGCGATAACAAACGAGCAATGCAGGCAGCTGATCACGTATAGGCAAAGACGCAAACATTGAAACTCCTGAGAATCAATATTGATCATAATGTTTCACTGGGACGACTTCACGACAAACGGTGCCTAAGCGGTTGCAATGTTCTGCTCGAGTAAGTTGAGAAAGACGAACTCAATTAACCGTTATTATTCGTATGGTCATTATCACATTGATTATTATTGTTAACAACTTCCACTATATGATATTATGTTTGAACTGGGGAGTTTTCTAATTCAAAGGAGAAAAATCGATTCCAAAGACGAGAAAGCTTAGCTGGTGGATCTGACCAAGAAAATAAACAGAGCGTTCGATTTTATCCTGTTTTTACCACCAATTTTACCCGCTTACTCGTTGTCGCCTCATCCGAACTCTTCTCTGGGGCCTCTTCGATTCATGGACCACGAGGTTTCCCCGAGGTGGAAAAGTGTTTGTAGTCTTCTGCTCGGTATCACATTCTGACGATAGACTCCACAAGTCTGAGGCCCTCTAAGGGTCTTGCAGTCCGGACAAAAATAGATACTCCATGCGTCTGGGTGAATCCATTTCTAGCTTGAAGGGCTATTTAAATCCAGAGGCGGCTCAGAGTAATTACACACGTTGAGAGCAACGAGAATAATCAACTGAGGTCTAGTTAGATGAACCGAGCATCTAGTTCAATAATCTAAAATTCCAAACGAATCAAGAGAAGAGGAAGATGTTCACTAAGAAGTTGTTCGTCGGCATTTTGATGCTGGTCGCCTTTGCCAGCTTAGCGATGGGCAATGATGAAGCACCGGAGGCGACACAGACCGAGACTGAGGCGGCAGTTCCAAAGGAGGTGAAAAACGGATTTGGCGAGCATCTCATTGACTTAGGCATAGTGGCTGGGAAGACCGTGAAAAAAGGGGCTCGAGAGGCGGGACCAATCATAAAAAATATGCGCCAAACATTGAGAGGCAAATTGGCAAAGATCGCCAATGATGTTAGGAATCGGGCGGAAGTGAAGAAGGGAGTCGAAGTTGTGGAGAACAACGAGCAAGTAAAGAAGGGCCTCAAATTCTTCAACGAAGTGCACCAGAATCGCGTTAAGCCATTTGTGGATGGCGCAGCGAAGAAGATCAAGCCGGTGGTTGACAACGGTGTCAACATGGCCAAGCCTCACATAGAGAAAATCAATAATAAGATCCAGGAACAAAGTCAAAAGTTGATATCTGAGCACGAGCAACGTCAAGCTCTCCTCAGAAAACAAACTGGCGAAACAGACAACCAATGAGAGAAGAATCTCGGTAATTCAATTTTCTTAGATAGATAATAAAAGTCTCCTAATTCTAGACAATCTCTTCCTCCCTGAAACCGCTCCTTTTCTCTTTCTTCATCTATATTCAATCCATGTTCAGCTGTCAGAGAGCAGGCCTCAATTTTCCGTCGGAAGGGGGCAGGTGGTGCCCTTGGCACAAGCTTAGAACATGCATACCTGGATACTTTCCGACTTGGTTGTCGGCCTCTCGCTCCGGATATGTTCCGCTCTTCGCTCGGCTTATCCGGAACGCAGTTTGTGCCGCCCGCCGATCGGGATCCGCCTACCGCTATCCTCTTCATCTTCCTTCACCCAGCTTGTTTTAAGCTTCCACGTACCAGCGACAGCAAAGGATTGATATTGTCCGGGCTAGTTGTGCGCAACCGGATTCAATTAGACTAGCTGGCTACCAGCGGCCATGCCTGCTGTGGAGTGCCCTGTGGCTCGTTTGTATGTTTTGTCGTACAGGATATTTTTGCACTAAAAAATGTCGTGCAGTACGTTTTTGGAATCGAAAAATATAAAAAAAGTGTAAGACGTGTTTGTATGGATATGAGTGTGGGCAAATTTTTATTCTCCGGAGTCAGCTGGCTTGACGAAAATGTCCTCAGATCCTGGTATAGCCATGAGTGTTTGGTTGGTCAGCCGTATTGTACCTGCAGATTGTATTGAAGAGGAGTTACCAGAGCGTATGAAAATGGTGGCGATAATAGAACTTCGGAAGGCGAGAATATGCTGTAGAGGAAATGGTAGATGATATTGTGGGAACTTGGTGCTGGTGCTCAAATGATCTCATGGGCGCATTCAAGATAGAGCCTGATGCAGTACGACATTTTTAGTTCGACTGTCAGGAACATGAATAAAGAGGTTCGAAGGTGAGCCAACCCGAGAGCACGCGACATAGAGCCGACCATGTGCAAAACAGGGTGTTGATAAATCTACCCCGGCCACCTTAAGTGATTGTCCCTGCGATTTATTGATCGTCATTGCGAACGCTAATCTCACAGGGAACTGCAGGCGCCTCAATGGCAAGACCGAGTCACTATTCTTCAATGGAATCCTTGGGATAAAAACAATCTCCCCTTTGAATTGCCCACAGAGTATGACT
>Ga0058701_10000391_pt1 | contig 30943 bp, 27 predicted proteins | sample AgamicOrMae_FD_97039 | JGI IMG/M metagenome (GOLD analysis project Ga0058701, IMG submission 97039) | Agave microbial communities from Guanajuato, Mexico - Or.Ma.e | ecosystem: Host-associated > Plants > Phyllosphere > Phylloplane/Leaf | place: Guanajuato, Mexico | collected 2012-06-04 | reverse complement strand
TGGCTTGTAGCTCTCAAACACTTTGTGATACAGTAATCGTGCCGTAAACAATATTGTACGTCTCGTCGAGATGTACAATATTGTTCACGGCACGATTACTGTATCACAAAGTGTTTGAGAGCTTCAATCCATTTAATGCTCAGGGGGGGTCCACGACTTTTGCTCCTCACTGTACAACCGCTGAGGTGAAGTTTACCAATGTTAAGGGCCTCATGTGTCGGTACCTGTGCGTCCGAGGCCGTTTCTCGGCCGCGAGGTGCCAACGCCGAGGACTTGGTGCCTTGCGCTTCACCTTAGCAACGAAAGATGGAACACGAGGAGTAGAAAGTGACGCTTTTCAAATCTACTGGGCAGTGCGTCCTCTAAGCGCTGATGCTCGTCGCTTGAAAGCTAATGTGATTCGTGAATTGGCAGGTGACGAAGAATAAGACTTGGAAGGACATCGCCGGGCAGCTCGGCATCGGCGCGTCTTCCAGCGCAGCATACACCCTGCGAAAACATTACACCAAGAACTTACTACCTTTAGAATGCCATTTCGATCGGGGAGGTATCGATCCCCAGCCAATCATCAACCAGGTTGAAGCAGGCTCCAAGAAGAAGAGTGCCAAGGCAGCACCAGTGCCCTCACCAGGTGAGACTTTCATCTCTTTAGTTCTCTATACCTTTGATATTCCGACGGCGGAAATATCTTCGTGGAAAGAGGGAACGAGATGGACGGGGAATTAACCAGTTCAGATTTTATTTAACCGTGTATCGTCACTAGCGGAGGCATTGGGGGATCACATTGGAACTCCGAACGACAAAATTATGGAGAAGTGACCTCCCAGTGGTTTTGGAGAAGTACGTTAGGTATTGGGTCGAATGAAACCAGAGAACAGTCATACTTACCCCTCAAATATATTCACAGGATTGAGGACACCAATAAGACTAGCCTGTGGGCGCTTATTGTCCACTTCTGTGATAACATGGTGTCTTTACTTCAGGGATAACATTTTAAACTCGCGCTTTCAGTATCGTGGAATAATAGCGATCGTAGGCACACTTCTTGAATTACAGCTAATTTTCCAACGTTGTTTTTTAACCTCAAACGCTTAATTTTTGTTGTACTAACAGTCTCAAAAGTATTGATCGCTCCTATTTCAAACCCCCGTAACTTTAGAACGGAAAGAGATACGACACAAAGCCAAGATACCATTGACAGATGTCTCGAAGATCTAGATATTTTATTGTGTGTATATCTGACGTGTGACTCTCCGTTCCAAAGTTTCGGTGATTTGAAAAACGTGGAGCCATCAATACTTCTGAGACTGATAGTACTCGTGAACGATCATTTTTAATCCAGAACAGTTCATCTCGCTTCAAAAAAAAAAGGTAGTAGGGGAAAAAAAGCGCTGTTTATTTAAAATTTATTATTCATTCATTCCATCGGAACGAAAAACGCTTCTAATCTCTTCCCAAACCCTATTTAACGTGAATTTACTGTTAATTTTCCTAAAACGCAGAATTCGTTTGGGCGGTAATGTGAAGCGTTCTCGATACTGAAACTACTTAATTTGGACGGTGTTTGCTTCCAGGCTCATCAAATTCTCAGGACTCTTTCCCAGCTCCGGGATCGGCTGGTGCGTCCATGGACGGTTACAGTTACGGGTACCCGGCGTCGTCGGGCCAGGATTACAACTCCCCGCGGCAGCCGGCGGCGTCGCAGCCCAACTCCGCGTCGCCCCACCCAGGTGAGGAACCCGCGCGAGCGGCGGCACTGTCTTGGCTTCGCTTTCGCAATCAAACGACCTAAGCAGCGGCGCATCTCACGTTGCCCACGTATAGCCATGCCTTCCATTCGAGTCCATACCCGAGCATGGAACGCGGACTAGATTCCAAGCCGTTTGTGTGGATGGCTGCCTGTGGTGTTTCCAGCGCTGCCGTCGCAAATATCTGAAACAAATTAGTCCCGGACTAAAATTTGACGTCTGAATTATTTTGTGATTTTCTCTGATCGCGGTGCGAGAATCGGCGGTAGAGGCTCGGATATTTCCCTGAAAGGTCCTTGTGGTCACTGGACGGTTGTACCCATCTAATTCTTCGTGTTAAGCGTACCTTACGTTTATCGGAGCAACGGAGTTCAAACTTACCTGACGTATTTGCTTTTCGGAGCGACTCGTAATAACCATCATCCTACAATTTTCTTGGGTTTACTTATTTTTTTCGTTGTTTTCTACGGATATTTTTTATTGATAGTACTATTTTGATTGCCTAAGATTATTATTCAAATTTGATATATACAGTTTTATGGTTGCGGGTCCGCCATGTTGCGGGTGGATTAGCGACCCGCGGCTAATCGCCCGCTTAAGAAGGGATAATTTGTTTGCCGCACGCAAGAATTGAACTTTAAACCATTCGATTGGTGGCTTTGCTCGCTAGCATCTACGCCAAAGCGACGGCATGGCGGCAGGAGATCTAGGAAAGGAATAAGGTTTTCCCTGACTAGCACGCATTCCGCTGGCGGGCGAATAGCCACTTCCTAATTTAATTGCTTTTATTTATTGAACGAGGAGTTACTTTTGTGACAAGATTAAGAACTAGACTTTTCAGTGACAAAGCTAACCAATTTTATGCGCCGGTGTCCATGACGTGTATCTTTACTGCAACAAAAATTGAGATCAGTCAGGAAAACGTGAAGCAAAGACGTCAATTTTCAGTACGGGGTACTATCATAGACAGAAAAAATGTCCCCCCCCCCTGCAACCACCTCGACATCGGTGCGTTGCGGTTGCCTACTTTAGCTCGGAATCGGGGAGGTGATTGACTGATGCCGAGCCAAGATAGGCAACCGCAACGCACCGGTGTCCAGGTGGTTGCAGGTGGGGGACGATTTTTCTGTCTATGAAGTACGAAACTCTCTCTATACCTTGTTCTCCCAAACGTGGTGAGACTGATGTGAAAAGTCGCTTTTGCAGCAAAGTTGCTTGCCGCAAGTACCTCTTGGCCTTGCATCAGCACCGTTGGCAGGGCCAGAAATCACCACAGCTGCAGGCAGTGCCTCTATTTAGCTATATATGACGAGGACGGGATCGCAAGACGTTCCTTTGTAGTCTGCATGACAAGTGCAGTTGATCGAGTTGTACATAACTGCTTAGCATCTTCAATCCCCGTTTCGTTTATCCCTCATGTTTCATGCAAGTTGCAACGTTTTGTCCTTAGACTTAACAAGCTTTGTAAAACGCGGGCGTGGGTAGTCTTGTCACAGCGACGGAGAAACACACTTTTGAACCAACACAAAAGCGTCTTTCATGTTGATTTAACGTAATATTTCACAGTTTTATGTCGACTATAAGATGGCTTTTTATAGAGAGCGCGGATCAGAATCCTAATGATTTCTTGTAGTTAATGAAAGAAGCTGTTTAGTTGGGTTACATTGTGTGTGGTGAACCTTGCATCTTTGAAAACGTGGAATAAGAATCATCCTCGGGAAATCCTTGAGAAAACCCGCGAAAAACCCAACATATGTCTCTTTTCCCACGCTATTCACGTCGTGTAGCGCAAAATATAGTGCTGTGGCGCTGTTGATATTGGATATTAATCGGAAGGTGGAAAAAAGTACTCCGAAGCCGTTGTGCTTGCTTTTCCTCGTTCCCTTTTCGCTGACCTTCAGTCGTACATTTTTCGATTCGACAAATTCGACACTGCTCCAAAAACCCGATTGAATTTCACTCTTCAAAATCTTTTTAAAAAATCCTCGAATCGGGTTTTGAAAACCAGCCAGACATCCTTGGTGAATTCTCGCTTAAACTGCTTTTAGTTGTACTTTGGTAATTCGCGGTTGCTTAGTCCTTGAAATTATTTCGGAATCTAGAGTAGTCGCCCTCCCGTCGGAGTAAAAGTCCCTTTGAGTAAAGCGTGAGCTTGCTTCCTCAGGTGTGGGGATCCCATCTCACGGCCAAGGGGAAAACATAAACGTTTCGAATCCATTTGACGATGGGGCTCCTGGGCATGGGCCAGGGCATGGGCCCACGCAAGTGCATGGGCCTGCCCAAGGGCCCACCCCAGGCCAGAGACCCGCTTGTTATGGACCACCTTATGGTACCCCTGGTACCCCCCGATCCGGGCCCCAAGGTATGCCCCACCATGCTCCTGCATGATGTCGGAAAGAGCATGTTGTCGAATGGTGTTGTTTTGAGTGGCAACAGCTTAGTCCCATCCACCCTCTTCTGTCTAATCGTGTTGTGTACGTCCTTAGACTGGTTCCCATACTCGCCGTCTCAAGTGTCACAAGTCTCGTGAACTTTGCCATGAATAAATTGCGTAAATACCCTATATTAAAGGTACCGTTACTTCCTTTTGGGTTTCAACTTCGCCTAGTTGAACGGAGCGGAGCGCAGCCATGGTTTGTCATCGGACCAAGTTTCGGTTAACTGAAGTTAAATGCCTTGTGCCTTGTTTGGTTCGATGGTCTTCGAAGTTTGATGCCGCTTACTACTCGGCTGACGCCGAGAAGTAAGCGGCTCTTGGGAACCGTTTAATTGCGTTGAGTGCCTCGCTCCGCTACCGCTCCGCTCGGCTGATGACGAAAGGGGGTACACAATAGATATTAAATATAGCTTGTAATGTCGACCTTGTCGATTTGCGTGAAATGAAGTTCAGTTGATTTAGCGATGTTTCTTGACGGCGAGTAAATGTGCGTTCAATTAAAGCATGATCTGTTTTCTTCAGGGGCCAGTGACTCGATTTTCAACGTTTGAATGATCGAGCGTCATCTGCCATGCTCGGCCTAGAGCTTCGCAATGAAAAACTTATTTATTGTGTAGCACGCATATGTCGAGTTTGTGTTCGTGTTTTTTTTTCCGAGCTTGTCGAAGATGGTGCCACAGTGGGTCTGGTTTTTTGTCTTTGAAGAGTGGCGTTGGGAGAGACTCAGACTCGAGTTGGGGCTACGATTTGGCCTCAACTCCGCGAGACTGAAGGAACTCCACACTGTGTGGCAAGATTTTCGATGTTTGTGAACGTGTTCCTACCATGCCTTCCCGAACAGTCAGAAGCTGGAGAATGTCCGGACTTGCCAAAAATTGTGTTTTGATATCGGGAAGCGCTGGCAGTCATCGGAACCATGAGAAGTTTGGTAGGATTGCGGGGTGGAGAGTGTTTTTGAATTGCGTGTGGTTTGCAGTTCGGGCTTTGCTCTCGTCACGTTTCCCTGACACGCTGTTTTTGTGTTTCAGGATATCAAGGCCAAGGAGGTTACCAATATCCCGATCAGTACAACCGTGGTCCCCCAGGTCCTCCAGGACCCCCGGGGCCTCCAGGACCTCCTGGACCAGAGTACAACCAACAATACCCCGCAGGAAGCACGTTCCCGCAAAATCGCTCCATGTATCCTCCCTATGGACCAGAAGCTGATCGGTATGCACCATGAAAAACTATCGTTTTTATCTACAATCCTACCGCCGAATTACGATATTTTTAAAATATTTTTTTAGATAATTATGTGATTTTAGTACGTAACAGAAATAAATTTATCAGCGTTGGCGTTGTGAACATTAAGCGCCATATCCCTACTATGCCAAAATCTGTGATTGTTAAGAAGAAGATTCTTTATCCTTTTTTTTGTGCGCTGAACAATGTATCATTCAGTATTTTGCGAAGTTCAAAGAAATTTCAATGATATCGTTGAGCTTTGCTGCTTTTTTTGATGCGTATGGCTACACTGTTCGTGAAGAGCTTGTTTTAAGAAGTTGGAAAAAGAGTGCAATGAGCATAATAGAAAATAAATATATGAATCAAGGGACTTGGCCATCTCCAAGAAAGGACTACGTCCACGTAGCGGTGCGCCCCCTCTTAATCTAAAGTTGGTTCTGTCATCTACCTTGTGTGCTGCTATTCTTAGCTGTCTACTAGCATCTTATCTCCTTAAACGCATTTTTAAGCAGCTGGTTTTTACTCAAAACGGCGGAGATAATGTCAAAGGTTGGGTTATGGAACGGGATTATGAACTACTTGTGTCTGTTCAGGGGGTACAACCAGGGAGCGAGCAGTGGACAACCGCCAGGCACCCCTGGCCAGGATCCTTACAACCGGTATCAGCCCCCAGGCTATCAGCCCCGTCCAGGTTACCCAGCACATCCCGGCCAGGGTCATCCTGGCCCTGGCCACCCGGGACAAGCCCCGCCAAGCAGTCCCGGGGCAGGACAGCAACCCGGTCAGCCACAAGACTTCTACCGTTCGGATCAGGTAGGCCGCCCTTGGGTTGATGCTGTTCAACGCTCGATGGGTGTCGAGTAATGCTTGCGTCCTGATTATCGTTACAAATGTCCTGGAGCTTTTTTTTATTGTCCGTTTCGTTAATTATTATGTCTTATATTCACTCAATGCCGCCCAGCGATCATAGCCCAACCGTTGCGATTTCCGATCGACATGAATGATCTCAAATAGAAATCTTTTTTTCTTAAAGTTTCTAAACGTTATATGTTTGAAATCTCAAAGCACTGTAACTTGTATCAGTTTATAACATCGATTTTGCGATCATTGTAATTAAGAGAGCGTCAAGGTCCCTCGCAGAGGAACCATTTCTAGGTCCGTTTGGAGACTGCGTCATCATGAGCAAAGGAATAACTGAATACGGAATGGTGTTGTCATCTATGGACTTTGATAATACTACATTTTACGGATTTTTTTTTTTTGCCGTAGGATACACATATTGGCTTGTAAATTACTGCAGTAACTATTTAATTTGTATTTTTTTTTTTTTTTTGAAGGGAACCAGTACATTTTTTGTTTCGGAGACTATGTTAAAGCAAATTTTTGGCTAAGGGTCGTTAAAGTTGGCTTAAAATTGCGTCGTTGGGCGGTAATGGGTGTGATTGCATGTGAGTTCGAGTATGTGCTACTTGTTTACTATTGTTTTATTTTAAATATTTCGGGATAGTGCATGGGACGAACGCATGACTACAGATAAGGTAGTTTTTCGGATTGACTGGCATCTTGAAGATAACTTTTGGTACGAATGATTGTTGTTTCCAGGACTCTTTGAAAAATTAAAGAGAAGGCCAAAATAGAAGGGTGGACGGCCGACGATAGATCTACATTGGTTGGTCAACCAAATAAAGATAAAAATCCTGACCTGATTATTTGTTCGTTCGATACGACCCTCCCTTAATTTTTGTTTTAACTCACCCGGGTAACCAACCTACTCCGTCAACAACCAAATTTTAACTTAACATTTTAGGTCAAGCAAAGTTCTATGTGTTAAAAATCATGATACGGAAATCCGTTATAGAAAAAGAATTAAAATGCGCTCTTTATTCTGTGAGAGATCCTGGGAAGCCTTATATTTGATGTTGAAAGAATCTTGAGCGCTCCATTTGACATCAGTGGTGGAACACAGATTTCTAAGTTACCTCAGTCAGTGACAATCTGCGAATTACCTATTTCATCTATTTTATTAGACGAGGGTTATCATCACCTGTCGCTCCTTCCTTCTCAACGTTCATTAAGTTAACCTGAAATGTCTACGAATCGATTCGTAATTGATTGGGCCGATAATCGAGACTAACGTAGCTGGTCGTGATGGTATTATCTCTTAATCGCATGTTCTATGAAACCTACGAAATGGCCTGTGTTCAGACGGCCGGGCCGTCGCAGTTGGCTTTTTGAAGTCTTGAGTTTTTGCGAATGAATTGGTAGCTGTGTTGTGTGTGCGTCAGGTATGAATGTGTAGTGCTTTAACTTAACGTGATTCGATGGTTGTTTTGTTGTAGATTAATGTGGCTACTTCCCAGCTTGCGCGTCGGCTCATTGCCCCTCAGCCGTACGGCCAAGTATGTTCCGTTACAGCGGGAGCTAAATATCTTTAAGTCGTCCGCTATCTCTAAACGGACCACGGGAAACGATGTCGCGCTAATCAAAGTTCCAAGGCTCATTTCGGCCGGCGGAACTTTGAGACATCGGTTTTCCTCTTATTTTCACAATGCTACTTCCACAGCCCCGGCGAAAAGTCGGAAAAGCTCGTCTCAAAGAGGCGTGCACCACTCAAAGCGAGTGTTGCGCGTAAACTTTTTCCGAAGGAAATTTTGCCAGGGCTGTGATGTGGGCAACGATTTTGATCCGGTGAAGGATTTCTTGTTTCCTCTTGTAGAGGCCTTATTTTTCCGGGGTGGTTGGTTACTTGGTCGTTACCGATGGGCGCTAGTATTTTCTTCTCTTTTCTATCCTTTTCTCTTCATTTTCCTCTGTCATGGTCCCTGTGCGTGCACTCTTATTATTACTCAAGTACTCTAGCCGGTATTTGAATTCGGTGTTTGCCTCACTTCGACTTCAAGTAGCGGGAGTGCGTGGAGAGTCAAAAAAGACCGCGAATGTCATCGAAGGAGAAAAAAAAAAACGTCCAGAATTGTCTGGGAAACATTAAAAAAAAAATATTTATTTGCAGATTGTGACTTGACGTTTTTATCTCTAATTTAGAAAAAATCATGGCCACGGTTTTGTTTTGATTCCAGAGAACTTTCTAAGCGTATGCGTCGTAAGCTAACAGTGGCTATTCCTCGGCTGCCCAGAGCTATTATAAGCTTGTTTATGGCGCAGTTTAACATCGGGAACTGATAGATAGCTTCAACATCTACGTAAATGCCGTGTCATTGAATTCTAGTCGTGAAATGTTTCAGGCTTCATTATGATTTTTTTCTTTTAATTTGCTTAATCTGACGAGTCATTTTATCTTTTTTTTACCTATCTGCGAGTATTTACAATTCTTTGTGACTAAAATTCGTACTTCTCAATCTAGATTGAATTTTGATCTCAATTGAATTTGATCTCAATTGAAAAATTTGAAAAGCCCAATGGACAAGCCCGAAAATTGGGTGATGGGCTAAGCCATCTCAATTTGTGTCGAAACTCTAGTTATCGTACCATTTCCAGTGTCCTCAGACTGAAGTCTTCCCTAGACTCTCATTAGGAATGCATGAGTGCTTTGCATGATGTGATGGACAATCATCATCTCTGCTCCGGGTTAACAGCGTGTCATGAACAAAGTTCCTTGGAAGTGCGCTGTTACACCGGATGAGAGCTGAGCCAAAATACTTCGCCGATTTCTTTTCGACTTGATTCCTCGTATTTGTGGCAAACTTACTTATTGTTTTTCTCTATTCTCCTCTCCAGCCGCGAAGACATCCTGACTTCGTGAAAGATCAACCTCCTTACCCAGGCTTCAACCAGAATCGTCCGGCCATGTACGGTAAGTATGAGTTGCACGTGGACGAAATGCTGAAGTTTCAGTGGGCGAGGTAATGAATGTTGTCTTTTCAGGTGGATGGGCCAACAACAGCCAATACAGAGGCCAGTACCCTCCTCCAGGAAACGCTGGGTCAGGGTCCCAACCGTGGACCCAGGGCCCGCCCCGGCCGGGAGGACCACCTACAAGTCAGCCGAACAGTGGGCAGTGGTGCCAGCCGTCTTACCAGTCCCCGCAGCAGGTAGTTATACTCGAGATGCAATTTCGAAGCGCGTTTGCGGTTGATGTTACCGGTGACTCAAACTGTTTGTGATGATTGCAGGCTCAACAACAATGGGGTCCGAACATGTCTGGAGCAGGAGCAACTTCGCCTCTCCGACCCATGGGGCCCAGGCCGCCGTACAGACAAGATGGGAAACCGTATTCTATGTCAAGTGCACTTCCAGGGGTTAAGGTTGGTTCGGTTTCTGCGATGTTGGCTGGCGATCCGGTTGACTTTGTGTCGTGATATTGACTGAGGCGTTGTTTTTGTTGCAGGGTCAGCCTCCTTCCAGTCAAGCTCCCTCTCCGATGTCTCAGTCCTCAGTTCCTCCGAAGCGCGAAATGTCGTTTCCCCCTGACAGCGTCGAGGCGACTTTGCCGGTTTTATATAAACGTAAACGACTCACTCGCGCCGATGTTTACCCCGTCGAAGCTTGGCGCCTAATGATGAGCTTACGCTCAGGACTCCTTGCCGAAAGCTGTTGGGCACTAGATACTCTAAATATTCTCCTCTTCGACGACATGTCTGTGGTGTACTTCGGCCTGCAGCACATGCCGGGCCTTCTGGATATTTTGTTGGAGCACTTCAGAAAAGCTCTGGATACTATGTTCGACATGAACACGTCCCAGTCTGGAAAGTGAGTATTTGAGTTGCTGGAGCGGCGTGAGGTGGAGTGGACGGTATTGACTGGATTTCCGTTTTCGCAGGAAATGGTACGAGAAGGAGAAGGTTGAGGAGGAGGACGTGGATCTCGGATGCGTGACGGAGACGATCGACCCGGCCGACAAGATGCAGCTGCTGCCCGCGACGTGTCCCAACTACACGATGGTGACGCGGAAGGGGCGCCCCGTGAAGATAGTGAACAAGGAAGACGTGTTCGTGCTGGACTCGCGCAAGAGCTGGGACATCGACGGCGACGCGCGCGAGGAGATGGTGGAGACGGACGTCGCTCACGGAACCAGCACTAGCAAGTACATCGTGCCGTGCTTCCAAGGCGAATTCGGGTTGGTGCCGTTCGTGCGCCTCATTCCGGGTCCAGGCAAGAAGGACGCAGGCGGAGGCGGCACCGGGGACGAGGAGGGCGGCGACAGGCAGGCCGCATCGGTGACGGCGACGGCGCCTGCAGCCGAGGGCGCTGCCGCAGGCGCCGCCGAGGCCGCGGCGGCCACCGCCAACGGCGTGAGCGATGCGGCGCCGGACGAGGCGGAGGCCAAAACAGAGGTGAAGGAGGAAGCCAAGAACCTCGGGCAGCAGCTCCGCGAGCAGCTCGGCGCCCAACTCGGCGCCCAGCTGGGCGACCAGCCGTCCTTGCCTAAGACTGAGCCCAAAGATGGCTGTGGAAGGGAAGAGGAGCGCATTTCTAGTGAAGGCTGTGTTAGTGTGAATGAAGTGGACAGGAAGAGAAAGAAACGGACAAAATGTCTGACTGACGTGTTAAATAGAATTAAAAAGGAGAAAGGGGATACAAATAGTGCCACGGAGGTGAACGCCTTCATCGCGGACTGTGTGGACAAAGTTGCGGTTAAGCGGGAGGTCGAGGACATGGTGATTAGTGATGACAGTGAATCTAGGAGTAATTCGGTCCGGGACGAGCCGGTCAACGAGAACCATATTTGTGATTCGGCCAGTAGAGACGAGACTCGCGACGGCGACCTAGAAAGAATGGATGATAGTGAGAGTAAAAAAGAGATGAGTGGATCCGGGTCGGGTTCCGGTTCCGGTGAGGGTAGTGACAGTGAAGAGTCGAAAAGGCCGCAGCTGAGGATACGCGACCCCGCGGGCGTGATGAAGCGGCGCCGCATGTGCGACTACGAGGACGAGTGCTACACGCGGGACGAGGCCAGCCTGTACCTGGTGACGGAGAACCAGGACGCCGTGGCGCGCCGCTGCGTGTGCCTGTCCAACATCCTGCGCAACCTGACGTTCGTGCCCGGCAACGAGATCGAGTTCGCCAAGAACCCCACGTTCCTCGGCCTGCTCGGCAAGCTCATGCTGGTCCACCACGAGCACCCGCTCAGGACGACCAACCAGCGCAACTACGACCGCGAGGAGGACGCGGACCACCTGGACAGCTGCAGCAGCATAACGGGAGACAATGAGTGGTGGTGGGACTTCCTGAATCAGCTGCGCGAAAACGTGCTGGTGACGATGGCCAACATCGCCGGTTACGTGGACTTGGGCGGCTACCCCGAAGAAGTGTCCCGGCCCCTGTTAGACGGCCTGTTGCACTGGGCAGTTTGTCCCGCCGCCCACGGCCAGGACCCCTTCCCCACCGTAGGCCCCTCGTCTTCGTTGTCGCCGCAGAGACTAGCGCTCGAAGCGCTCTGCAAGTTGTGTGTGACGGACTCCAACGTGGACCTTGTGATAGCTACCCCGCCCTACTCCCGTCTGGAGCGCTTATGTACGGTCTTGACCAAGTTGTTGTGTCGAAGTGAGGAACAGGTGCTACGCGAGTTCGCTGTGAACCTTCTCCACTACCTCGCGGCGGCGGACTCGGGGATGGCGCGCACCGTGGCGATGCAGACGCCGTGCGTGTCCATGCTGGTGGCCTTCATCGAGCAGGCGGAGCAGAGCGCGCTGGGGGTCGCCAACCAGCACGGCATCGGGGCCCTGCGCGAGAACCCCGACTCCATGGGCACCAGTTTAGACATGTTGAGGCGGGCGGCCGGCACGCTGTTGCACCTGGCGCGCCACCCCGACAACCGGCCGCTCTTCCTGCAGCAGGAGCAGAGGCTGCTGGCTCTGGTCATGAGCCAGGTCCTGGACCAGCAAGTGGCCGCTGTGGTGTCTAGTGTGCTATTTCAATGTTCTCGAGGACAATCGCCGGGTGCCGCCTCTGCTTCATAGTAAGCCGCACTGCCCCGCTGTGCCCCGCCCGCCGAGCCCTCCGGGTCGAGGCCAGCCCAACCCAACCCTCGGGCTGAGGAGAGAAGAAGCCCCCTGCCTCTCACCGACCCTGCAACTGGCCCTGGGCCACCAACTGGCAGCTGGCTCCTTGTAAATAGATTCCTAAAATAGAATCTTTATCTGGTTTATCATGCAGTCTGTTTAGCGATGTGCCACAAGTGTGGTATTGTGATTTTAAATAAACTATACTTAAAATGTGACTATATGGCTGTCGGTCTTAGTGAAACAAATGAACTGCCTTGTCTTCTGAAAGGACTCCTCAACCTGACAAGACGAATAGCTAACGCCCTCAGAGATCGGATTCGGATCCATCCGATGTCATCCTTCAACTTTTGTTATTGTTCTCAAGTGATACACGACTTGTAACATACCACCAAATAAAAAGAGAAACTTGCCACTTGTAAAATAAAAGGAACGGAAAGTGACACCAAGTTTATTTTTCGTCATTTGGCTTGCGTACGTTCGTCGAGGGCTTGATCAGACAAACCGACAAGAGAACAGTAAAGAGCCTTGATGCCTAGTTACTACTTACCAATGGATGATGACTTTCAGTTAGGAACTGAGTGCATTGTTTACGACAAAACTGAAAGTTTCCTTTTGTTTTTTTTAATATTTCCCCTTACTGATGACAGGTAATGTATTATATGGCTCTGAATCATAATGTGTAAGAGATGTGTTATTTGTAAAGAAAAGAACAAACTGTATTTATTATGTCCATTGATAAAGTATTTGCATTGACTTTGTCTATGAGTGTAGGGAGTTGTACAATGGATGTATTGGTTTCTGTTACCCTGAGGATGGAGACAGGATCCTCCTTTCCTCTCCGCTCCCCACCTCATTGATTTCATATTTGGTATTGTCGAGATGCTTTATATATGTCAGAGTACTGAAAACAAATAAATGTACAGAAGTACTGAAAACACACAGGTGTTTCATTGGCCTTCTCTTTCATTACTCCATCTCGCGTCGATCTCTATTTACATGGCCCTACCGTATCGGTAAAGGCCGTCACACGTCATTTGTTCCCGCTAATAACGGTGCTTTTGGTTTGTTCAAAGAAATTCGTGGAAGTTGATTTTATTCGAAGGGGATTAGCCTCAGAAAAGTTGTCGCAAGCCAAGCTATTTTGATACGTCTTTATAGAGCTATGAGCCCTAGTCTCATGATAGAGCACCCACAGATGTCACGCTCAAAATCAATTTTCTTGACCTGTCGAAAATCGGCTTTAACAGAAAATACGCTAGCCCAATGTCGATGCTTTGGTGGTGTTCAATACGTATCTTGTTCCACGGAGAAGAAAATCGCTGAAAGTATTCAGGTTTGCTTTCGGTATAAGAGGAATTACTTTTCGTTTGAATCTAATCTACAGTAACGCTCCTTTCAAAATTGTCGCGAGAATGGTAGCGTCGGTTCAGCTTAACTTGCCACCTCGGATGTCTTTACCCGGCTGACAGTAAGTTCGGTCCAGCCAATGAGGGTGGGGGCGAAGTGGAAGACAGGAAAAGTAGAGGGAGCCAGATCCAGTGACAGACGAAGTTCAGTAGTTCGGTGCCAGTCCCCAGTGCTTCAGCGAAGGCTGGCGGAGCTCGTTCAGAAGGGTCTCCGCCAGACCCGAAGTGATAAGTTTTGCAGAACCAGTGTTAAATTCAGTTCATTAAGACCAGAATTGTGTGAAAATGTGCAAGACAAGATATCGTGTTTGCTTTTCTTAGGAACGGAAAACTCCAGGTACGCATTCAGCATTTCCCGGTAAAGGTTCGTAGGGACTTAGCAAGTTTGTTAGTTCTATTCGCACGCCTATGTTAATACAAGGGAGGCTTGAACGCACGGAAACCAACCGAATACATTTTAAAGAGGGCAGCGTGTGAATAGCCACTTCCTAATCAGTTACTCATGGTATACAACTCACTCATTGGTCAGCCAGGACAGTGTTTACATCTAAACACAACAACAAACGAAAGCCGAAACGCCTATTGCTCTTGATGAACGCCTTGAAATGTAGACTATCGTAAATTCTTAGAGGAACTGCCATCAAAACATGTTAACGAGGATAGGCGGGAAAGGAGAGAAAACACGGAGAAACGTTCTACACTAATGAATCGAGAGCTCTGTCATTTTACAGATAGTCCGGCACTGTGTGCGGACCTATTCATAGCTATTTTTATTTAATTTTTTTTTTTTTGTTGAATGGTCAGTAACGGTGTATTTGTTCGTATGTCACGTATACCTTCCTTAGTCATATCGTCCACATTTTTTATCCTTATGTTTTGTCGCCCAGTCTTATTTTTTGCTCGTAGGACCGCCGCTGATTTTTATAGTTTTCAAAAATTTAGTATTAAAGCGAATCGAGCGCAGTGAAAGATTTGTAGCAATTTTCAACTGCATCCTTTAACAAAAATTTCCGGAATAAAACTTATTCGTCCTGAACAAATACTAAATATTTCTGCGGCGAATGCGCCGAGGATTTAAAGGTGCTACAAAATTTGTTTTTATTATTCTTTTACTTACGGCATTGTTTTCTTTACTCAAGGGGCATTCACCGGTACATCGTAAAACGTACTCCAAGTGGCTAATAAGTCATGGACCAAAGAATACCAGTGCATATTAATGTTTGCGAATATTAACGACTCTCTATTAGAGTTTACTCTATTTTTTGCGCTGCCTGCTTTTTGCCCAAAAATTTCTCAGCAAAGACCGTAGCGCCCTCAAAAAGACGGTTTTGTAGATGAGTCTCGCTGGCGGGTCAATAAAAAAACGTAGATGCTCCTTCCTTTTTACAAAATATATTTACAATTCTTAACCTACGAAAAATACAGAATACCGTTTTCCGGTTCTAGCGTTCACATACGGCTAATATTCTACATTTAACTGCCAGTGGGCGTTTTCCGGTTCCAACAATCACGCATGGCCAATATTCTACATTTAACTGCCCGTGGGAAGTAATTTTAAATGAAGAGACACGAGAAAGATTCTTCTCAAACAAATGATACAGTCTTGCCCTAAAAATGAGCAGCAAGCCTTTCGATATCAGCTATATCGTCGATAATTTCGTCAACTTTGGTACCGATTTTTCTTGCAATCTCATGCTTCTCGGATAGTGGTAGTGACAGATATTTCCAGACGAGCTCGCCGTCGATGATCCCTCGAGCTGGATTACTTTGAAGCTTCTGAGAACTTTTGTAAGCTCTGCAACAAAACGCATTTTTCATGTTATTCCATATCAAAATTATATGAAAAAATTACGGGATATTAAATTTTTTAATGCTTTTCTATGCTCTGCAACAAGACCCATTTTTCATTGCTCTTATGGGTCATATCAGTATTCAAAAAAAAAGAAAGAAAAAAAGACGGAATTCTTTGAAAGAACTACGGAAAATTAAAAGTACCTGAAAGCTTTCGGATTGGCGCCTGCAGTATGAGGAATGCTCGTGACCAACACGTTCTGAAGCATGAGAAGACGCCTGTAAATCTTTTCCGGTACTGGCATTAACCAGCCGACACCCCCGTCCAGTGAAACTGCAAAGGAAACAAACGAATAGTTCGTAGTACTCGGGGAAACAAGTACTTCATAGAGAATTTATTCTAAGACTAACAATTCCTATCATTAGACGTCCAATTAAATTAGTCAACTTGATCTTGTTTGCACGAAATGTCTCAACAATAGTCGAGACTTTATGTGCGTTGCTATTTGTGCTTACCGTAGAATGTTATATGCCTCTTGTCGACTGCACCTAAATGCTTCTTCTCTGTTGAGTCTATACTCCTGCAACGGACTCTGAACATTTTACTGCAGTGTTGACCTAAGTGGAAGTCGGCCTTGCGAATTAATCTTTGACCTGCAGCGAGAGAAAATCAAATATCAGTAACGATACTTTTCGTGAAAGGAAACATTCCTCATAAACTTACCACCGCAACTCTCGCGCGACTCCGGTTGGTACATGTATAAGACTAAATTTTTCTCCGCGTCGCTGACCAGAAAACCGAGTTGACTGTTATCAATCAAGAATTCAATGTTGAAAACTTCGCAAGGGCGGTAGTCCTGAAAAGGAAGCAATATACTTTGTGCCATTTCGAATAATAAAAACATCATGCATTAAAAAAAAATCGAACAAATTAAGTCAAAGGTAGGGTTGGACTTGAAAGAGTTAAATCTGGAGTGGTATACCTTGCTGACTAATGAGAGGGTTCTATATTCTTCTTGGAACCGAAGAAGACTGATTGACTTGAAAACGTCGGCAACCAGGATCAAATTCTTAATGCTAAGAATCTGATGGATGTAAATTTGGGTATCGATGAAGGCGACCCCAACGAGATCGTTGTCTTTTAATTGCCAGATGTAGATCTTCTGTCCGACTGCTGTCACTAGGAAGCCAAGCACTTGCGAGATCGCGGTTACAGGTCCCTTCTGCTCTTTCGAATACAGACACTTGAAGCGATTTTTGGTCAATGGCTGCCCAGGCTCTGGCACGACTTCGATGATGTCATAAATCAATATCTGCAAACAAGTCCCGAATATCATTCACAGCACCCATCGCAAGAACTGTAGGGGCACAGGAAGAGTACTTACTCTTCCTCGGCTAGTGATATCTTCGCCGTAATTGTAATTCGTGCCAACTGCTACATAGCCTTTCAGACCGCTGCGAGTACCTTCGTAAGCTAGACTCACAGTCTTGAGACACGTCACGTGTTCCCATTCTTCTAGTTCCATTTTCGTATTCGGAATCACCTAGGACGAAAAAAGCCAGATTAGGAAGGAAATCAGAAGGGACGGGATCAATATGCGTGATGTAATTTTCACACGATTGTTACTCGAAAACGTTTAGAGATAACCTAGCACATCGAACTATTTTTGAAAGCGCGAGCAGCTGGCGGTTCCAAAAATAGGTCAATGTGCTAGGTAATCTTTAACCGTTTTTTAGTAACAAATGTGTAAAAACTACGTCACGCATATTGTTCCAGTCCCTGGAAATTAGCTTAAAAGTCGAGTCCAACATTCAAAGATACTAACCTCCCAGGAAACTGGCGAGAACAGGAATATGCTGAATTTCTCTTGTAATGGTAACGGAAATCGGTCATCTCTTTCTTCTACGGTGAGTTCCTGTAAAATAGTTAATTAGAACTTTGCTACATGTCTGTTGGGTAGAATAAAAGTGGTTTCCTAACCTTGTCTTCTCCGTTGAAGCGGTAGTACTTATTGGAATGCTCGGTGCTACTCGTGACGACACAGTACGTCTTACTCTCCAAGTGGTACGTGACGAAGTGTGGCGTGCATCTCAACGGCACTTTCCTCACCGGCCAAGGCGCGTCGTACGATAAATGCGTAGGTAGAACGCAAATCCGAAGCTCACCCTAAGAACAGACAATCAGACTTGAGCCCAAGCTTAAAAATAAGAGCGTAATTAGGTAAAGTCATTTGCCTTTTTATTGAAGTAGAGGAATCCCTGTGGACAATTGACGTTGTTGAAAGGCGCGAAGCACGTGATTGGTCCGTCAATGCTCATAGGGTGCGTTCGCAGTTCCCCTCTCGCGGTTAGGAAGAGCCACATCGGTGTCTGGCTGCAGATGAAAACCTGCGGGGGATACAGTTTAGAAAAGAGAAACAGCACATGCCGAAAAGATTTGATCCGACAAATAAGTTTTCTCACCCCGTTGTATCCGGCGATGTTACTGAAATACCGCAAGTGACAAACTCTCCCGACCTTCTCCGATTCTTTTTTGGTCCTGAAAAGAAGTGAACGCGAGATAAGTACAAAAGCTTGACCTCGGCTGATGACTAGTTATACGTTAGTTCAATAGTTATGAATTAGTTTACCTAGATTGGCAATGAACTAAGTTGTGTTCCACTCTCCTGAAACGGATTTTCAGGTTGCCCTTTGAGTAGCGATAAACTTGATAAATCAGCAAATCGTCATCTACCCTAGCTAATAGGAGAGGCCGATTTCCGTGGTGACCAAGAGCCACAACCAACAATTCTTTCACTACCGGTTCCACTACATTTGGATCTGAAACACAGACAAAGATTGACTTCCTATTTATCCAAAAGTCCTCCTCCTTTAAAATGAACTGTGATCGTCAATACTTGCATTGATATCTATCTCAGGGTTGTTGCTAAGCGGTCGAGAGGAAAATCCATGACATTTACATTTGCAAACCTAAACCGTTTTCCAAATTTATAGTACCACAGAAAATCACGGTTTATGAACTTTCTCTAACGTATGACGTAATTTGACTCAAGTTGACCGTATCTTGCTAAAATTGATACTCCATAAAATCTCATTTTAGTTGAACTTAGTTTGTAAAAAGTCAAGTAACTTTCTCAGGTGCAGAACGAAAATTTCTTGATTTTATCAGATGGGATATTAGCTGAATTTCTTCAGACAAAAGAAATTCCTTGATTCTACCAAGAGCGCAACAACACTAAAATACAAATAAATGCGTTCTTATAACTGTCGGGTTGATAACCGTTTTAGCAACCTCACTTTCCATCGATGAAAGCAAAGGTTCCTTACTTGAATCCGGTGGTCCAGCGAGAGAGGGCGTGGCTTCCAAACTGTCGGACAGTACCCTTAATCCATGCCCGAAATTCTTGACTACGTAGCTAAGTTTAAAGTCTGGGAGAGAGTAGAGTTCTAAGAGACCACCTTCACGCACGATAAACAACCAATACGTCGCTTTTATTTCCTGCATGTATTTTGTCCACCTGGAAAAATAGCAACCTTTGAGCAAAGAAAATCTCAACCCGGTGAAATTGTGATTGTCGCGTGACATACCATGGAGGTCCAGGCCGTGAAGACGTTGACTTAGGCTCCACTGGCGCAGGCATCGTTATTGTAGCGTTTGCATCAGTATCACCGTACAGAAGTTCATCCTCGTCATCTATGGTCTCTCTAGAATTGGAAGAAAAAGTTACTTAAAACTCTTAGCCACCCTCCACGGAATACCCCTGATTTCTTGCGACAGAATACAAACACTAGTAATACCATTCATTCAACAATTTTTCGCTTATTGAAAAAAAAATGAACTTAAGCTGAAACCACAGCTTGAAAATATCGTTAAATCTAGGAGCGTTCTAATCAAAGCACAATATCGCAAAATTGTGTAAACAAATCTTTGAAACGTTTCACAGGCATTGAAACACGAGTTGACCGCTGCCGCGATAGCATTTAACTTACTTTTTGGAGACACTCGCTTCCTGAGTCTCCATTGGGATAGTCTCCTCGTCAGGCAAAACTGATGTGAAGAGACCACTGACGTCTCGATAAGTGCACAGCGTCACGATGTTTGGTTTCTAAAAACAAAAGCCAGCCTTTGTGACATATTTGTAACTAATTTGCGATGCGTTCAAAAACATGACCCAAGCGTATTCCGTCTCTTTCTGTCAATCGTGTTTGAGACAGCGGTGATATATCCTGTTTCTAAACGCGTCCTGAAATAGGAACTGACACTAACCAGGTTGATGCCAGAGCGAGACACTGTCAGGCGTCCTTGCCCCCTCATCTCACGGAACGTTAGCAAAAGCAGCTGGCCATCTTCGGTTAAAACAATAATATGCGGGTCTGAGGAGGAGGCGTGGACGATAGGAGAGCCTAAATCGAGGGGGATGTGCTGAACTTGTTCGTCACCTTGTAGTAGTCGAACACCCATAGGTGTCACCTGAACAAATTCAAAATAGATTAAAAACGTTTTCAATTCAAATAAATAAACAAACAACCGTTCAATTACCTGAACGATGTATTTATTGAGACCAATGTTGCCTGCATACACAGTTGGACCTTGGGTTATGAAGCCGGACTGGTCCACCTCGTTGATTTCGCGCCCAGTTTGCAAAACCTACAATCAAATATTAGGATGAGATCACAACGCATCTTTGGATAGATGTAGGTGCGTCTACAGTGTGTATTTCACCGATATACGATTGAGAATGCTTTTCAAGTTCTTGCTTAAAAAAAAAATAAAAAAAAATGTTAAAATTTTTATTAAATTGTATTTTGGAAATGATTAAATTCTTGCTACAGGCAAAGTCGAGGACGTATTTACAGTCAAATTACATCGGTAAAGCAGATTTTTTATTGATCGGTAACAAAGTAAATGCAGTAGGTAAAGAGCAGCCCGTTGGGCTCAAAGAAATTCAAATAAATCGAATATATACTTATCACATGAAATATTGCTCTGGGGTACGTTACTTTTTAGTTAAAATATTCCGCTTCGAAAGATAACAAAAAAACTGTAGCAGAAATTGAGCGTCGGAAAAGAAAGTTCATTCCTCTGACTTGAGACAGACTCTCTGAGCCCACTTGATCTTACCATGGTCGAGTCTCTCTGAGTTAAAATAAGGTAAGCGTGGCAAAATTCGCCTTCAAGTCTGTCCCTCTCTGAACTGCCGATAACGGTCCACATGTCGTGGCAACCTGGCAACTCGAAAGTGGTGACAACTTGAGGGCGGAGCGACCGTTGCAGGACGCACAGCGCCCCGTTTTTTGCGTAACCGGAAGTCGTCACTAATTCGATGTCTGGATCTTGAGTGTTAGATGAAAATTCTTCTGACAAAAATGCAGGTTCTCCAATGGACACATCTCCACATGGACCGATATTCAAAAGACTGTCGCACACCTACACACAAATCAACATTTAACCACGAAAGCGTCGAACAAAAGTTTTCAATAACCGATTTATGTCAGCAAAATGCTTCTTAAATCTTCAAAGAAAAGGAGTAAAATTAAAAAAAAATAGCTGAGTATTGAGCAAAGTTGTATATATAGCAGCTGAATAGGTTCTTATTATGGGTTCAGTTAAAATCCTGTTTTTACTTAAAATCGACAAAACCACGGGAAAATTTTAGTCTTTCAAGAAATAGTACAACTTAATACGGGTCGACGACAGCTCGTTAGGATAGAAATATTTTTTGGCTTTGATTTCTGTGAAATGGTATTAAGAACTTTGAGGTAATAGTCCTAGACCCGGTTGAGGTCGCGTTATTCGTCAAAATACACTAATTGGGCTGACTAAATATTTCAAAAGGGTCAATAATTAACTTCAAGGAGGTCTGAGCTAAAAACAATGACTGGCGATTAATGTAAAAACTTTCGTACTTCGAATAAATAAGATGCGATATGAATCGTAGAAGCTTGGGATTCCTTTCCGTATACTTGCAATTCGTCGGGGTCACGAATATCCGAGACGTCGGAGGCCATCCAATCGCCTAGGGAAAATCATAAATTTATCAATGCGTACTTAATGTTTTACAACATTAGAGCTAATCCTGATAAACTTACCCAGCGTGTCTAGACGCTTTTTCTTGCTGACGGGTTCTTTCTTCTCCTCGATATTTACCACGGTGCTCTGCTCTTTTTCGGTGAACCTCAACAACAGCGAATTACCCAACCGCGATCCCAGGAACAGGTAGTTATCCTCGCAGATGCAAGTCTAGAAAATTAACATCGCACCGGTCATTTCACATTCTGCAGGAAGAAGTAGAAATTCTTAGCAGAAACACTTACGCAAGTGGTCAAGACACTGGCGGCCGCCTTTTCGAAATGAAAACTTCGCACACTCCTCATACTGTCTGCGTATAAACTGAGCACGTATAATTCTCCTCCTTTTAAAGAGATTACTAGCCGGTCATAGGAAATAAAACTTGCTTGCGCTCCTTCGAGAGTCAGCTTAACGCCTTCCTGCGCCTCTGCAATCACACAAAACCAATGAGTTCACAAAATAAACTACTGTTTAAAGCTTAAATTTTGAGATTGATAGTAATCTTACTCATGGGGAAATTGGTGCTGACTTCTGTCATACTGTTGAGAGAGACTCCGAATGGGGGCACACTCTGGTTCAGGTAAATGATGCCATTAATCGTAAACACTAGTACACCACCTAGTGGCTTCTCGATAGGCAGGGCTTGTGTACAGTCAAACGGAAGATTTGACACAGACCAAATAATAGGGTGAACTCTCTGCTGGATGTTGAGAGATATTGCTACCATGGCACACGTATCTTGTCGGACGGCAATACGCCTGCAGAAAAAAACAATAGCTTAGTTCTGGCATTTTTTTTGTACCAAACCAAACACAGATCTGCAAAAAAAAAAGTGAATCTTACCCAGGAAATGTTTTGACAGGTTCATATAAAATTAGCACTGTTGGCTCATAGTAGCCATGAAGAAATTGGATGTCAATGACATTGTCCATTTTCTCCTCTAAATCTTTCAGTACTATCATGTAGGATGCCATGACTGGGGACTTGGATGTAACATTGGATGAGCTTGTGTTTCTAGAATCAATTTTGGGTGTATCACCCTCATCAACTGCAGTGTCAAGTCTGAAGGGAAGAACAACCATTTTCCGACCATACACAAGCATGATAGCGCATCTATTCTCTGGATCCACCCTGATGATTGGAATTTGGTAGTTGTGCATCCATCCTCCCTGCAAACATTACACATAGCTTTTTAATATGCTAACATGAATAAAAGCCTCTAACCTAAATGTAAGTCAACAAAAATTGCTAATTGATTAAAACAGAAAGAATTTAAGAGAAAATAGGCTTACTCTCATATCTTCTTCCTCAAAATAATGCAAAGACAATGTTTTAAGATCATGAGTTTCAACATCGTACTCCACAACACTGAGTTTAGCATCTCGAAAACTCAGGAGCAGGGCATCTCTTTGAGATCCTGCTAGATTGACTGATTCCATAGACATTACATTCCCAAATAATGTAAATGTTGCCAAGCATTCCAGTTTCATTTTTGGTGGGCATTGTTCTGTAACAAAGTATGTATTAAGAAATCTATACAATAAAACTTCAATCAGCAAACATTAAAAATGCTCTAACCTGTGAAGTTTTCTTTGAGGCTTGGATCAATATTAGGAATCAGATGAAAAACACGCAGTATGTTGGCTCCTGCTACCACTAAAGCTTTCTCAGAGCGGTTGAAAAAATGACATGTAACAGCATGTTCCACCCCTGTTGCAGGGTGCTTCTGTTTGGCGATTGAAAACATTGCTTCAATGGTTTACCGTGTCCTACAAAAAACACAGAAATATACTCAGATTAAAAAGGGCCTCAAGTTTTGTTCAATTGTAAACACTGAACAAGCTATAACACATATATCAAGTTTATTTTTTCAAAAACCTGGTAAATGAAAATGCAGCACACATAATTGGAAACGGTTTAAAAAAACTGAGACTGAAGGAAGCAAAGAAAAGATTAAATGAACGCTGTCGATAGAAATTGAGGGTATTAAAGCGGAACATAACCTACAAAGGAACCACGGTCTGACGACCTGGAGGTGCTTTGACGACGGTAAAGTTGCTATCACACGTCGAAAATAACCGAGCACAATAGATATTTCTCAAACTGTTCAAATATGCATTTATTTCAAGAGAAATTGCAAAAGAAGACGCGTTTCCTCCACCGGCATAACCGATGGGTTGTTGTTTTTCTTTTTTTCTAGAGTTGAGTTAGGCCGAGATGGTTACCTTTAAAGATACGCCCATAGATTAAGTAAGCGTTATTGTTTCTTATTCTATGCCTACAGCCTTCCAAAATTTTGTGTTTTGTTCACGCCGTCCGCGCGGGAAACGATGGCCGCGACGCGACGTCCGTGCCAAAGAGAAACTTTAGGTAATTGTTTGACGGAAATTTGCTGATAGATGAGGAAGAACTATCAAAGTATTATTTGTCGTCGTTATTGTGGAAATTGTGCTCCTTCAAGTCAGCTCTAAAATGCAGAGCTTTCTCAAGACGGGAAAGCTTTCCAGCGGCATAACCTCTGATGGCAAGCCGGGACCCTCAAAAACAACCAAGAAGCCTCAAAAGCCAATACCTTGGGTTGAAAAATAGTAAGTTTTCTTCTCATTTGATTAACTCAACAGAGAACTGTGTTGTTTTCATACATTACCACGGTTTAGCCAGGTTTAAATCCTTATTCATTTATACCCATGAAGATGCATGCTTCCTATTTGATTGTGTCCTTTGTTCTCTTCTGTTTCCTGAGATTTGTGATAGGAGAGTGTGGAAGTTTTCTCTGATTTCAATGTTCTCATTATAGTTGTTTTGTCTGTAACTGATGAAACTCTTACAGCTGTGGTTTTGATTACGTGCATGTTGCTAAGTGTTGCCCCTAGGTGGTTCTTCAGCTAACAAATTTTCATTCAACCATGTGTTACAGTCGTCCACGGACTGTTGACGATGTCGTGGAGCAAGGGGAAGTGGTTGCAGTTTTACGACAGTGCCTGGCTGGTGCAGACCTGCCAAATTTATTATTATATGGGCCTCCAGGTACAGGTAAAACCAGTACCATTTTAGCTGCAGCTCATCAGCTTTTTGGAGATATCTATAAAGATAGGTGTGTTATGTTCTTGTATTTTTGTCTCAACTCTTGGTGTGCCCCTTTATTGGCTTTTCAAGGCTTGATTTTTTTGGTGGTTCTGACCGTTTTTTCTTCTTCTCTTTTTTCTTCCAGGATTTTGGAGTTAAATGCATCTGATGAACGAGGTATCCAAGTTATTAGGGATAAAGTAAAAACATTTTCCCAGCTCACTGCTAGTGGAGTAAGACCAGAGTAAGTGGATAACACTATCTACAAATATCTCTCTCTCAATAGATCAGCCTTTATGATTTAAATGGTAGACTTTAACTGTCTACAACACGTGTTTCATTCTGTAAATGCATGAGCATTTCTTGAAAATGTCATGACTGGAGGAAAGGTTACTCTATTATTCATTCCAGTTAATATTGTGCAGTGTTATGTTATGTATGATCTGTCATCTGAAGAGGCATCCATTTCTTTTCCTTTATTTTTCTCCCCCTTCTTCAACAAATGACCTTTTCTCAAAACTTGCATTTTTTTTCTTCTTCTTTTTAAGGAAACTTTTAGAATTAAAATCGTTTTGGAACTATTGACTACTAAGTGTGGTACTTAAATCACAGAAGTATCACTTTTGTGCCTATGATGAGCAGTAAAAGGTCTGACGTTAGAATTGGTTCTCCGCACAAACGATGGTGAAATTGCCTGGCATATTTCCTCTTTTCTCTCATAAGTTAGAGAGACAAGCTCACATGCTCAGGACAAAAGAGCCACTTGTACAGGCAGCTACGGAAGTATCGTAGCCAATCTGTTACTTTAGGCGCACATTTCCTCCCAGTTTTATAAACCCTTTCCTTATCCTTCCTGATTCCCGTCGGAACAGTTTTCCATTGCGGCTGCGTAGAAACAACTAACGAAATGATCAGCTTTTTACATCTGAGGCCCAAGAACGGTTGAAGAGTTGCAGTCCAGTTAACGCGGATACAAATTATGACTCTTTGACTCGCCCAAAATATCAATTTAACGCCCGAATTCATCTGAATTTTTGAATTTTTCCGGTATTAATACTTCCACAACTCAGCCTATGGTAAGAATTCAATCGATTCTACACAACCATTTTCCGAAAAAATTAGGTCATACATTTTCGGCATTTTTAAAAAAATACAACTTTTTGATGTATTCCTTGACAAGTAACCACTCCACCTTCATATATCAAGCACCTGCTTTAGGTAGCACCGCGTAAATAATCGGAGAAGAAGTAACCATGTTGTAGCAGATATTTGAAGAAACAGAAGGGCTTTTAACCCTTTATTAAAACATTAAACTTACTCCAAAGTGAACTTCTTTAACTTTAGAAAGGACGGGAATAGCATCAAAGGGAACCGTATCTATCGTGTTTTCCATTCAAGCTTTTGAAAGTGCTGAATGGGCAGGTTGGTGAGTGAAAGGAGGTTACTTGTAATTTTGATAAAAGTAAAGTATGAAATTTGCGCAGCGGTCGGCCTTGTCCAACGTTCAAGATCGTTGTCCTGGATGAGGCGGATTCCATGACCCACGCCGCGCAAGCTGCTCTCCGGCGAACCATGGAGAAACAGACGAGGACGACTCGCTTCTGCTTGGTGTGCAACTATGTCAGTCGAATCATCGAACCGCTCACGTCAAGATGCACCAAATTTCGCTTCAAACCTCTAGGTTTGTTTCCCTTCGTATCTATCTTCTTATCCCTTCTGGATTTTGGACTTACAAGTGACGCACCCTCTCCCCTCAACTTTCGTCTTATCTTTGAACCTAGTTCTTGACCTCCAATTTTCAAGTCTGTTGCGGAGCACCCGCGAATATTTGCCATGAAAAGAATAGGAATGCTTGTTTCACACTCGAGAGGAATCACTTCGGCGTTTGGAATCTAGTCAAACTTACGCCAGGTATTTTTAAGACTAGTTAAACTAAGGTACTTCGTAAACCGAGGTTAACTTGAGAAAGGTGTACTCCAAACCAAGGTTAACTTAAGGAAAATATTTTGTAACCTCGGACAACTTTTGCCGAAGTACTTTTGGGTAAAGTCCTTTGCCGGTTAAAGTTGTAATTTTTTAAAATAATTTTTTAAAATATCTTTTATTAATCTATTCAGTTAATCTTTTTTCCTTTTTTTCGCAATGAAGAATCGAAACTTCATTTTTACTGTTGCACATAAACGCTGGTTTTGTATCTGTACTTAATTTGTGGTCTTCGACTTGGGCATACAGGTGAAGAGCAGATAATCACAAGGTTGGAGCTGATATCTAAAGCAGAGGGTCTGAATATATCACCTGAAACTTTAAAAACGCTAGTGAGCGCGACCGGTGGGGATATGCGAAGAGCCATAACGAGCCTACAGTCTTGCTCTAGACTCAAGGGAAAGAACTCGCAACTCGAACCGGACGATGTGTTGGAAGTGATGGGAGTAAGTATTTTCCCTCTGTATAATTGCGATGTTGGATTTTACACCTCTCTAGTTCCAACTTCCGCACCCAAACGGAGCGAGTTATTAGACACTGTCGCCAAGTCGAGCGGAGCGGTTGCGAAGCGAGGCACTAATATAATCGCGACTTTATGTTATCTCCGTAATATTGTGTAAAGTTAAAACAGGGAGGGACACAGGTGGAAAATCTGTACCTTAAAACTGAGTGTTGTTGTCTTCAGTCCATGAGAGTATGACTCTTCTCATGGTCAGTGGATGCGATGACGAAAGCAAACTCGGTATTTAAAAAGAAATAATTGTTTGCAGGTAGTTCCGGTTCAGTGGGTAGACGGCCTACTGAATGTCTGCGAGGTGAATGATTATTATAAGTGGATAGAGTACTTGGACAAATTTATTCTCGAGGGTTACTCTGCGTCTCAGGTATGTATTTTTCCACCGTTTTGTTTCCTCTCCCTCTACGCATCTGATTTCTATTCCTTTGTTTTGCAGCTTCTGGAACAGCTTCATCAGAAAGTCGTGTATTCACCTGAACTTACTGATAAACAGAAATCCACAATTTGCGAGAAACTCGCGGTAAGTTGGAGCATGGATTGCGGTTCTTCTTATCCCATTGAGGATGTTGAAACATTTTTTGTTTTCCTTGGGCTGTTCTCAACCCATTGCGAATCCAACGACGAGAATCTTCTCTAGTTTTGTCTTTTATTAGTAGAAGCACGACCTAAACTTCGCCTAATGCTGAAAATATACTTAATCAGAAGTTCTATTTTAAAAATTACTTAAAAATCTGTTCCAAAATTACCATCTACAAATTTTCAAAAGAAACAAACCTATTTCTAACAATAAAAATCTGTTGATAATAATTAAACTGCCTGAAAATAACGGAACGATTTTATTCCGGTGTGTATCCAGGTGTGCCTTACTCGTCTACAAGAAGGAGCCAGTGAGTTTCTCCAAATGGCTGACCTGTGTTGCATCATCGCTGCTGCCTTGAAGCCAACCTGAGGGAAAAGTATTTGTTCTTTTTTGCAAGCAGAATATCGAATGCAATTTCAATTGAAGGTAATGTCAAACGTCTTTTTTTTTCGTGATACCATTGCCTTTGGAAAAACGTGATACACTTATTTTTGTATTTTTTCGGAGAGCGGAAGCAATCATTCCTAGAAAAATTCAGAAATAATAAATTTTTTAACGAAATCTTTTTTGTTTCTTAACCCAGTAGCGCTTTGAGTAAGATGTCTTTTCTAGCTTTCATCAGGATTTTTTTTAGTTCATAAATATATGCGAATTCGCTTTTTTGGAAAGACAGAATATGAAATTAAGTACTGTATCTTTCAGAGAATGGTGTTCCTCAGATTTTGCGTTGGAAAAATTCCCTAAGCGTTAATTTTGCTGTTCCCGAACGCTGTCACAGTGTGAGGCTTTAGTAAGGGTTAATTTGAATTAGCACACCGAACGTCTAGAATTTACCTGTTGAAAATTTCTTAAATACACACAAACCAGGTTTTTTTTACTGAACCAGTGCGCAGTTCGCTGTGAGTTTTGGGGATATTAGTCAGCAGGTAATTTATTATTGAGCAATTTATTCCACGAGTTAAATTCAAAAAAAATTTATTCCATGAGTTAAAATTGTATATTTGTCTATACAGTGCAAAGTAAGATACATATCGTGCTATTATAGGGTGTCTGGCAACCCTTGAAAACTTGGAAAAATCCTTGAGTGAGAATGTACCGTGAAATACCCCTGAAAAATCGACTCTTTTTTTCCTTCTTTTTTTTTTGTAACGAAAAATTATGCCGCGCTCCAAAACTTCGTTCAAAACTAGCTTTAAATTGCTTTAAAAAAGAAGGAAATACATTGGTGGAAAGGGGAAAAATTACCCTTTAAAAAGTCTTGCATTGCTTTTTGAAAAATCGCCAGACACCCTGTTAATAATCTCTTCAGCATCTTATAGTAACTAAAAACCATATAAACATTTGTACTTCCCGTCGCTTAAAGATGTACGCAAAAAACATTGTAAAACACTTTGGTCCCAACATTGCAGAAAAAATTAGTAACATATCACAAGTTTAGGAAGCACCCTATTCTAGTAAGAGTGGCAACTTGCTGTCAATATCATAAGAGGGCGTTCTGTTGAAAACTGCTCTTCACTTGCTGTTGGGTTATTCACGACTAGTTCAATTTTATGCATTATTCGTTGTCACGAACACAACCATTTCACTTAAACTAATATTTTCTAAAAGTTGTCCACGGAAACCAGCCGTTAGGAGCAACACACTCGGTCCGAGAAAAAGCTAACTGACCAAATGCCTTAAAATGACCAGCACGAGCTTTGGTCTGAATTGATCGCTAAATTTACTAGATCGTGAATGATTCCCAAATAAAATATTGATTCATACAAATACTTCTGAGTGGTAATAAACTATTAACAACGTAAGAAAATATAAAACTGATAACAGATCGGATTACTTCTCGGGAGAAGTAAGCCGGGCTTTGATACTGAAAATCACAGGACGGAGATTAATATAAATGTTTGGCTGTGATGGTGCCCTACCAAAGTCAGACGACACTTGGATATTAGGCGCAGCGACTTTTAACAACGCTAGTTCGCATTAGATTCAACACCCGTTCCATGTAAATATGCTGAGCTTGTGGTAAGTTCGCCGATGGTTTTACAGGCCTTCGGAATGTAGCACAGCAGTTCAGCGTTCTAATTATTGGTCAAATGTGGGGTCGAACGCATCATCAGTAGTTAAGGCAAAAATTCCTCATGCATATTCCTGCCATTCAATGGAAACATGCACTTTCAATTTTCTAACCTATTCAAAGTTCTAGGAACACACTCGTTTGAGCAAATAATAAGTCAAATATGAAGTTTTGACTATTTAAAGCTATGGAATGTTTATCATCCATGTGACATTTTGGACGTTTTCAGAGGATATTTCACGACTTGAACATGCCTCCCAAAAGACAGATAAATTTTCTTGATAGAATTTCAAAGGTGTAAAATCGAATTTTTCTGAAGATAATAATGAGAACCCCTCCCATTGTGGGACAGGTTCTCCAAAATAGCTGAGGGTATTCCCCCTTCCCCAATCATCTCCACTAATTTTTAGGGTGCAGCCTCTGCTCTTAACTTCCCCATTATTGCTTGGAAGTGCAGTATTGTCCCTCAAGAGTGCAGGTTTTGTACTAGCAGTCCAAAACGTATTGTCCGGTTCTGGTCGCGCTGCAAGGCTCCGCCTTATGTAGAAATACATTGGCCACCGCCTTGTTGCACGACCAGAACGGGACAGTACCTTTTGGACTGATAGTACCGTCCGATTCTGGTCGTACAACAAGGCGGTGGTGTATGTATTCCCCCGTAAGGCGGAGCCTTCCTGCGCGACCAGAACCCGACCGTCAACTTTTGGACCGATAGTACATGCTCCAAAGGTTAGCGTGTACTCCGTTTCGGTGTCTGCTTGGCCATCTTGACGGAGAGCACCAAGCCGGCCGTCGCAGCCATCTGCGCCAGAGCGACCGTCGCGGCAGAGCCCGCGCTGTCGACGGCGACGCCGGCGACGAGGGGCGCTGTCATGCGCGCCATAGACGAGAGGCTTTGCGCCGACCCCACCATCGAGCCGCGCTGCGAGACGGGGCAGCGCCGGAACAGCAGCGCCGTCAACAAGTCCCTCAGCGCCGCGTTGCTCGCGCCGATCGGCGCCACCAAAACAACCAGCATCATCGCCGACGTCGATCCCCACAGCGCCAGCAACGCGAACGCCAGAAGCCCGAACGCGTGAACCACCCGC
>Ga0058701_10000390_pt1 | contig 30977 bp, 29 predicted proteins | sample AgamicOrMae_FD_97039 | JGI IMG/M metagenome (GOLD analysis project Ga0058701, IMG submission 97039) | Agave microbial communities from Guanajuato, Mexico - Or.Ma.e | ecosystem: Host-associated > Plants > Phyllosphere > Phylloplane/Leaf | place: Guanajuato, Mexico | collected 2012-06-04 | reverse complement strand
GCGCAAATAAGCCTTTGCTGTCGAACATCGAGCACCTCGACGGATCGTCCCCTGAGGTACAGCAAATCCAGACTGTTGGGCACCATTTATGTCTATGTTTGGATATCCGTATTTTTTGCCTGCTTCTATGAAGGCACCTCCAATCGGTGTTGTGTAATGTGGTGTCGATATTGTCAACGGGCCTCCATGTCCTTTATCACAGAGAAGAAACTTACATCATTAGAAGGGAGTCTATCGAAGACTATCTAAGTGAAATCCATCTGTTTCGAAGTCAACTTACCATGATAACCATTCTTCAAGATATCTGGATCTCTGTTATCCTCCGATTTGACAAAATAGGGAAAAACCTCCTCCCATGACCAGCCTGGATTGCCTAGTTGGGCCCATAGATCATAATCGCGCTTATTTCCACGAACATAAAGCATATAATTGAGAGTTGATGAACCGCCAAGAACTTTGCCGCGCGGCCATCGAGATCTATTCTCTTTAAGTGCAAAACAACTATGCTTTTGAGGCTCGGTGTAATATTTCCAGTCTTGTGATGTCATTTGCAATCTACTGGCCATAATTGGGATCTCTGATTGCCAGTTCTCATACCCGCCAGCTTCCAGGAGGAGCACGCGAACATTGGGATTCTCACTCAATCTATTGGCCACCACAGCTCCGGCTGAGCCAGCACCAACTGTTTCCGCACCAATGGTGGTAGGTAGGGTTGAGATAATTGCCGTTGAGATGGATAATCATTAAGGCTCGTTATTAGTTTGATAAAGTATCATTCGACTTTGGTTCGGATTATTGGGCTAGTTAGCGGAAATGGGAAGGCCGATGAGAGAGAGTGAGAATGAATTCAAGTCTATGAATCATGAGAGTCGTCTTCTGGAATTGACGCCTGAAGCATCCTCTAATGCTTGTGCTGAAACAGGACGAGAATTGGCGGAAAGACGCAGAACTAATGACTCATCTATGATTTGCGTGCTCAGACCAGCTATCTCGATGGGAGCTCGAGGTGCTGCCTTGATGAGGTAACAAGGCTTCGGGTTGGAAGTCAGACTCTAACAAATGAATGGATGGGCCAGTGGGATGAAAATAGGTACCCGCAATATTTTAATCAGCATTAAGGCAAGCTTGCTGCATAGTCGGACATTAGGCAGATCGTGTTTTCGCCTTTTTATTTGCTCGACACTCACGATCAACGAATGGAGCCATCCTCGGGTCAAGTGAAGCTTTAGGCGGCCCATTCCGTTTGGGAAGGAAATAAACACGACCAGAAGCATCCAATAGATATACAGACGCAACAAATTAGCACCAACCATCTGATCAGGCATATTATTAGCGCTTCTCTCTTTCTAGATAGTCTGGAGGCTAAAGGGAAAGTGGGCGTAATAAGTGCAACTAGAGCATGTTGAGAAGCGGCAAATGCAGGAGCAGACCAGCAAAGACAGCAGGTTACAAGAGAGTCTGGCGCTGGTGAGATGGATAAAAGCGGAGTAGTTTAAGCCGTTTCTAGTCGTCATGTAGGATGATCGTCTGGCCGACTCTCTTGCTATCGCTGTGTCTCTCTCTCTCAGTCTCTCTCGTATTCCCCTATTTCCGAGGAAAGACGAAGAGCAAGGAAGAAGAAGAAGAAGAGAACGAACGACGAAGAGCTCACATAGAAGCTATAATGGGCTTCTTCCAGAGGCAAGAGAAAGTGCAACAATTAATTTTAGGAAATGATTGCGCATCGAGAATAGAATGTTTGCCTGCCAATAGGAAGTGAATCGTCGGGCACTCCTCTTTCAATCCGCTGCACGTCTAGTCGAGATGCCGAAGGGTTCATGAGGAGGCAGGATGAAAGCAAACAGCACGATGGCAAGCTAAGGCCTAATAAAGGCTAACGATAGAGAGAAACTAAACGAGCGAGAAGACGGAAGCAAAGGATCGCCGTCAGTGGCCAATAAAGATTTTTCAGCTGACCACACGCAATCTCCTCTTGCCGGACACTAGTTTAATCCGAAGACAATATGTGCCTTTCAACAATAAGCGTCTGGACAAGCGCGACGATTGTGGATTGGACGTTGTTCACGCTTGTTCAAACTCGAAAGTGACCATAAGTGTCGACAGCAATCGCCAGCACTACCGATCCATCGATCTACCCATTTCAGCGACGTGCTTATTTCGGCTTCAGATTGGCAAACAAAGGGATTCAACTATCCCTCGGCGCAAATTTTCGACGCGCCTCTCCATCCTGAAGAGTTGCCCATCGGTAGCTGTTGACACAGATGACTCGGCCGGTGCAAGCATGAAAGTGCTATTTGGCAACATCCAATGATCATCCAAGTGAGAGAGGCTCAAGTTATTACCATCGTTCCTGTTTAGTGGAAAGTTTGAAAAAAGACTTTCGCAAAACTTGGATCTCTTCAAGTTTTTCCAACTTTCTCTTATTTTTCTGAACTTGAAACTCTCTTCTCTCATCCAGTTTCAACCACTTCTTTGCATTGAAACCAGAGCAGTCAAATTTCATGGAGACATTGATATTTTCCAATTCTCAGTCGTCAACATACTCGCGAAGGATGAAATTTGCTCAAAAATCAGGAAATCATGCGCCATCTTTTGTCTACGAACATTCCGAGTTTCGATGGAGGCACCAGTCCTCATGGGAAGAAAGTATCAAAGTCTATCTGGTTGCGAGTTCTTGATTGCTCTCGAAACGGCGGTTGAATCATTGTTTCTCATGCCCATTTGTGTTGGGCACTTGTACTAACTAAGCGAGAGCTAAATACACTCTCGATATCGGAGATGAGCGAAGAAACGGGCGCTAAGGCTGAAACATTCAAGAGAAGAGGCAGTGCTAATATGATAGAACGGCTGAGGGGCATTGTTCACTCACTTTCGATGAAGGTGTGATTCGTTTTTCTGGTTGAATCAGAGGGCAGTAACTTCAACAATTGTATTCTGTTGCTAAAGAGCGAAAAGTTTCTTTCATGCCACAAGGTGATGGCGGCAGCAGGAAGGAAGTGAAAGCGACTTGGGTCAAGCTTCTCAGTGGAAAATCCAAAAATCCCGACCTTCTGCGAGCTGTCTGTTGAGTTGAATTATAAATAGGAAATCAAATTGTTGCGCGCCACCACCCGAGGATAGGCGAATGAAAGCCAGCTGATGGAACTAGTTTTGTGGCTAGTTTGTTTGTTTATGAATTGTGTTTTAGATTTAATCTACTCTTTTGCTTCCTTTTTGTAGGTGTTTTTATTGAGACTCGTGAGGCAAAGGGGCGGACAATGAAAGAATGGAGGTGGCGTAGGGCATGGGCACAGCTTAATGCTGTGGTGATTTGATTTGCTTGAATCAACCATTCAGAGGGTTTCTCTGGAAAGTTTTCCTCTCCCACTTGGTCCATCTTAACACCTTAACACCTTGGCAGCTGGCCGGCCCAGCTTGACCAAAGAAAAGATGATGATGACTGTAGAGACCATCGCGGCGTGTCACGCGCTCGCAAAGACAAATCTGGATTCTCGCCTCCCCCAATCCTCGCCTTTGCATGGGTTTATTTTTAGCCCAAAGAGAGTTGGCAGAGAGTTTTAGTAGTTGAAAGAAGAAGAGAGCAGAGACACACACTCACTCACAGGTGTCGAAACAAACAGAATGATCGAATGGATGGAAAATGCGATGGGCAACACAGACACAAGAGTCCAACTCAGTCCAACAATAACCATCTTGCAAGGACCGCAAACGCACGATGCTCATCACGCGCCTCTCATCACTCTTCATCGGCGCCCTCCCTTTGCTGCGCTTCCATTCCGTCATACGCGCCCTAAGGTACCGGTTTAGCTAAAAGTTTCGCCCTCTTTCCAATCCGAAGCTTGTCTATTTTGTCTGTCCCAATCGCACTTCCAATAGAGATCCTCCATATCATCAGGGCGGACGAAACTTTTCTCATCTATTCGATTCCCTTACAGTTCTAGAGTCTCGAGGCCCTGCGAGCTCGTGCAAATTGTTCCGGTCAATTATCGAATCTCTCTGAGAGGGATTGAATGAAATTTTTCTTGATTTAAAACATATAAAAGAACAGAAGTGAGTGATTAGCTCGCATTTATCCAACAGATCACTTATATCAATCATCGATAGACTTATAAATGAATCTATTAGAATAAAGCACCATGAACATGACAATAGTTTTAGTAAGCCGAGCTCCCATGGAGCTGCTTCTGGTGTGTCTCCTGCTGGTTGTTCTATCAGTTGGTAACCAATTCAACTTGGCTGAGGGTCGCGCAAGTGACGAGGTGGCTGAACAATTGGTGGATGAGTCGCAGGATCTTACGAGCGAGCGACTGGAGAAGATTGTTCGTGTTCTTGGGGCCGAAATGAGCCAAATGATGGACTCTAAATTGGGCGAGTCGATTGAGCTCGCGGAAAAGGTCGCCAAAAAGAGGGAAGAATTGGGAGTGGAGAAGACGGCTAGCGAGAATGTGCGCAATGTAGACTTGGATCGGCTCAAGGGAGTGAAGAGCGACGCAAGCAGAGATATCAAGACCCGAATTGAATTGGTGGGAGACCAAAGTGGCGCATTGCCTCAGATGAGCTTGGGCAAAAGAGCTGGCTCATTTCTCTCGCAGGTCAGTGATCGTCTGCAATCGGCGGGCTCCTACATTGGAGACAAGATACACTCTCTGAGCAACTTTGTCGCCCCCAAAGTGCCCAAAGGCATTCGCCACCTCTTCAGATGGCCCACCTTTTTGAGATTCAAGATTCGCTACAATAAGGTTTACAAATCGATGAGAGAGGAAATCTACAGACAAATGCTGTACCTGAGGGCCCATGTTGCCGTTGGGGTGCAGCACATTAGATTCTTCTTGGGCCTGGACAAGCACTTGCTTGGTGCCACCCAATACGCCGATTGGAGCCACAAGGAAATTCAAGAGAAACTGAACAACAAATTGGCCGAAAGGTCTCCTCTGGACGCAGATCCCTCGGCTGCAGGCGAACTGGACGACAGTTATAAGCGCAAGTTGGAGCAACTCAGTGGCGAGGGAAAAAACATATTTGGCGTCCCAATGAACATGTTCTCGTCGAAGAGTGGCAAGAATGACAAAGAGGACCCGGAGCTTGGCCTGAAGAGGAGCCACAGATTCAAGAGAAACGCCGACCAAGACATGGAGTACGAGGATGCGCTAGACGAGCTTGACGAGAACGAGGACGAAGACTTCGATATGGACATGGACCACTTTGGGCCAATGCTGCAACGAGTGGCCACTGTCTCGGTGGACGAGGACGACGATATGGACATCGACGAGGAGCGTCTTGTGGAGGAGTTTGCCAACGCTCAAATGGGCGATCTGGATGCAATCAGTGTGTCCGTGAAGGAGGCCTTGGGGCCGCAAGGTGAAGCCGGAAAGACTGAACAGGCGTCGTTCAATCCTTATGCAGAAGAGGTGAACCCCAACGACATTCCAGAGGAGGTGGGCGACGATTTTGTGCCCATTGATCTGCGCCAAACTGGTTGCATTATCAGGCCCGAAAATCAGGGCCCCTGCGGCGCGTGCTATGCCTATGCAATCAACGCGGCGGCTGCCTATTACAACTGCATGGAAAATTATCATAATAACGAAAAAATCGTCAGATACAATCCATTGTTCACGGCCGAGTGTGGCCGCTATCTGACACCGCCCGACGTGAGCCCCTTCATCAAGGGTTGCGAGGGTGGACGCATGTCTAAGGCGTTCGTGTTCACCCAGCTTGTCGGGGTGCAACGCTATGCAGACTACAGCATCTCCAAGCAGTCGGTTGGTGGCCAGGCTCTCCAGGGACACTGTGCCTACCCGCGTCCACAGCAGCTGGACATGAGCTTCTCAGAGTTGTCGCATGAGGTGCCCTTTTATATGAAATCGAGATTTATCAACTTGAAACTGAACGAAATCGATCTGCACCTGCGCACTGTGGGCCCTGTGTTCATAAATTTGCGCACCTTCAAGGATTTTGAACTCATGCAGGCGGGCATTTATGGGGGCATTGAGGAATGCGATGGCAACCAGTTTGGTGTCCATTCGATGCTTATTGTTGGCCACGAGAAGGATTTCTTCAATAGGGACTACTGGATTCTTTGGAACTCCTATGGAGTGAATTGGGCCGAGCGCGGCTTCATCAGATTGTACACTAGGTCGTTGAAGAGATTTTTCATGTATGGCGGAGGTCTACAAGCAATACAATTCTAGAGCTTTAGAGCAACTTTAGAGCAAAACTTGCACAGCACAACCAACATCGGAACTCAAACTCATCAGAAAACAAATCACTCTTCACTTCTTCGATAATTTGACAATTTGACAATTTGATAAGTCGACAATTCTCTCTAATCTCACTAATTCTTAACTTACCAACTATGTAGTCGTATTCAGGTAGAAATGTTTCACTTGTGAACGGAGTTTGACGTTCCATCATCTTGAGCGACATGAGAATCATGTAGGGCACTAGCGTTGGAAGGGCCAGTAGCCAGGCATCGTTCAAATTTTGCGGCCACATATTAGTAGGCCGACTTGTGTTGAGCTTGTAATCCTTCGATATGAATGAGGAGTATCGTCTTATTCTCTTCACCCTTTGCCACTTAATGCTTGGGCGCAAATGCTTGTCCCCTGATAACTCTCTTCCGCTTGATTCCCATTCCCATTCAATAATACACTCTTGATTGATGGATGCCACACTATTAGAGTGGTAAGAAGTTGCCTACTGCTCGGCCAGGCTCTATCCGGCCACTTTGGGCTTGGGCGCAGACTGTCTGACGAAATCACCATGTTGGTCAAGTCCGTGTGCGCAGAAGCAGACAAGAATGGAGTCTCTTAAATGGGACAGGATTCACCACTTTCAACTGCTTTCTCTGAGCGTTTTCACTTGTGTGCACCATCTTAGCTTGTGCACTCGTCGAGATGCGCGCGCGCCACCAAACCATCAAGATACTTTTGGCGGACAGTGCACATTTGGCCACGGTTCTAACGGTGTGTCGCACCGAAGACGCCGACTCGCCGGACGCCACTCCTTCTCCTCCTGCTCGACCTGAGCTCCGAGAGTGGTGGGGATGTGGCGCGCTTGGACAAGGAACTGATTCGAGGAGTTTCAGGAGAACAAGGTTGGCGCTGGATGCTCAGCGCCGGAGTCTAGCACTACTGGCAAGCCAGCCAGCCAGCCAGCTAGCCAGCCAGTGTGTAAACAGTGTCTCTGTCTGGCTGCCCGTCCTGAACGGCCGGCCGAGCAGGCGGAAACGGACAGAGAGTGAAAGTGTGCTCAGCCCTGGGCTTTCTGGTGCCAGCCACAAGCAAGGTAAACTCATGTGATAATTTCCCTTCCATCCGGGGCTGTCTCTCAAGCGCAAGTATGGTCCAAGTTTTGTCTTGGCGAATTTGGTGAAATCAATGATGGTTCCTGCCCCTTCGCCTTGGAAACATTTCCATCCAGGTGCCTAGCCTCGTCTAGCCACTTGGTCAGGCTGGTTTGGGCAGCCTGCGGTGCGTATGGCTGTGGTTCGGCGGCAACCACAACCTCAGCACGACAAACACTGTGCAACACGAGCCAGAGATACTCAAGTTAAACTCACGAGTGAAACTTCATCTTTCCTCTGACTTGCTCGCGGTCCTTTTCGACGAGATGCTCGACAATCATGAACGCATTTTGCCTCCTAAATGAGCAACGACTCGAATGTCGAGCAACTCTTTCCGCTGATGCAAAGGTGACAGACTTTCCAAGTCTACCAGTGTAGCTCTCCAATAATCAAGGCAACTCGTTCCCCTTCAACTCATAGAAATGCACTGCGCTGCGTCTCGCTGAACCCTTTCCGCGTGGATCTGTATAAGCAGCCTGTATAACCAGAATAACCAGAAAATGGACATCGACTGGTAGATGGACAGCTACAGTCAACTGGACTGGCGCTCCGGACAGTTAAACTAGATTGCCGCACGGTTGGCACAAGCGTACCGTGTCGATAGGTGTAAGGGGGCGTGGACGCATCACCCATCGATCCCGCCCGATGGGACAGAGAGAGCTGCTCGCTCTATCTCATTGATTTTGATGAATTTTCCACCCGTGGAACTCAACATTTTAATGCGCAAAATTTTCCTTCATTTCTCCGATAAATATTGAGTGGACCTCGTCGTGGCCAGCAGAATGTCTGATTCTCAATCCCATCTTCTCAGAGTCGGGTACTGGGGGCGGCGTGCAACGACCCCGGGTGGGCGTGTAAAGCGCCCGATTGCCCGCAGCGCACGCGACCATGCGAAACAATTTCGGAGTGACAGTCGCACTGTGACGACTGGCAGTCGGCGAACTGAACTGCGACCGTTAGGAATCTGGACTGAAAGTGTATGGCGCGGAATGCTTGTTTGTCCAGTGCGCGGTCCAGTCGGACTGGATGGATTCAGTCTCAGCTCAGTTCCCGTCTCTGCATTGCGATAGTCGCGTGGAAAATTTGAGCGCCACTTTCCGATCGAACAACACGGCTTTGTGGGCCAGAAGCGCGCCACCAGCAGATTGTTTGACCTCTCACGCGCCCAAACAAATAGTGTCAACCATTTAACCAAGTAACATGTGCCACAAACTAGCATTATCGAACTATTAAACAAGCCATATGAGAGCTCGTCACCATGAGCCTCAATACTCAGATCAGGAAGAGAACATTGGGGCTCTCTAGGAAAATAAATATGGAGTTTGCCGTCGATCGGATGAAACTTAAAGAGACATGTAGATTACCAAATGCCCCCATAGATGGAATTGAGGACCCCACAGCTTCCAAAGGGCCCCTTGCATCCACCAGACTAAATCGTGATACAATAGCTGTTGCAAACGAAGATGGTTATGTTAATTTACTGCGTGTGAGCAAGCTAAAACCTATTGTCCATTGGTTAGCACACGAAAATGCCATATTTGATATCAAAACTTTTCCAGATCAAGATAAATTAATCACCGCCTCAGGGGATGCAACCATTAGAATCTGGGATGTTGAACAAAAGAAAGAAATCCTCAAGTTTGTGCCCCATTTTAGTACAGTCAAATCTGTATCGATTTATGAGAGGAATATTATTGCCAGCGGTTCTAGGGATGGGGCAATAAAAGTTCACGACTTGAGATTGAGAGATCCTACAATTATTGTGATTAAAGACGCGCACCGAAATCTTATACTCAGAAAATCGGTCCCCAAGTCGACGAAGACTGATCCCATCAGTTGTGTAACAAATGTTGTCTTTGACCCCCATTTTCCAAGAATTTACTCGGCCGGAGCGAATGACGCCACGATCAAATTATGGGACCTCAGAAATAATACACAGAATAGCAGACCAAAGAGAACACGCGAGGGACTCCTGATCCTACACCAAGCATATCAAGAAATTCATCATCCATCGAAAGGTCTTCATTGTGGATATGCTCATCTACTCATATCTTCTGGCCGTCTTTATGCAGCTTGCTCTGATAACAAGATTTATCGCTATGATAATTTTGCCACAGATTCTCAGCCATCAACCAGGTTTACGGGATTTCGTTACGACAATTGTCTGAGGCTTGCCATCATGGAAGATCGTTTCTTGTTTAGCGGTTCAAAGCGAGGTGGTGCTCTCATGTGGTCACTAGGTAGCGGGGAGTCATCTTTATACTATCCTGAGACCACCAAGAATCCGATTGGAGAACTTAGAGCGGACATGGCAGACACTTATGACACAAATGCTTTGGAAGCGGACTGGGAATCTCTGTCGTTAATCTCGTTCCGCGACGATGGACTGGTTTGTAAATGGACTATGCAACACGTCTCTGAGCTCGAGAGAAAAGCACTTTTAGAGAATGATAATCTCCTCTCTGTTAACGATGACATTTCTATTCATATGTCTGATATAATTGGAGTCAACGTCCCTAGGCACAATGGTAGGCCGAATTAGATCGCTCAACCAAAGGCACCAACTCCCTTGATGCAGTGAGACGGTCACTTGTAGACCGGTGTTAATGAATTAAAAGTTTAAAGCATTCATGAATGAGGCTAGATCTATTAGCGTTGGTTCTCGAGAGTCTAGCAGGTCGAATGATGTCAAACAGATTCACAGTTTCTTCGAACATTGGACCAGTTCAAAAAATACTACCTTTGAGCAACAAACTGGCTGGGTGATCTGATGAGATCTAATAGTTCGACTAGAATAAGTGTTTTAATCATCGGAATAAACGAACCTTCCAACCAAAGATGAATCGAGACGGTCAGTGCCGGTGTCACTACATGTTTCTATATTTTGTGTCAGTTGAGATTATTCTGCTTCTTGTCAAGTCTCTACTACTCCCCAGGTTGTGTACATTTATATGCGATATAAATAAGAACTTCTATAGCGGGGTCGATGATCCAACGGCACCAACTTGTTTCAGTGGATCCACCTCAGAGTTTCCGACTACTGTATTCCCCATTGATTGGCTGACAGGTTTTTCATCAGGCAAATTTTGTCTGAAGTCTCTGGAAGTTTTGTCGTTGTGACAGCAGCAACCGTCTTGCCGGTTGGGACTCTTACTGAATGCTGAGAACAAGTCTATCGGTAGAGGGAAGACAATGGTCGAGTTCCGCTCGGCAGCTATCGAGTTGAGGGTCTGGAGATAGCGCAATTGGAGAGCTTGTGGAGAAACAGCTATCACCTCGGCAGCATTCTTGAGAGCTTGGCTAGCCCTCTGCTCTCCCTCGGCGGCGATAACTTTGGCACGGGCCTCTCGGGCGGCCTCAGCCTCGGCAGCCATCGCTCGCTGCAGCTGGACTGGAAGCCTGACGTCCTTGATCTCAACTCGTTCCACTTTCACTCCCCAAGGCTCCGTGGCCTCATCAAGGGATGACTGCATGACGTGACTAATTGTCTCCCTTTCACTGAGGATTTCGGACAAATTTTTCGTTCCTAGGACATTGCGCAATGTTGTTGCGGCCAGCAGACGTGTCGAGCGGCCATAGTTTTCAACGTTCGAGATAGCAATGGTTGCATTGCTGATACGATAGTAGACGACAGCGTCCACTGCAACTGTGACCGAATCCTTGCTTAGTATCTCTTGAGGTGGAACGTCGAAGGAAACTGTACGAAGGTCGACTTTGTAATAGGTATCTATGCATGGGATTATGAAGAATATTCCGGGTCCTCTTGCCCCGCCTTTCAACAGGCGGCCCAACCGGAATATGACCACACGTTCATACTCTTGGACCACCTTGATACAAAGAAATAATGATACTGGTAGGGTGGCAACTACAAGAGCTACCGATAGACAGGTGAGAAAGATGGCACAGAGATTTGTTGTATTGTTGGTGGCTGTTGAATGTCCGGCGTCGTGTCGTCATAATTTCGATTACCAGATCGATGTGTTTAATCAGTCAGACAGAAGTAATCGAAAATTTTGGCCGGTCAGTTTATGAACATCGTTTTCAGGTTAACAAATGACCAATGGTTCGATGATACTTACAATTGATGTCGTAACCAGTGAAATGTGGGTGGACTATGTGATGCGTGCTAGCTGGAGGGTTTGGGGCTTGGTCGAATGATACTTTCGCTTGCTGTTGGGGCTGAGTCTGGGGTTGTTGCTGAGGTTGGTGTTGAGGTTGGTGCTGAGGTTGATGTTGAGGTTGGTGCTGAGGTTGGTGCTGAGGTTGGTGCTGGTGGGGGATGGAGATGGGAGAATTTTCGTGGCGATGGTTGACTAGGAGCTCCCGTTCTTGGTGCGGCGACACTTGTAAGTGTGGGTCATAAACTGGGATCTGTTGAGGTGGGTGCTGTGGATTTTGCTGTTTCTGATTCGTCGGATACATGTTCATTTCATTTGGTCCAATATGATGAGATGCTAGCGATTTTTCTCCTGTTGATTCAAACTCCCGAAAGAGGTCCGTTTCAGAAAATAAAGTGAGCCTCCACCCTGTATCTCTTTTCTTCCAATCGATTGCCTTGAAGCAGTTGGTTCAATTAGGCTTCTGTGATAAATTTTTGTCTCTGAACAGTGGTGAAAACCCTCAATTAGATTGTTCTATTCGTTTCAACAATGTTCTTCTCATCGGCAGACTCAATTACTCGCATCACATCCTGCTGCAGTCAACCTCTATCCGCTCGCTTGCAGCAGATTGCTAAATACGCGCAACTGTGTTGGATGAGGCATAGATTCCACCACTTGGGAGACAAAACAATGAGCTCATCAGACGAACTCTCTTCGGAAGTGAGAACTGCCTCAGTTTCATCCACTAGGGCTTGCAAATTGAGTCAAGCAATTGAACAACAGTTCAAGCTCGATCACTGTTCTGCAATTGTTCATCCATCAACTCACCGGGGGTGTTACATTTAGCAACAATAGACAATGATGGACCAGTCACTTCTAACTGCTGCTCACTGAAACTGATGTCTCGCCGATGGAAAAGCAAAGAGACAGTTCGACTAGTGTGATGGCAGCGCAACTATGCTCACCCAAGCATGTGGCCGGATTCGTGCCACCCGTCTTGGCGCGACTCTGCTGCGTGAAAAGCTTGGCAGATAGTCATAAATTCTTAGTCTGTGTGTGAAAGAAGAATTCACACAAGCGCTAGGCCTAGCAATAATAATGCTCATGAACTCAGCCCATAGAGGCACCATCATGCGCCAGCTGAAACCGAGACAGACAGACCTCTGCAACCACAAGGGGCGAGCCAGTAAGAGTTCTCGCCGAGAAAGGGACACAGTGGGAGTTATCGAGACACTCAAAAGGAACACTTTCGACTCTCCTATGGAGAACCAAAACTTAGGCAAGCCACGCTTATTTAGCGAAGAGGCGGCCGAGTGAATGCAATGATTGCGGCAAGGGCTCCAAAAAAATAAAAAACTGACGCAAAGACGGGAGCTCTCGACTGAAACTGTGACGGCAGTAAGTTGGGGCCCTCCGGGGGAAGAGGGGAGTCTCTTTCGCGCGAAAGTGATCTGTCTCACTAGAACGAAACAAGGCAACAATTCGTTTTGCTATCATAAAAAGAGGCCCCCGCTCGTACTTAAGGACACATATGTGGCTAACAAGCGTGCACCAAGGAGACTGCCCTGGAATGAAATCCTGACACTCGTCCCACAATTTGGCTCGGCCCTAATTCCAAATGTATGTCTTGAATAAGATCTTGATAAGGGAGCCTCTCCCTTAAGATTAGCTGTGCATTTCCAAATATCGCTATCGAACATATCTCGGATCACGTCCCACTAACTATGAGCTTCCCTCCTAGCTTCAATTAGTCTAATTAAACGTCTATACACAGACCCTCGCTTACATGAGGTTCCATAACGGGAGGGCAGTCTCTAATTAGCAATCTCACTTGCGCTTGAGTTCGTTACGTGAATATGGGTTATGATGATCTAGCTTGTGTTTCGATCTTGACACTCAACTTCATGTATCGTTGTGAACTCGATATTCTCCAACTCACTTGTATAATTGATATCAGAGTCCAAGAAGGGGCGAGGACTTCGATTAGATTGAAGATCTAAGGGTTACACCTAGACAGAATCCGCAGCGAACTGCAGATGAGGCACCGTGCAGTACAGTGTTACAGTGTGAATCGTGAATGGTATTCAGCACGTGCAGTGTAATGGACCCCGCTGAATTCGCAGATTGGTGCTGTCGATCGGTCACGTGCTAGGATCTCTGTATGGACACATCTTGATTTGCATCATTCCTCTCTGAATCTTATATTGTTTAGACATGTAAAGCTCGACCTTACTATGTGACAATCATGGAGCCATCTCCTATTATTAAACTACCTGTTGAAACTATCAGAAAAATAGCTGCCGGTGAGGTCATAACGAGACCAACTAATGTGATAAAGGAATTACTAGAAAATAGCATAGATGCTGGGGCTCACAATATTCGGGTGATCATAGAGAAAGGTGGCTTGAAAAGGATTGAGGTGATTGATAATGGTCATGGTATCGCCAGGTCCAACGCTCAACTAATATGCCAGAGGCACACAACCTCAAAGCTCAGATATGCCTCAGACCTCAAACACATAGGAACATTTGGTTTTCGTGGAGAAGCCCTCGCCTCAATCAGTGAAGTTGCTAATGTGGAAATCACCTCATTCAACATCCAAGCCGACAAGATGGGTTGGAGTTCCCGCTATAATAATGGTATGCCTTCGACAGAGATTGTTGAGAAGTTTGTCCAATTTCCCGGCACTCACATCAAAGTCACAAATTTGTTTTCGGAGATAGGTCCACGTAAGAACTCTTTAGCGGCGAGTTTTTTGGATGAAAAGAAAGCTATAGTTGATCTCATCACAAGATTTACGATACATTTCCGTGACAAGATAACATTCATACTTAATGACCCAAGCTGTGGTGAATTGATATGCTCGATTCATCCCATATCAATTGGACCCTGCATAGGCAGTTTCTATGGCATGGATATGGAGAGCAACCTGTTCGACTTCTCTTTGGAACGCGACCATCCCACCAAAGTCCACGTTTACCTAGCTTTCTCTTACAAGAAATCAAACTCAAATATCCATCAATCGAACATGATATTGTTTGTCAACGATCGCCTAGTTGACTGTGAGGATCTGCGGCGTGAGATATGTGCTTTGGTCTTAGAGTTCCTCAGCATAAAACAATTCATATCAGTCATCTATATAGCACTCAAGATTCCCGCCCATGATGTTGACGTTAATACTCATCCCGCAAAAGCGACAGTAACCATGCACAATCAAGAAGAGATAACTTCCATCATTTTGAGCGAGCTGAGAGCGAAATTTCAGGATAAACTGACTTCGCAATCTTTGCCATCCAAGTTTGTCCAGCAAAAGTCGATAGGGGAGTTGATGAAAGTTACAGAATCGCAAAGCCAAAGATTGAGAATATTAGCACCAGGGTGTTCCCCCCAATCTCAGCCCTCTACCCAACCGAGGAGACCTTGTAACCTCGTACACACAGATCACACGCAACTAAATTTGTCTCAACTGACCGCCAGGATTCCACCAAGCCGAATTAGACGAGATCTCAAGCTGGCAAGTATTAAGCACTTGAGGGCAAAGGTTGCTGAGGAGAAGTCTGAGGAAAATGCCAAGGTGCTGAAAACTAGTGTTTTCGTTGGAATATTCGATCATCATCATGCTCTCATACAGAATGAGACTCGCCTATATGCGATCAATTTCAAAGCTTTCTTCAAGAACTATGCTATCAAATCTACCTCTTCGATTTTGGCAACTTTCCCCCAATAGAAATCCTACCCCCTGGTAACAAGATACAATTCTTCATAGAAATGTACTTAGACGATCTAAAAAAGCATGATCATCGATGTTGGACAAGCCTGAGATTAAACTCGGCGGACGATGTTCTAGCCGAGATGTTATTGCATAAAGAAATGTTTGAAGATTATTTGACCCTCAAGTTCACGTCTTCCGAGATACTAACGCTGCCTAACATCGTTCACGATCATGTGCCAAATTTGGTTTATTTGGGACGATTCTTTGTTGAGATGGCCAACAAAGTTGACTATGCAGAGGAGCGAGCTTGTTTCCATAGGATGGGACGCATAATCGCTGACTTCTACTCCGAACCTCCGTCGGACTTGAGGAACATAAGTGTTCATAGGAAGTATCACGATTTCATAAATACAACATTATACGATGCTATCAAGAGGCTACTCTTGCCGCCTGAGTGGCTGTTCACAAAAGAAGTTATGTGTCAGATAAGCGATACCAAAGATCTCTACAAGGTGTTTGAGCGTTGTTGAGTTCTGTCGCTTAAAGAATCTATAGCAATCTCGGAAATATTGCACGCCTAACTTTAGGGTAGTCCTTGTACTTCATTTTGTACCATCTATGATTGGTTATTGCGTTGATAGTTTGTGTTGATAAAACTAGCAGGAATATCACGTTCCAATAGAATATGCTGAACTTTTGCATCAGGATGATGATGAAATATAATATAGTCTCTAAGAGAAAATGAGGACATGATACATACTCAAACAATCCACCAGATGGAACATAGTGTTGTTCCGTTATTACGTTGCCGGTTTTATCTTTACGCAAGTTCGCTAGTATCTTATGACATTTTTGTTGATGGTGCGATGTGTAGACGAAAAGAACAAATAGTAAAGCTCTTTCCTTATTGAGTAGGTTGTCAAAGAGATCGTTGACACTGAAGCTCTCGGAGGTTTTTGAGAAAACGATTGGACATAAAGTGCTCAATGCTGCAAATATGTAGAATGAATGTCCAAACACATAGTGCAGTAGATTGATCCTAGAGTTGTTTGAGTAGACGCTAATGAAGAGGCATTCATAAAGGCGTCTTGAGCATTGGACGACCATTAATATAAGTGTGAAAACTAGTGAGACAACTTGATTCAGATCTTGGGCAACCTTGATTTTGACAAGATCTTTGGATAACTTCATTAGCGAGTCGATAGCCTCATGGATTTGTGCGCCGGGTTTTGAGGGGGCGTAATAGAGAATTGCAATGACTAGGCTTGGAATGAATATACTAACTGAAAGAATATAGAAGTGAGAGAAATAAGTTTTTGGTACTAAGAAGTATCGCCAGAACAATCCTTTCTTTTTGGTTACCGCCAGGGACTTGCCATAAACATAGAATGACGATGCCTGTTCATCCTCCGTAAGGATAATATATATTCCGTATGAGGTTATGGACGAGAAAACAACAATCCAATAGGCTAGGATTGGATCAAACATTTTGATTGGGCAAACTTTTATTACATTGATAAATAATGACTAATTTTGTCGACAAAGTCACCTGTCGACAAATCTTAAACATCACCGTGCACCAGCTTGTTGTCAGCTTGAGACGCTGCGTGCGATAAACAACAAGACTGCAATGCAATATTTTCTCTGCAACACCCAGGCGGTGAGCAGTACTGAAATTCATGGATGATATCCGGATCATCGCAACCTCCGTGATTTCCTAGTACTACTTGGCGGTGTTAACAGAACGGTGGTTGAAGATTTTAGGGGTGAAGTAGTGTATATTGATTCAGCCTCGCTATCTGTATGCAGGATGACCTCCTCGTCAAGAGCGCAGGCTTTCCTCTTAAGTGAGGTTTTCAACTTTCTCGATTCAATCTTGGTTATAGTTCTATCTAGCAGACTAGCATTTGCAATGTGTGTGTGCATTTGGGTGGTATTCGGCTCACTTCCTCTACAACTGGCTATGAACAGGGGTTCCCGGATTTCCTCTATGGTCTCCACAAAAGGCTCAATCCAGGCGATGCACTCTGCAAGGTCTTTGTACGTGTAACCAGTGCACTGACGAACAGTTGCATCAGAGGTGAAATGGTAGAAGGCTGATGCGACAAGAATAGAGGTCTTGAACCGAAGTGATTCTATGTGTAGGAGTGCAAGATCAATCACACTGGCTATGATTGCGTGATTGTACCTTAGGATACCGTTTTGGACAGGCATTATGAAACTGTCGTTCTTGACTGAGGCCAATGTGAACTCTGATTGACTGAGTGAATTCTCGTCAGCCTCGATGGGAGTGGTAGTTATCGTTTTGGTGAAGGTTTTACGGGGGCGGCGATTACCCTTGTGGGGACTGAGAACGATAGCCGAATCGTTGTTTGAGTCTTGATCTAAATTCACTAGTATCTGCATATAAATATTGAGCCAACTATTGGGCGTTATTGGTGTAATCTCCCAATTGATGGCGCTGAGTATAATAACCTCATTCTCGATTATTTCCTCGGGCGTACAAGCTCCATCGGTTAATTCGGCAAACTCATGCACTGTTGGTGGACGGATTTCCTCATACTTTGCGGCGAGGAACAAGCAGGTGGTGCCGATAAGTTGTAATTGAAGCTTGCTAACATTAGACTGGGCAGCTAGGTATCTGTCGATGAAGTCCAAGGCTAGATGGTAGGTTTCTCGATGAAATTTGCACTCGTGTGAGACCTCGCTTAGCCAGTCGAACAGGATCGACCTGTAAGAGTCTACTAGGGATGGATGCCGTTCTAGGATCCTTTCACTACGAAGTCTTGAGTAACTTGCATCTTTCTCTAGCATACAATTCCACACCTCAGCTCCATTGGCCCAGCTGAAAGATGGGAGCGGGATTCGTGACATGTTGTGTGATATGGAGGGATTGGATGAAGGGTCTAACTGTGACTGCTATCGCTATTATTAAGACTACTGAAGCTGGATGATTTGGACTATTGGTCGAAGGATGGGACCAATAGGTTGTGGGACTTGACTTGGTGTGGTATTGATCCAGGACAACGTGATGAGAGTTGTGGACTGGACGCGGGCCTGTTGCACTCTGAGAAACCGGTGGCCATGGAGGTCTCCTGTGTCCCGAAGTGTCATGTCGCTAGGACCGTTCGCTGTGTCCGCTTTCTGGCGCCTTTCTGGCCAAGGCAGCGCGCAGAGAGACAGAGAGCGCTGCGAAAGAGCGCGCAGAAGAGAAAGAGCGCGATTTCCACATTGGCAGAGCGGAGAGAAGATGAAATCGGTTTGTTTACATCGCGTTCAGCCTCCCATACGCATGGGCCCGCGGGCGAACGAGGGGGAAAGCATGATCGCGGGCCGCCCGACCAACTGTTGCTCGGGCACACTTCTTCCCCCACCAAAAGTGGACACACTCATGCCAGCTGACTGGGTGCCTTCCCCTCAGCTGAGAGGAGGAATTTCGGGAGCAAAATCAGCTGATTTGGGGTCCTCTTGGTGGCGGGCCCGCCCGAGGCCGAGCAAGCGCGGGCCAGAACCACGGTCACCACTCTCGCAGGCAGACGCAGACGCAGACGCGGACAGACAGAGAGAGAGAGAGCGGGCCCGAACGGCAAGCAATGGAACTGGCGGCCCAGCGAGAGGAGAAGGCGACAAGCAACAGGCGCAGAGAAGCCCGCGCGCGCCACAAATGTGCGCGCCACCATCAATAAGAACAACAGACAGACGAACTTGCCCGTCTGTCATTTCAGCTTTAATTCCCCTCTTGCTGCCATCTCGTTTGGGCGCGCAAACTGCTGATTGCGCCGAGCGCGAAATTATCGAGCATATTCTGATCCGCCAGTGTCTAATGAGGACTTTGGGTAGCCTTCTGGGTCTGGTTTGTGTCCTCGGCCTTTGGAGCCAGCGGGCAGCGTACGTGGTCGGCGGCAAATGGGCCCGTGGATGTTGCATGTCGGCCAGCAGAGGCCGAGAAAGAAGGCGCGTGTGTGTCCCAGTGGTAGTGTTACGTCAGGCTTCTTCCAAAAAGTGAGTTGGCCGCCCGGCAGCTGCATTGTTCAGCCGCTTCTTCACTCGAGTTGGCCCTCCTCTCTCAGCTCATGGTCCTCCTTCCGGCCGCGCATCCGAGCGACGTGCACATGGACTGCACTATTCTGCAGTCTTACGTCTCCTCTGACTCTCATTAGGCGTCCCCAAGAGGCCGACCAGCTCCCATGCGGCGGTCAGTCTGCAGGATTCGACTCAGCGACCAAGCAGCAAGCCCAAGCTCGCAGACACAGACAGCAGACGGCCAGCCGAATGGGCGCGCAACAAGTTGCCAACAAAGAGGCCTCTCTGGAGAACAGGTAAGAGTGTGTGAGGATTTTCTCCTCCGCCGCTTCTCACTGAGGGCCAGTGCACTCTCGGCGGCAAAGGCAGTCTCTCAGGAGGCACAATTGCCGCTCCCAGACTCTAACCAATTCCGAGGGGCCAATTCTGAGCAGCAAGAGAGACAATGTCTATTTATGGCCGGCCAGAGAGTATTGGCGCGAAAGCACCGGCGCGAGAATGCAAATGATTAAGTTTTTCTCCCTAGCGCGCTCACTTTCCCCTTTTGTTCTGTTGTTCTTTTTTCCTCTCGCTCCTCCTCCTCCTCCTTCTCCCGGCCACCATATTTGCCCTCCTCTTTTGGCCGCTTTTGGCTCAACACACAGTCCTCGCTCCACTGAGGATAAGTCTCCATCGCTTCCATTTGCCTCAGACTCAGCCGCCGCTCACCCATCAGACGACCCACTCGGCCTGGCTCCAAGCAGACGATCTTGTGGGCAGTAAGGATCCTTTGTTGCCGGAGCAATTTGGTGGACTTTCAGAAAATGGAGCCCATCCCACTCGCAAACTGGCGGCCCCAATCATCAACCATGGCCTCTGGCTGGCCGACAGTCCACGATGACAATGGACGGCCCGCCTTTCTTACAAGCGTGAAGGCGCCAAGAGTCTACTTAGTTTAGTAGAACTCCCGACGAGACTTTCCCAACTTCGTCTGAATGGAGAACAGGGAAAGCTATAGCAAGAGCGCTCAATCGACGTTCTCCGAGATCCAATCCAAGTACCGGTTCACTCGCGTGTAAACTCCTGGAAACCCGGCACTGGCGCACCTGTAACCAAAGGAGACAATTCCGTAGATGTACCATCGGGGCTGCCGGTTGATATGGTTGCTTGTGCCGGCCTCATTGGCCAGCCTAATCATCAGGGGGCCGCCTGAGTCGCCTTGGCACGAGTCCTTAACTCTTGAGGATCTTTCGTCCAGCTTGGTGAGCCCACCATTGCCTACCGAGGCGGCGCCAATGGTTGAGTTCTGATGTGAGACACAACCTTTGCATCTTGGCTTGAGAGTGGTGGTTTTGTTATTGTTTATGTTTGTTGTTGTTGTTGTTTTAACGGCGCTGCTCGAACTGCCGCCTAGCGGTTCGTGCTGGCCCAAAGCCGAGCGAACTTCCAAATCGTCCGCCCGCTGCGAGGAGGCACACACATACTCGCGCGTCAAGCGTACGAGATGGGCGAAAGCTCGCTTGCATTTCAGCTGCGACACAAGCCTCAGGTCGGCCTGTCGCAACTGGTCGCTCGTACGCCCATTGTACGACGTTTGACCAAAACCCAAAACCCAAACTGTATGATTGTCCAGCTGATCGCCAGCCTCAGAAATTATCTCGATCCCATAAGGCAAACAAGCGGGCCCCCAATTTACCGTTACATTTCCCTGCTCGCCAATATTGGTACTCCTCTCCAATCGTAACAAAGCTATATCGTTCTTGAATGATTTGGACTCAAATTTCGGATGGACCACTATTTTGTCCACCCTGAAGTCGTGCTCACCGTCGCCTTTCACTTTCAGATTATACTCTCCCAATCTGGCCACCACTTGACTTGGCTCGATTGCCCGTTTAGTCGAACGGTCGATGACACAATGGGCGGCCGTAACTACGAACCTGTCCGAGATTAGAGTGGCCCCACACTCCGGCTCAAAGCGTGCTCGGTGGCTTCCTTTTCTCTTGGGTTTAATGAGCAGAAGTGCAAACCAGGGCCAGGCCTTCTTGGCTGCCTCCACTCCATTTATTATCCGTGTCTCTTGTATATTTCCAGCCTCATCCGCTCTTTCTACTTCGGACACTCCGCACTCTTTTGGAAACTTCGACGGATCGAAGCCCCCCGACGGCCCACTGTCCAGGTCTCTGGAGTGACTGCCTCTGTCCGAAAGGGGTGCTGGGCCATTATCCGTGTCTGTTATTATCAAGGTTTCTTCGGTGCCTTGTTGCTGGCTCAGGCCCGAGTCGGTGGGCTTACGTCGAGCTTCAATCGAATCTTGAACTGCTTTTGAGTCAAACTTTACGTTGGGAGAGTCCAAAACCACCACTGTCTCTCCCGCAGAATCGCCACTAACTTTCTTCACCTGGCTTAGTTCGCAACAAACCCTTATTGTTCCGTCGAGATTGAGTCCGCAGGTCAGATTTCTCACCAACTCGCTGGGTTTATTCAGAATATCATCACAAGAGTCTGTGTCTACACATTCAAAGTGATTTGCCCCACCGGCAATGTGCAAATTTTGCAGATTAATCCTCTTGCATACTGCATCTTCATTCTCTCTAGAGCTGAGGTGATCGCTACTGTTTGTATCTGCACCATCGTCTACTATCAGGATTGTTGACTCGGTGCCCTTCGAGCCAGATTCTCTGTGAGCTCTCGCTGCCGATCTACTGTGTTGGCTCCTCGGACGTTGGTTGTCGATCGGCTGGCATTGCGTGCAACTGCGGTAGTATTTGTGAAAGGGGCTAGTAAATAGGTGCAAATATATCACTATCACTATGCTTAAGGGCGTCTTCCTCGAAACTAGCTGCATTTCGGCATGACAAGCGAACAAATGGCCGATCCAATGCTTGACTATCAGCTAAATCCCTCGAGTTTCATTCTAGACTCAATCTCTTTTTCGACTAACTAGTCTCTGCCCTGATCTCTCTCGAGCAAATTCCATTCTTGCGACAACAATAACAAAAACATAGACATCAACACAAACGTCACAGCAGATCTGGCGAACAATCAAGGCGCCTTGAGAGGCGCATCCCACTCTGCCGTGTGGCCCCAGTCTTGCTGTCTGAGATTAGAACATCCTAAGGCTTGACGTTTCGCCCCCACGACAGTTCAAGCGGAAGGCCGAGACAGCTCCTTTGGAGGCCCCCCTTTCCCGCTCTTCTGGAGTCCAGATGATGCCAAGATCGACCCTTGTCCATCAACCGTGCCTCAAGCTGGCCATATCGCCGACCGATGACCCTCGCTGATCATCGGACGCCAGTTAGGGGCATAGACTGGGGCTAGAGGCAGCAACTCGTCGCAGCTGTCTCGCTTGTCTGGTGCCACGGCCTCGTCTCGGTGACCTTTGTGTGCTGTGGAGCGGAGGTGAGAGCTTCTCTCTGTTGAGGGCCAAGGATGGAAAAGTGAGATAGGCTATCATCTGCGCGCACAAGAGGCGCTTTCCGGCAACTTGAGAGACAAGAAGAGGGAACCATTGCCGAGGAGAGACAGAGGAGAGGGTTTCCTGGGGGGAGACTTACACAAGCCCATAGGGTAAGGAATAGTTGGTGTTTCGTTTTTCGTGCAAGAGGGGGCGCCATCGGCCGGTCGAATTATGGGGGAAGACTAGTGGGTGTTGTGCAGCACTCTCAAGGGTGGGGCCCTGCTTACAGAACGGGAAAATGTCATACACATCTCTTACAAATGGCCGCCAAATGCTAGCGCTCGGCCGAGTGGGATGATTCGCTCGTTCAAGCGTTGCGTCACATGGCGAACTGTGCTGCTTTCGCACAACTCGGGCGACTCTTCCAATTGTTGCACGCGCAACTCGCTGGGCCCAGCTTGTCTGCGGCGTTTCTAGCCTTGGAAACCCTTGCCTTCCATTGTTTTTCTCGACTTCACTTATATCGACATATCACCCACAATACTCATCATCATATCATTTATTCAATCCAATTTTAGAAACCATCTCACCTGAATCAGTGATCATCCTCTAGTCGTTTATTGCCCGCCTAATTCATTCAAAGAAAACTGCTGCCCTTATAAGCCTATCTCATCTCATTCCATAGATATTCCCGAAGGACAGGCCGAAAAAAGTAGCCGATCTCCGCGGACACACTTCAATCCTATCATTGTTTTGATTCGATACTCAAGCCGGAATATTATTACCCGGGGACGTCAATTTCAGAGCAATCATGCACCTCTTTGGTTATTCGAGTGAACACAAATCGCCCACCAAACAGCCACTGACCAGTCAGGATCTGGAGAGGGGTTACACTAAGCTGGTACCAGATGTGGCTCCAAAGATGAACAGACCCATTTTATACAATCAGCAAAATTCGGACAAAGCCACTCTGACTGCTCGATGGGGCTCCTGGTTGGCTGCGCTCCTTCTCACGTTCATTTGTCTCAGCCTTATCCTACTGATCACATTTATAGCTGTATATCATAGCAACGAGCCAGACTTTGAGTCGGCCCTTTACAGTGAAGTTCATGAGGACAAAGGCTCAATATTTGCGTCACAGGCTAACTGCATGGGAGGCAATTGTCTGAAAAGGAAGGTTGCCCACAAACAATCGGCCGGAGTGCAATGGGACGATGGTGGCAATGGGGCAGTTCGTTTGGGGCGACTCTTGGACGAAGATACGCTTGGGCTTGAGGGCGAAGATCTTAATGGTTTTGATAACGTGGACGGTGACGAGGAAACAGACAACGAGGACGGAGACCAGGACGACGATACGGTGTTTCTGTACGAATCGTTTGTCGGTAGAATGGAAATGGAAGTGCCTCAAATGTCCAAGAACCAAACGGCGCGACAATTGGAATGAGCCAAACAGTCGCCCGGAAATTCGTAGACTAGTGTGAAGTGGATTGGGGTGGCAAATTTCGGTTATCAAGCGCCAGCAAACTGTTCAGAGTGGATGAAGGAGAGAAGAAGGAGGATGCTGGTGGTTCCAATCGGCCAGAAGCTCAGACTTATGAATGCAATTGACGAACAAATGGTCCAATGGGAGTGCGCCCTGTGAGTTATTTATGGACTTTTGGTGGCGGCTGTGGTAATCTGTAAAGAGATCGAAACTTTAAACTCTTCGCTTTAATTGCCTGGAAGTTGGTGTCTGGAAGTGGAGAGGGCACAATTGGTATTGCTGGCAGAGGCCAGCACTCGTTAGCCAATGGGCGGGCATTGTTATTGCCAGCAACTGGCAGCGGCGGACATTAGTCGACGACATTTTGTCCTTGTTGTCGTTATTTGCGAGCCCAAGCTGGCCCAAACTGGGCCCCTCTTGTCTGCTAGTGGCCCAGGAGGTGCACAGTCGACGGCTGGTGCTCTTCCGAGTCGTTTGGGTTCACCAGTGGGCTGGAGGGTCTGTTGTGAGGCCAGAGAGAGCGAGAAAGGAAGCGTCAGCTTGAGGCTAGAGCTTGATGTTGGAGTTGGTATAAGATGGCGTATATTATAAGTCGAAAGTTATACTTGCCTGAGTTGCGTAAATTTTTCGCCCAGAATCACCACTTAAAATTGGTGGGCCGCCTTTTTGGGGTGCCGAGGGGGCAGCTTTGGGCTTTGGGCTTTGGTGTGGTCAACGTGGTCGCGCTTCGGTGGGGCTCAGTTTGTTTGAGCGTAATTTATGTGCGAATCACGAGCAAGAGTTTCTATTTTGCGCTCCTCTGGGCGCTCGTTGCGCAAGAGAGATGGAGAATAATAAGCAGAAGTTGGAGGCATTCAAAAGCAAGAAGATCAGCAGAGGCCCAAGACTGAGCAAGCAAACAAAGACATTTCAACTGCTACTCTCAGTTGGAGGTGCCCAAAAGTGAATGGTCGTCTCGCGAGCAGAGCCACAAGAGGGGCCCATTGTGCCTCCTTGGTCTCTCTTGGCACCGGTTCCAAGCAATCCCTCGAGCTGGCTGTGAGCAGCTGGCAGTGCTGGTTGGGCTCATGTGTGGGAGCTCTGGTTTGGAGAAACAATGCACTGTGAGCAGAGCACAGTGTTCGTTTATTTGTATAATAATGCTGATTTACGAAGGCCCAAAATGGATCGATTGGGAATAGGCGCAAAGGAGAAATTAAGCAGCCAAGTGAACGGTGGCTCCCTGAGACAGTCTCACAAAGAGCCAGTGACAAGCTGCAGCAGTTTGCCGGCAGAGAAAAGGGGCAGCAGCAGCAGAAAAGCTATTGTTCGAGTGCAAGTGGAAGTGGCTTCCATTGAGCAGTGAGAGAGAGAGAGAGAGAGAGAGAGCTTATATTGAATACAATAAACAATTGTGCACAATTAAACTGGCGGCGCCACCACTTAGGCAATGGTGTGTGGCGGCCGAATTTTGCTCAAGATGCAAGGAGCAAAATTGGAGCCACCAGAGAACAAAGGACCTTTTGCTCTTTGTGGTGTTTTCCTTTGGTAACCTTTGAGTGTGGGCCCTAAGGAGCGTTGCAGAGTGTCATGAAAAGGGGCAAAAAGTGGAGCAGTTTGGAGGCAGCCGAGAGGAAAAGGAGAAAACATTTCGTTTCATTTAGTTTTCATTTCCAATTTGGGCCGCTCCTTAGGGGCTAGACACTAGCGTCGGTTGGACTGTTGCAGGAGGACTGTGCCGTGTGCCACTGCAGTTAGCTGGAACTGGAAGTGGAAACCAATGGAATGGTTTCGATTGTGTCCGTTTGTTTGGCACTGCATTGGCAGGGCAGCAGAGGCAATCGATGGGCTGCAGATCATCATTAGTGGGCCTCTTTGTTGCCATTTGGGTTGAGAAATTTTTTCGCCCTTGTCTCTGTCTGTTCGGGCAATTGAATTTGCACACGCCAGCCATTTGGGGCGCCCAATTGGCCGGCTGGCGAGCACTAAGGCCAAGCTGCCTGCTGGCATGGAAACGGATTTGAGCTCGTCAATTGGGCGCATTTTGCACTCTGTTTGTGCAACTCTGTCCTGTTGTTGTGTGGGCGCTGAGTGGGCCCAGAAACGAGCGAGAATTTGCAATTTTTGAAATGGCCTCAGTGTGCACCATGCGCTTAGGCTGAGCTCTAACTGCTCCCTTCCGGCTGGCTCGCCGCAACACTGGCCCCAGAGACGATCGATGGGGGCCAATTTTTTCGCCGGAAGGGGCCCTCTGGAGAAAGGTGGTGCCTTAGTGCAAAGCTGAGCACCGAGCGGAGTCAGTGGGAGTGTCCCAGGCGGGCGGGCAGAGTGCGGGGGCGAGTCCGTGTGGTTTGGGGCGCCTGGTGGGGCGCAATCAGTTGGGGCGCGAAGATAATGAGAAGTCGGCCGCTTTGGGGCGCCCACTCGAGCTCAGTGTCCGTCTGGGGGGCCACTGCGAGGGGGCCGCGTGGAAGGGCCGAAAGATAGAGAGAGAGAGAGAGAGAGAGAGAGGGGCCAGTTGTGGGCCTGGGGGAGCTGGTGGCTAACGAGAGATCGGGCGTGATTGACACATGGCGCAGAGGCGCGCGTGCCATTCTTGCGACACGCGCCAGCAGTTCGCGCCCGAGCTGGCCGGCCGCACAAATGAACGCGTCCTTAGGGCTGGCTGCTTTGCCGTTGGTTTGGCGTTGCTTTAGCGTTGCTCGTGGCTGCTCGCTGCTCGCTCGTGCCAGTGCGCGACTGTGAGCACGAGCGCGAGTGCGGTGAGTCAACAGGGCGCCGCTGACTGTGTGCGCCCGCATTCGTCCATTGGCCATTGGCGGCCGCTTGTTGTTGTTGTTGTTGCTCTTGTGATTGACATTGCCCCATTGGACCATTGCACCAGTGGAGCAGTGGAGCAGTGGACTGCTGGACCATTGGAGCCTGGAGACTATTACACCACTGGACCAGTGGCGCAATGGTGCCTGGACCTTTCGAGCGGCCCAATGGACAGCGAGATGGCGTGTTTATTTTTGCCTGTTTGCCCAACTGGCGCCATGCAGATCCCCCCCTGGCACGAGAGTCGCCCATTAAAAATGGACCGGGACGTCTTTTGGGCGGCCGGCTGACCGCTTGGAGCTGCTGGCCAGTTGGGGACGCAGAGGGGAGACAGTCTCTGACAAGCGTGGGGCCAGTGCGAGCTGGTTGCAACTCGCTCTAGATCGGCGCCGACCTGGCCGAATGGAAATTGGCAATGTTGTGTTTTTGGGGCTCCTTTTGACGGCCCACGTCAGCCCTTAGCTTCGGCCAGATGATTGCCACACCGAAAAGAGAGAGAGAGAGAGGAAAAGAAACGGACAGAAGTGAGGCTGAAAGCGCAGCGAGGCAACACTCACCCTTGCAGACACTCACCGGCCAGAGCAAACAAATCTGGCCAAAGTTCCAAGGAGGAAACAAACACGGGCAGCCACTTCCGGCGCTTGTTTGCCCACTTTGGACTTGGCTGGTTTCCGGCCGAGTTTGTTGTGAGTTTGCCCTAAGTTCTCGCTGGACCTGCGGGCTGGGCGCCATTATAAAGTGCAGCGTCGAGCGGGCGGCCCTAGTCTGCGCGGCTCACCTTTGGGCTTGGCTCAATCTCTGTTTGTTTATGTTATTCAGCTGGCATGGTGCCTCAATTCAACGCACGAGAGGCACGTAGACGAGTGGCCAGGAGGCGCCAACGTGCCACTTGTGCCCCACTTGGCCACTTGTGCCGCCCAGTCTTTCTCGCCGGCCCCAACGGGCAGCTGGCGCAGCTCTTTTGCTCTTCCACTTCCGCAAGCACAGGCTGTCTGGCTCGTTCACTGTGGCTTCCGACTGGCCTCATTGGACGAGCTCGAGAGAGAGAGAGAGACGATTAGCCAGTTCGAGCGAGCTCGGCGGGGCCGCAGTCTAGCCGCAATGATTGAGCAGTTTAGTTGACTTTTTCGACGCTGGGCGGCGCTGCGCGCGTATTGAAGAAAGCGCATGCGCAGCCTCGCACACAGAGACTGCCGGCGGGCAAGTGGGCGCACAAAGAGAGAGAGACTGGCGCCAGAGGAGCGCCTTCAGTTTGGGGCTCATTTATCATCCACAAAGCGATACCTAAGGGTCAACTGGGCCAGTGAATTGGGCGCGATTCTCGCCGGAGAGACTGGATCGTGCAGTTTGTGGAAGAGAAAGCGAGAAATTGGAGTGTAATTGGGAAAAAGTGAATTTGGAAAAAAGTGTGTTTGGAAAAAGTTTTCGAGGTTTGTTTTGTTTTTGCGAGCAACTGTGATGGGTGTCAACGAGTGCTGAGCCGCTCCCATGGACTGTCAGTTGCATAGCAAGCAAGCGAGCAGCAAAGCGAGTCAAGCGAGGGCCCAATGAGGCCCAATGCGAACAACAAGTGGCCGGCCAGTGGGCAGCACTTTCAGGCCGGCCGGCAAGCTGAGGGCGTCCAGCAGGCGACAAGAATGGCCCGAAGGAGAAGGACAAGCTGCAATAGAAAGCGCGAGACTGTGATAGGCGAGTCTGGGTCGAGTTTTGGGCCTTTGGACGAGTGTTGTCTAGAAGCCAGAAGCTGTCGCTCAGAGTTGCCAGTTTGGGCCCAAATTGGAAGTGGCTCGAGCGCGAGACAGACTGCAACGCGCAAATTGGCCACCAAGCCGGCAAGTGGCAGAGTGCACCACTTCCGGGCGGCTCTTTTGGCCGCGCTCAGTTTGGTGGCAATGTTGGCTGATTTTGGACAAAATTTGGGTAAGTAGTAATTGAGTGTGTTTGAGTGTGGCGAAAAGTGTGGCCAATTGGGGCGAGTTGAAGTTGAAGTTTTGCCAATATTCTGCAGGAAGTGTGTCCAGTTGTTGAGGCAAATTGGAGAATGCAATCGAGCGCCGCAGAGTGTGTCTAATTTGATTGCAAATAGTGTGTAATGATTGGCGAGGAGGAGCGAGCAGAGGAATCAAATTTGGCGCTCGAACATCAGTTCAGCTCACAGTGCAGCATCATTAGTTGGCGAGTTTGTTTTCCAAGTTCGATGGATCCACTTTTGCTCAACTTTGCCGAGTTCTTTTCCATGTTGCCATGTTGCGCGCAAAAGGAAAGCTCCCTTAGGTCTGCCTTAGATCTAAGGAAGCTGCTCACTTGACTTTGAGCGCGGCCTCTCAGCTCAAAAGTGTTCGCCGGCCGAGCAACAAACATCCAGGTCATTAGAGGGCGGCTTTTAAATTGCTAATAAATTCAGATTTTACACTAGTTTATCCTCCTTGGGCGTCGCGTTCCATTTGGTTTCATTTGGCCGCTGAGCTAAGTGTCGGCGGAAAGTGGAAAATTGAGAATGGAGAATGGAGAATGGAAAATGGGGGCCAAGTTTGGAGTGTGTGCCGGCCGGATGACTGTGAGCGGCGAGGAAGTGGAACAACTCTCCAAGTTTAGCTTCCAGCGCGCCTCTCAGAGCCCCACAGAGAGGCGCTCGCTTCACATGGAGGCTTCCCTGCGGCGAGTTTGCTCTAAGCGTCGGCGGCTCAGCTCAGAGGCCAGCTCGAAAAGTGAATGGCCACTTGGATGGCCACTCGCGCGAATCTGCACGAGCCAGTGCAAAATGCATTGGCCGCCGCTGGACACTCGCTGGAAGCTCGACTGGGAGAGTCTCTTTTTGTGAAAAACAACAGCTTAGCTCTGGCCAGTTTCAGCTCATTGCAGGCCAGCGAGCAACAGGCCTCATGCAGAGGCGCTTCAGGGCGATAATCGAGTTTGAGCAACAGAGACTGTCTGGTCTGGCCGCCTCTCTCTGAGCGTCTTCTGGTCTGTTTTTTTCGCTGAGAAAGTGGCCAGGAGGAGGAAAAAGACGGAAAGAGGAGCGGAAAACAAACAAGCCAGGAGGACGCCCCGCAATCATTCATGGCGCCTCCTCGGCAGACGGATAAGAACTGGCAACAGGCGGCCAGTTGTTGTCCGTCTGCATTGCGCAACTCGCATTCAAATGAGCGCCTCCAAGTGGGCAGAACAATTAAATGCAACATTAAAGCCTGTTGGTTGGCCGAAAACAATGCTCGTCCACTCGACTGAGGCAAGCTAGTCAGGCAAGCTAGTGGTCGGGCGCTCCTCTGGCTCTGTTGCATCTAGTGGTTAGTGCTACTCCTTATTGCAGATTTCTCTTCAATAAAGAGCAGACTTCTCAACAGTTGGGCGAACAGTTGCGGATGAAGAAGTGCGCCTTCTTCTCTCAGTGACTGTCTGTCTGTCTGTCTGTCTGTTTGGCTCGCCTCCAGTTGGCCTTTGTGTCGACAAGTGAAAAATGGCAAGTCGCGTTTTATGCGAATGGGGCGCGTGGGCGTTCTCGTTTTGTGTGTATCAAAGTGGAAAGAAGAAGAAGAAGGGGAAAGCAGTGCGGGGGAAAACGTGCGCTCTGCTTTGGGCCAGAGCTTAGGGCTAGTGTGGGGCGACTGAAGTTGCGGTTTTTGGGCAAGCAGCACAAACATTGCTGCTCTCCGGCCGCCCAAGCTAGTCTCTGGCCAGTTGGAGTGCATTTCACGCCAGTTTGGGGAAACATTTTCGCTCGTCGCTTGGCTGTAATGCGCCCGCAGTGTTGACAACAACTTTATTGCCTCTCGCTCGTTCGAGGATGAAAATTAAAATTAAAATTCGTGCGCTGCTTCAATTCTGCCCAATTCTAAATCCGCCGCTCGCAAGCACATCCATTTTCTTCCTTCCTTCTCTCTGTCTTTCTGTTTTCTGGCCAAATCTCGGGGCTTTGAGCTTTTCTTTCCAGCCTCAAGCTTGAGGAGAATCGATCCTAAGGAGAATTGAGAGTTGAGACTGTGGCAGTTAGACCTGAGCTCGAAATGGCGGGCCAAATGGGAAAAGTTGTCGCCTGTCTTGCTTGGTTGGCCATTCGGCAATTCAGCAATTCAGCAAGCCAGAAGAAGAAGGCCGAATTGTCTCAACGCATCAAATGCAATTGAGACTAAACGATTTCTCTCTCT